>Ga0164243_10004960_pt1 | contig 20521 bp, 16 predicted proteins | sample OricompcompostOP_FD_108781 | JGI IMG/M metagenome (GOLD analysis project Ga0164243, IMG submission 108781) | Organic Plus compost microbial communities from Emeryville, California, USA - Original compost - Organic plus compost (OP) | ecosystem: Engineered > Solid waste > Mixed feedstock >...
CTCACCGTTTCCTCCTCCTGTCGGGATTGGCCCGAGTCGATCTCCCCGGTTCGCCCGGGTTAGGCGGGGCGCAGCCCCGCTGACAACATTGTCATAACACACGTTCTTCGGTCGCCACAAACCGCGCAAAATCTTCGGGCAAACAGCGCAGAGCCGCCGCGGGGCCGCCGATCGCCTCCGCCGCCACGCGGGCGAAGACTCGCAAAAGAAGGCCGCGCCGGATGGCGCGGCTGAGGTATGGAGGAAGGGAATCCGTCAGGCCCCGGACGCGCCCGGAACCGAGCCGCAACGCGTGACCGTGCGAGGACTGGCCACACCGTCACGTCATTCAGCCTACAGCCCGCATGACAGGGCTGTCAATCGCGAGCGCGCCCCTTCCGCCCGTGGAGCCCTCGCCCCACCGAGCCTTGCAGGCCCTGACGGCTCGGTATATTGCCAGCGCTGTCACGGCCTCTGGACGGGCGCTCGCGAGCGAGCACGAAAAAGCCGCTGGAATGACCAGCCCGAACCACCCGCCCGGCCGGGCGCGCGTTCGAGCGCTTCGATGTTTGTCTTTGGAGCACCTCATGGCTGACGGGACGCGGGCGTTGCTTGGCCTTGTGGGGGACATCGGCGGCACCAATGCGCGGTTCGCCCTGGCCGCCATCGACGGCGGTCGCGTGGAATTGGTCGATCCGCAGATCTACCAATGCATCGATTTCGCCTCCGCCGAAGAGGCCGCCCTGTCCTACCTGGCCGCGCACGGCCGGCCCCGCCCTCCCGTCGCCGTCCTGGCGGTCGCAGGCCCGATCACCAACGGCGCGGCGTCGTTCACCAACGTCAACTGGCGGATCTCCCAGGCCGCCTTCAGCGAGCGCTTGCAGCTCAACGGGACGACGCTGATCAACGACTATACCGCTCTGGCGCTCAGCGCCCCGATCCTGACCGAGCAGAACTGCCGCCGTCTCGGCCGGGAGCTGTCCGGAGATCCGCAGCAGACCATCGCCATCCTGGGCGCGGGTACGGGATTCGGCGCCTCGGCCCTCGTCCGAAGCGACGGCGCGCAGGCGGTGCTGACCACGGAAGGCGGGCACATGGGGTTCGCCCCCGGCGACGACGTCGAGATCGAGGTGCTGAAGCTCTTGAGAAAGCGCTTCGGCCGAGTGTCGGTGGAGCGGGTGCTCTCCGGTCCCGGCCTGCTCAACCTTCATCTGGCCCTCAGCGAGGTCGAGGGCCGCCCGGGCGACTGCGACAGCCCCAATGCGGTGACGGCGCGGGCGGAGGCGGGCGATCCGGCCGCGATCCGCACCGTCGAGCGGTTCTGCGGCATCCTGGGCTCCGTGGCGGGCGACCTCGCCCTGGCCTACGGCGCGCGCGGCGGGGTCTTCGTCGCGGGAGGCGTCGCGGCCCGCGTTCAGGACGCCTTGGCCAACGGCGAGTTCCGCCGGCGCTTCGAAGCCAAGGGTCGGTTCGAATCCTACCTCGCCGAAATCCCGACCCGGCTCATCCTGCACGCGCACACGGCCGCGCTTCTTGGAGCGGCCCGGGCGTTGGCCGGGAAATCCCCCTAGGAGCGCCGAGGCGCCGGCCCGGTCGAGCCGCGGGTGACGATCTGGAAATCGAGCAGGTGCCCGCCCCTTTCGGGGGAGCGCGAGATCAGCAGCTCCGCCGCGAGCGCGCTCATCTCGGCCGTGGGCTGGCGGACGGTGGTGAGCTGCGGCCAGACCAGTTTGGCCACCGGCATGTCGTCGAAGCCGCAGACGGACAGCTCGTCGGGCACATGGATGCCGAGCCGGTTGGCCACCAGCATGACGCCGAGCGCCATCTCGTCGTTGCTCGCGAATATCGCGGTCGGCCGGACCCGGCGGTCGAGCAGCTCCTCGGCGCAGTCGATCCCCGAACGGGCGCTGAAGTCCCCCTGCTTAACCAGGTCCTGGCTCAGCGGCACGCCCTTGGCCCTGAGGGCGGCGGAGTAGCCGCCGTAGCGCAGGTGGGTCGCCCCGTGGTCCGGGTGGCCCTTGATGAAGGCGATCTCGCGGTGGCCGAGATCGAGGAGCTGGGTGGTGAGGTCGAAGGCGGCGCCGGCGTCGTCGATATTGATATACGGCCCCCGGTCCATGTCGCGGTAGGGGGCGATCCGGATGTAGGGCGTGCCCGATTTCTCGATGGCCGAGAGCACGACTTCGTTGTCGGAGATCGGCGGGCTGAGGATATAGCCGTCGGTCCGCACGCTGCGGATCGTGGCCGAGACCTCGTCCTCCAGGTTCTTCGACTGCGGCTCCAGCCAGTCGATCAGCAGGTGGTAGCCGAACTTGCGGCACTCCCGGATGGCGCCGAGCTGAAGGCTGCTGACGTAGTCGGGGCTCGGATTGTTGAACAGCAGGGCGAGCAGATAGGAGCGCGAGCCGGCGAGGCTGCGGGCCGACAGGTTCGGCCGATAGTTCAGTTCGGCGACCGCCGCCTGCACCTTTTCCCGCGTGACCTCGGCGACGTTGGGCTCGCCGTTGAGCACGCGCGAGACGGTCTTGATCGAAACGCCAGCGCGTTCGGCGACGTCGTTGATGGTGATGCTTGCCATGAGGGTCCCGGCTGACTGGGGCCAACTTAGCCGCTGCGGACAGAGGGTGTCGAGCAAGCCACGGCCATGTCTCGTTCGGACAATGCCGAAGCTAAAGGGTGTCGAGCACCGGCGTCTCCTCCGCGACCGCGACCGATTTCCTGGACAGCCAGCCGTAGAGGGCGATCCAGAGGTAGCAGACCGCAGGGACCAGCAGCGACAGGCTGAGGCCCACCTGGTCGGCCACGAAGCCCGTCAGCAAGGGCACCACGGCGCCGCCGACGATCGCCATGCAAAGCAGGCCCGACCCCTGGGGCGTCTGCTCGCCAAGGCCTTCTATCCCCAGGGTGAAGATGGTCGGGAACATGATCGAGTTCATCAGCCCGATGGCGATGATGGTCGTCGCGGCGGCCACCCCAGACGCGCCACTGGAGGCGACGGCGAGCGCAGCGGCTCCCAAGGCGCAGGCGGCGAGGACAAGGCCCGGAGACACCCGGCGCAGCACCACGAAACCAATGAAACGGCCGATCATGGCCCCGCCCCAGTAAAGGCTCACCAGCCGGCCGGCCCGCTCGGCCACCAGGCCCAGGGTGTGCGGCTGCATCAGGTAGTTGGTCATCACGCTGCCGATGGAGACCTCGGCGCCGACGTACAGGAAGATCGAGGCCACCCCCATGGCGAGCCGCGGATGCTTGCGCAGCACCGCCAGGCTGGAGCCGCCGGCCGTCGCCTTGGCCGGCCGGATGTCCGTGATGCGGTCGCGCAGCAGGAAGAAGACCGCCGCAACCAGCACCATCGCGACGGCGATGCCCAGGAACGGTCCCTGGACGGCCTGCGCCTCGGCCTGCCGATAGGCCTGCAGCACGGCGGGGGCGGTCGTCGCCGGATCGGGCGCGGGCGCGCTCGCCGCGCCCAGGATCAACGCCGCGCCGAACCAGGGGCCGACGGTGGTGCCGAGGGAGTTGAACGCCTGGGCTATGGTCAGCCGGCTGTGCGACTTGGCCGGATCGCCCAGCAGCGCCATGAGCGGGTTCGCCGCCACCTGCAGCAGGGTGATGCCGCCTGCCAGCACGAACAGCGCCAGCAGGAAAAGGGCGTAGAGGCCGAGGGACGCCGCCGGCGAGAACATGGCCGCTCCCACCGCGATCAGCGTCAGGCCGGCGACGACCAGGCGCGTATAGCCGATGTGCATCAACAACTTGGCGGCGGGAACGGAGAAGACGAGGTAGGCGAGGAAGAAGGAGAACTGGGTCAGCATCACCTCGGCGTAGCTGAGCGCGAACAGCGCCTTCAGCTTCGGGATCAGCGTGTCCACCAGCACCGTGCAGAAGCCCCAGATGAAGAACAGGGCGACCACCAGCGGCACGTAGCGGCCGCCCGAGCGCGCGGCTCCCGGCCGGGTCTCGATCACTGTGGCGACTTCCACGGTTTCCTCTCTTCTCTCGCGGGCCGCGCGAGCGCGGCCGGGCGGCAGGGTCGGCCGTGTGGCCAACGCTGTCAACGCGCCTGATCGGCGCGATCCACTATCGCGGCGGGATCGCGCCCGCCTCCGGCCAGTCGGTGTCGCCGACGCGCCGCAGCGTCATGGAGGAGACGGTGATCGGCGCGCGGTCCGGCGACAGGCTCTCGCCCACCTCGGTCCACACGCCGCCTTTCACCACGCCGGTGTAGCGCAGGCCCCTGCCCCCGCCGCCGATCTCCCACACATAGCCGTCGGGGGTCGGCCGGAAGCTGAAGAGGCCGGCCCGCCCGGCGGCGCGGGCGTCCATCACATACGTGTTCTTCTCGGCGTCGAAGCCGAGGGTGTTGAAGGCGTGGAAGCCGAGCGTTCCGTCAGCCAGATAGCCGCGCGTCTCCATCAGCTTGACCGCCCCGTCGAGGAACGGCCCCACGCGGAGGGTCTGGGTCATCACCCGCCGCGCCTCGCCGGGATTGTCGACCATCCAGGCCTCGCCGCGCCAGACGCCGTCCAGGGCGGCCATCCGTTGCATGGCCTGCTGCTGCGCCGCCACCATCGCCGCCGGCGCCTGCGCCGCGACCGCCGGCGCGCAGGCTGCGAGGAAGAGGGACAACCCAAGGGCCGCCGTGCGCATGTGTTTCGCCCTCCTGTTTCGCGGAAAGAAAGAGCGCGCCGGGAGACCGGCGCGCTCAGGTGCATTCTCTCCCTGGGAACGAGAGCCCTTAGAACTGGGCGCCGATCTTCACACCGAAGGTGCGAGGCGCGCGGTAGATCGCGGCGATACCGGAGGGGAACTCCCTCGGGTGGGCGCCGTTCGCCGCGCCGGCGTTCAGGAACACCGCCTTGTCCTCCAGGTTCTGGACCCAGGCCCCCACGTTCCAGGTCTTGTCCGCCGAGGTGTAGGTCAACGACAGGTCGGTCTGGGTGAAGGCGTCCTGGCGGGTGCCGGGAAGATGGCTGAAGTCCATCCAGCGGCCGCTTTCCGCATGGATCTGGGCCCGCGGAACCACCGTGGCGCCGCCGTCCAGGCGGAAGGTGTGCTCGTAGGACGCGGTCAACCGCCATTCGGGCGTGTTCGGCAGCGCCTTGCCGGTCGGGTCTACGAAGCCGGCGGTCGGCGCGCAGGGGCCGTTGTCCGTCGGCGCCGGCGCGGTGCAGCGCAACGTCGCGCGTCCCACCTTGGTGTGGATGTATTCAACACCGAAGTTGAACAGGTCGTCCGGCGTCGCCAGCCAGGCCACCGTCAGGTCTGCGCCGGTGATCTTCACCTTGCCCAGGTTGTCGGCCTGCGAGATCGAGAACGGCACGAACACGCCCGGGACCGGCACGATGTCGCCGATCACATTGTAGGTATAGATGAAGTCTTCGTAATTCTGACGGTAGGCGTCGACGTTCACGATCAGGCGGCGGTTGAAGAACGAGTTCTTCCAGCCGATCTCGTAATTGGTGATGCTTTCCGGCCCGTAGGTCGGGTTGAACGGGCTGATGAACGAGCCGCCGGCGCGGTAGCCGCTGGAGGTGTTCGCGTACAGCAGCGAGTTCGGGTTCACGTCGTAGGAGACGCCGATCTTGTAGTCGGTCGATTCCCAGGTGGCCGGGCTGCCCGCGTCCAGCGGGATCGGCGCGTTCTGGCACGGGCTGAAGTTGAAGAACCCGCCATCGCCGCCGACCTGGCAGAGATACTTGCCGGTGTAGTTCTTCTTGTCGTGCGAGTAGCGCAGCCCGCCGGTGATGTGCAGCGTTTCGATCGGGCTGTACGTCGCCTGGCCGAAGAAGGCGTATGACTTGGTGCGCAGGCCGAGCTCCGGCAGGTAGTTGCCGCAGGCCGGGATGTTCGGGGTCGAGTTCAGGGCGTCGCAGGTTCCGCCCGCGCCGAACGGGTTGTCCGAGTTCGCGCCCACGATGCCGTACGACGGTTGCTTCTCGTCGAACCCGAAGGCGCCGACCACCCACTGCAGCGGAGTGGAGCTGTTCGACGTCAGCCGGATCTCGCCGATGCTCGCCCGCGACTTGAAATCGAAATACGAGAGCTCGTCATTGCCGCGGGTGCCGCTCTTCTCGACCGAGTTCCGCTGCGAGACCTGGGCGGTCAAGGTCGCAAAATCGAGGTCGTAGTCGGCCTTCAGCTGCATGCCGAGCTGCTTGATGCTCACGCCGGCCAGGCGGGTCGAAGCGACGCTGTAGATCGCCCGGCTGTCGTAGGGGTCTTCCGCGTTCAGATCGTTGTCGATCGTGCCGTGACCGCCGAGTTCGGTGTAGTCGACCGAGGCGGCCAGCCGCAGCTTGTCATGCCGCCACAGGGCCGACACGCGGCCCGAGGTCTGGTCGGCGTCGTCGCCGCCCGCCTTGTTGTAGGCGTTGTGCTTGTAGCGTTGGAAGGCGGCGCGGACCGCCACTTCGTCGCTCAGCGGCACGTTGACCATGCCGAAGCCCCGGAAGAGGGCGTAGTTGCCGGTCTCGAGCTCGGCGGCCGCCTGCCGCTCGAACGCGGGTTGGTTGGTGATGATGTTGATGGCGCCGGCGGCGGCGTTGCGGCCGTATAGGGTGCCTTGCGGCCCCGGCAGCGCTTCGACACGGGCCACGTCGTAGAACAGGCCGGCGAGCCCGGTCATCCGCGGGATGTACGAGCCGTCGATGTGAACGGCGACAGGCGATTCCGCGCCGGGCGAGAAGTCGTTGTTGCGGATGCCGCGGACGGCGATCTGCACGCGGGCGCCGCCGCTGATGGCCACCTGGGTGTTCGGCAGGACGCTGGCGAGGTTCGAGAATTCCTTGACGTTCTGCTTCGACAGCGCGTCCGCGCCGACGGCGGTGACGGTGACGGGCGAACGCTGGAGCGTTTCCTCGCGCCGCTGCGCCGTGACGACGATTTCGGCGATGCCGCCATCTTCGGTAGCCGCAGCCGGAGCCTGAGCGAAAGCCGGCAGCGCTGTCGCGAGCGCCAGCATGGCGCTCGTGGACATAAGAATACCCTTCATTGTCCTCCCCAATCCCGGATGCTTGGACGGGGCCGCTCTTTCGGCGACCCGCTTCGTCAGCTTTGCTTCACGCGAAATGACACCGTTGTCTAGCCCTCGATCAAGGACTTTTTGTCAGTGTGTCCTTTGGGTCGCGCCGTCGGTCCAGGCGAGCCTGCGCCCCTGGTCGGCGCTCCGGACCGCGAGTTCGACGACCCGCACGACCGTCGCAGCTTCCGCCGCGGAAACCGGCGGCGGCGCTCTTGTGAGCGCAGCGCGCACGCCGTCGTAGAAGGCCGGCCAATCCCCCGGGACGCCGGGAACGAGCGTCCCGGACGAAGCCCCCTCCACAGCCAGGGTCAGGCGCCCTGGCTCGGAGTCGTCCCCCCAACCGCGGCCGCCGGGCCGTTCGCCGGCCGCCAGGGCGGCTTCCTGTCTGTCGAACCCGGTCTTCAGAAAGCTGCCGGCGAGGCCGTGGACGATGAACCGGGGCTCCGGTCCCGGGGCGAGCGAACTGCCATGCAGGACCGCCCGCAGTCCGGACGCGTAGCCGAGGACGACATGCATGAAATCCGGGGCCCGGAAGTCGGGCCCGTTCCGCTGGGCCGAGATGTCCGCCATGACCCAGGCCGGCTCGCCGAACAGCTGCAGCGCCTGGTCGACGACGTGCGAGCCCAGGTCGAACCAGACCCCCGCTCCGGGCCCCGCGCGCTCGCGCCAGCGGTCCCGCACGAGCGGCCGATAGCGGCTCCACCGCGACTCGAAATAGCGGATCTCGCCCAGGGCCCCTTGCGCGATCAGGGACTTGAGCGTGAGGAAATCGGCGTCCCAGCGGCGATTGTGGAAGACCGTGAGCACGAGCCCCAGGCGCTCCGCCAGCGCGGCCAGGCGCTCGGCGCCGGCCGCATCGGCGGCGAGCGGCTTGTCGACCACGACATGCTTGCCCGCCAGCAGCGCGCGCTCGGCCAGGGCGGCGTGGGTGGCCGTGGGCGTGGCGATGACGACCAGATCGACCGCCGGATCGGCGAGGGCCGCCTCCAAGCTGGCCGCCGGCGCCTGGCGGTCCAGTCCGAACGGGCCCGGCTGACTGGAGACCACGCTGCGCAGCCGCAGCCCCCGCGTCGTCTCGATCAGGGGCAGATGAAGGGTGCGCCCGCTGTAGCCATGACCGACCAGAGCGACGCCGTACTCGGCGCCGGCCGGTCCTTCGGCACGCCCCCTCGGCATGGCGCGTCAGCCGGCAGGGCCGCCCTTGCGGTTGACGTCGTGGAACAGCTTCTTGCCGTTCTTGTCGACCGCGTAATAGAGCGAGCCGCCCTTGCCGCCGTCCTTGAGCGGATGGCCGACGATCGTCACCTGGTCCCCCACCTTGAAGGTGTTCCGGGTCCAGCCTTGCCGCGCCATGATGTTGGGGCTGGCGCCCTCGATGTCCCATCGCCCGACGGTCGCCGGATCGGCGGCGTCCGCCGGCACCTTCACCGTCAGGTGCACGTGCGGGTTGGTCCAATTGAACTCTTCGAGCGTGCCGGTCCAGGTGTACATCTTCGCCTGGTCGAACATGGCGAACGAGTGGTGCGCCAGCGCCGGAGCAGCAGCTGCGGCGGCCATGACCGCGCCAAGCGCCACGATATTCAGTCGAAGCTTCATTCTCGAACTCCCTATGCTTGGCTTCTGTCGTCGCGAGAGCGCCAAAAGCCAGTTCCCGGGCGTGCGGCGGCGATAAACGCGCCTTCGCCAATGGTGGTATGGGTTGCAGTCAGCGCTGTCAACGACGTTGGAAAGCCCCTCATCTCAGCCCCTCCGCAACCGTGGGAACAGCCTTCGCGCGTTGCCGTATTCCAGCGCTCGCAGTTGCGCCGGGCCGAGGCCGACCTTGCCGATGCCGTCGGCGGTCGCCGGCAGGGCCACGAGCGGGAAATCGCTCCCGAACAGCAACTGGCTGTCGGGCGCCAGGCTGGTGAGGGCTGCGATGGCGGGACGGTTCGCCGAGTTGGCGACCTCGAAGTAGAGGCCGCGGAGCGCCTCCTCCACGCCGTCGGGCGTCTTCTCCTGCAGGGCCGGCACGCTGGGCGCCAGCTGCGAGATGCGGCCCGCCAGCATCGGGATGGTCCCGCCCGCATGCGAGAAGATGAAGCGGATGTCCGGAACACGCTTGAGCGCGCCCGAATAGATCAGGCTCAGGATCGCGCGATTGGTGTCCTGGGTGAACTCGGTCAGGAACGGCGGCACGTAAGGCATCAGCCGGGTGCAGCACTGCGGCGAGGCCGGATGGACATAGACCACCGCCTTTCGCCGGTTGAGCTCGTCCAGCACCGGCCAGAAGGCGGGGTCGCCCAGCCACTTGTCGCCGTAGCTGGTGAACAGGCCGACGCCGTCGGCCTTCAGCTCGTCGAAGGCGTAGGCGATCTCGGCGAGGCTTCCCTCCATATCCGGGTAGGGCAGCGCGGCCAGCAGGCCGAACCGGTCCGGCCGCCGCCGCACCAGGCCCGCCATGTAGTCGTTGGACCGCCGCGACAGGCTGCGGGCGGCCGCCGAGTCGCCGAACCAGACCCCGGGGGCGGAGATCGACAGCATGGCGGTCGCCACGCCTGCGCCGTCCATCTCGCGCAGGGCCCTTTCGGGCGACCAGCCGTACCAGTTGGGCACGATGCGCCCGCCCCCTTGGGCTGCGATGTGCTCCTTCACCTCCTCGAACCAGAAGGGCGGGATCACGTGATGGTGGACGTCGACCTTGCCCGGCCCTTCCCCCGCCTGTGCGCCCATGGCGGCGCCGGTCGCCGGCATCGCTGCGAGCGCGCCCAGCAGGCTACGGCGGGAGAGCGTCCCACCGCAGCCGCACGCCGGATTGCAGGAGAAGGCGGTCACGGCCGGCTCAGTCCTGCGGCGGCGGCACGACCGAGCCGCCGCGGGCCGCTTCGCTGGCGTCGCAGAAGTATTCGAGCGCGTAGGTCTCCGGCGGCGACCGGTAGTAGACGAACTCGTAGGTGTGCGGCGCGGTGAACTGGGTCGGATCGGTCCAGGTGAAGGTGACCGACAGCTTCTTGCCGCCCTCGATCAGCTTGTACCGCTCCACCAGGTGCGACTGCGGCCCGCGGTTCCCGCCGCCGGGGATGCTGGTGTTGCCCTTGTCGTTGAAACCGACGGTGTCGACGACGAGGGTGTCGCCCTCCCAATGACCGACGGAGTGGCCGTTGGTGGTCGGGTCGTAGGTCTCGGGGTCGGGGTGGCCGCGGCCGTCGGTGTAGATGTGGCGCGCCGCCGACTGCACCTCGGCCAGGATCGCCGTCTCGCGCGGGGTCTGCAGGATGTCGAGGGGCGCGGAGTCGCCCATGATGAAGGGGGTGCCCAAGTGGTGGCACCAGCGCGAAGCGAAGCCGACGATCTGACCCTCCTGGGTGGCTCGCCGGGCCGCCGTCTGGGCGTCGCGGGCCGCCTGGGTGATCGGGGCCTGAGGCACCTTCTTGCTGTCGTCCATCAACTCCCAGAAGCCGCCAAGGTCCGGGTGGGCGGCGGCGGCGGCGCGGCTCTCCTGGGCCGCCGCCAAGGCCGCGATCAGGACCGCGCCCGCACACAGGGCGGCGGCGGATCGGCGGGTGCTTTGGAAGGTCATGTGGTGTTTCGCTCCCGAACTTGGTCTTCTCACCGTCTGACGGCGGCGGCGCCGGTCAGGCGGATGTCGCGCGACGAAGCGCCGACGTAGATGGGACGGCGGCCATCGGCGACCTGCCAGCCGTGACGCTCGACCGACCAGTAGGACAGCTGGCGACGGGGAATGTGCACCGAAACGGTCCTGGTCTCGCCCGGCTGCAGCTCGATGCGGCTGAAGCCGGCGAGCGCCCTGGGCGCCATCGGGACCGGCGCACGCGGCGGCGGGCCGACATAGACCTGCGGGATTTCGGCGCCGGCGACGCGGCCGGTGTTCTTCACCGCGAAGCTGACGTCGATCCCGTCGCCGGCCGGCGCGACCTTCAGGCCCGAATAGGCGAAGCTGGTGTAGGAGAGGCCGTAGCCGAACGGATAGAGCGGCGCGATCCGGTTCTGGTCGTAGTGCCGGTAGCCGACGAAGATCCCCTCGGAATAGACCACCCGCTCGTTCACGCCGTCGAAGCGCTCGGGGTGGCCGGGGGCGAGCGCTGGGGTGTCGCTGGCCTTGACCGGGAAGGTGATCGGCAGCTTGCCGCTCGGATTGACCTTGCCGAGCAGGATGTCCGCCGTGGCCCAACCGCCCTCTTGGCCCGGGTACCACATCTCGAGCACCGCCCGGACCTTGTCGCGCCAGGGCATGCCGATGGGGCCGCCGGTGTTTAGCACGACCACGGTGTTCGGGTTGGCGGCGGCCACCGCTTCGATCAGCGCGTTCTGGTCGCCCGGCAGGCTGAGGTTCTGCTCGGCGTCGAAGCCCTCGCCGCCGCGGGACCAGCCGAAGACCACGGCGGTCTTGGCGCTGCGGGCGGCGGCCACGGCGGCCGCGATGGTCTGGGCCCGCATCTCGGGCGTCACCCAGGCGAGCCGCACCTCCATCTTCATCTCGGGTTCGGCCTGGGCCTGCAGCTCGATCTGATAGGCCTTGCCGGCCTCGAGGTTCATCACGACCTGGCCGTTGTCGAGGTTGTCGGTCGTGGGCAGCAGGCTGGAGAGCCGCCGCGGCACGCCGTTGCCGAAGGCCAGCCGGGCCGAGCCGGCGGCGAGCTTGCCGTCGATGTAGAGGTTGGTCGCCCCGCCCCAGCTCTGGGTCATGATCATGTAGCGGCCGCTCGCCGGGACCTTGAGCTCGCCCTTCCAGACGTAGCCGCGGCCGGCGGGCAGCGCCTTCGCCCCGGTGAAGTCCACGTTGGCGTCTGTGATCGCGGGCGATCCGTCGAGCATCTGGCGGGTGAGGCCGGGACCGGCGGCCGTGCTGAAGGCCGAAGCGGGAATGGCGGTCCCGGTCAGGTCGTCCCCTACCGCCAGCGACACCTTGCCGGCCGCGCCCAGCGCGGTCTTCATCGCCTCGAACGGGGACACCAGCCGCGAGGCGACGCCCTCGGAGCGCCCGCCGCCCGGGCCCACCGCGATCTGGGCCGCGGTCGGGCCGATCATCGCCACGTCGGACAGGGCGTCGGCCTGCAGCGGCAGGACGCCGTCGTTCTTCAGCAGCACCGCGCTCTTGGCGGCGATGTCGCGGGCGACGGCCGCGTCGCCTTCGATGTCGACGGCGGCCGGTGCGGGAACCCGCTTTCCGTCCAGCATGCCGAAGCGTTCCATCTGGCTCAGGATGCGGGCGACGGCGCGGTCCAGCGCCTGCTGCTTCACCCGGCCTTCCACGATCGCCTGGTTCAGGCGCGCGCCCCACTTCGGTCCTTCGCGCCCGACCTGGGCCAGGGGACCGCCGCCCGGCATTTCGAGGTCGAGGCCGGCCGAGATGGACTCCGTGCTGCGGTTGGCGTGCCAGTCGGAGACGACGAAGCCGGTCCAGCCCCACTGGTCGCGCAGCAGGCCGGTCAGGGAATCCGGGTTCTCGGCGTTCCAGTAGCCGTTGGACTTGTTGTAGGCCGCCATGACCGAGGCGGTCCCGGCCTTCACCGCCGCCTCGAACCCCGGCGCGTAGATCTCGTGCAGGGTGCGCTCGTCGACCACGAAGTCGTAGCCGGGAGCCCCGTTGATGCCGCCGCCCTGGTGCTCGGCCTGGTTGTTGGCGATGAAGTGCTTGGTGGTGGCCATGGCGCCCTCGGCCTGGATGGCCTTGACCGCCGGGACCACCAGCTCGCTGGCCAGGAACGGGTCCTCGCCGAAGCTGGTGATGTTGCGCCCCCAGTTGGGAACGCGGGCGATGTTCACCATCGGCCCCAGCACCACGTCCATGTTGGTGGCGCGGGCCTCGCGGGCCAGCACGCGCGAATACTGCGTGACCAGGTCGGGGCTGAAGGTCGCCGCCAGGCCGATCGTCTGCGGCAGAGCCGTGGTTTCGTAGCGGTTCAGGATGCCGGTCGGCCCGTCCGCGAGCCGCAGCGGCGGTATGTTCAGCCGGGGGACGCCGGGGACGTAGCCCGCCTGACCGCCGTAGGAGGGATCGCGCCCGCCCATGGTGATGGCCAGCTTCTCGTCCTGGGTCATCTGGGCGACGAGGTCGCGGACGCGGGCGGAGAATTCGTCCGCGGCGGCCCCGGCGGGCCCGGCCAAGGACGCCCAAAGCGCCGCCCCCGTCACGGCCGCCAACGCCGCGCCCTTCAGCCCCATGGATCGGCTCCCTTCCCTACGCCCGCCACTGATCGCGGCTCTTCATCGGCCGATCTTTGCCCCACAGGCGGCGACAAGACAACGCTGTCTGGCAGCCTGAGCAATGAAAACCGGCCGCGCCCCGTGGAGGAAGGACGCGGCCGGTGACGGCGCTACTTTCCCGGCGATGCTGGGACGCCCGGCGCGGTCTCGCCCGGCAGCCGGACGCTCTGGTTGCCCGAAGCGTCCTGGACGTTGCGATTGCCGCTGCAGTAGTTGCCGATGACGGTCGCGAAGTTGGGCCCGGGGCCTTTGATCGCCGCGATCTCCGGCGGCAACCGGACCCGGTTCAGAATCCGCGTGACGGTCCAGGGCTTCGCCAGAACGCCCGGATCGGTGAGCGTGATGTCGACCTGCAGCTCCCCGCTCGGCAGCATGTGGATGCGTTCGAGCGAATGCAGGTTGTCGCTGTAGGGCGCGCCGGACTGGTCGTAGTTGCCGGCCATCATGTAGCGGGTCTCGATCACCAGGGTCTCGCCTTCCCAGTGGCCGACCGAGAAGCCCATGTCCTGGGGATAGCCGACGTCGGGATCGGGGAACTTGCGGCCGTCCATGTAGATGCGGCGGATGTTGCCCTGCTCGCCCATCACCCACCAGATGACCTTGGGCGTGACGATCATGTCCCAGGAGCCGGGGTTGGCGTACCAGCGCGGGAAGCCTTGGGGCCGGCAGAACGACACGTAGTCGTCGTTGAAGCCCTCTTCCTTCGCCCTGCGCACGCGCTCTGTGTAGATCTTCTCGTACTCGGGCGTGTAGGGCGGATGCATCCGGCCGCCGGCGACGACGCCGAAGTCCGCGCCTTCCTTATCGTCGTGGACCCCGTCGGCGGTGACGGGATCGAACACGCCGATGGCGAGCTCGTCCTTGACCTGCCAGACGCCGTTCCAGTCCGGCAGCTGGGCGACGGCGTCCCCGTATTCCTTGCCCTGCTTGGCGTGGATGTCGATGTTCGGGTTGGCGGGCCCCGGCTGACCGGGCGCGCCGGCGCCGCCGCCGAAGCGGAACCACTGCGGCCCGCCCTCGGCAGGCTTCGATTCCGTGACCTGGACCTGGGCCAGGGCCGCGCCAGCCAGGAGCGCGGCGCCCAAACCTGCGACGATGGCCGGAGCGGCCCTTCCGTAACGGTGCGTCATTTTAGAGCCGCTCAGCGCTGGGCCGCCGGCGCCGGCGCGCGGGCCTGGCCCATGGTGCGGCCGTCCGGCAGGGTGATCGACATGAAGCTGGCGCCGGGGCGGCCGTCGCGCAGCGGGTGCCCGACGATGGTGATCTTGTCCCCCGGCTTGGGGTAGCTGCGGGTGATGCCGAGCGCCGGGAAGTTGGCCGGGCCTCCGCCCATCTCGACGCTCCACTCCTGGGACTTGCCGTCCGCGGTCGGCACCAGGACATGGATCCAGGCGTGGGGGCTGACCCACTCCACCTGCTTCAGGGCGCCCGTCAGGGTGACTTCCTTGTTGCGGTCGAACATGGCCCCGGAATGGTGGGCCGAGGCCGGCGCGGCCAGCGCCGCAGCCACCGCGACGCTCCCTGCGATCGTCAACAGTTTCATCTTCATCCTGGGCCGTCCTTCCCGCTTGTGCGGACATTGGGTTTCGTCGGCGCCGGCATTTCGCCTCGCGCCTGACAGCGCAGGCCAACCTGCGCGCCGGCGCCCCAACAGTCAAATCAAAAAATGAATAGCTTCATTTTTTTCATGAATGGGTTCATCTTTTAGGTCGGCGAGGCGATAGTTGTCGACTCGGGGCCCCGGGGGTGGTTAGGGATCGCCGGCGTAGGCGGTCCACAGCAGGCGATGGGAGACTCGACGGTTGGACGGGAACGCAACGGCGCGTCGCAAGCAGGCGAAGACGGCCGCTGAGGGCCCTGCACCTGTCGCGGACCGCCTTGGCCGGCGCGAGCTGAACAAGCTGGCCAAGCGGACGCGCATCCTGGAAGCGGCCCGAGAGATGTTCGGCGAGCAGGGCTTCTCCGCGACCACGATCCAGGAGATCGCCGCCCGCGCCGGCGTGGCCGCGGGAACGGTCTTCCTCTACGCCAAATCGAAGGAAGACCTGCTGATCCAGGCCTTTTCCGGCGGTCTCGAAGGCGTGGTCGAAGAGGCGCGGCGGAGCCTGCCGCAGTCCGCCCCGGTGCTCGAGCGCCTGCTGCACATCTACGACGCGGTGATCGACTATCACGCGTCGCTGGGGCCGGGCCTGTCGGCGATCCTGCTGCGCGAACTGATGTACGGGCCTGAGGATCGGCGCAGCAACGCCGGCATGATGGAGCTTGAGCGGCTGTTCGACGAGGTCATCGCCGACGGACAGGCGCGCCGGGAGCTCCGGGCCCGTCTCGACATCGCCGAAACCGACGACACCTTGTTCTCCGTCTTCTACTGGCAGCTCGTGCATTGGACGCTCGGCCGTATGTCTGCGGAGGCGCTGCGCGCGCGGGTCCGGGAGCGCCTGGCCGTATGCCTGACCGGCATGGCGCGTCGCGGATAGGGACGGACCGAAGCCCGCCCCGCCCCGCCCCGATCGCCCCGTCAATGCCGGAAGGCGATCTGCACGCCGATCTCCCGCGGCCGCCCGGGGGCGGTGGTGCGGAAGGGATTGTACTGGGTGAAGCTGGTGCAAGCCTCCGTCCCGCCGGCCGCCGGCAGGGCGCAGCCGGCGCGGCCGCCGGTGACGTTCGCCTTCTTGTTCTCGAACAAGTTGTTGACGAACAGGTTGATGTCGAAGTCGCCATATTCGACGCCCAGCCGGACATTGGTGATGTCGAAGGCCGGGAAGACGTTGCTGTCCGGATTCCAGTTCGAGGTCCCGAAGGGCGCGACCTCGTAACCTGACGTATACCGCCAGTCCGCGCGCACATAGCCGCGCAGCTGCGGCGCGATCTCCACGTCGTATCGACCGCCGGCGCTGACCGTGTACTTCGGCTGGGCGAAGGCCTGGTTCTTGAGCACCGCCGGCACCGTGGCGCCGTTGCCCAGGGTGACGTTGAAGGTGTCGGTGTACTTGGCCTTGTTGTAGCCGAAGGCGCCGTAGATCGTCAGCGGACGGAAGACACGGGCCTCGCCCTCCAGCTCGACGCCCTCGCTGCGGGCGCCGGCCACATTGGTCATGAACGACTGGCCGGACTGAGGGATGCTCACCGAGAACTGGGTGTCGGTCCAGTCGATCCGATACACCGCCCCGTTCAGCTGGACGCGGTTGAACAGGCGGATCTTGGCGCCCAGTTCGTAGCTCCAGACCGAATCCGACTTGTAGATCCGCGGCAGGTCGAAGACCGTGGCGCCGCCGAAATTGCGGCCGAGGGAGTCCCCCGCCGCCGCCTGGGGCACCGCTGCGTTGACGCCGCCCGGCCGGAACCCGCGCGAGGCCGTGGCGTAGACCAGGCTGTCGCGGTTGATCTGGTACTGGGCGCTGACCTTCGGGGTGATCGGCGATTCCGAGACGCTGCCGGTCAGCAGGCCGTTGTTCGCGACCGTGGGCGTGCGGCGTGCCGGGTCCGGCGCGTCCGGACCGATGGCGACCGACTGACCGACCTCGGTGAAGTAATAGTCGAAGCTCGTGCGGGTGTAGCGGATGCCGGCCGTCAGCCGCAGTTGCTCGGTCACCCAGTAGTTCGCCTCGCCGAAGGCGGCGATGTCGACGTCCTTGGTGGTCTGATACTGCTCGGCGAAGACGTTGCGCAGGCCGTCGGGCGAGAGACGGCTGGCGATCGAGTAGCGCTGCACCTCCCCGATCCCGTACTGCGCCCGCGAGTAGGCCTCGCTGAGCGAGAACAGGCGCACCTGGGTGGTCGAACGGATGTTCGAATAGAAGACGCCGGCCACCCAGCTGAAGGGCCGCGCATCCCCACGCGACGAGAAGCGCACCTCCTGCACCAGGCCGTAGCGGTCGTTCTGGCTGGTGAAGCGGGCGGGGCCGAAGATGTTGGCGCCGATCCCCGGCAGCACCGGGAAGCCGATCCCCGACGGCACGATGATGTCGCCGATCATCGCGTTGACCGCCGAGCCGCCGGTATTGCCGGCGTTGCCGATCTGCACCCGGTTGATCTGGAAGTCCTGCGGCGAGTTCTGCCCGCTGGCGTCGTGCAGGTAGGAGGTGACGGACTTCACCGTCATCTTCTCGAACTCGTAGGTCAGGTCCAGGTTCGAGACCAGGAGGGCGGTGTGCGGGTTCGTCTTGTCCGTCGCCACCCGTTGATAGGGTTTCAGGTTGTACGGCCCGAGCGTGTAGGCCGGGGTCTGGTAAGTCCAGTCGCCCCGGGCCCGCGCGGCGGCGCAGGCGGCCTCCCCGCGCGCCACCGGCTGGGGCGTCGTCCGCGCGCCGGAGGTGAACGGCTGGTTGACGATCGGCCCCACGCGCGGCCCGACGTAGTTGCCGTTGTTGTCGTAGTTGAACAGCAGCGGCGTGTTGTTGGCGTTGTAGCAGAGCGTCGGCACCGTGATCGGCTGCGACGTCGGCAGGGTGTAGGCGCCGTTGGCGTCCTTCGAGCTCGAACGCCCGTAGAAGACCGACGCCTGGGCGACCAAGCGGTCCGTGGCCTGCCAGCGCAGGGCGCCACGCATCGACTGGCGGTATTCGGTGTTGGCGTTCTCTTCGGTGACCTGCCCGCTGATCGGGTTGACGAGGTCGATCCAGCCGCCGTTCTTGATCTGGCTGTAGGCGACGCGGAAACCGAGCTTGTCCTGTAGGATCGGGCCGCCGACGGCCAGGCTCGCCTCGTAGCTCGGATCGCCGTAGCGGGTCCACGAGACCTGTCCGCGCCCGTAGGCCGAATACTGGGTCAGGCTGGGCGAGGGCTGGATGAAGCGGATGGTGCCCCCCTGGGAGCTGCCGCCGAACAGGGTGCCCTGGGGTCCGCGCAGCACTTCCACCCGCTCCAGGTCGAACAGGGCCGGTAGCGGCGTGCCGTTGACCGCGGCGGTGGCGCCGGTGTTGCGGCGCTGCAGCGGCGTCTCGTCGAGGTAGAGGCCGGTGGTGGCCGCGCCCTGCCCCTGCTGGACGATGCCGCGGATGGCGATGGTGGCGGTGCCGGCGCCGACGTTGCCGGTGACCCGCAGCGCCGGGACGTTGCCCTGCAGGTCCTGCACCGAGCGGATACCCCGCTGGTCCAGCGTGCGTTGGGTCTGGGCGGTGATCGAGAGGGGCACCCGGTTGGCGGTTTCGGTCTGGCGGGTGGCGGTGACGACGACCTCTTCGAGTTGGCTGCCGCTGTCAGCGGCCGGAGCCTGGGCCATCGCCGAACCCGCGGCCAACAGCGCGCTCGCGGAAGCGGAGACGAAGAACAGCGCACGCCCGCCGATGCGGTCCTGGCGCATAGTACCCCCCTATGTTTTTTTCTTGCCCGAAAGCAGATGACAGCGTTGGACGCTATCAAATGGCTCCCGGGGATCAACCCCCTTTTTCGAGATGATGCTGAGATTTGACAGCGCAGACGCATAGCCGTCCGCGAGCGGATATTTTCCGGTGGCCCCCGGATTAGTTGATTTGTTATCTATTGGCGGCCGAGACAGGCTTACGACTACTTGTCGCGTCGAAGCTTCGTCGATCGGGCTAGGCGCGCGGGCTCGCCCCAGCCGATCGAGGGGAAGCCAGGAAGGCCTCCACCCTGGCCAGGAAAACCTCAGGGAGTTCGACCGGCGCCATGTGGGCGGCGTTGAGGAGCACGAAGTCCGCCGCGGGGATGGCCTCCGCCAACGCGCGGCCGGCCTGGGGCGGCGTGGCGGCGTCGAAGGCTCCCGCGACCACCAGGGTCGGCGCGGCGATGCCCGGCAGGGCCGCCCGCAGATCGATCTCCGCCAGCGCCTCGCATGAACCGACGTACCCGGTGACGCTGGTCGCCAGGAAGGTGGCGGCGATCTGCTCCAGGGCGTCCGGGAAGCGCGACCGCCATTCGGACGTGAACCAGCGCTCCAGGGTGGAGGAAAGCAGGACCGACATGCCGTCCGCTTCGGCCGCCATGGCCCGCTGGCGCCAGATGTCGGGCGAGCCGAAGACGGCCGCGGTGTTGGCGAGCACCAGCCGCTCGACCCGTTCCGGCGCGTTCGCGCCCAGCCACTGGGCCACCGCCCCGCCGATCGAGATGCCGCAGATGCTGGCGCTTGCGGCGCCCGCCGCGTCGAGGACCGCCAGCGCATCCCGCCCCAGCCGCTCGAGCGTATAGGGTCCCTCCGGCGCGTCGGACCGGCCGTGACCGCGCGCGTCGTAGGTGATGACCCTGAAGCGGCCCGCAAGCGCCCGCGCCTGCGAAGCCCACAGGCGGCCGTCCGCGCCGAGCGAATGGACGAAGAGTATCGCGGGCGCCGCCGCGGGCCCCTCCATCTCGAAATGGAGCCGCACCCCGTCCTCGGTGGTGACGTCGCTCACGAAAAGGCTCCCGTCGGCGCCGCGCCGATCGTCTTCCACGGCGGGCGAATGGCGATTCGTCTGCATGCCGGCGCAGCCCCGTTGAACGCGTTGGGCGGCCGATCACGCTTCGTCCGCCGAAGAGCGATGCGACCACCGGTTGGTGTCGCGTCGAGACTGTGACCGGCTCCGTTTCACGTCAACGAGAAAATGAATGCCTTCATTTTTTTCATGAACCTATTCATTTCCGAGATCGACCCTAGGCGGAAGACGGGGCCCGCCCTCGACGGGCGGCGTCCGCATCACGTTCATCTGCATGGCGAGGAGGGCGTAGTAGCCGTTGATGGCGGTCAGATCGATCACGCCGCGCTCGCCGAACAGCTCGACAGCCCGCCGGTAGGTCCCATCGCTCACCTGCCGGTCCCGGTGCAGTTCGGCCGAGAAGTCGTAACAGGCCGCCTCGGCGGCGGATAAGCCCTCGGGCCGGCGCCCCTGCCCGATGGCCTCCACCACTGCCGGGGCGACGCCCTCCCGAAGGGCGATCGGCGCGTGGAGCGACCATTCGTACGCCTGGTCCCACGCTCGGGCCGTGACCAGGATGACCAGTTCCCCGAGCCGGGGCCCGAGACTTGACCGGTAGCGCAGGTATTCCCCCAGCGCTTGGGCGTGGATCAGCACCTCGGGGCTGCGGACAAGGCGTTCGAAGGGGCCGAACAGGGGCGCGCCCCTCGTCGCCTCGAAAGCGGCGGCCGCGGCGGCCTGGGCCTTGTCGTAGCCGGCCGCCGGAACCGGCCCCATCCGCTCGCCGCCGTCGTTCATCAGACCGGCTCCGCCAACGCCTTGAGCGAGCGCTCAACCACCTCGGCCTGGGCGGCGGGCGGCGCCCCCGCCTGCTCGCGCCGGCCGATCTCGACCGAGTTCTCCACCACCAGGCGGCAGCGGGCGTAGCGCCGGGCCATGTAACGGCGAAGCGCCTCGTCGA
>Ga0164243_10004961_pt1 | contig 20519 bp, 20 predicted proteins | sample OricompcompostOP_FD_108781 | JGI IMG/M metagenome (GOLD analysis project Ga0164243, IMG submission 108781) | Organic Plus compost microbial communities from Emeryville, California, USA - Original compost - Organic plus compost (OP) | ecosystem: Engineered > Solid waste > Mixed feedstock >...
CGCAGGCTGGGCGCGCGGCTGATCCAGTTGCCCTCGGGCTGCATGCCGATGATCTCGGAGTGCGCGTGCTGGGCGATCTGCCGCACCAGCGTGCGCCGGTACGCCTCGGGCATCGCGTCCCGCGGCTCCACCCGTCCGTCGTCGGCGAGCAGCCGCTCGAAGTCCCCGTCCTCCACGGCGCCGAGCATAGCGTGGTTTGTTACAGATTTCCGCTTCGCGGTCCGGCTCCTGTAATACCCGCTCCGGTTGGGAGGATGGGCCCATGAGCTCCCCCACCGCCGACGTCTCGGTGCGCGTGGCCTGGGCCGACGACGCGCCCGCGATCGGCGCGCTGCAGGTGCGCGCGTGGCGGACGGCGTACGCCGACCTGCTCCCGGTCGAGGCGCTCCCGGACGAGGAGACCGCGACCGAGGCGTGGCGCGCCTCGCTGGCCCGGCCCGGGGACGCCCGCAACCGGGCGCTGGTGGCGCTGGAGCGCAACCGCGTGGTGGGGTTCGCGGCGCTCGGCCCGGCGTCCGACCCCGACTGCGACCCGGTCGCGGACGGCGAGCTGCTCGAGCTCACCGTCGCGCCCGACGAGCGGGGGCGGGGCCACGGATCGCGGCTGCTCCAGGCCGCCGTGGAGACGCTGCAGGCCGACCGGTTCACCCGGGCGGTGCACTGGGCGATCGCGACCGACGACGAGGCGCGCGCGTTCCTCACCGGCGCCGGGTGGGCCCCCGACACCGCGCACCGCGAGCTCGACCTCGACGGCACAGGCCGCACCACGGTGAAGCAGGTACGGCTGCACACCGCGCTCTCGTGAGCGAGGAGCTGACCGCGGAGCGGCGTTCCGCGATCGTCCGCGACAGCCTCGGGGTCGGCATCGCCACCGGCACGTACGGCGTGAGCTTCGGCGCGGTCTCGGTGGCCTCCGGGCTCGACGTCGCCCAGACCTGCGTGCTCTCGCTGCTGATGTTCACCGGCGCCTCGCAGTTCGCGCTCGCCGGCGTGCTGGCCGGCGGCGGGTCCCCCTGGTCCGGGGCGGCGACCGCGCTGCTGCTCGGCACCCGCAACACGCTCTACGGCCTGCGGATGGCGCCGCTGCTCGCCTGGCGGGGCTGGCGCCGGGTCGGCGGGGCGCACCTGCTGATCGACGAGTCGACCGCGATGGCCGTGACCCGGGAGTCGACCCCGGCGGCGCGGGTCGGCTTCCTGACCACCGGGTGGACGATCTTCCTGCTCTGGAACGCGATGACCCTGGTCGGCGCGGTGGCCGGCGAGGCGATCGGCGACCCGCGCACCTACGGCCTCGACGCCGCGGTGGGCGCGGCGTTCCTGGCGCTGCTGTGGCCGCGCCTGACCACCACCAGGAACCGGCTGGTCGCCGTGCTGGCCGCGGCGGTCGCGCTGGGCGCCGTACCGTTCACGGCCGCGGGTGTCCCGGTGCTCATCGCCGCCGGCGTGGCGCTCCTGGTGGGCGTGCTCCGGCGGGACCGTCCGGAGGTGTCGCCGTGAGCCTCTGGGTGGCCGTGGTCGGCGCCGGGATCGGCTGCTACCTGCTCAAGCTGGCCGGGCTGTCTGTGCCACCGCGGGTGCTGCGGCAGCCGGTGGTGGCGCGGGTCGCCGACCTGATCCCCGTCGCGCTCCTGTCCGCGCTGGTCGCGGTGCAGGTGGTCGCCGACTCCGACCAGCGGCTGGTCCTCGACGCCCGCGCCGCCGCCCTGGGCGCCGCGGTGGTGATGCTGCTGCTCCGCGCGCCGTTCCTGGTCGTGGTGTTCGGCTCGGCGCTGGTGGCCGCGCTGCTCCGGCTCCTGTGACGGGGGCTCGGACGTGGTGAGGGCCCGTGCCGGTTCCGTCCGGCACGGGCCCTCGTCTGGGAAGGAGGCCGTCAGCTCACGTTGACGGCGCTCCAGGCGGCGGCGACCGCGTTGTACTCGGCGCTGCCGGTGCCGTAGAGGTCCCGGGCCGCGTTGAGCGTGGCGGTGCGGGCGCCCTTGTAGTTGGTGCTGGACGTCATGTACGTCGTCAGCGCCTTGAACCAGATCCTCGCGGCCTTGTCCTTGCCGATCCCGGTCACGGTCGAGCCGTTGCAGGTCGGCGAGTTGTGCGGCTTGCCGCCGATCGTCTTGGCGCCGGAGCCCTCGGCGAGCAGGTAGAAGAAGTGGTTGCCGATGCCGGAGGAGTAGTGGACGTCGACGTTGCCGGCGCCGGACTTCCAGCAGCTCAGCGAGCTGCCGTCGAGGGACGGGTTGTCCATCCGGCGGAAGCCGCTGTGGCCCTGCAGGTCGAACTGCTCGCCGATGTAGTAGTCACCCGGGTCGTTGGCGTTGCCGGCGTAGAACTCCACCATCGTGCCGAAGATGTCGGAGGTGGACTCGTTGAGCCCGCCCGACTCCCCCGAGTAGGTGAGGTTGGCGGTGTTCTCGGTGACGCCGTGGCTCATCTCGTGGCCGGCCACGTCGAGCGACACGAGCGGCCCGAAGCCCTGCGCGGTGTCGCCGTCGCCGTACGTCATCTGCTTGCCGTCCCAGAACGCGTTCACGTACTTGTTGCCGTAGTGCACCCGGCTCTTCACGCCCGAGCCGTTGCCGAAGATGCCGTTGCGGCCGTGGACGAGCTTGAAGTAGTCGTAGGTCATCGCGGCGCCGTAGTGGGCGTCCACGGCGGCGGACTCGCGGCTGCTGGTCGAGCCGTTGCCGTACACCGTGTCGGTGCTGGTGAACGCGACGCCCTGGATGCAGCCGATGCCCAGGAGCTGGCAGAGGATCGACTCGGAGCGGTTCTGCGCGTCGACGGTCTGGCCGTTGCCGCGCGTGGGGTCGGTCATGGTGTAGCCGGAGCCCGACGGTGCGACCTGGATGGTCACGGTGCCGCTGTACAGGGAGTGGCCCGAGCCCTCGGTGGTCTGGATCTGCTCCTCGCGGCGCAGCACCTTGCCGGTCTTGGCGTCGACGTAGGTCAGCATCCGGCTCGGCGTGCCGTCGGCCTGCCGCCCGGACGTGGTGACCTGCCACGCCAGTCGCGGGGTCGCGGAGACCGCGTCGACGACGAGCCGGGGGGTGCCCTCGGTGCGCAGCTTGCGGATCGCCCGGGTGGCGGCCGACGGGGCCAGCGCCCGGTCGACCGCGTCCGGCTTGGCCAGCTTCGGGGTGACGGAGAGGTCGAGCGGCGTGCGCAGGGTCTGGCTCACGCCCTCCCACGCGCCCTGGGCGCCCTGGTGGACCACCAGGTCGCCGCCGATGACCGGCAGCCCGTGGACGGTGCGGTTCATCCGCACGTGGCGGGTGCCGTCCCGGTCGACGATGGTGTCGACGACCTTGAACTCCTGCTCGGCGGTGGCGCGGGCGACGCCGGGGTGGGCGTCGAGCGCGCGAAGCGCCTGCTGGGCGATGGTGCCGCGCTGGTCGCGCTCTGCCGGTGTGCCGGCGCCGGCGGGCGAGGTGCCCACGGTGCCGACGACCAACGCCGCGGCGGCAAGCCCCACTGTCGTGGGCCCGAGAATCTTCCGCATTGCTTCCCTCTCTGCTGGACGCCCCGGTCAGGGCGTGCCGGTGTTGGAGCGAAGCCTGTCGGGGGGTCGGTCCGCCGACAACGGGCGGCCGCCTGCACGTTCCTGCAATGCAACAAGTTGCAGTTCGGGGCGTACCGGTTTGCTCAGGAGGCCTTGCGGCGCGACCCCTTGCTGCGCTTGCCGGACTGCTTGCCGGACTGCGTGCCGGACCGCTTGCCCGACTGCTTGCCCGAGGTCGTCCCGGCCTTCCCGGACGTGGTCGACGACTTCTTCGACGCGGACTTCTTCGACGAGGACTTCTTCGACGAGGACTTCTGCGCGGACTTCTCGTCGGACCCGCCCTCGGTGGCCTCCTGCGCGTCCCGGACCGCCTCGACGAGCTCCTTCTTGCTCATCTTCGAGCGGCCCTCGACCCCGAGCTCCTTGGCCACCGCGTCCAGCTCCTGCTTGGACATGTGCTCGGGGCCGGCCGGCTGGGTCTGGAGCCTGCCGCCCCGGTCCTTGGTGCCCGCGCGGTGCTTCTTGCCGCCCTCCAGGGAGGCCTCGAGCGCCTCGAGGAGGCTGGTCACCTTCTCACCCGACTCGGCGCCGTCGGCCTCCTCGACGATCTCCTCGTCGTTCTCCTTGGCCTCGACCAGCTGCTCGACCCGCTCGGTGTAGGTGTCCCGGTAGTTCTTCGGGTCCCACGTCGCCGACATCGCCTCGATCAGGCGCACCGCCATGTCGAGGTCCTTCGTGCCGACCCGTCCCTTCGCCGGGAGCGCGTCGATCTCCTTGACCGGGTCGCGCACCTCGTCGGCGAAGTACATGGTCTCGAGCAGGAGCACGCCGTCGTGCGGGCGGATCGCGGCGAGGTACTCCTTGCTGCGCATCACGAACGACGCGATGCCGATCCGGTCGGCCTTCTCCATGGCCCGGACCAGCAGGTGGTAGGCCTTGGCCGCCTCCTCGCCGCTCGGGGCGAGGTAGTAGCTCTTCTGGTAGTAGATCGGGTCGATCTCGGCGGCCTCGACGAAGTCCGAGATGTCGATGGTGCGGCTGCGACCCGGCTCGACCGACTCGAGCTCCTCCCGGGTGAGCTGGACGTACTGGCCGTCACCCACCTCGGCGCCCTTGACGATGTCGTCGTACTCCACCTCCTCGCCCGTCTCCTCGTTGACCCGGCGGTTGCGGATCCGGGCGGAGGTGCCCTTCTCGAACTGGTGGAACCGCACCTCGTGCTCCTGGGTCGCCGAGTAGAGCCCCACGGGGACGTTCACCAGTCCGAACGACACCGCCCCGGTCCAGATCGCGCGCGCCACGCTCACCACCTCCGGAGCGCTCGGTACCCCCGGCCCGAAGGGGGCATCCCCGGGTCAGCCGCGGCGCGGCGAGACCGTGTAGCTCAGGGACACGATCCCGTCGATGACGAGCACCAGGGTCCACAGCGCCGCGGTCTGCAGCAGCTGCTCGGTCCGGTCGGGGTCCCCGACGACCAGCCAGGCCAGCAGCATCAGGGCGGTCCCGACCGCCCAGGCGAGGGCGTGACGCAACCACTGCCGCCGTTCGCGCCGGGCGTGGGCGGGACCCGTCCTCGGGGGCCGGGGCGGCGGCGGACCGGCCCCGAGCCAGTGGGCGACCCGGACGTCGGCCCAGCGGACCATCGCGTGCCCGAAGCCGACCGACACCCCGAGGTAGACCGCGGCGAGCGCGTGCGCGACGGTCGCCTCACCGCCGCGCTGCAGGTCGAGGGTGGCGGCCACGAGAAGGACCAGGTCGACGACGGGCACCAGCACCAGCAGGACGGCGCCGAGCCGCGGCCGGCGGAGCAGGTAGCGGGCCAGCAGCCCCGCGGCCAGCAGCACCCAGAACGCGACCTCGCAGGCGACGATCAGCAGGACCAGCGACACGCGCCCAGCCTGCCGTGCCTCGCCGCGCCCGGCATCGGCCGTCGGTCGGTTCGTGCCCGACTTCGGTCGGGGGTACCAAGGACCCATGGCGGAGAAGCTGGAGGTGTACCGCAGGAAGCGGGACTTCAGCCGCACGCCCGAGCCCGCCGGCGCCGCGAGCGCCGAGGGCGCCGGCGCCGCTCGGTTCGTCGTGCAGCGGCACCGGGCGAGCCGGCTGCACTACGACCTCCGGTTCGAGATCGACGGCGTGCTGGTCAGCTGGGCGGTCCCGAAGGGACCCACGCTGGACCCCGGGGCGCGCCGGCTCGCGGTGCACGTCGAGGACCACCCGATCGAGTACCTGCACTTCGAGGGCGTGATCCCCGAGGGCGAGTACGGCGGCGGCGACGTGATCGTGTGGGACACCGGCACCTGGGAGCCCGTCCACACCGACGACCCCGCCGCGGCGGTGGCCGCCGGCGAGCTGCACGCCGAGATGTACGGCGAGAAGCTTCGCGGCCGCCTGGTCCTGGTGCGCCGCGACGGCCGGGAGGGGGCGGACGGGTCGGACGAGTGGATGCTGCTGCACAAGCGCGACGAGCACGCGGTCGACGGCTGGGACCCCGAGGAGCACCCGCGCTCGGTGATCTCCGGGCGCACCAACGACGAGGTCAAGGAGGACCCCGACCGTCTGTGGCGTTCCGACGCCCCGGCCGCCGAGGCGGACATCTCGCTGCTGCCCGACCCGGTGCCGGAGGAGGCGATCGCGGAGCTCGCCGCGATGGGCACGCAGGGCACCTGGGAGGTCTTCGGCCGGAGGCTGAAGGTGACCAACCTCGACAAGGTGCTCTTCCCCGCCCGCGACGGGCGGAGCCGGCCGGTCACCAAGCGCGAGCTCCTCGCGTACGCCGCGTCGGTCGCGCCGTTCAGCGTGCCCTACCTGGAGGGTCGGGCGCTCAACCTGCACCGCTACCCCGACGGCGCCGAGCGCAAGGGCTTCTGGCACAAGCAGCTGCCCGACCACGCCCCCGACTGGCTGACCCGGTGGGAGAACCCGGAGGCCGACGAGGGCGAGACCACGACGTACCTGGTCGCCGACGAGCCCGCCGCGCTGGTGTGGGTCGCGAACTTCGGCTGCCTGGAGTGGCACCCGTGGACGTCGCGGACCGAGGCGATGCACGAGCCGACGTACGCCCTCATCGACCTCGACCCCGGCGAGCGGACCAGCTGGGAGGACCTGCTGACACTGGCCCGGCTGCACCGCACCGCGCTCGACCACGTGGGCGTGCTGGGCCGGCCGAAGGTCACCGGCCGGCGCGGCATCCAGATCTGGATCCCGGTGGCACCCGGCTACTCGTTCGACGACACCCGGGCGTGGGTCGAGCGGCTCTCCCGGACCGTCGGCAAGGTCGTGCCGGAGCTGGTCAGCTGGAAGTGGGAGGTCAAGCAGCGCAAGGGCCTGGCCCGGCTCGACTACACGCAGAACGCGATCAACAAGACGCTGGTGGCGCCGTACTCGCCGCGGCCGGCGCCGGGCGCGCCGGTGTCGGTGCCGATCTCGTGGTCGGAGCTCGACGACCCCGACCTGCGGCCGGACCGGTGGACGGTCCGCACCCGTGCTCGACCGGCTGGCCACGCACGGCGACCCGTTCCGGGCGCTGCTCGGGGTGCGCCAGGAGCTGCCCGAGCTGAGCTGACGCCGTCGGGAGGTCGGCCCGGGATCAGTCCAGGTCGAGGAACGACTCCAGGCCGACCGTGAGGCCGGGGTGGGCAGCGACGTTGCGGATCCCGATCAGGACGCCCGGCGTGAACGACGCGCGGTCCAGCGAGTCGTGCCGGATGGTGAGCGTCTCCCCCACCCCGCCGAGGATCACCTCCTGGTGGGCGACCAGGCCGCGCAACCTCAGGCCGTGCACCCGGATCCCCTCCACGTCGGCGCCGCGGGCACCCTCGAGCGCGGTGGACGTCGCGTCGGGCACCGGCGGCGCGCCGGCCTCGCGCCGGGCGGCCGCGATCAGCTCCGCCGTACGTCGTGCGGTGCCGGAGGGCGCGTCCGCCTTGTCGGGGTGGTGCAGCTCGACGACCTCGACCGACTCGTAGAACGGCGCCGCGATCGCGGCGAACCGCATCATCAGGATCGCGCCGATCGCGAAGTTGGGGGCGATCAGGACGCCCGTGGACGGCGAGGCGTCGAGCCAGCCGCGGACGGTGGCCAGCCGGTCCTCGTCGAAGCCGGTGGTCCCGACGACCGCGTGGATGCCGTGGTCGATGCAGAACTCCAGGTTGTCCATGACCGCGTCGGGGTGGGTGAAGTCGACCACCACCTCGGCGCCACCGGTGACGAGCGCGTCGATCTCGTCGTCGGCGTCGACGACCGCGACCAGCTCGGTGTCGTCGGCCGCCTCGACGGCCTTGCACACCTCGGACCCGACCCTGCCGCGTCCGCCCAGCACGCCTACCTTGATCTGCTCGGCCACGCGGCCCACCGTAGTGGCTCGCCACCCGGGCCGGGGTGCGTGCCACCCCCGGTCGCGTTCTGGCAGGGTGGTGGCCATGGCGGTGCAGGAGATCCCCGCTCGGATCCGCTGGGCGGTCGACTTCATGGACGTCCAGCCCTCCGACCACATCCTCGAGATCGGCTGTGGACCGGGAGCGGGCGCGGAGCTCATCTGCAGCCGGCTCGAGACTGGCAAGATGATGGCGATCGACCGGTCGGAGTCCGGCGTCGACCGCACGAAGCGACGCTGCAAGGAGTACATCGACGCCGGCCGGCTCACCGTCCGCCAGATCGACCTGGCCACCCTCAGGGTGCCGATCAAGCGGCTCAACAAGGTCTTCGCGTTCAACGTGAACCTGTTCTGGGTCCGCGACTGCAAGGACGAGGTGGCGCTGCTCCACGAGCGCGTGCTCCCCGGCGGCGCGGTCTACCTCTTCTACGAGGCCACCCGCCCCGAGCAGGTGCCGGAGATGCTCCGCAACGCCTCCGCCGCCCTCACCGAGGGCGGCTTCCGGGTCTACCTCGTCGACTCCAAGAAGCCGCCGGTCATCGGCATCATCGGGCGCAGGTGACGAGGCGCCTCGGCTGCGCATAATCGTTCAATTGTTGGCGAATTCGGGCTGCAGCGCCCCTCAGAGCGGGTATTTGCCAACAATTGAACGGATATGCGCACGGAACAGGACTCTCAGCGCAACAGGCCCTTCGCGACGTGGGTGACCTGCACCTCGTTCGAGCCGGCATAGATCATCAGCGACTTGGCGTCGCGGGCGAGCTGCTCGACGCGGTACTCGGCCATGTAGCGTTGCCGCCGAAGAGCTGGACCGCCTCCATCGCGACGTCGGTGGCGGCGGTCGAGGCGTAGAGCTTGATCGCGGACGCCTCGGCGAGTGACGGCAGCCGGCCGGCCCGGCGCTGCTCGATGGTGCTGAACACCATGTTGCGGACGTTGACCCGGGCCACCTCCATCTGGGCCAGCTTGAGCTGGATCAGCTGGAACTCCCCGATCGGCCGACCCCAGAGCTCGCGCGACCTGGCGTAGTCCACGCACAGCCGCAGGCACTCCTCGATCACGCCCAGGGCCAGCGCGGCGATGCCGATCCGCTCGACGACGAAGTTGGCGCGGGCGCTCTCCCGCCCGGCGCCGTCGGACGGCGAGCCGAGCAGCCGGTCGTCGCCGAGCCGCACGTCGTCGAAGAACAGCTGGCCGGTCGGCGAGGAGTGCATGCCCATCTTGCGCAGCGGTGGGCTCTGGGTGAGGCCGGGCATGCCGGAGTCGAGCACGAAGGTCAGCACCGGCTGGTCGCGCCGGTCGAGTCCGGTGCCGTCGTCGTGCTTGGCGTAGACGACGATCGTGTCGGCGTACGGGCCATTGGTGATGAACGTCTTCTGGCCGTTGAGCACCCACTCGTCACCGTCGCGGCGCACCGTCGTGCGCATCCCGCCGAACGCGTCGGAGCCGGCGTCCGGCTCGGTGATCGCCCACGCCCCGACCTTGGCGAAGGTCATCAGGTCGCGGGCCCACCGCCTGCGCTGCTCGACGGTGCCGCGGGCGTTGATGGTGCCGCCGGCGAGCCCCACGGACACCCCGATGGCCGCGGGGATGCCCATGCTGACCCGGCAGAACTCGCTGGACACGATCACGCTCATCGCCGGGTCGAGCGGGCCGGTCCCGTCGCCGTCGGACTCCTCCCCTGCCTCGGCCCGCGCGATCGCCCGGTCGCAGGCGTCGCCGGCCATCTGCTCGAGGCCGAAGGCCGCGTAGAACCGGCGGATCACGTCGTACGGCGGCAGGTCGCCGTGCTCGAGCTCGTCCTGGAGCGGCCGGAGCTCCTTGTCGACGAAGCCGCGCACCGCGTCGCGGATGGCGAGCTCCTCCTCCGACCACTCGAACATGCTCAGTCGCCCCGCACGGTCCGCCGGTCGTACTCGGCGCGCTGCTCGCGGTCGTAGTCGGTGAAGACGTTCTCGAGGCCGAGCCGGCGGCGCAGCCAGGGCTTCGCCTTGGCGGCAGTGAGGCTCCACGACGCCCCGCCCACGGAGAAGTGCCGCGGCACGGTCGCGGTCAGCCGCGGCTTCCGGACCTGCCGCAGCACGGCCGCGGCGACGTCCTCGGGCTCCACGGGCTTGAGCAGCCCGGTGGCCTCGGTGCCGTCGATGAGGTGGGTGTTCGTGAAGGACGGCAGCACCGAGCACACCCGGATGCCCTGCGGCCGGAGCTCGTCGTCGACGGCCTCGCTGAAGGCCAGCACCGCCGCCTTGGTGCCGCTGTAGACCGCGGACCCGGGCAGCGGCAGCCTGCCGGCGAGAGAAGCGATGTTGACGATCACGCCGCCGGAGGTCATCCGCGTGGCCGCCTCGTAGGTGCCGTGGACGACGCCGGTGAAGTTGACGTCGACCTGCGCCAGCTGGCGGTCGTACGGCGCCTCGAGCATCCGGCCGAGCACCATGAACCCGGCGTTGTTGACCAGCACGTCGAGTCGCCCGTGCTCGGCCACGACCGCGTCCAGGAAGCCGGAGAACGACGTGCGGTCGGCGACGTCGAGCGGCAGGGCGAGGCCGCCGTACTCCTCGGCCGACTGCTTGGCCAGGTCGACGTCGAGGTCGCCGACGACCACCGACGCGCCCTCGGCGGCGAGCAGCCGGGCGGTCGCGGCGCCGATCCCCTGCGCGCCGCCGGTGATGGCGACGACCCTGCCCCGAAGGGTTCCCGTCATGTGCTGCTCCTCCTTCTCCTGCGGCCGCGCAGGCGCGCCACCGCGATCTGGGCTCTCATCGCCGCGGCACCGGCGGCCAGGTATGCCGCGTGCCGGGCCGGGTACGGCGTGGCGCGGCGCTGGGCCGCGACGGTCTGGGCCTCCGTGTAGCGCAGGATCCCGTCGGCACCGTGCCGCCGACCGACCCCGCTGGCGCGCATCCCGCCCATCGGCGCGGCCACCGAGCCGATCGCCGAGAGGTAGCCGTCGTTGATGTTGACCGCACCGGCGTGGATCCGCGCGGCCAGCCGCCGGGCCGCGTCCAGGTCGGTCGACCAGACGCTCGCGGACAGGCCGTACTCGGTGTCGTTGGCGCGGGCGACGGCCTCCTCGTCGTCGGCCACCGGGTAGACCGACACGACCGGGCCGAACGTCTCCTCCGCGCACACCCGCATCGACGGCTGCACCCCGGAGAGCACGGTGGGCTCGAAGAACAGCGGGCCCAGGTCCGGGCGGGCCTTGCCGCCGGCGACCAGCTCCGCGCCGCGGTCGATCGCGTCGGCGACGTGGGCCTCCACGGCGGCGAGCTGCTCGGGGGTGGTCAGCGAGCCGACCTCGACCGAGTAGTCGTAGGCGGCGCCCATCGTCAGCGACCGGGTGGTCTCGGCGAAGCGGGCCAGGAACTCGTCGTGCAGGCTCTCGTGCACGTAGATCCGCTCGATGCCGATGCAGATCTGGCCGGCGTTCGCGTACGCCGCCTGCGCGGCGCCCCTGACCGCCGCGGGGAGGTCGGCGTCGGCACGCACGATCATCGGGTTCTTGCCACCGAGCTCGAGCGAGACGCCGATCAGCCGCCGCCCGGCCTCGGCGGCGAGCTCGCGGCCGGTGGCGGTCGACCCGGTGAACGCCAGGTGGTCGACGTGGTCGAGCAGCGCGGGCCCGATCACCGAGCCGCGCCCGGCCACGACCTGCCACACGTCGTCGGGCAGCCCGGCCTCTCTCGCCAGCGCGCGGGCGGCGAGCAGGCTCAGCGGCGCCTGGGAGTCGGCCTTGCTGACCACCGCGTTGCCGGCGAGCAGCGCCGGGAGCACGTCGCCGACGGCGAGGAAGAGCGGGTAGTTCCAGGGGGCGATCACGCCGACCAGGCCCTTGGGCCGGCGGGCGACGCGGGTGCGCACGACGCCGGGCAGCCCGGAGGCGGCCTTGGTCTCGGCGAGGTACACCGGTGCGTGCGTCGCGTAGTGCACCGCGACGGCGGGCAGACCGAGCAGCTCGATGCCGGCGTGGACCCGGGACTTGCCGGTCTCCCACTGGACCACGTCCAGCAACCGCTCGCGGTGCTCGAGCAGCAGCGAGGCGAGCCGGAGCACCGTCGCCGACCGCTCGGCCAGCGGGACGGCGGCCCAGCGCTCCTGGACGGCCCGGGCCCGGTCGGCCGCCGCGGCGACGTCGGCCGCGCTCGACTGCGGTACGGCGGGCAGCGGCTCGCCGGTGAACGGCGCGGTCGCGGCCGCGGGCTCGCCCGAGCCCGCCACCAGGCCGAGCAGGGAGCCGACGTAGTCCTCGGTGATCCGCGGCGGCAGCGTCATCGGCCCTCCTCGCGGGCGTAGGCACGGACGGCGATCGGGTGCATCCGGGCCCGGCGCGGGAGCCGCCGGAGCACCGGGTCGAGCGCGCGCACCGCACGGCAGAACCGCCGGTACCGGCGCTCTCGGCGCTCGTCCCACGGCAGGCCGAGCAGGTCGCGGGCCCGCTCGGGCAACCCGCCGATCGTCAGGAACGAGCTGAACCGGTTCACCGGGCGACGCACCAGCCACCAGACCGGACGCGGCACTCGCGACGGTCGCGGCCAGCCCTTGGTGGCGTAGCCGACGCCGTAGGCCGCGGTGCGGTGCCGGACCAGGTCCCGCTCGAGCCGGCGGCGGAAGTAGGCGTCGAACTCCGCCCAGGTGGTCGGGATGCCGCGGGAGCTCACGCCGTACCGCTCGAACCAGGTGACCGACTCCGCAACGATCCGGTCCCGGTCGGCCTCGTCGAGCGGGCGGACGAACCGGTCCGCCGCCTCGACCATGTGCTCCACGAAGGTCGCGTGCGCCCAGTAGTAGGTGTCCGGGTTGAGTGCGCTGTAGCGGCCGCCGCCCATCGACTCGGGCAGCCGGCCCTTGATCGAGGTGTGGAAGTCGCGCACCTGGTGACCGCTGGCGACCGGGTCGGCGCCGTACACGGTGTCGAAGATCGGCGGGACGGTGCGGGCCAGCCGCGCGGCGGTGTCGGAGAAGAACACCGAGTGCTCCTCCACGCCCTGGCCGAGGGAGGGAAGCATGTTCTGGAGGACGACGGCGCGCGGGCCGAGCAGCAGCATCCGGCCGTCGGCGAACAGCTCCCAGGTCAGCGACCCGGGGCCGAGAGGGGCGCGACCCGAGCGGAGCTCGCCCGACTTGCGGGTCGCCAGCGACATGGGCCGATGATACATTGGAACGACTTTGTTTCAACATGTCGCTCCAGCGGGAGGTCCGCGCATGACCGCTCCGACGTCGTCCACGCTCCCCGACCAGGAGGTGCGCGAGCCGATCGGCCCCAAGGCCGGCCTCGTCCACCTGCTCCGGCTGCGGCGGGACCCGATCGGCCACTCGACCTGGCTGCGGGAGACCTACGGGCAGGTCTACAAGCTGCACGCGTTCGGCGTGGACATGTACACCGTGTCGGGGCCGGACGCCTTCGAGCGGGTCTTCGTCAACAAGGACAAGACGTTCGCGAGCGGGCCGTCGTGGTCGTACTTCATCGGGCCGTTCTTCAACCGCGGGCTGATGCTGCTCGACTTCGACGAGCACCTGCACCACCGGCGGATCATGCAGCACGCGTTCGGCGCCCAGGAGCTGCGCCGCTACAACGACCTGATGATCCCGCACATCCGACGGTTCCTCGCCGAGTGGGGCGACGTCGAGAAGCCCCGGCTGCAGCGGATGTTCAAGGACCTCACCCTCGACCTGGCGCTCGAGGTGTTCGTGGGCGTCGAGCTCGACGCCGCGGAGCGGGCGCGGATCAACAAGGCCTTCATCCAGGCGGTCCGGGCCGGCACCGCGGTCGTGCGCCGCGACCTGCCCTTCGGCATCGGGCCGTGGGCCAAGGGGCTGCGCGCGCGGAAGATCCTCGAGGAGTTCTTCTACGGCGCGCTGCCGGCGAAGCGGCGCGAGGGCGGCGACGACCTCTTCGCCCGGCTCTGCGTGGCCGAGGACGACGAGGGCAACACGTTCACCGACGAGGACGTCGTCAACCACATGATCTTCCTGCTGATGGCGGCGCACGACACGACGACGACCACGCTGATGTCGATGGCCTACCAGGTCGCCAAGCACCCCGAGTGGCAGGACCGGCTGCGCCGCGAGGCGATGGCGATCGAGGACACGTCGTACGACTCCCTGCAGAAGATGACCGACACCGACCTGGTGATGAAGGAGTCGATGCGGCTCTGCGCGCCGGTGCCCTCGATCCCCCGCTACGCCACCCGCGAGGTGGTCATCGACGGCTACCGGATCCCGGCCGGCTCGATCGTGTCCAACTCCCCGTTCGCCAACCACTACCTCGAGGACGTCTTCCCGAACCCGACGAAGTTCGACCCGGAGCGCTTCTCACCCGAGCGGGCCGAGGACAAGGTGCACCGGCTGGCGTTCCAGGCGTTCGGTGCCGGCGTGCACAAGTGCATCGGCATGTACTTCGCCGGGATGCAGGTGCGCGCGGTCTTCCACGAGCTGCTGCGCACCTACCGGTGGAGCGTGCCCGCGGACTACGAGATGCCGATCGACCTCGCCGCGCTGCCGGTGCCGCGCGACGGGCTCCCGGTCACGCTGGAACGACTGTGAGACGGCGATGAGCGACGCGATCCTCGACGCCGCCCGCGACGTCTTCCAGCAGTACGGCGCCCGCCGCGCCAACGTCGACGACGTCGCGCGCCAGGCCGGGATCAGCCGGAGCACCCTCTACCGCCGCTTCCCCAACAAGGAGGCGCTGCTCGCCGCGGTGATCGACCGGGAGACCAACGCGTTCCTCGACGAGCTCGACCGGGTCGCCGAGGACCTGCCGCCCCAGGAGGCGATCATCGAGTGCTTCGCGCGGGGGCTCGGGATGATGCGCGAGATCCCGGTGCTCGGCCGACTCGCCCAGACCGAGCCGGAGATGGTCCTGGGCGCGCCGGGCCGGGCCCCCTCGGTGCTGGAGCTCAGCGACCGGGTCGCCCGCACCCTGCGCCGCTCCGGCGCGCGGATGCCGGACGACGAGCTGCACGTCGTCGCCGAGCTGCTGCTCCGGCTCGCCTCGTCGTTCCTGCTCGACCCCGGCGGCCACCTCGACGTCGAGGACCCGGACGCCGTACGGGACTACGCGAAGCGGTACCTGTCGCAGCTCGTGGACTAGTCAAGCGAAGCAGTGGCGTGCGAGGAACGAGCACGCCGCGTCGCGAGACGAGGTCGAGGAGCGGCGCGACTGAGGAACGAAGTCGCGACTCCGCGAATCGAGACCCAGTGAGCAGACCTTTACTCAGGACCCACGATCGCAAGGATCTCCGGGTTGCCGAAGACCTCGGCCGCGACCCGCTCGCAGTCCTCGAGCGTGACCTGCTCGATCCGCCTGATCACCTCGTCGATGCCGAGCAGCTCGTCGTGGACGAGCTCGGCCTTGCCGAGGCGGGACATCCGGGCGGTGGAGTCCTCGAGGCCGAGGACCAGGCCGCCGCGGAGCATGCCCTGGCCGCGGTGCAGCTCCTCCTCGGTGATGCCGTGGGCGGCGAGCCGGGAGAGCTCGATCTGGACGGTCTCGAGCACGTCGTCGAGCCGCTCCGGCAGGCAACCCACGGACACCCCCACCAGGCCGGTGTCGGCGTGGTGGGTGGCGAACGAGAAGACCGAGTAGGCCAGGCCCCGGCGCTCGCGGACCTCCTGGAAGAGCCGGCTCGAGGTGCCGCCGCCGAGCGCGGTGTTGATCACGCCGAGCGCGAACCGACGGTCGTCGGAGCGCGAGACGCCCTTCATGCCGAGCACGAGGTTGACCTGCTCGAGCGGGCGCGTGGCCCGGATCGTGCCCGGGTGGACCGGGACCGACCGGCGGCCGCGGCGCGGCGGCACCGGCGGCTCGTCGCGGGCCAGGAAGTCGTTGCGTCCGAACGCCGCACGGACCCGGCGCACGACGTCGGTGTGGTCGATGTTGCCGGCAACCGCGACCACCATGGTGGCGGCCCGGTAGTGGCGCTTGTAGAAGCGCCGCACCTGGGTCCGGGTCAGCGCCGCGATCGACTCGTCGGTGCCGGCGATCGGCCGCCCCAGCGGCGAGTGCGCGCCCCACGCCTGCTCGGCGAAGAGGTTGTGCACCACGTCGTCCGGGTCGTCGTCGTGCATCGCGATCTCGTCGAGGATCACGTCGCGCTCGGCCTCGACGTCCTCGGCGCTGATCACCGAGTTGGTGACCATGTCGCCCAGCACGTCGATCGCGAGCGGCAGGTCGCGGTCGAGGACCCGGGCGTGGAAGCAGGTGTACTCCTTGGCGGTGAAGGCGTTGAACTCACCGCCGACGGCGTCGAGCGCCACCGAGATGTCGAGCGCCGAGCGCTCGGTCGTGCCCTTGAAGAGCAGGTGCTCGAGGAAGTGCGAGCAGCCGTGCAGCGCGGGCGACTCGTCGCGCGAGCCGACGCCGACCCACACCCCGATGCTCGCCGAGCGGGCGCCGGCCATCTGCTCGGTGACCACGCGCAGCCCGCCGGGCAGCACGGTACGACGGACGCGGGAGGTGACCTGCCCGTCGTCGTCGCGCACGGTCTCGAGCGTGCGGGTGGTGCCGGTCTTCTGGGGGGAAGCCGACGACCGGCCAGCCGACTGCTGACCGGTCGTCGTTCGAGACTTCGACTTGCGGAGGGTCACTCCTCCTCGGACTCCCCGGAGGTCTCGGAGGTCTCGGCCTCGTCGGCCTTGGCCGCGTCGTCCTCGACGACCGGCACCAGCGACAGCTTGCCGCGGTCGTCGATCTCGGCGATCTGGACCTGGATCTTCTGACCCACGGACACGACGTCCTCGACGTTCTCGACCCGCTTGCCGCCGGCGAGGGAGCGCAGCTTGCTGATGTGCAGCAGGCCGTCCTTGCCCGGCAGCAGCGACACGAACGCGCCGAAGTTGGTCGTCTTCACGACCGTGCCGAGGTAGCGCTCGCCAACCTCGGGCATCGTCGGGTTGGCGATCGCGTTGACCGCGGCGCGCGCGGCCTCGGCCGCCTCGCCGTTGGTCGCGCCGATGTAGACGGTGCCGTCGTCCTCGATGGACAGCTGGGCGCCGGTGTCGTCCTGGATCTGGTTGATCACCTTGCCCTTGGGGCCGATGACCTCGCCGATCTTGTCGACGGGGACCTTGACGCTGATGATCCGCGGGGCGTGCACCGACATCGGCTCGACCTCGGGGATCGCCTCCTGCATCACGCCGAGGATGGTCATCCGGGCGTCCCGGGCCTGGGTGAGCGCCTGCGCGAGCACCTCGGCGGGGATGCCGTCGAGCTTGGTGTCGAGCTGCAGCGCGGTCACGAACTCGGCGGTACCGGCGACCTTGAAGTCCATGTCGCCGTAGGCGTCCTCGGCACCGAGGATGTCGGTGAGCGCGACGTACTTGGTCTCGCCGTCGACCTCACCGGAGATCAGGCCCATCGCGATGCCCGCGACCGGGGCGCGCAGCGGCACGCCGGCGGCCATCAGCGACATCGTGGACGCGCACACCGAGCCCATCGAGGTGGACCCGTTGGAGCCCATCGCCTCGGAGACCTGACGGATCGCGTAGGGGAACTCCTCCTTGGTCGGCAGCACCGGCAGCAGCGCCCGGCCGGCCAGCGCACCGTGGCCGATCTCGCGACGCTTGGGCGAGCCCACGCGGCCGGTCTCGCCGGTGGAGAAGGGCGGGAAGTTGTAGTTGTGCAGGTAGCGGCGCTCGGTCTCCGGGGAGAGCGTGTCGAGCTTCTGCACCATGGTCAGCATGTTGAGCGTGGTGATGCCCAGGATCTGGGTCTCGCCGCGCTCGAACAGCGCCGAGCCGTGGACCCGCGGGACCACGCCGACCTCGGCGTGCAGCGGACGGATGTCGGCCAGGCCGCGGCCGTCGATGCGGACCTGCTCGCGGAGCACGCGCTCGCGGACCAGGGCCTTGTTGAGCGCCCGGAACGCGGCGCCGATCTCCTTCTCGCGGCCCTCGAAGTCGGCACCGATCCTCTCCAGCAGCGACGCCTTGATCTCGTCGAGGCGCTCCTCGCGCTCCTGCTTGCCGGCGATCTTGAGCGCCTCGGCGGTCTCCGCCTTCACGGCGCCCTCGACGGCGGCGTACACGTCGTCCTCGTAGTCGAGGAAGATCGGGAACTCCTGGACCGGCTTGGCGGCCTGCTTGGCGAGCTCCTGCTGGGCCTCGCACAGCTGCTTGATGAACGGCTTGGCGGCCTCCATGCCGCCGGCGACGACCTCCTCGGTCGGCGCCTGGACGCCGGACTGGACGAGGTTCCAGGTCGCCTCGGTGGACTCGGCCTCCACCATCATGATGGCGACGTCGCCGGTGTCGGTGACCCGGCCGGCGATGACCATGTCGAAGACGGCGTTCTCGAGCTGGCTGTGGGTCGGGAACGCGACCCACTGGCCGTCGATCAGCGCCACCCGGACGCCACCGATCGGGCCGGAGAACGGCAGGCCCGAGAGCTGGGTGGACATGGACGCGGCGTTGATCGCGAGCACGTCGTACGGCGTGTCGGGCTCGAGCGCGAGGACGGTGATGACCACCTGGACCTCGTTGCGCAGGCCCTTCTTGAAGGTCGGGCGCAGCGGCCGGTCGATGAGCCGGCAGGTGAGGATCGCGTCCTCGGAGGGCCGGCCCTCGCGGCGGAAGAACGAGCCGGGGATCCGGCCCGCGGCGTACATCCGCTCCTCCACGTCGATGGTGAGCGGGAAGAAGTCGAAGTGGTCCTTGGGCTGCTTGCTGGCGGTGGTCGCCGACAGCAGCATGGTCTCGTCGTCGAGGTACGCGGTCACCGAGCCGGCGGCCTGGCGGGCCAGCAGCCCGGTCTCGAACTTGACGGTACGGGTGCCGAAGCCGCCGTTGTCGATCACGGTCTCAACGGCGGAGATGACGGGTTCTGTCACGATGTGCTTTCTGTTCGTGAGCCGAACCGCGAGGCCGCGTGTGCCCCGGCTGACTGCAGCGGGGGCGTGGCCGGTCTTCGATCGAGACCCGCAGCGTGCACCGACTCGCGTCGGGAACCCTGAAGGTCACTACCGAGGACCGTGCCGACGGTCGCGGATCGCTCCTGTGTAGGGATGTTCAGTTGTGTCCGAATATAGACGTCGGGACCTGCCTCGAGGCAGGTCCCGTCACGTCACCGGCGGAGCTTGAGGCGCTCGACGATCGAGCGGTAGCGCTCGATGTCGGTCTTGCGCAGGTAGTTGAGCAGCCGCCGGCGCTGGCCGACGAGCAGCAGCAGGCCACGACGGCTGTGGTGGTCGTGCTGGTGCTGCTTGAGGTGCTCGGTCAGGTGGGCGATGCGGTGGCTGAGCAGCGCGATCTGCACCTCGGGCGAACCAGTGTCACCCTCGGTCGTGGCGTACTCGGCGATGATCTTCTTCTTCGTCGCAGCGTCGGTTCCGATCGACACGCGGGCTCCTTCTGGTTGTCCGTTGCGCGGCGCGCCGGGGCCTGTCCACCCGGGCACTCTCTGTCCGCGGCCGTTACACGGCGGTGAGATAACCGAGAAAGGCTAACAGCGCGGCGTCGGCGCACCCAAAACGGCGGGGCCCGCTCCGGACCGGCTCGGGACCGCCCCTCGAGGGTACCCGGCGCTAGGTGTTCTGACCACAGACGTTAGGTACGGCGGGTCGGCTGGACCATGACGAAGACCTCCGGGTGAGGTGTGGAGCTACCACGCACCCACCCTCACAACGGAGGTCTTCATGCCCCACGCTAACGCGACCCTCACTCCGGCCGGGCGACTGCGCCTGGCCAAGCTCGTCGTCGATCAACGCTGGTCCTACGCGCGGGCCGCCGAGCGGTTCTCGGTCAGCGTCACCACGGCCCGGCGTTGGGCCGGCCGTTACCGGGAGCTGGGCAAGGCCGGGATGCATGACAGGTCCTCCCGTCCGCACCGCTGCCCGAACCAGCTGCCACAGCGCGCCGAGCGGCGGATCGTGAAGCTACGGGTGACCCGACGATGGGGTCCAGCCCGGATCGCCTACCACTTGGGCCTGAACCCCTCCACGGTCCACCAGGTACTCCGCCGCTACGGCTGCCCGCGGCTGAAGTGGACCGACCCGGCCACCGGCACCAGGATCAAGACCTCCTCGCGCGACAAGCGCCGCTACGAACACCCCGCGGCCGGCGACCTGATCCACGTCGATATCAAGAAGCTCGGCCGGATCCCCGACGGCGGCGGCTGGCGGATGTTCGGGCGTGACTCCGCACAGCACCGCAGATCCGGTGCGGCAGCCGACCGCGCGGCCCGCGCCGGCGCCTCGCCCTCGCGTGGCTACGTCTACCTGCACCACGCAGTCGACGACCACTCCCGCCTGGCCTACTCCGAGATCCACAACGACGAACGCAAGGAGACCGCTGCCGCGTTCTGGAAGCGCGCACGCAAGTTCTTCGCCGCCCACGGCATCACCGTCAAGGCGGTGCTCACCGACAACGGCTCCTGCTACCGCTCCCGGCTCTGGGCCAAGACCCTCGGCAAACAGATCAAGCACCGCCGCACCCGGCCCTACCGGCCCCAGACCAACGGCAAGGTCGAGCGGTTCAACCGGACCCTGCTCGAGGAATGGGCCTACGCCTGCGTCTACCTCTCAGAGGCCGACCGAGCAGCGGCCTACCCGGACTGGCTCCACCACTACAATCACCACCGCGGCCACACCAGCCTCAAAGGCAAGTCACCCATCGACCGCGTGCCCAACCTCCCCGGTCAGAACAGCTAGCCGA
>Ga0164243_10004962_pt1 | contig 20519 bp, 18 predicted proteins | sample OricompcompostOP_FD_108781 | JGI IMG/M metagenome (GOLD analysis project Ga0164243, IMG submission 108781) | Organic Plus compost microbial communities from Emeryville, California, USA - Original compost - Organic plus compost (OP) | ecosystem: Engineered > Solid waste > Mixed feedstock >...
CAGGAGCAGGCCGCGTCCGGTGCGCAGGAGTTCGGCGACGCGGGGGCGGGTGCCGTCGGCGAGGGTGACGAGGGTGTCGGGGGGCATGCGCCGGCCGAGCAGGGGGTGGTCGCCCTCGGCCAGGTCGTAGCGGACGCCGAGACCGCTGACCACGCCGGCGACCTGCTCGGCGGCGTCTTTGTGGGCCAGCAGCTCGCCCACCACCTCCCGCACCGGGTCCATGGCCTCGTCCCCGAGGTAGAGCCTGGCCGCCGCGCGGGCGTTGCGGATCAACTGACGGCCGACGGGACGGCGTTCGGCGTCATAGGTGTCGAGCAGGTCGCCGGGGGCCCGGCCCCGGACCACCGCCGCCAGCTTCCAGCCCAGGTTCGCCGCGTCCTGCAGCCCGGCGCTCAGGCCCCACGCGGCCAGCGGCGGGATCTCGTGCGCGGCGTCACCCGCCAGCAGCACCCGGCCGCGCCGGTACTGCTGCGCCAGCGCCGAGGAGTTGCCCGAGGCCCACAGCCACAGGCACCGGGCGTCGTCGATCGACTCGCCCGTCAGCCGCCGCCACGCGGCGGCGACCTCGGCGAAGGTCAGCGCGCCCGGCTCCGGCCGGGCGGGCAGCTCGGGATCGTGAACGACCACCCGGCAGCGGCCCTCGCCCAGCGGAGTGCACACCACCATCCGCCCGCCGGGCAGCCGTTCGCCGATCGGCCGGGGGCGCGGGGCGACGCCGGTGATCTCCGCGGTGTACATGCCGCGGGTGGACTCCCAGCGGATGACGGGGATGCCGGCCAGCTCGCGGACCGTACTGCCGGCGCCGTCGCAGCCCACGACGTACCGGGCGCTCTCCTCGCCGGGGCCGTCGGGGCCCGTGAAGGCGACCACGACACCGTCGGCGGTCTCGCGCAGGCCGGTCACCTCGCGGCCACGGCGCACCGGCACGCCCAGCTCGGCCAGCCAGCCGCCCAGCGCCCCCTCGGTCCTGGTCTGGGACAGGCCCAGCACCCCGCTGTGGTCCTCGTCCAGCATGTCCAGGTCGAAGCGGACGCCGCCGAAGTGGCCCATCGGGCCCCACCGGAAGGCGCCCAGGCGGGGCAGCAGCCCGCGCTGGTCCAGCGACTCCGCGGCCCGCCGGTTGAAGCCGAGCGCCCGGGATTCCTCGGTGGGGGCGGGCAGCCGGTCGTAGACGGCCACCTCCGCCCCGCCCAGGCGCAGTTCTCCGGCCAGCATCAGGCCCACCGGCCCCGCACCGACCACTATGACGTCAGTTGTCTTCATTCTTTTGAGGCCCTCTGCGCTGCGGCAATAGTTGGCCATTGGGAAGCTACTCAGACACATCCCGGGCCGCAACGATCGGGAATTCGGGGGTGTGCGGCGTTCGACCGCCGAGCGGTGCCATTGAACGCGGGAGATGAACGCTTGAGCATGCGTCCGTGCCGCAGCAATATCGTCGGGTGCCTTCGGGTTTCTTCTTCACCCGGTGAATGTGCGCATTACCGGCCGCAGAAAGGAAGCTGACGTGACGGACGAGAAGGTCGCACTCGTCACCGGTGCCAACAAGGGCATCGGATTCGCCGCGGCGCGGCAGCTCGGTGAGCGGGGGGCCGTCGTCATCGTCGGCGCGCGCGACGAGACGCTGGGCAAGCAGGCCGCCGACGCGCTGGCGGCCGACGGCATCGCCGCGACGGCGCTGCGGCTGGACGTGACGGACCCGCAGGGTGTGGCCGAGGCCGCCCGCCGGATCGAACGGCGCCACGGCCGCCTGGACATCCTGGTGAACAACGCCGGCACCGCGGGCGCCTTCACCGGACGGCCCAGCGAGGCCACCGCGGCCGACCTGCGGGAGGTCTACGAGACCAACGTCTTCGGCGTGGTCACGGTGACCCACGCGATGCTGCCGCTGCTGCTGCGCTCCCCGGCCGGCCGGATCGTCAACCTCTCCAGCCACGTGGGGTCGCTGACCCTGCACGCGGACCCGGACTCTCCGCTGGCGGGCGTGAACATGATCGCCTACCAGTCGTCGAAGACCGCGCTGAACGCGGTCACGGCCGCCTACGCCAAGGAGCTGCGGGGGACCCCGGTCAAGGTCAACGCGGCCCTGCCCGGCGTGGTGGCCACGGACATGAACCACCACCGCGGCCGGCGCACACCCGCCGAGGGAGCCGCCGTCGTGGTCCGGCTCGCCCTGCTGGACGAGTCCGGCCCGTCGGGCGTGTGCCTGGCGGACGAGGGGCCCGTCCCCTGGTAGCACGCGGCCCCCTGACCCACGGCCGCCGCCGCGCGGCCGCCGCATCCCACCGCCCGCCCGGGCGCGTCCCGGCGGGCACGAGACATGGAGAGAAGACAGTGGCGCTTGACGGAACGATCCTGGTGCTGGGCGGGACCGGCCGGCAGGGCGGGGCGGTGGCCCGCGAACTGCTGCGGCGCGGCCGCACCGTGCACGCCCTGGTCCGGGACCCGGCCAAGGCCGAGGCGAAGGCGCTGCAGGAGGCGGGCGCGGTCCTGGTCCGCGGCGACATGGACGACGCGGCCTCGCTGACGGCGGCGATGCGCGAGGTCCACGGGGTGTTCAGCGTCCAGACCTTCCGGGGGCCCGGCGGCGTCGAGGCCGAGGAGCGCCACGGCCGGGCGGTGGCGGACGCCGCGGTGCGGGCCGGGGTGCGGCACTTCGTGTACAGCTCGGTCGGCGGCGCGGACCGCGACACCCAGGTCCCGCACTTCGAGAGCAAGCACCGCGTGGAGCAGTACCTGCGGACCCTCGACCTGCCGGTCACGGTGCTGCGCCCGGTCATGTTCCACGACATCCTGCTCGACATCGCCCCGCGCCCGTCGGGCGACGGACTGGTGCTGGCCATGTGGCTGGACCCGCGGATCCCGGTACAGCTCATCGCGACCAGCGACATCGGCGTGTTCGCCGCGGACGCCTTCGAGAACCCCGGGGCATGGCTGGGCCGGACGGTGGAGATCGCCGGCGACAGTCTGACCGGGCCGCAGATGGCCGCGGCCTTCGAGGCGGTCTCCGGCGTCCCGACCCGCTACCAGCAGCTGCCGATCGAGCCGCTGCGCAACGCCCGCCCCGACCTCGCCAACATGTTCGACTGGTTCGAGCGGGAGGGCTACCGCGCCGACCTGGAGGAGCTGCGCCGCACCCGGCCCCACCTGGTCACGCTGGAGAGGTGGCTGGCCGACAACTGGACGGCCCCCGTGGCCGCCGCGGCCCGCTGACACCGGTCAGGTGAGGATCGGCCGGCGGGTGCGGGTGCGCTTGAGCTCGAAGAACCCGTCGGTCGCCGCCACGGCGAGCACCCCGTCCCACAGCCGCGTCGCGGCCTCGCCGCGCGGGGCGGGGCTCACCACGGGGCCGAAGAACGCCACGTCGCCGACCGCGATGACGGGCGTGCCGACGTCGGAGCCGACCCGGCCGATGCCGTCGTGGTGCGAGGCGCGCACCGCGTCGTCGTAGACGTCCGTGCGGGCCGCGTCGGCGAGGGCGGGGTCGAGGCCGGCGGCGCCGAGGGCGGCCGCGTAGGTGGCGTGCTCCTTGGGCGCCTGCTCCAGGTGGAAGCGGGTGCCGAGCTCGGTGTACAGCCCGCCCAGGACCTGCGGACCGTAGGTCTGCTCGGCGGCCGCGCACACCCGCACCGGCTCCATGCGCACGGCGAGGTCCCGGTGCCAGCGCTCGGGCAGGCCGGTGCGGCCCTCGTTGAGGACGGTCAGGCTCATCAGGTGCCAGCGCACGTCGAGGGACCGCTGCCGGGCGACGTCGAGCAGCCACCGGGAGGCCATCCAGGCCCACGGGCAGGTCGGGTCGAACCAGAAATCCACCGGAGTGGGGGTGTCGTGCCGCAAGGGGGCCTCCTCGACATAGCCGGACCAGGTCAATTTGACGAGCTGCACCGGAATGCCGCTGGAGCGGGACTGGACAGGCCCTGTTCAACCGCTCAAATTCCGCGGTCGAACGCCCGGGTGGCATTGCGGGAATGGATAAGTTGCGGCCTTGAGAATGGCCGCCCTATGGTCTGGAATCCGCGAGAAACCGCAAAAAGGCGCTCCGAGAGGAAAAGCATGTCCGTGCTGCCCGAGGTCCGTGACCAATCAGACTCCTACGCACTGCTCCACCTCATCCAGGGAGCGGTGGTCACCCAGGCCGTCTCGGTCGCGGCCCGGCTCGGCGTCGCGGACGTGCTGGCCGGCGGCCCGCTGTCCGTCGAGGAGATCGCGGCGCGCGTCGGGTCCGACGCGAAGGCGACCCACCGCGTCCTGCGCGCCCTCGCCGGCCACGGGGTGTTCGCGGTCGGCCCGGACGGCCGCTACGCGAACACGCCGCTGTCCGACAAGCTCCGCGAGGACGCCCCCGACACCATGCGCGGCTTCGCCCTGCTGATGAACCACCCCACCCTGTGGGAGGAATGGGGGCACCTGTACGACACCGTGGAGACCGGCGAGCCCAACCTGCCCAAGCTGCGCGGCATGGGCGCACTGGACTTCTTCCACGCCAACCCCGACTACGCCCGGGTGTTCTTCCAGGCGTTCGGCGAGCTGTCGGCCTCGGAGACCGACCCCATCCTGGCCGCCTACGACTTCTCCGGGTTCGGCACGGTCGTGGACGTCATCGCCGGCCGCGGCAACCTCCTCGCGGGCATCCTGCGGCAGGCGCCGGACACCAAGGGCGTCCTGTACGACTCCAAGATCGCCACCGTCGACTCGCCCGCGCTCTTCGAGGCGGCCGGAGTCGCCGACCGGCTCACCATCGAGCACGGCGGCTACCTCGACAAGCTCCCCGCCGGCGGCGACGCCTACGTCTTCAAGCACATCATCCACGACTTCTCCGAGGCCGACGCCGTGACCGCGCTGCGCAACGCGCGCGAGGCGATCGCCCCCGGGGGCAAGCTGCTCGTCATCGAGTACGTGATCCCGGAGCACAACGAGCAGCACCTCGGCAACACCATCGACCTCTGGCTGATGCTGATGCTCGGCGCCCAGGAACGCACGCTCGCCGAGTACACCGAGCTGTTCGCGCGGGCGGGCTTCAAACTCACCAGGGCCGTTCCCACCAGCGCGCCGATCTCGGTCATCGAGGGCATCCCGGTCTGAGGCCACCGCACCCACCCGACTCGTTCCCGCATACCGCACAGGAGAAGACCCGATGACCCCACGGATGGACAATCCCTCCCTGGTCGTTCCCGGCGCCCTGCAGCCCCTGCTCGACCTGACCGAGGTCATCGGCAAGGTGGGCGTGCCGCAGACCACGCTGGACCTGATCCGGCTGCGCGTCAGCCAGATCAACGGCCGCGGCTACACCTTCCCCGACGACCCGGACCAGGCGGCGAAGACCGACCCGCGCCTGCGGCGGGTGGCCCACTGGCGGACCGAGTCCTGCTTCGACGAGGCCGAGCGCCACGCCCTGGAGATGGCGGAGGCCGTCACGCTGATGACCGACCCCCAGGACATGGCGTCGGACGAGGTCTGGGAGAAGTCCTCCCAGCACTACACCGACGAGCAACTCGGGGCGCTGGTCATGCACATCGGACTGGTCAACCTCTGGAACCGGGTGAACGTCGCCACCCGCCAGGAAGACGCGGCCTGGCGCTGAGGAGGGGAGGACACCGTGCTCAAGCTCATCAACGCCGGTCTGGGACGGACCGGCACGACCTCGCTGAAGGTGGCCCTGGACCGCCTCGGCCTCGGCCCCTCCTTCCACATGTTCGACATCGTCGGCGACGCGGAGCGGCTCCAGCAGTGGGAAAAGATCGTCTGTGACGGGGAGCGGCCCGACTGGGCGGCCGTGTTCGACGGCTACCGCTCCGCGGTGGACGGCCCGTGCGCCGTGTACTACCGGCAGATCAGCGAGGCGTTCCCCGACGCCAAGGTGATCCTGACGGTGCGCGACGCCGAGAGCTGGTACCGCAGCACCCACGACACCCTGTACCAGTTCGCCCAGCGCAGCACGGCGAACCCGCCGGAGCCCGGCAGCCCCCAGGCCCGGCTCTTCCGCATCACCACCACCATGGTCTGGGACGGGCTGTTCGGCGGCCGGTTCTCCGACAAGGACCACGCCATCGAGGTCTACCACCGGCACAACGAGGACGTGGTGCGCGCCCTGGGCGCCGACAGGGTCCTCGTCTACGACGTACAGCAGGGCTGGGAGCCGCTGTGCGCCCACCTCGGTGTCGAGGTCCCGCAGGAGGAGTTCCCGCGCACCAACGACACCGCGTCCATGCGGCAGCGCATCGCCAGGGCGGCCGGCGCCCCGGCCGCCGCCTGAGCCGGTGAGGAGCCTTCGGTGCGGATAACGGAAATGACGGTGCCCGGCGCCTACCGCGTGGAGCCCGAGCCGCTGAGCGACCGCCGGGGCCACTTCTTCGAATCGGTGCGGGCCGGCGCGCTGCTCGCGGCGAGCGGCTGGGAGTTCACGGTCCGCCAGGTCAACTACTCGGTGTCGCGGCGCAACACCCTGCGGGGCATCCACGGCACCAAGGTGCCGCCGGGCCAGGCCAAGTTCGTCACGTGCGTGCGGGGCAGCGCCCTGGACATCGCCGTCGACCTCCGGGTCGGCTCGCCGACGTTCGGCCACTACGACGTCACGCTGCAGAGCCCGAAGACGGGGACGGCCGTGTACCTGCCCGACGGAGTCGGGCACGCCTTCCTCGCCCTGACGGACGACACGTGCATGAGTTACCTGTGCTCGCAGGAGTACGTGCCGGGGACGATGATCGACATCGACGCTCTCGACCCCGAGCTGGCCCTGCCCTGGGACCTGAAGGAGCCGCCGATCCGCTCGGACAAGGACGCGGCGGCGCCCACCCTGGCCGAGGCGGCGGCGGCCGGCCTGCTGCCCACCTGGGAGCAGTGCCCGCCGCACCCGCCGGCCGCGGTGCCGGGCGGGCTGTAGAGCGCGGAAAGCGAAAAAAGGGGCGGTCGGTGTCCTTGCGGACGCCGACCGCCCTTCTCCGTGTTCCCGCACGCGCCGTGCGGGCCCCGCCGGCCGCCGCTCAGCGGGGTCCCTCGGTGAGGGCGTGGGCGCGGATGCGGGCCATCAGGCCGGCCTGGCGGACCAGGTCGCCGTGGTGCTCCGCCCGCGCGGCCGGGTCGCGCACCGCGTCGTGGAACGTGGTGAACACGCCGAGGAACTGGTCCGAGGCCGGGGCGAGGATCTGCGTCTCGCGGTCCTTCTGCTGCAGCCGCAGCACCGGGCGGGCGCCGGCCGAGGGCGTGAACGCCCACTCCAGGACCAGCCGCCCCTCGCTTCCCCACAGCTCGTAGGCCGACCGGTAGCCGTGGGACAGGCCGAAGGAGCAGTGCGCCGTGACCCCGTCGTCGTCGCCGAGCAGGGCCGCCCCGGCCACGTCGACGCCGAGCTCCGGGTCGAACTTCAGGCCCGCGCCGAGGACCCGCGCCGACGCGCCGAGGTACTCCTGGGCGGCCCGCACCGGGTAGCAGCCGACCTCCCACAGGGCGCCGCCGCCCAGGTCCGCCTGGTACTTGATCCCGCGCGGATCGGTCGGCGGAATACCGAACGAGCCGGTGTAGGAGCGCAGTTGCCCGATCGCGCCGTCGGCCACCAGGGCCTGGGCCCGGTCGTGCTGGGGGTGCCGGAGGAACGCGAAGTTCTCCATGACGGCCAGCTCGTTCTTCTCGGCGAGCGCGACGAGGTCGCGGGCCGTCTCCTCGGCGGGCACGGCGGGCTTCTCCAGCAGGACGTGCTTGCCCGCCTCCAGCGCCCGCCGGGCCCACACCGCGTGCTCGCTGTTGGGCAGCGGGATGTAGACGGCGTCGATGCCGGGCAGGTCCAGGAGCCGCTCGTAACCCTCGACGGCCGCGCAGCCGGCGGCGGCCGCCACGCCCTCGGCCTTCTCCCGAGAACGGCTCGCGACCGCCATGAGGCGGAACGGCGACCGGTGGATCGCGGGGAGGGCCCGGCGCACGGCGATGTCGGCGCACCCGATGATGCCGATACCGGCCCTCTGCTCAGATTCGAGAACGGGCGTCAGATTGTCGATTTCCACAGGTCCACCTAAACGACGACAGTAAATGCGCTTGCCTGAACCGGTATGCCGTCAGCCTGAGTAAGCGGACCCGTGTCTGTCAACAAATCGGCCCTTCGGGGCGGGGATTCCGGTGAGCCTTTCGGCCCCGTGGCCGACACCGATAAAGTGCGTGCACTGCCTAGGGGCACGACGTTACTGAGGAGGCGCCACGGTGAAGGGAATCATCCTGGCCGGCGGCAATGGCACGAGGCTCCACCCGATCACTCTCGGAGTCTCCAAGCAAATGCTTCCGGTCTACGACAAGCCGATGATTTACTACCCGCTTTCCGCTCTGATGCTGGCGGGGATCACCGAGATCGAGATCATCACCACGCCCCAGGACTCGGAGATGTTCCGGCGGCTGCTGGGCGACGGCTCGTGGCTGGGCATCACCCTGACCTACGCGGAGCAGGACAAGCCCCGCGGTCTCGCGGACGCGTTCCTGGTCTGCGAGGACCACATCGGGGACGACTCCGTCGCCCTGGTGCTGGGCGACAACATCTTCCACGGCTACGAGTTCGGGCCCATGCTCCGGCGGGCCGCGCAGGACATCAAGGGATGCGTCCTGTTCGGCTACCCGGTGCGCGATCCCGAGCGCTACGGCGTCGGCACCCTCGACGAGCAGGGCCGGCTCATCGCCCTGGAGGAGAAGCCGGCCAATCCGAAGACCAACATGGCGATCACCGGGCTGTACCTCTACGACAACCAGGTGGTGGACATCGCCCGGCAGCTGCGGCCCTCCGAGCGCGGCGAGCTGGAGATCACCGACCTGAACCGGGTCTACCTGGAGCGCGGCGAGGCCACGCTGATCCCGCTCGGCCGCGGTTTCGTCTGGCTGGACACCGGGACCCACGACGCGCTCATGGAGGCCGGGGACTACGTGCAGGTCCTGGAGCACCGCCAGGGCGTGCGCATCGCCTGCCTGGAGGAGATCGCCTGGCGCATGGGCTACATCGACCGGGAGTCCTGCTACCGGCTCGGCAGTCGCCTCGCCCACTCCTCCTACGGCCAGTACGTCATGGAGATGGCCAAGGCCGGCTGACGCCCCGCACCGCACCCCCGCAGACCCCCTGCCCCCCAACGGAAGAAGTGCGACAGCCATGAAAATACTGTTCACCGTCGGTGGCAGCCAGGCGGCCGTCTTCGGCGTCGCCCCGCTCGCCGCCGCCGCCCGCAACGCCGGCCACGAGGTCCTGCTGGCGGCCGACGAACCGCTGATGGCGGCCGCACAGTCCGTCGGGCTCCCCGCGGTCTGCATCACCGCCGAGCGCATGCGCTACGGCCAGGACGGCATGACGGCCGCCGCCCGCATCGACGCGCTGCTGGACCTGACCGGGCAGTGGAGCCCCGACCTGGTCGTCGGCGGCCTGTCCCACGTCCCGCGGGTGCTCGCGGCCCGGCTGAAGGTGCCCTACGTCCGCCACATCTGGCACATCGCGCCGATGGCGCGCCGGGACCGCACGGCGGTGGCGGAACTCCAGCCGCAGCTGGAGCGCCTGGGACTGAGCGAGCTGCCGGACCCCGACCTCTTCATCGACCTGTGCCCGCCGTCCCTGCGCCCGCCCGGCGCCCCCGCCGCGCGGTCGATGCGCTGGGTGCCCCGGGTCACCCAGCGCCGGGTCGAGCCGTGGATGTACACCCGGCCCGAGGGCCGCCGCCGGGCCCTGATCACCGCGGGCACCCGCAACCTGGTGCTGGACACCCCGGGCAGCTCGCTGCGCCGGCTGGTGGAGGAGCTGACCGGGGCGGGCGTGGAGGTGCTGATCGCGGCGCTGCCCGAGGCGGCCGAGCGCTACGGCGCGCAGCTGGGGGACGTGCGCATCGGCTGGATCCCGCTGGACGTGGTCGCCCCCACCTGCGACCTGGCGGTCCATCACGGCGGCGCCACGACGGCGATGACGCTGATCAACGCGGGGGTGCCCCAGCTGATCGTGCCCGACAACGGCTACGGCAAGGCCGTCGCGGAGGCCGTCAGCGGCTTCGGCGCCGCGATCCTGGCGGACCCGCACCGGCCGCCGGCGGGGCAGGAGCCGGGCGAGACGGTCGTCGCGGGCTGCCGCGAGATCCTCGGCGATCCCCGCTACGCCGAGCGGACCCGGGCGCTGGCCCGGGAGAGCGCGGCGCTGCCCACCCCGGACGAGGTGCTGCGCGACATCGAGGCGCTCGTCGCCCGCTGACCCGGCGGCCGGGCCCCGGCCCGGCCGCCCTTCCCGTTCTCCGTGCTCCGTTCTCCGTGCTTCGTCGTCCGTCGTCCGCCTTCCGTCTTCGATTCCCGTCCGCACGCACAACGCCGGTCGCCCCGGGTCCCACGGAGCAGTCCTCCGCGGTCCCGGGGCGACCGGCGTTCGCCGGGGCCGGCGTACGGCCGTCAGACCAGCGCCTCCAGCTTGGGCACGATCTCGGCGGGCGTGGGCAGGGTCGAGATCTCCTTGGCGAGGAACTGCGTCCGCTCGGTGTAGCCGGGGTTCTCCAGCAGCTCCCGGCACGCCGCGGCGATGACCTCGCCCGGCGCCTTGTCCGGCTCCTGCGCCTGCGGCCACAGCGTCTTGCCGGCGCCGAAGTCGGTGATGGCCTTGGCGATGGCCTCCCGGTGGTAGTTCGGCGGGAACTCCGGCGGGTTCTCCGGGATGACCAGCTGGGGCACCCCGTTGGCCATGAGGGTGGTGGCGGTGGTCGCGCCGCCGTGGTGGACCGCCAGGTCGCAGGTGGCGGCGGTGACGTCGATCGGGATCCAGCCGACGCGTGCGTCGCCCAGCTCGGCGCCGAACCGCTCGACGGCACCGGGGTTCGCCGCGATCAGCGCCTCGGCGCCCAGCTTGTCGAGCTCCTTGACCAGCAGCGGCATGGACCAGCCCGGGTCGCGGAACATCAGGCTGCGGAACCCGGAGGTGATCACCACGCGCTTGCGGCCCTCGGGCCGGGTGTACATCCAGCGTTCCAGCCGGCGCTGCGGGTTGCTGGGGATCCAGCGCATCGGCTGCGCGGCAGGGTCGTGGGCCGGCCGCAGCGACGGCGGGGTGGAGTCCAGGAGCAGGTCGGGCTTGAGCAGCCCGTCCACGCCGAGGCGCTCCATCACCGGCCGCAGCTCGAGCTCGGCGCCGGGGTCGATACCGGTGAGCGGGATGCCCAGGTACTCGACGTGGCGCACGTAGGGGACCTTCAGGTGGGCGGCGAGCAGCATCGCGGCGTAGCTCTGGGAGCTGCCCACGACGACGTCCGGGGTCCAGTCCTTGGCCAGTTCCAGCAGGGACTCCACCCCGGCCAGGCCCATCTTGGCGAAGCCGCGGCCCTGCCCGATCATCTCCTCGTCGCCCAGCTCCCGGGGGAAGCGCAGCCCCTTGCCCGGGTTGCTGATCCGCATGAAGTAGCGGATCGGGTCGACGGTGAAGCAGAAGGTGGGGAGGCCGATGGCCTCCGCGGTCTCCACCCACGGTTCGTGGGCGGCCAGCATGACCTGGTGGCCCGCATTGCGCGCGGCCGTCGCCAGCGGGGCAGCGGCATAGTAGGTGGCCTGGCTGCCCGTGGTGATGAACAGGATTTTCATGGCACTCCGGATGCTTTTCGTTGGACGCGGCCTGCAGCATTTGCGAGCACTACCGATGGTCCGCAGCGCGGCCTTTTCCTGTCAAACACCGGAATTTTCAAGTCCCGTTCGATCGCGGATTTCCCGCAGTTGAACGGAGTATTCTCCGCACGTCGTTGCGCGCCCTTCGGCGGCTGACCATCATGTGGTCGGTACGTGTGGCCAGGAAGCCTCAGAAACCGGATACCGAAAGTCGGTGGCACATGAACAACCTGATCTACGCAGCCCGGATGGCTCTCCGTGACGTCATGGAAGTGAACATCTACAGCCAGGGCAACGACAAGGTCTATCTGACCGTTTTCCCGGAGCTGGTCTGGGAGGGCACGGAGAAGTCCCGGCCGGAGACCGTGGTGCAGAACGTCATCGGCCGCCTCCACGACATGGACCTGGACGTCGCCGGCGGCGAGGACGCCGTGCGGACGCTGCTGGACTCCGGCCCCGTGGAGATCATCCGCAAGGCCGCCTGACCGGCCGGCGGCCCCAGGCTTTCACCGCGCACGGCACCGCCCGCTGCCCGACTCCACCGCAACCCCGAGTGTCCGCGCCGACCACCGCCGCGGGCACTCGGTGTCTTTCCGCCCGCCCTCAGTGGTGGCCGCCCGCGTGGCCGTGGCCGGCGGGGGTGACCACGAGGGGGCGCACCATGTGCTGCTCGTGCTCCAGCATGTGGCAGTGGTGGACCCCCCTGCCGACGACGGGGAAGCTGACGGCGACGGTGACCAGTTCGCCCGGGGTGCCGTTCGGGCCGGGGCGGATCTGTCCCGCGGTCCCCACCCGGACGGTGTCCTTCAGTCCGCGTTCGTGCGGGTCCAGCTCCCCGGCCCGCAGGCAGGCGGCCGGCCGGGCGGTGCCGCGGACGGTCCGGTCGAAGCCGGTCACGTCGTAGTGCTCGCGGGAGAGCACGTGGAAGTGGGCCAGGTGGATGTGCATGGGGTGGGGGGAGGCGGTGAGGTTGAGGTACTTCCAGATCTCCGTGCTGCCGTGCGCCACGGTGAAGGCCCGCCCGTCGTCGTAGTGCAGGGCCGTCCTGCGCAGCGTCGTCAGGGTGCCCTCGGCGTCCCGCACCTGGACGATCCCCGCGGCGGGAAAGGTGAGGCCGGCCGCGTCCGCCACCTCCTCCATCTCCCACAGTTCGGGCACGTTCTCCGTGCCGGGACCGACGATCACCACCCACCGGGGTGCGCTGTCGTGGGGCAGGTCGTGGTGGGCGGGCCGCTCGAAGGTGGGCGAGAGCACCGCGGGCGGCGTGAACCGGCCGGCCAACCCGCGGGCGGCGACGCGGAACTGCATCACGTCGGGTTCCAGCAGGTCGTGCCGGGTGCTGCAGGAGCCGGGCGGCACGCCCTCCATGGTGTTGACCAGCTTCAGCAAGCGGCCGCGGTACGCGCTGAAGTCGACCAGCACGTCGACGCGTTCGCCGGAGGAGAGGTTCAGCGCCCCCTCGACGGGCAGGGGTGTGTCGATCAGGCCCTGGTCGGTGCCGATGACCTGGAAGGCCCCGGGGACCGGCTCGCCGTCGGCCAGCAGCATCAGCCGGTAGATCCGCGAGTTGGCGGTGTTGGCGATGCGGAACCGGTACCAGCGCGGCTCCACCTCCAGGTAGGGCCAGATCACCCCGTTGACCAGGGTGTAGGGGGCGGCGTGGGCCCGCATGAGCGTGGTGCCGACCATCTCCACCTTGTGGACCAGCCGCCCGGTGAGCGCGCCGGAGGCGTCCAGCGCGAAGTTGCGGTCGCTGAGCACCAGCGGCACCTCGTACCGGCCCTTGGGCAGGCCCAGCGCCCGCTCCTCCTCGTCGCGGCAGACGAACAGGCCGGCGAGACCGGCGTACACGCTGAAGCGGCTCACGTGGTGGGTGTGGTCGTGGTACCAGAGCGTCGTCGCGGCCTGGTCGTTCGGGTACGCCGACAGCTGCACGTCACCGGGCGCGACCGCATTCTCCATCCAGCCGTCGTTGCCGCCGCCGGTCAGCATGCCGTGCAGGTGCACCGCGGCCCACGGCCGGAGGTCCGCCACCCCGGGGACCTCCCGGCAGCCTTGCGTGCCCGGGTAGTTGGACAGCGGGTCGGGCAAGGGGCCGCCGGGCTGCCCGAAGTCGACGGCGGTGACCGGGAGAGTGCCGGTCAGATGGTTCTCCCAGGCCACCCGCAGGCGGCGGCCGCGCACCGTCTCGATGGTGGGGCCCGGGTAGCTGCCCTCGTACGTCCACATCCGCACCGGCGGCAGGTCGGAGTGCACCAGGACGTCGGCGGTGCGCATGCGCACGGTCAGCTCGTCGTGGCCGCCGCGGCCGGCGGGCCGCAGCACCGGCGGTGTGCGCAGCGGATCCTTGAACTTGGCCAGGATCAGCCGGTCCGCCGACAGCTCGGCGGCGCCGGGGCCGGTGTCCTGCGGTGCGGCGAGGGCGGTGTACGGGGACATGAGGGCACCCAGTCCGGCCACGGCACCGCCGCGCAGCAGGGTGCGCCGCTTCATCAGGGGCGAGTCCGGTGTTTCGGCAGACGCAGTCTCCATTCGCCGGATGGTAGGCACGGCCGCTGCAGAGCCACTCGAAGTGGCGTCCACACCGGTCGAGTCACCGCCCTGAGCCACGGGGACGCCGCAACCCTGCCGCGGCCGGGGCGTGTTGCGAAAGTCCCGTCCGGCCCTGCGGGCGGACTGCGCTGCTTTCGGCACACGCCCTAGACGACCGCCATCTCGCTGTCGCGGCGGACGAGGGTGGCGTAGTGGCCGTCGAGGGCGAGCAGCTCCTCGTGGGTGCCGCGCTCGGCGATGCGCCCCCGCACCAGCACGATGATCTCGTCGGCGTTGCGGACCGTCGACAGCCGGTGCGCGACCGTGATGGTGGTGCGGCCGGCGCTCGCCGCGTCGATGGCCTGCTGCACGGCCCGCTCGGTGCGGGTGTCCAGCGCGCTGGTGGCCTCGTCGAGGACCAGGACCGGCGGGTCGCGCAGGACGGCGCGGGCGATGGCCAGGCGCTGCTTCTCCCCGCCGGAGAAGCGGTAGCCGCGCTCGCCGACCACCGTGTCGTAGCCGTCGGGCAGGGACATCAGGTAGTCGTGGATGTGTGCCACCCGGGCCGCGGCGACCAGCTCCTCGTCGCTCGCGTCGGGTTTGGCGAAGCGCAGGTTCTCGGCGACGGTGGCGTGGAAGAGGTACGACTCCTGGGAGACGACGCCGACGGCGGCGGCGAGGGTGTCGAAGGACAGGTCGCGCACGTCGACGCCGTCGATCGTGACGCTGCCGGACGTCGCGTCGTACAGGCGCGGGATGAGGTAGCTCAGCGTCGTCTTGCCCGAGCCGGTCTCGCCGACGACGGCGAGGCTGCGGCCGGCGGGCACGGTCACGTCGATGCCGTCCAGCGTGGGCCGCTCGGCGCCCGCGTAGCGGAAGCCGACGCCGCGCAGCCGCACCTCGCCGCGCAGCCGCGCCGGCACCACGGGCCGCTCCGGTTCGGCGACGTCGACGGGCAGGTCGAGGTACTCGAAGATGCGGCCGAACAACTCCAGTGAGCTCTGGATGTCCAGGCCGATGGTCAGCAGGCGCTGCGCGGGCCGGAACAGGATCTGCTGGAGGGTGGCGAAGGCGACCAGCTCCCCGACGGAGACGGCCATGTGCCCGCCGCTCGCGGTCAGGCCCGCCACCCAGTAGATCACCGCGGGCATGGCCGCCATGACGACCCAGATGGTGGACTGGTACCACAGGCCGGCCGTGCTCGCGCGGACCTCGGTGTCGGTGAGCTTGCGGGACTGCGCGGCGAAGGCGTCGCTGAGGGAGCGCGAACGGCCCATGGTGTGGCCGAGCATGATGCCGCTGACCGACAGCGACTCCTGCACGTTCGAGGACAGGTCGGCGAACTGGCGCTGCCGGGAGCGGGTCAGGACGCGCAACTCGTCGCCGACGCGGCGGCTGACCCAGACGAAGCCGGGCAGGACGACCAGCGAGGCCAGGGTGAGCCGCCAGTCGAGCAGGGCCATGGCGGTGACGGTGGCGATGACGGTCGTCACGTCCGACACCAGGGCCGTCGCGGTGGTCGTCACCGTCACCTGCATCCCGCCGATGTCGTTGGCGATGCGCGACTGGACCTCGCCGGTGCGGGTCCGGGTGAAGAAGGCCAGCGACATGCGCTGGAGGTGGGAGTAGACCGCGGTACGCAGGTCGTGCATGACGAGCTGGCCGACCTTGGCGGACAGATAGGTCTGCCACACGTTGAACGAGCTGTTCGCGACGGCGACGGCGACCATGCCGAGGGCGAGGAGGGTCAGCAGGCCGGTCCTGCCCTGCGGCAGCGCCACGTCGATGATCTGACGGATCAGGAAGGGGTTGACGAGGGAGACCAGCGACGACCCGGCGACCAGGAACGCGACGGACATCAGGCTCGTGCGGTACGGGCGGAACAGCTTGAGTATGCGGCGCGTCTGCACGGGATGGCGGGCAGCGGCCGACCCGGTGGTGGTCACCCCTGGTCTCCTTCGGTTCGGTCGGGTCAGGACGGTGGGCGGGCGCGACTGCCGCGGCGGGTGCTCACACCTCTTCCAACAGCTCCAGCCGTCGCGCGATCTCCTCCTGCGGCAGCGGGGGCAGGCACGGGTGTTCGCCGGGCGGGGTCACGTATCCCGTCCAGGGGTGCGGCAGATGGATGGCGAACCAGCCGAACCCCATCCACATGACGCCTTCGCCGAGACTCCTGCCGAGGGACCTGATCAGGCCGGGTGAGCGCCGTGTTCGCATGTCGGTCTCCGTTCGCCGGTCAACCTTTCACCGCCACAGTGGGCGACCTGTCTCAAGGAGCGGCGGACGATGCGTCGAGCCCAGCTCGAGGCGTGGCTCAGCCCTTCACGAGCAGTCCGCGGCTGCGCAGGACCCAGCGTTCGAGCGGGCTGAAGACCAGCAGGTCGATGGCGACGCCGACGGTGAGGATGAGCACGATCGCCTCGAAGACCATGGCCATGTCGCTGGCGTTGCGGCCGTTCTCCAGCAGCTGGCCGAGGCCGATGCCGAGGTCGGGGAAGGAGGCGATGATCTCGGCGGCCATGAGGGAGCGCCAGGAGAACGCCCAGCCCTGCTTGAGCCCGGCGACGTAGCCGGGCAGGGCCGCGGGCAGGCTGATGTGCCAGGTGCCCTTCAGGCCGGTGGCGCCCAGGGTGCGGCCGGCGCGCAGGAACAGCGGGGGCACCTGGTCGATGCCGGAGACCAGCCCGTTGGCGATGGACGGCACGGCGCCCAGCAGGACGACGGCGTACATCATGCGGTTGTTCAGCCCGAGCCAGATCACGGCGGGCGGCACCCAGGCGACGGACGGCAGTGACTGCAGGCCGGACAGGACGGGCCGGACGGCCGCTCGCAGGAACCGGACGCGGGCCACCAGCAGGCCGAGCGGGGTGCCGAGGGCGAGGGCGAGGAGGAAGCCGAGCAGACCGCGCGAGACGGAGGTCCAGATGTAGCCGAGCAGGGTGCCCTGGAGCCAGGCGTCGTGCAGGACATGCCACACGTCGGCGGGGGCGGGCAGCCTGGCCGGGTCTTCGACGATCCGGAAGGACACCAGTGCCTGCCAGACGGCCAGGACCAGGGTGAGGGCGAGAACGGGCGGCAGCACCTTCTCGGTGAGCAGCCGCCGCAGGGGGATGCGGGCCGTGGGCGCGGTGTCCAGGGCGTCCAGGCCCGCTTCCAGGCCGGCGAGGTCGCCGTCGTCGGCGCGCGGGGCGGTGTCAGCGGCGGCCATGGCGGCGGATCTCCCCACGCAGTTCCTCGGTGATCTCGACGGACAGTTCCGCCACGGCGGCATCCTCGATGCGCCGCGGCTGCGGGATGCCGACGGTCCACTGGCGGGCGATGCGGCCGGGGCGGGAGGACAGCAGCACCACGCGCTGGGCGAGGCGGACGGCTTCGCGGACGTTGTGGGTGACGAACAGCACGCAGACGCCGGTCTCGGCCCAGACGCGGGTGAGTTCGTCGTGCAGGACGTCGCGGGTGATGGCGTCGAGGGCGGCGAAGGGCTCGTCCATGAGGAGCAGGCGGCTGTCCTGGGCGAGGGCGCGGGCCAGGGCGACGCGCTGGCGCATCCCGCCGGACAGCTCGTGCAGCCGCTTGCCGTGGGCGCCCTTCAGCCGGACCAGTTCGAGCAGCTCCTCGGCCCGCTCGCGGCGACGGCCGCGGGGTACCCCGCGCAGGCGCAGGGCGAGTTCGATGTTCCGGCCGGCGGTCAGCCAGGGGAACAGGGCGTGTTCCTGGAACATCAGCGCGGGGCGGCCGTCGGTCGTGACCGACCCGGCGGTGGGGCGGTCGAGCCCGGCCACCAGGTTGAGCAGGGTGGACTTGCCGCAGCCCGAGGCGCCCAGCAGGGTGATGAACTCGCCGGGGGCGATGTCGAGGCTGATGTCGTCCAGGACGAGCTGCTGCCCGGCGGGGCCGGGGAACGACTTCGAGACGTGCTCGATGCGCGCGGCCCACGCGGTGGCGCCGGTGTGCGCGGTGGCTGCGGCGGTCGTGGCGGCCTGGGCGAGCGGTGTGGTCACGGTCATGGTCGTCACCTCCTGTTCTGTGGTCGTCGTCCGGGTTCACCGACGGACGCCGAGCCCGGCGTCGTCGACCGGACTCCCGCCCTCGGCCGTGAGGACCTTGTTCAGCAGCGTGAGGTCGTAGATGCCCCGCAGGTCGGGCCGTTGGAGCAGGCCGGCGCGGACGGCGTGGTCGGCCTGCGCGGCGAGGGTGGCGGCCAGCGGGTCGTCGGTGACCTCCAGCGACGCCCAGGCCGGGTCCAGGACCTCGGCGGGCAGCGCCTTGCCGGCGTCGCGCGCGATCTGCTCGTTCGCGGCGGCCTTGGCCTGCTCGGGGTGGGCCTTGATCCACCGGTTGGTCGCCACGGACGCCCGCAGCACGGCCTCGACGGCTTTCGGATGCTTCTTCAGGAACGTCTGCGACACGATGATGTGCGTGGTGGTGAACCGTCCGCCCGGCCACAGGGACGCCTCGTCGAGCAGCACCTTTCCGCCCTCGGCGACCAGTTTCGACGCGGTCGGCTCCGGCACCCAGGCGCCGTCGACGGTGCCGGCCCGGAAGGCGTCCGGGGTGACCTTGTTGTCGCTGCGGACGACGGTGACGTCGCCCTTGCCGGTCATCGGGTCGATGCTCCAGCCCTGAGCGGTGGCCCAGTGGAGGAAGGCGACGTCCTGGGTGTTGCCGAGCTGCGGGGTGGCGATCCGCCTGCCCTCGACGTCGGCCAACGTCCTGATCTTCTTCGGGTCGACGACCAGTCTCACGCCGCCGGAGGCCGAGCCGCCGATGATCCGCAGGCTGGTGCCCCCCGACTTCGCGTAGCCGTTGATCGCGGGGGAGGGGCCGATCCAGCCGATGTCGATCGAGCCCGCGTTCAGCGCCTCGATCTCGGAGGGGCCGGCGTTGAACACGGCGTACCGGGCGCGGGTTCCGCCCAGTTCCTTCTGCAGGAAGCCCTTGCGGTGGGCCACCAGTGCGGTGGCGTGGGTGACATTGGCGAAGTAGCCGATGCGCACGCAGTCCAGACCGTCGGTCAGGGGCGCTCGCCCAACGGCCTGCGCCGTGCCCCGGTCGGCGGCCCGGGAGCCGTAGCCGCAGCCGGCGAGCAGCAGCAGCGCGAGGGTGGCCAGGGCGGCGAGCGCGCGGCGCAGAGGGGTGGTGGCAGACACGGCGGGTGTTCCTCTCGGTGGCCCGGCGGTCACGGCCGGCCGGGGCGCGGCGGACACGTCGGCCGGGCCCCGGCCGGGAAGCGGTGGACCGGTGCGTGCCCGGACCTCGGTCACAGGTCCCACCCGTCGTCAGTGGTCTCGTTGCGGACCGGTTCGGGCGCGGTGCAGGAGGCGCCGACCATGCCGGCGGTCAGCGTGGTGCCGTCGGCGGGGTCGATGAGGAGGAAGGACCCGGTGCGCCGGGAGTCGGCGTAGGAGTCCACGGGCAGGGGTTCGGCGGTGCGGATCTTGACGCGGCCGATGTCGTTGGCGGCGAGCTGCCCGGGGTGCGGGTGCGGCGACAGGTCGTCCAGCGTGAGCCGGGACGGGATGTCCTTCACGATCGCCTTGACGGTGCGCGTGCCGTGCTTGAGGAGCACCCGGTGACCGACCCGCAGCGGCTCGTCCGCCACATGGCACACGGTGGCCTCGATGTCCTGCGTGGTCGGCGGGGCGTCCTTGCTGGGGACGATGAGATCGCCGCGGGAGATGTCGATGTCGTCCTCCAGCAGGAGGGTGACCGACTGCGGCGTCCAGGCCACGTCGACGGACCGGCCGAGCAGGTCGATGCCGGCGATGCGGGTGGCCCGCCCGGAGGGCAGCACGGTGACGGACTCGCCGACGCGGAAGGCGCCGGCGGCGATCTGCCCGGCGTAGCCGCGGTAGTCGGGGTGCTCGGCGCTCTGCGGCCGGATCACGTACTGCACGGGCAGCCGCGCCTGGCAGTGCGCCAGGTCGTGGGCGACCGGGACGGTCTCCAGGTGTTCCAGGACGGTCGGGCCGCCGTACCAGTCCATGTGGGCGCTCGGCTCCACGACGTTGTCGCCCTCGAGCGCCGAGATCGGGATCGCGGTCACCTCGGGCACGCCCAGCTCGGTGGCGTAGGCGGTGAACTCCTCGGCGATCGCGGCGAACACGGACTCCGCGTAGCCGACGAGGTCCATCTTGTTCACGGCCAGCACGACGTGCGGGACGCGCAGCAGCGCGGCGATGGCCGCGTGCCGGCGGGTCTGCTCGACCACGCCGTTGCGGGCGTCGACGAGGATCACCGTCAGCTCGGCGGTGGAGGCGCCGGTGACCATGTTCCGCGTGTACTGCACGTGCCCCGGGGTGTCGGCCAGGATGAACCGGCGCCGCGGCGTGGCGAAGTAGCGGTAGGCGACGTCGATGGTGATGCCCTGCTCCCGCTCGGCGCGCAGGCCGTCGGTGAGGAGGGCGAGG
>Ga0164243_10004963_pt1 | contig 20518 bp, 15 predicted proteins | sample OricompcompostOP_FD_108781 | JGI IMG/M metagenome (GOLD analysis project Ga0164243, IMG submission 108781) | Organic Plus compost microbial communities from Emeryville, California, USA - Original compost - Organic plus compost (OP) | ecosystem: Engineered > Solid waste > Mixed feedstock >...
CCAGCAGCATGGCGGCAGACAATACCGACCCAAGCGGGTTCGCTATATCTTTTCCTGCAGCCTGCGGATAGGATCCATGAATGGGTTCAAATAAAGCCGCGCCTTTTCCCACCGATGCAGAAGGCAACAGGCCGAGTGAACCACTGATCACACTTGCTTCATCGCTGATGATGTCGCCAAACATGTTTTCGGTAAGGATCACATCAAACTGCTTCGGGTTGAGAATGATCTGCATGGCGGCATTGTCAACAAATAAAAAGTCAACCGCCACATCGCTGTACTGCGGCGCAATTTCCTGCACCACCTTACGCCATAGGCGCGAAGTTTCCAGCACATTGGCTTTATCCACCAGCGTGAGTTTTTTCCGCCGCTGTTGTGCGTATTGAAAGGCGAGATGCGTTACGCGCTCAATCTCTTCTTTCGTATATACGCAATCGTCAGATGCGCGTGTTTTATCTTCACTCAATTCTTTCTTTCCAAAATATATGCCGCCGGTAAGTTCGCGGAAGATCACAAAGTCAACCCCTTCAATATTCTTTGCTTTCAGCGGCGAGAGATGCTGCAGGGCAGCATAGGTGGTTACCGGCCGTATGTTGGCAAACAACTGCAATGATTTGCGCAGTTTCAGCAGTCCCTGCTCGGGACGAACTTTAGCCGTAGGGTCGTTGTCGTATTTCGGATGACCAATAGCACCGAATAAAATGGCGTCGCTGTTGAGGCAGGCCTCTATGGTAGCGTCGGGTAAGGGATTACCCGTTTTATCAATAGCGTCTGCTCCCATCAGGTGATAGGAGAAATGAAATTTATGGCCGAACTGCTCCCCGATGGCCGTCAATACTTTTACTGACTGCCGGGTAACTTCCGGTCCTATACCGTCTCCTTCAATGACTACAATATGCTTTTCCATAACTATCGTTTTCGGGCTCGGACTAAAAACTGTTCCTTTCCAGTCAACCTATGCATTCACCGCATTGCGTTGCGATTCAAAAGCTTCTATTTCGTTCTTTATACTTAATAAATAATCAATATCGTCGTAGCCGTTGAGCAGGCAGGTTTTTTTGTACGCGTTGATGGAAAACTGCCGGCTTGCTCCGGGCAGGCTGATGGTTTCTGCTTGCAGATCAACTTCAATGGACGTATGGGGGTCCTGCTCTATGGCTTTAAATAGCTCTTTCAGGAAATCTTCGGTTACCTGTACAGGTAAGAGGAAGTTGTTAAGCGCATTGTTTTTAAAGATATCAGCAAAGAAACTGCTCACTACCACATCAAACCCGTAATCTTTAATGGCCCAGGCGGCATGCTCGCGACTGGAACCACAGCCAAAATTGCGGCCGGTTACCAGTATCCTGCCCTTCCAGGTGGCGTTGTTGAGTACAAAATCTTTTTTGGGTTTGGATTCATCGTCATTTTCATAGCGCCAGTCGCGGAAGAGGTTTTTGCCAAAACCTTCCCGGCTGGTGGCTTTCAGAAAACGTGCAGGGATGATCTGGTCTGTATCTACGTTCTCGATATTCAGCGGCACAGCCGTGCTCACCAGTTTACCGGAGCCGATAAACGGTGATTTGGCTGATTGTTTATTTTCCTTTACGGTGCTCATGTAATCCTGATGCTTTAATTCAAAATCAGAAAAATTCTCTCACGTCTCCCACTTCCCCGGTTATGGCTGCCACTGCTGCAGTGAGCGGGCTGGCCAGAAAGGTACGCGCATTGGGTCCCTGGCGTCCTTCAAAGTTGCGGTTGGAAGTAGAGATGCAATATTTGCCTGCCGGTATTTTGTCTTCATTCATGCCCAGGCAGGCAGAACAACCGGGCTGGCGCAACTGGAAGCCGGCTTCTTCAAAAATTTTATCAATGCCTTCTTCGCGTGCCTGCTTTTCTACCTGGCGGCTGCCGGGTACTACCCACACTTCCACATCCTTTGCTTTCTTTTTGCCTTTTACAAAAGAAGCTACCAGGCGCAGGTCTTCAATACGACTGTTGGTGCAGCTGCCTATGAATACATAATCCACTTTCTTTCCCTTGATGCGGCTGCCGGGTTGCAGTCCCATATAGTTCAGCGATTTCAGGAAAGAAGGTTTTTCTTTTTCTTCAATCTCTTTTTCTGATGGAATGGTGCCGGTAATGCTGATACCCATACCGGGATTGGTGCCGTAGGTGATCATGGGTTCTATATCGGCCGCATTGATATGAATTTCTTTATCAAACACGGCGTCGGCATCGGAATACAATTGTTTCCATTCTTCCAGTTTCTTTTCCCATTGTCCGTTGCCGGGAGCAAACAAACGTCCTTTCATGTAGGCGAACGTTGTTTCGTCAGGAGCGATCATTCCGCCACGGGCGCCCATCTCAATACTCATATTGCAGATGGTCATGCGGGCTTCCATGGAGAGACTGCGGATAGCAGCGCCTGCATATTCCACGAAATATCCCGTAGCACCGCTGGCTGATATTTTTGAAATGATGTAGAGAATGATGTCTTTCGATACGACGCCTTTGTTCAACTGTCCCTCCACGTTAATACGCATCAGTTTCGGACGGGTCTGCATCAGGCACTGGGTGGCGAGCACCATTTCCACTTCGCTGGTGCCAATGCCAAATGCAATGGCGCCAAAAGCACCGTGAGTGGAAGTATGACTGTCGCCGCACACAATGGTCATACCCGGCTGCGTGATACCCAGCTCGGGCCCTATAACATGCACAATGACCTGGAACGGATGTCCAAGGCCGTATAATTCAATATTGTGATTTTTGCAATTCTCAATCAGTTGCTGTACCTGCAACCGCGACAATTCATCTTTGATGGGAAGGTGTTGCTGTACGGTGGGAACATTGTGATCGGCGGTGGCCACTACCTGTTGCGGACGCAATACTTTCAGTCCGCGCTGTTCCAGTCCCCTGAATGCCTGCGGACTGGTTACTTCATGAATAAAATGTTTGTCAATATATAGAACAGCCGGTCCGCCTTCAATGTGTTTTACGATATGCTTTTCCCAGATCTTATCAAACAGTGTTTTGCCTCCCTTTGCAGGAGGGTTATTAAAAGCTTCCTTATTACTTGTTGAATCACTCATGGTTTTATGTTACCAAATTACTTGAATACTTCTCAGGGTGGTTAAAAAGCGTGGTGCAGACGCACCACGCGTAAACAAAAACTACATGATTATGAGAAAATACTGCTCACTAAGTCAGGGCAACCCTGGCGGCGTTGTAGCGACTGGCAAGTTCGCGCAGATCCTCATCTTCCACTTCTTTCTTGCGGTCGGCTATTTGCAGGAAACGTTCATACAGTACATCAATATCATTGCGGTTGTACTGGAATCCCAATTTCTGCAAACGATGGGCCAGGGCGCTGCGGCCGCTGCGGGCCGTTAAAACAATTTTGCTACCGTCAGCACCTACTTCTTCGGGGTTAATAATTTCATAGGTCAGTGCATCTTTCAAAAATCCATCCTGGTGAATGCCACTGGAGTGGGAAAATGCATTGCTGCCTACAATGGCTTTATTGGGTTGTACCGGCATGCGCATGGTTTCGGAAACCAGTCTGCTCAGCGGGTTCAGCTTTCTGGTGTTGATATTGGTGTAGAAGCCGAGTGAATGGTGCTGCTTAATGATCATCACCACTTCTTCGAGTGATGTATTACCGGCGCGTTCGCCGAGACCATTGATGGTACATTCAATCTGCCGGGCACCGTTGATCACACCGGCAATGGAGTTGGCGGTGGCCAGTCCGAGATCGTTGTGACAATGACAACTGATCACTGCTTTATCAATATTAGGCACATTGTTTACCAGGTAGGCAATCTTTTCGCCATACTGGTGCGGCAAACAATAGCCGGTAGTATCGGGAATATTCACCGTGGTGGCGCCGGCCCTGATCACGGCTTCAATTACACGGGCCAGGTATTCATTGTCTGCACGGCCTGCGTCTTCTGCAAAGAACTCCACATCGTCCGTATAATTCTTAGCCCATTTTACAGCCTGTACCGCCCTTTCCAGTATTTCTTCGCGGGTGGCGTTGAACTTGGCGCGAATGTGATAATCGGAAGTGCCGATGCCGGTATGGATCCTGCCGCGTTTGGCCGGCTTTAATGCCTCAGCCGCTACTTCAATGTCTTTCTGTACCGCACGCGTGAGGCCGCAAATGGTGGCATTTTTGATCACCTTCGCAATTTCCTGCACACTTTCAAAATCGCCCGGAGATGAGATCGGAAAACCGGCTTCTATGATGTCTACCCCCAAATCCTCCAGCGCCAATGCTATTTCAATCTTTTCTTTTGTATTCAGTTTGCATCCGGGAACCTGTTCCCCGTCGCGAAGGGTAGTGTCGAAAATGTAGACTTTGTTTTCCTGCATAACCGATCTTAACTTGGATTAGTAAGGATTTTAAAAAAGGGCCGGATGTCAGCCGGTTCGTTTAAATTTTTAAATGATACAAAAAGCAGGTTGTTTAAACTTGTGTTGCTTGCTAATAAACCCTTAAACAACCTGCTGCTCCGAAATTAATCCTGACTACTATGCAGGTGAAATCAAATTTGTACTTAATTTACATTGTTTAAACGCGATTTATTAAACATAAAGCATTTATAATCAACCAAATATAAAGCATCAGGAATACGATGCCCAACCGATCTACCGACGCGCTGTTTCAATTGATAAAGTCCCTGGAGAAGTCAGAGAAGCGCAACTTCAAGCTATATGCCAGGCGCAATTCGTCCAGTGAAGACCTGAAGATCATACGCCTTTTTGATGCATTGGACAAGATGGATGCGTATGACGAAAACTTGTTGCTGAAGAAAGACAAGAGCATCAAAAAGCAGCAGCTTTCCAATATGAAAGCGCACCTGTACCGCCAGATCCTGAGCAGTCTCCGGCTCATAAAAGATGAATCGAATATTGACATCCAGCTGCATGAGCAGATGGACCATGCACGCATTTTATACAACAAAGGATTGTACCTGCAAAGTCTGCGCATACTGGACCGCCTGAAAGAACTGGCGCGCGCACACAACCAGCTTACCTACCTGTTGCAGGTATTATTCTTTGAAAAGAAAATTGAAGCGCTGCACATTACCCGCAGTATGCAGGACCGTGCAGACCGGCTGGAACGGGAAGTGCATGAAGTGAACCAGCACCTGACACTGATTGGGAAACTGAGCAACCTGTCGCTGCAATTGTACAGCTGGTATATCCGCAACGGTCATGCCCGCAATGAAAAAGATGAAAAGGCAGTGCGTGATTATTTTGAACAGCATCTGACCCCGGAAGCCCATGAGGCGAAACATTTCTACGAGCGCCTGTACCTGTACCAAAGCTATTGCTGGTATGCCTTTATCCGCCAGGATTTCCTGATGTATTACCGCTATACGCAGAAATGGGTGGAGTTATTTGAGAAGGAAAAGTTTATGATTGAAGTGGAATCTTCGCATTACATCAAAGGCATGCACAACCTGATGAATGCGCACTTCGATCTGCGGAATTATGCCAAACTGGTGGAATCGCTCGAGAACTTTGAAAAATTTGCGCAGACCAGGCTGGTAAAAAACAACGACAACAACCGCATACAGGTATTCATCTACCTGAATCTTACACGCATCAACAAGCATTTCATGGAAGGCACCTTTACAGAAGGATTGAAACTGGTGCCCTACATCATTGAAAAGCTGAAAGAATACGAACTGTATATTGACCGGCACCGGGTGCTGGTGTTCTACTATAAAATTGCCTCTTTATATTTTGGCAGCGGCGATTATGAAAGAGCCGTGCTGTACCTCAACAAGATCATCAACTTTAAAGTAGGGCTTCGCAACGACCTGCAATGCTATGCACGACTGCTGCACCTGATTGCGCATTATGAAATGAAGAACTATGAACTGCTGGAATACCTGGCCAAATCGGTATACCGCTTCATGGCGAAAATGGAAAATCTGAGTGTGGTGGAAGAAGAGATCTTCCGCTTCCTGCGCAATTCACTCCGCCTTACACCCAAAGAAATCAAACCTGCTTTTGAAAAGTTGCTGGAGAAGCTGAAGCAGCACGAAGGCAACCGGTTTGAAACACGCGCCTTTGCCTATCTTGATATCGTCAGCTGGCTGGAAAGCAAGATGAATAATGTTCCGGTGCAGGATGTGATCCGAAAAAAGTTCCTGGAGCGGGAAGCAGGCAAAAGGGAGCATAACGAAATGGGAAAGAAGCATGATGAAGTGTGAGGCTACGGATATGCATTTACGCCACCGGTAAGGTTATAGAGGTTGTGCAAGGCGAATTGCTGTTGCAGCAGGCGGATGGCCTGGCAACTGCGTTGGCCGGACTGGCAGTGGATGACAACGTTGATGTCTTTTCTTATTTTATCAATATTGTCTGTAAGGGTGGAAAGTGGTATGAGTTCTCCGCCGATGTTGCGGATGGCGTATTCGTGGGGTTCACGAACGTCAATGAGTTGAAATGGAATACCGTTGTTTTTCCATTGCTGCAATGCCGCAGGTGATATTTCTTTTATATTGTCCTGTGCTGTTGTTACACCGCAAAAAAGATCGTAATCCATCAACGTGGTAATGGAAGGGTTCAGACCGGTTAACGGATTGTCATCGCGTTTGGCAATTTTGAAGGTGTGGCCTTCAAAGCGCAGTGCATCGAATACATAATACTTTCCCGAGAGCGGTTGTCCGATACCGGTAATCACTTTAATGACTTCGAGGGCCTGCAGATTGCCGATGATGCCGGGCAGTACGCCTAACACGCCGCCGGTGGCACAATCGGGCACCATGCCGGGCGGCGGGGGTGTGGGATAGAGATCGCGGTAGTTGGGGCCGTTGTGATAATTGAATACGGACACCTGTCCTTCGAAGCGGAACACGGAGGCATATACATTGGGCTTGCCACTCAGTACGCAGGCATCGTTGACGAGGTATCGGGTGGGGAAATTGTCGGTGCCGTCAGCTACTACGTCATAATGCGATAGTATGTCCAATGCATTTGCCGAAGTGAGACGTGTGCAATGTGTGACGATGTTGATATAAGGGTTGAGCAATTGCAGCCGGTGTTTGGCTGCTTCGGCTTTTGGTTTACCTACATCTTCAATAGTAAATAATATCTGTCGCTGGAGGTTGCTTTCATCTACGCAATCAAAATCCACAATACCGATGGTGCCTGTGCCGGCGGCGGCGAGGTATAGTAACAGGGGACAGCCCAATCCGCCGGCGCCGACAACCAGTACGCGCGCTGCTTTTAATTTTTTTTGGGCAGCTTCCCCGAAACCGGGAATGACCAGATGGCGGTGGTAGCGGGCCAGTTCATCCCGGGAGAATGATATGGGATCGGTGGATTGCATTAGTGCAAGTTAGGCAACGGGGATGAATATGGAATGAATGGCGGTGGAGTGACTTCCATTTGTCCTTAACTTGTGGCATGGTACTAAAACATCTTCTATCCTTTCTGTTGATTGCTGGTGTGCTGACCGGCTGTTCCTCTGAAGAATATAAATATCCCCGCGTAGTGATAGAAACCGCGCAAGGCGATATCGAAATTGAATTGTACCCCGAACAAGCGCCCAAAACTGTAGCCGCTTTTCTTCAGTATGTTGAAAGAGGCTATTACAAGAACGCCTCCTTTTACCGCGTACTGAATGATGAAAACCAACCTTCCAATGCCGCCAAGGCCGAACTGATACAAGGCGGTACTTACCGCAGCAAACCCAAACTGAACGATACCTTACCGGGCATCCCGCACGAAAACACGCAGCAAACCGGTTTGCGGCATACCAATGGCACCCTGTCCCTTGCGCGCACGGAACCCGGCACCGCCACTACTGAATTCTTCATCTGCCTCGGTGATCAGCCGGGGTTTGATTATGGTGGTGAGAACAATGCAGACGGACAAGGCTATGCTGCTTTTGGCAAAGTGATCAAAGGCATGGATGTAGTGAATAAAATCTACCGCATGCCGGAGTATGACCAGTATTTCGATCCGCCTGTGCCGATATACAATATCAAAAAGAAGTAAGCAGATCAGTTCCGCTGGCATCATTATTTTATCAGGTGCGTGTATCAACTCTTACACTATGTACACGCTGGGCATCAACGCCGCCTTTCATGATTCCGCCGCCTGCCTGGTGCAGGACGGCGTACTGATTGCGGCCGCAGAAGAAGAACGATTCACACACATCAAACATGGCAAAAGGCCTGTTCCTTTCTCCGCCTGGGAACTGCCGTACCATGCCATTGATTATGCGTTGAAGACTGCCGGCATCCGCCTGACCGATGTTGACCATATCGCCTATTCCTTCGATCCGGACATCAATACCATTGACGTATATCCCGGTCACAATGAATTGTACCTTTCGTATATCCGCCGTGCACCGCAGCAACTGACTGATGGCTTTCCGCATCACCTGCAGCAACGCCTGGCCGGTACCAGCCCCGGTGATTTCCACTGGCATTTTACCGATCATCACCTGGCCCATGCAGCCAGCGCTTTCCTGGTATCGCCGTATACAGAAGCTGCAGTAATGACCATTGATGGCCGTGGAGAAAATGTAAGCACTACCTATTATCACGGCATCGGCAATGATTTGAAAAAAATACAGGAAGTGTTGATCCCTCATTCTCTGGGATTGTTGTATGAAGCAGTGACTTCCTATCTCGGCTTTTTACATTCTTCTGATGAATACAAGGTGATGGCGCTCGCTTCTTATGGTAAGCCGGTATATACAGATGCGTTCAGAAAAATGATCCGCCTGCAGGGCAATGGTTTGTATACCATAGCGCCCTATGCACTGGAAGAACAATTTGGCCCGGCACGATTGCGCAATGCGCCCTTTACTGAAAAGCATTTTGATATTGCGCATTCACTGCAAAAAGTACTGGAAGAAACCGTGCTGGAACTGGTCACCTGGCTGCACCAGGTTACCGGCTCGGAAAATCTTTGTCTCGCCGGCGGCGTTGCATTGAACTGTGTGATGAATGCTGTGCTACGCGATAAAGGCCCCTACAAAAATATCTGGGTACAACCTGCAGCAGGCGATGCCGGCACTGTATTGGGAGCTGCCTTGCTTACTGACATCGCAGCACGCAGGGCAACCACCAGGAATTTCCAGATGCATCATGCTTACTGGGGACCTGCTTATACCGACGAAGAAGTAGAAGCTTTTCTGCAGTGGTCAAAGCTGCCTTACCGTAAACTGGACAATATTGCCGGAGAAACAGCCGCCCTGCTGGCAGATAACAAAGTGATCGGGTGGTACCAGGGACGCATGGAATTTGGTCCGCGGGCATTGGGCGCCCGGTCTATCCTGGCATCGCCTATCCATGCCGAAATGCAGGCGCGCCTGAACGATATCAAAGACCGCGAAGATTTCCGGCCGGTGGCGCCTGTGGTACTGGAAGAAGACGCAGGCGAATGGTTTGAAAATGCAAGCTACTCCCCTTTTATGTTGTTTGTGTACAACGTAAAACCAGCCAAAGCAGACAAGATACCAGCAGTACGGCATGTGGATGGCACGGCGCGTATTCAAACCATTAACCGTGAGCAGCATCCCTGTTATTATGCCTTATTGCATGAATTCAAAAAGCTCACCGGCGTGCCGGTGCTGGTGAATACCTCTTTCAATACGCGGGGCAAACCCATCGTATGTACACCGCGCGATGCGGTAGAGTGCTTCTTCACTTCACCTTTCGATGCGTTGGTGATCAATTCTTTTTTATTGGAGAAAAGATAGTGGGCATCATGGCCAGGAGGTTTCATTCATTGGCAACACCATCATTTCCGGGATGACCGTGCCTGCCGGCTGACACAACACATATTTCACCGCTTCGGCCACATGCTGAGGGTCCTGCAACAATTTGAGATCAATATCAGGAAACCGTTCCAGCAAAAAAGGCGTCTGCATTCCACCTGCAATTACGGCGGTGACTTTGATATTATCTATCCGGCTTTCAGCATGCAGCGCCTGGCTGAACCCCAGCAATCCCCACTTGCTGGCATGGTAAGCAGAAGCATTGGGCCATGCCCTGCGCGATGCCGTGGAGGCAATGTTCACAATATGTCCGCCACCTTGCTGCTTCATATAGGGATACACAGCCTTCGACACCACAAAAGGCCCGTACAGGTTCACATCAATCACCTGCTTCCATTCATCGTAATCAAACTCTTCAACAGACTTCGTATAGTCAATACCGGCATTATTGATCACCGCATCAATTTTTCCATAGGCGCCGATGATCGTTTTTACCACCTTTTCAACCGAGTGCTTATCCGCTACATTCATTTCAAACCCTTCTGCCTTACCGCCTGAGCCTTTGATGCTGTTCACGACTTCCTGCAGTCTTTCTGTTTTCACGTCCACAGGAATGGTCATGGCACCATCCTTTGCCAGTGTGTGCGAAATAGCAGCCCCCAATCCCCGGCCTCCCCCGGTGATAAGGATTACTTTGCCGGATACTGTAATCATCTCGTATAGTTTTGTGCAGAAAGGATTGCATATCTCATGCCGGTAAAACGGGGGCGAGTATATGGATATGAACAAGTGGGTTGTACATCTCCCCGGGAACGATCAACATTTCGCATGCAACCTGCCAAAAACGAAGAAGGCATAATTTTTTAACCCAACTCCTTTGCTGCGCTTTTACGCGCGATGCGATTTTGCGTCAGCTGCCATTGCTGCGCTGTTCGCCAGGTGATGCGTTGTGCGGGTGTAAGCAAGCCTGCCGCTTCCGTTTGTACAACGGTGCATGGTTCAGGAAAATGATAACCTGCCATGCACATCATTCGCGTGTCATCGCAGCATTCATTCACATCTCTTATGGAATTAAAAAGTCCCGCATTCGAACATGGCCAGGTTATTCCCCAACAATATACCTGCCTGGGCGCCAACATTAACCCGCCTTTGCATTTTGTAAATGTGCCGCCGGGAACCAAAAGCCTTGTATTGATCGTAGAAGATACAGACGCCACGCCCAGGCCCTGGACGCATTGGATGCTGTTCAATATTCCCGCACTGACCACCGCCATTCATGAAAACACCATTCCTGCCGGCGCCACGGAAGGACTGGCCAACAACCACAGTTTTGGCTACGAAGGTCCCTGCCCGAAATACTTCAGCGGCACACACCATTACTGGTTCAGGGCCTATGCACTGAGTGAAGTATTGGAACTGCCGGCAACTGCTGAAAGAGAAGAAGTGGAAAAAGCCATGCAGCCTTTCATTCTTGATCAGGCTGCGTTGATGGGCTTATGTACGGCTGAATGATTGTAGATAAAAATCTACGAATTACCGCGGAGGCGCGGAGAGCAGAAATGCGGAGAGGCGAAAACACAGGTGCAGAAAGCCAAAGCCCGGCGAAGCGAAGAAACGGAGTGACGAAGGCCAACCGGCGAAGACACGGGAATGCAGACTAAACAGGAACGCGGAAAAGAGGTATGAACCTTACAAATTTTCCCTTACGCATTATCTAACGCATATACTCATACGAATCACAAAAAACCTGCTTTTCCAAAGTATAAAAACCTGGTTCCATTACCCCCGTTACCAAGGGAAACCCCTCCCGTACAGAAGCCATGCCGGGGGTAACCGGCCACGCTTTCCAAGGGGGAAAAGCCATTTTTCCAAAGGAAAACAGAAAAATTTTTTGCACCTGTTTCAGGGTTATGCACCTGGTGTTTCCCCTTGGGAAAAACCGGTTTTCTATAGGGAAAACTGTACATTCCCTTAGAGCCGGCGGCTGAGGCAAGCCCCTTTTCCCAACACACCAACCAGGCTGAAACCCGCGCCCGCACTGCATCGTACGCCATTCGCCGGAAAATGCGGCTGGTAAAAAACGTGTACCGGCCACCCTTACAGGAAGGGAAACAGTGATGCCGGGGTATTGCCTGAAAGGGCTTTCTTCTCTGAACTTATCCACACAGCACGTGAATAGCGCAGAGCGCATGTGAGCAGTGATACAATAATTTGTATACTTTTAGCTCCTATAAAATTTGTAAAACCATGGCAAAAAAAGCAAGTAAAAAGAAAGTAGCTAAAAAAGCTACTAAAAAAGCCGCTCCTAAAAAGGCAGCGAAGAAAAAAGCAGCCCCCAAGAAAAAATCAGCCAGGAAACCCAATGCAGCCTTCATGGCCCCTCTCACTCCCAGCGGTGCACTTGCTGATGTAATCGGCTCCAAGGCTTTGCCAAGAACAGAAATCATTAAGAAAATCTGGGACTATATCAAGAAGAACGATCTGCAGGATAAAAAGAACAAACGTATGATCAATGCAGACGAAAAAACCAGACCGCTGTTTGGTAAAGCGCAGATCAGCATGTTCGATCTGGCCAAGATCGTAAACAAGAACGTGAAGTAAGTCAGATAAACCAAAGTAAAAGTCTATTGGCGCTGCTGCTCAGTACCGGTAGACTTTTCTTTTTTTATATAACTCAAACCACTAACCGCTCCCGCCAGTTGTTACAGTTGCTACGGTTCATCCCCGTTTTCAGTCATTTCATGCGAAATCTGCACTATTATCCCGCCGGAACAAGTATCTTTGCGCCCTCTTTAACCAACCAAAAGCATGAAAAAAGAAGTTGTATTGACGACCAGGCGTAAAGAAGTGCTTGTACTATTCATCGTCATTTTCCTTTGTACCATTGTACACATGTTTGGCTGATCCATGCAGCCGATTGACCCGTTTAATCTGCACCCCCACTTACCTTCATTGCGATTGCTGTTGCTACTCCGTTCTCACACTTGTCTTATCGCTTATGCATAATAGCCTTTTGCAGGCTGGCAGCGCTGAGAGACCAGCCTTCTATTGTGCATGGATGAGCGCTTACCTGTGCGCTCCGTTTTGTTAGGTAGTCCAATCCTGGCTATCATTTTTCTATGGTATTTGGGTATTCTCCGCTATTAAATCGGAAGAAATCCCTTCCCCGCAAGCAGAAATGACAAAAAAATGGCAAAAAACTACACAGGAAAGTAGTCTTTTTGGCGCCGAAACAGGTCTATATATATGCACTGCCAAACCATGTACCTTCTCCACGCCATCCCCTGCGGGATGATTAATTAGTGTATTTTCTTATTAGTATAATGTTTCTCATGTGACACAGCGGTCAAACCGCTCGAGGGGATATCTCTATATCCCCTTCATTTTTTTGAAAAAAATCTTCGCGATTTTGTCTGCCTGCAGCCTGCTCCATCGTCATGGGAAAAACAAAATAGCCCATCATGAAAGAGTTTGTTTTGATTTTCCGGATGAACCAACAGTCATCCGCATCAGCACCCACACCAGCGCAGTTACAGGAAAGAATGCAATGGCTGTCTTCACTTGTTGAACAGGATAAGGTGGCAGACAAAGGCTATACCCTGCCGCCGCAACAAGCCCGGCTCATAAAATCCGATTACACTGTAGCAGACGGACCACATGCTGCTGCCAAAGAGTTTGTAAGCGGGTTCCTGGTCATCAGGGCAACCGATATAGAAGAAGCCGTTGCCATAGCCAAAACGAACCCCGTGTTTAAAGCAGGCGGTAATGTGGAAGTAAGGGAAGGGATCAAACGATAATGATCAAAGCCGGACAGGCTTCCCGCACCATGGGAAACCTGTCCCGGCTTCCTGTTAACTTCTGGCCGTTTGACCACTATACGTGCTTTCAAAAATTTTATCGGCATTGCCTGCTTCAAATCCTTCCCGGCGATGTTCGCGGCGAATGGCATCTTTGGGCAGATGCTGAAAACCGGGCAGCACTCTTCTTTCGGCAAACTCCACATAAGAACCGGCAATGCTGCGTTTGGCGCCGCCGGCAAATTCCGCTTCAATCATGCGGGCCACCGTAGAACTTTGCAACAGGCCGCCATCAGGACTTTGCTTAATCACCCCACCGGCATTGTTCAGCACAAAGCCATGCTTCAGTAAGAAAGCATTGAAAGCGGCAATGGTATTGTACCCTTCTTTCAGGTTATGTACGCTTACCGTAAAATGATTCAGGTAATAACGGTTGTAAATGACCCAGGCAGCATATTCGCTTTCGGCAGCCAGCGTTTCATAGTCTTCCACGGTGGGTGTACGCCACAAGCCGCTGTGCAGGAATTCGTCCACTGCTTTTCCGTCATCGAGGGCCAGGGCATCTACCGGATCGGTTTTTACTTCGCTGGTATAGCCCGTTATAATCTGCTGAGCGGCCGGTGACAGATCCTGCACGCGCAACTGGCTGATGAATATGCGCGGGTATACCGGCTTTGGCGGCGCATACCAGTAAGCGTCCAGCTTCTTTTCGGGGAAATAGTAGTAGTCTTTCTTCTGGTAACCGTAATGCAGAAAGATCTTTTCCAGCGATTGAATGCCCAGTTGCGGCACTCCCATGGTGCGGAAAGCAATGTGATCGTTTTCAATTTCTTCTGCTGAACCAATGATCTGTTCTGCAATCATGGCATCAATGATGGCCTGCACATCGGGTACACGTTCCCGGTAGCGTCGCATCAGGCCGTTCAATACATATTCAAGCGTAGCCATATGGAAATTTTTAAGTGATCAGTAATTGTTGCAGGTGTACTGCAATAACAAAGCCGGTCTTGCCTTCCGGAGGAAACAGGCAATACGGGTAACCTATTGCGGCAAAGGATGGTATTATGGAACGTTGGCGCAGGCGCTTCGCAGGTACGCCATATAAGAGCAGAATATCTTGATGTAGCTGTTCATAATAACAGTGCGCAAAATAATGCGCAATACTACAATGTTTTTGGGGAAAAAGAAAGCTGCCTGCACCAGGATGGGAGGAAACCGGTGCAGACAGCCAAAACCATATAGGTTCGCTATTGCTTCACGTAAAAAGGAATATTGGCTGTAGCTACGTTGTTATTACCATCTGTTATATACACAAACAAGCGGTACGCACCTTCTTTGGCTGGAGCTTTCAGCGTAGCCATGCCTGCGGTTCCGGCTTTTATCAGTCCCTGCACGGCTTTGGGCCTGGGTTCGTAGTCGCCGCCCTCCCCTACCTCTGTGGCTTCAGGCAGCAATTCCCAGCGATACGACAACTGGTCGTTATCAGGATCTATCGCAAACGCTTTGGCCGTATAGGAAACACCCGCTTGTACCGTTACACTGGCATTGGCTTTCCTGTTGTCCAGTTGCAATGAAAAGATATGCGGCGCCCGGTTAGCGGGCCAGTTGCCCGTCCACAGGTATTGCATCACATCCACCACTTCCGATTCTTCGCCATTTTCGGTAAAGATGCCATACCAGGTAGGCGTGCGTTCCTGTTTTTGTCCCCACAGAAAAACATAACTGCCCACACAATTGGCCTTGTCTCTTTCCATCGAATATTCATACCTGCTTTTGTACACGCCGGCTTTCTCACTGCTGGTTTCTTCTATGGGCGCTTTCCAGGTGGTTTCCAGGCATTCCCAATGGCCGGTAGGTCCCCATTCGGTTACGAGGTAGGCGCCCTCCCATCCGGCATTGCGCACTGCTGCCGGTAAGCCGGCCAGTCCGCCATAGGTATTTACCGACAACAGGTCAAGATCGGGCGCCCTTTTTTTGATCTGGTCAATTACGGGCTTACTGATGCCTGCCAGCGCCGTGGTAGTGGGATGATGGGGGTCCAGTTCGTGGATCATTTTAGAGATATCATTCACCGCATCCCATACCTTTTCATTTTTATAATGCAGGTTCAGTTCGTTGCCAATGCCCCAGGCCAGCAATGCCGGGTGGTCTTTATACTGCAAGATTTCTGCTTTCAGTTTTTGCAACTGTTGCTGTACGGCGGCCTGATCATCATAGTTGAATCCATGACGTTCTCTCGCCACATCCAGTCCCATCAGTACCGTGAGACCGTACTTGTGCGCCGAATCCAGCACCGCCTGTGCGTTGCGGGTACTCCAGGTACGAATAGAGTTGCCGCCATACGATGCTAACCGGTCCAGGTAGGCAATGCCTCCTGCTCCTTTTACGTAAAAAGGCTCGCCATTGCGGGTAAGCTGATACCCATCGGCGTTTTTTTTCAGTTCAACTTTTACAGGCCCCCGTGCGGAAACCCCGGTGCTGGTTTGCGCCGTTCCATTGGTAACGCCGGCAAGTAAGGCTGCTACCAGGAACAGTTTCATTTGTTTCATAGTGTATTTTTAATGTGACCGTTGGTTGGAAAAGCAAGACTGCTTATTTCTGGTAAATGCGTATGTAATCCACAATGAGCCATTGCGGGAATGTTGTGTTTGCATCGGGCGCGCCGGGCCAGTTGCCGCCAACTGCCAGGTTGATCAGGAAATAAAAATTTTCATTGAAAGGATAATTGTTGCTGCCGAGGTCGGCTTTGGTTACGGTGGAATACAGGATGTCGTCTACATAAAACTTCATCTGGTCCTCTTCCCACTCCATGGAAAACACATGGAAGGCATCGTTGTACGTGGCGCCACTCAGCGTATGCGATCGGCTGATATTGATGCTGCCCGGTCCGGGACCAAAGTGCACCGTGGCATGTGCTTTCGATGGTTCACTGCCTATCAGTTCCATAATATCAATCTCACCGCTGCCGGGCCAGCCGCCAAACACATTGTCCTGCGGCAACATCCAGAAAGCCGGCCATATGCCTTTGCCTTTGGGCAGTATTGCCCTGATATCTACCCGGCCGAATTTGAAGCTGCGTTTGCCCTGTGTTTTAATGCGGGTGGAAGTGTAGTTCTTGCCGCCATAGGTTTCCGCACGTGCTTCAATGATCATTTTACCGTCCTGGAAGAACAGGTTGTTGGGCGGAGGCATGTAGTACTGCAATTCATTATTGCCCCAGCCACAGAGGTTGGGACAGCCATCGCCGGTTTCAGCCGTCCAGGAACTGTTGTCCAGTTCCGTGCCATTGAATTCATCGCTCCATACCAGCGTATAACCGGGATAGTTAGTTTCTGCATCATAGCCTGTATTATTGAAAGGAACCCGGGTATCATCATTTATGAGCGTGATAGTAGCTGTTCCTTTCAGCAGCAATACATTGGAGGGATTGTCAAATTTCACCTGGAAAGTTTCATCGGCTTCCCTGAATTCATCAGCCACTACCTGTATGTAGATCGTTTTTTCTTTTTCATTGGGTTGAAAGGTAACCGTCTGCCCCTGCACGGCCGTAAAATCAGTACCGGCTTTTGCCGTACCTTCTATGGTAGTATATTTTACAGATATCTGTTTGGAAGAAGTGCGGTTCAATACCAGCTTCACAGCCACCTGGCTGCTGCCGCCATTCCCTTCATTTACCTGCACATCATCAAAGGTCATTTGCGGAATATCATTATTGCCGCCGCTGCTTTTTCCACAACCAGTGGCAAGCGCCAGTAACCAGATTACAATATACATAACATACGATTTGCTCATGGGCAGGATGGTTGGTTTAGTGTGATGGTATATTGGGCCGCAGTACCTGTACGCCACTGCTGTTTTTCGAGACAATGATCACTCCGTTGTTCAATTCCACCATATCGCGTACATCACCGGGAACATAAATGCCGGTACGGCTGCGGTCAACCACAGTGAAATTGCCTTTGCCATCTCCTTTGAGCAGGGTGCCGATGCCGGCATCGCATTTACCCTGCTGCACGCGGAAAGGATAAAAGTTACCGGTGAGAAAAATGTCTTTGTGTCCGTCGCCGTCGTAATCCTTATACAGAATGCCTTTTACTGCGCTGAACTGCGCTTCACCCGGCAATGCTTTTAAAGTAAAACGGCCGCCGTTGTTGATCAGCAAGGCTGTCTCTGTATGATATACATAGTATTTGCGCGCTTTGCTGAGTTGCTCTTCGGTAAATAATTGGTCAATGGTAGCGGTGGCATAGTTTTCATACCGCAGGAATTTCTTGTTCAGCACCGGCAACTGGCCTGTAATCTCATCACGTGTATTGAACGGATAGCTGGCATGTTGCACATACCAGGTCATGATGGGATCTATTTTGCCGTTGTTGTCAAAGTCAGCCGCATAGGTGATCAACGGCTCCTGTTCATTGGTTTTGAATTGTGTATTGAGTCCCAAATTGCCTGCTATAAAATCTATATCACCATCGTTATCTATATCAGCCGGCAACAGCGCGCACCACCAGCCATGCGATTTATCCAGTCCGGATTGCGCCGTAATGTCGGTTAGTTTTTTTCCCTGTTCATTTCTGAAGATCATGGTGGGCATCCATTCGCCCGTGATCACCAGGTCCTGCCAGCCGTCATTATCTATATCCAGCCAGGCCGCATCGGTAACCATCCCGGCGCGGAGCAGGGTGTCTCCGGCAATGTCTTTGGTGATATCGGTAAAGGCAATTTTTCCGGTGGCTATATCAACATCATTACGCAATATCATATTACCGGCACTGAGCGGGTAATAACCGGGTATGGCAGAAGCGCCCACAAAGAGATCGAGGTCGCCGTCCTTATCAAAATCAGCTGCCTGCACACAGGTGCCGCTGTATACTTCTGCGGGCAATACATTTTGTGCTTTGGAAAAATTCCCTTTACCATCGTTCAGGTATAACCGGTCCTGCAATTCTTCTCCCGGCACCAGCCATTCACTGCCGCCGCTCACTACGTAGAGATCTGCATCGCCGTCATTATCGGCATCGAAGAACAACGCGTTGATGTCTTCGCACAGGGCATCTGCCCGCCAGGGTTGCACGGGAGCTTCGCTGAATTGTCCATGGGCTATCTGCAGGTACAACACACCGCTTTGTCCCACGGGACCGCCGATATAGAAATCTTCCAGTCCGTCGTTGTTCACATCTGCCGTGGCCATTTTGGGTCCCTGCCTGCACAGTTCGTACGGGATCAGAAATTCACGTTTGAAATCAGTAAACTTATTTTCTTTCTGCACGAACGGAATGCCGGAGGAAGCGGTAATATCATGGAAGAGTACCGGATGTTTTTCTGTTGGTGCAACCAGCTTTACACCATCTTTTTTCGCAATGGTGATGGCAGTATTGATGGCCGGGTTTTCCACCACGCTCACCGAATCCGCCGACCAGTATACCCTGATCTGTTGAACGGAAGTTTGTTTGCCCAAACCAAAATTGAGTACATAATCCACCGATGACTGATAGCCGCGCACCGGGTACATTTCCTGCATCTGCTCGCCTGCGGCAGTGCTTACCACCACTTTTGCACCGATGCCGAATACATTCTTACCATCGCCCACGAGCTTTACCTTGATGAAATTATTTCCGTTGCGTTCTACAGCATGATTGCGATAGGTCCACACCGGATCGTTGTTGTTGCAAACGATCAGGTCCAGGTCGCCATCGTTATCAAGATCAGCATAGGTGGCGCCGCTGCTAACGCCCGGTTCATCCAGCCCCCAGTTCTTTGTCTGGTTGGTGAAAGTAAGATCGCCGTTATTGGAGTACATGTAGTTGCTGATTTTGGTAGAAGGCATCTTTTTTACCAGGTCGTACAACGGCATGTTGTTCATATAGCCTTGTGTAGTAGAAACGTCCAGTCCTTTGGCGCGGGCTTCTTCCAGGGCCACGGCCACTTCATAGCGCATGAAGTCGAGGTTGGTGGATTCGCGCAAATAACCGTTGGTTACAAAAAGATCTTTGTACCCGTCGTTATCAAAATCAGCAAACAACGATGCCCAACTCCAGTCGGTATTGGATACACCGGAGAACTGCCCTATTTCAGAAAAGACGGGCAGGCCGTCTTCGGTAAAACCGCGGTGCAGGTGAAGCATGTTGCGGTTGTTCTGGTGTCCATACCCACTGTCTACCATCAGCGAGTATTTATCATATTCATCGGGACCTTGCAATATTTTCTGGCGGTAATTGTCTTCGGGCAGCATATCGAGCGTGTACACATCAGGCAACAGGTCATTGTTGAAGTCGGCAATGTCCAGACCCATGGTATTGCGGCTCATGTGCGGAAATACCTGCTGGCAGATTTCCCTGAACGTTCCATCGTGGTTGTTGAGGTAGAAGTAATCCTGTTCGTGAAAGTCGTTGCTCACTAATATATCGGGCCATCCGTCGTTGTTGATATCACTGATGGCAATGCCCAGACCAAAATTGTTACCGCCGCCGAAAATGCCGGCGCTTTCACTTACATCGGTGAAATAACCATTGTCGTTCCTGTACAGGCGGTTGCCGTATTGAGGATGACGGAGTGTTCTTAACCGGCGCGTATTAAAAAAAGGAGAATAAAATTCGTTGGCGTGGTTCAGCTGAAAGAGGTCCAGGTCGCCATCGCGGTCGTAGTCGAAAAATGCAGCCTGGCTGGTATAAGTGCCTGGCGCATCCAGTCCATACTCTTTTGCTTTTTCTGTAAAAACAGGTATGCCTTCTTCGTTGTTACCGGTATTGATAAAGAGTTGTTCGGCCCTTTCTTCGTCCGTACCGAAGCCTGAATAGCAGACATAAATGTCGAGCAATCCGTCTCCATTTACATCTGCTATGGCCGCTCCGGTTTTCCAGGCGTCTTTACCGGCCACGCCTGAAATAGCGGTGACATCGTTGAACCGAAAATCACCTTTGTTGATGAACAGCTTTGAGGGCGTCTGATTGCCGGTAATAAAAACATCTGTAAGTCCGTCGTTATTGAGATC
>Ga0164243_10004964_pt1 | contig 20509 bp, 11 predicted proteins | sample OricompcompostOP_FD_108781 | JGI IMG/M metagenome (GOLD analysis project Ga0164243, IMG submission 108781) | Organic Plus compost microbial communities from Emeryville, California, USA - Original compost - Organic plus compost (OP) | ecosystem: Engineered > Solid waste > Mixed feedstock >...
CAGCTCGGCGTCGTCGCGTCGGTCGTCGTCGTGGCGCATCTGGACGATCTTCGCGGGAGGGCGGTTCGATGTGACGGGAGCGCGCCGACCGCGTAGGATCGGCGCGGGGGATGGCGAGCACCGACCACACCGCGACGCGCGGGCGGCCGAACACCGCCCGGCTGCTGATCTCGTGCCCGGACCGGCGCGGGATCGTCGCTGCGGTGTCGCGCTTCCTGTTCGAGCACGGGGCGAACATCCTCGACGCCGACCAGCACTCGACCGACCCCGAGGGCGGCACCTTCTTCATGCGGATGGAGTTCCACCTCGAGGGGCTCGACCTCGGCAGACCGGAGCTGGAGCAGGCGTTCGCCGCGACGGTCGGCGAGCCGTTCGGGATGGACTGGCGGATCAGCTACGCGCGCCGGCCCAAGCGGGTGGCGCTGCTCGTCTCGCGCGAGGAGCACTGCCTGCTGGACCTGCTGTGGCGCTGGCGGCGCGGCGACCTCGACGCCGAGGTCGGGCTGGTGCTCAGCAACCACCGCGACGCCGAGCGGGACGTGCGCAGCTTCGACGTGCCGTTCGTCCACGTCCCCGTCGAAGCGAGCCGTAAGCCTCAGGCTGAGGCTGAGATCCTCGCGCAGCTGCGCGCCCACGGGCCGTTCGACCTCGTCGTGCTCGCGCGCTACATGCAGATCCTCTCCGGCGACTTCCTCGCCGCGGTCGGCGCGCCGCTGATCAACATCCACCACTCGTTCCTGCCGGCGTTCGCCGGTGCGAACCCCTACCAGCGGGCGAGCGAGCGGGGCGTGAAGATCATCGGCGCGACCGCGCACTACGTCACCGAGGAGCTCGACGCCGGCCCGATCATCGAGCAGGACGTCGCGCACGTCAGCCACCGCGACAGCGTCGCCGACCTCGTGCGGATCGGCCGCGACATCGAACGGACCGTGCTCGCGCGCGCGGTCGGCCGCCACCTCGCCGACCGCGTGCTCGTGCACGAGAACAAGACGGTCGTCTTCTAGACGGCCGTCTCCTGCGCGACCGGCGCCAGCTCGAGCGTCTCGCCGACCTCCAACACGCGCGCCTCGACGCCGGCCTCCGCGGCGGCGGTCAGGAACGAGCGCGCCGGGTCGTCGACCTGGACGTACGCCGGCGCCTGGTGGAGCGTGTCGTAGTGGATCGGCAGCGCCAGCCGAGCGCCGAGGATCGCGGCAGCCTGCGCCGCCTGGCGCGGGTCGAGGTCGGCCGCGAACGGGCTCGGCGGCTGGCGGTGGGGAAGGCTGACGACGGCGCCGTTGACCGGCAGGAAGACGGCGTCGAACGGGCCGAGCCGCAGCTTCATCAGCCACCAGAAGCCATGGAAGAGGGTGTCCCCGAGGTGGAGGATCCGCACGCCGCCGGCCTCGACCGCCCACGACACCTGGGGATCGCCGAAGCCGTCGACGGCCGGCAGCGCGGTGAAGGTGAACGGCCCGCGTCTGACCGACTCCCACGGCGCGACGACCTGGGTCGCCAGCCCGTTGCGGGCGATCCCCTCCTCGGCGACGAGCAGCGCGCCGTTCTCCAGCGGCCCGCCCTCCGGCGCCGGGTGGGGGCGCAGCAGCAGGCCGTCGTCGGGGCGCAGCGCGGCGGCGAGGGCGTCGGGGTCGGTGTGGTCGGCGTGCAGGTGGGTGACGAGCGCGGTGGCGATCCGGCCGGCGGCGCGCGGTGCCGGCAGCGGGCCGCGCGGCGGGCCGACGAACGGCTCCATCGACGACGCGTCCCGCATCAGGTCGACCACCGCGAGCTCTCCGTCGGCCTCCAGCTCCAGCCCTGCCCAGCCCAGGCGGTGGATGCGCATCTGCTGCCCTCCTCGATATTTAGCGAACGATCGTTCGTAATCTATACTCGGTCGGCAGATGAGCCCGCGCCGGTCAGCCGCAGACGCCCTGGAGACGAGAGGCGCGATCGTCGCCCGCGCGGTCGAGGTCGCCTCGACCGACGGGCTTGAGGGGCTGACGATCGGCCGGCTCGCCGGCGACCTGAAGATGAGCAAGGCCGGCGTGATCGGCCACTTCGGCTCCAAGGAGCGCCTCCAGCTCGCCGCGCTGGACGAGGCGGTCGCGATCTTCACGCGCGTCGTCTGGGAGCCGCTCGCCGACCGTCCGGCCGGCCTCGCCCGGCTGCGCGCGATCAGCGAGGCGTGGATCGCCCACCTGCAGAGCGGCGTCTTCCCCGGCGGCTGCTTCCTGACCGCCGCCTCGACCGAGTTCGACGGACGCGACGGGCCGGTGCGCGAGCGGGTCGCCGAGGCGCTGAGGCGCTGGCGCGCGGTGGTCGAGCACGACGTGCGCGCCGCCGTCGCCGCCGGCGAGCTGCCGGAGGAGACCGACCCGGCGCAGGTCTGGTTCGAATGGAACGCCGCCGCGATGGCGCTCAACCAGGCGCTGCAGCTCTACGGCGACGCCGAGGCGCCGGCGCGGGCGCGGCGGCTGATGCGGCGGTCGCTCGGCGCCGACCCGCGATGAGGCGCGGGTTGTGGGTCCACGGGACCCACAACCCGCGCGTCATGGGTGCGGGCGGCGCCGCTCAGGCGTCGATCACGACGATCGCGATGACGAGCGCGGTCAGCGCGACGCCGACGATCGTGAAGACGGTCACGAAGCGGTCGTCCGGGCCGAGGTACTCGCCGCGCCGGACCGCTTCGTCGACCTGGCGGTAGCGCATCACGCCGTAGACGAAGCAGGCGATCCCGAGCAGGCCGAACAGCACGCCGGCGATCGCGGCGAGCGCCTCGCTGCCGGTCGTCAGCGCCGGCACGACCCGCCCGACGCCGAGCGAGCCGGCCATGCAGGCCAGGCCGGTCCGCCACCAGGCGAGGTAGGTGCGCTCGTTGGCGAGGTGGGTGCGGCGGGTCGCGTCGCCGTCGGCGTCGAACCTGCCGCCGCGTGGCGTCTCGGTGTCGGGTGTCCGGGACACGCTCGCACCGTACCCCACGGGCTCGTCCGACGGCGCGCGCGGCAGACGTCGGCGTAAACGCCGCAGCGTCCGTGTGATGGGAATGTAAACGCTGCTGTACGCAGTCGTTTCCGAGCGGTAGCTTCCAGTCCGCCGCGGGGCAGTGCAGTGCGGGATGCCCGGGGCCATCGGACTTATGCCTTTCTCTGAAGACGTGATGCAGATGACGCGCCGCCTGCCGCGCGACTTCCGGCGCGCGCGGTCGCAGGCGACGCTGGCGGCCGTTGTGTTGACGGCCGTGTTGACGCTGCTGCCCGGCCCCGCGCACGCGACGATCGCGACGGCGCAGACGGTCGACGGCAGCGCGGGGGTCGTCGACTTCGGCGGCGTCGCGATGGCGCCCGACGGCACCGGCGGGGTCGTCTACCGCAAGCTCGTCGGCGGGACCCCGCACGTCTTCGCGGCCCGCTTCACGCGCGCGGGCTGGAGCGCGCCGGTCCGCGTCGACGGCGACGCGCCCTACGCGGCCGCGACCCCGCGGATCGCCGCCGCGAGCGGCGGTCAGCTGCTGGTCGTCTGGACGCAGGCGTACGCGACGCTCGCCGACGGGAGCGTCCGCAACCGCCTCATGTCGGCACGGCTGCCGTCGGGCGCTAGCTCCTTCGGCCCGCCGCTGGTCGTCGACCAGGACGTGCGCCAGGGCGTCGCGGTCGACCCGTCGGTCGCGATCACGCCGACCGGCCGCGCCTTCGTCGCCTACCGCGTCGTGACCGGCGACCAGACCAACGCGACCTACGTGCCGCTGCGCCCGGGTGACGTGCTCGGCGAGATCCGCGTCGCGTTCCTCGACGGGCGCACGTGGTCCTCGGCCGGCGTCGTCAACCGCAACCGGGCCGCGACGATGCGCAAGCCGTCGGAGGCGAACGCGCCGAAGATCGCCGCGACGCCGACCGGGAACGCCGTCGTCGCCTGGCAGGAGCCGGACGTGACCACCGGGGTCGCGCGCGTCTACGCACGGCGCGTCTTCGGCAGCCGGCTGGGCAACCTGCTCGCGGTCAGCCCCGAGAAGGACGGCGAGACGCCGGTCGGGCAGGACGCCGACGGGATCGACGTCGCCGTCTCGCGGCTTGGGTCGAGCGTCGTCGCCTTCCGCCAGGCGGCGCCGTCCGGGACGGGCGCGCGCGCGAAGCTGCTGCTCAACCAGCTGCCGGTCGAGAGCGACGAGGCCGGCTGGAGATTCGCCGGCGCGAGAACGGTCGCGACCGCCGCGCCGGGTCGGCTCGGCGTGCCGGCCACGGCGATCGACGAGCAGGACGACTACCGCGTCGCGTTCGGCGCCGACGGCGTCGTGCGGCTGCTGACCGGCGGCAACGACCAGGCGCCGGCCGTCGCCGACGTCGGCGGGACGGCGAGCGCCGGGGAGGAGCCGATCGCGGTGACGATCGACCCCTCCGGCGGCGGCACCGCCGCGTGGGCGGCGCGCGACGCGAGCGGCGGCCCGGCGGTCGCGATCCGCCAGGACTTCCCCTCGGGCGCCTTTCAGACGGCGGTCGTCGGCGCGGCCCGGTCGGGGCCGGTCGGGACGATCGCGCTCGGCGGCTCGGGCCTCGGCGACGCGCTCGTCGGCTTCGGCCAGGGCGCGCCCGGGGCGGTGCAGATCGCCGCCGCGGTCGTGAAGGCGCCGCCGGCCGCGTTCATCCTGCGGCTCGCCGACGGCTGGGTGTCGCCGAGACGCGCGCGCGTCGGCTGGGAGCGGCCCGCGTCGGCCTTCGGCGGGATGCGCTACGACGTCGCGGTCGACGGGATCGTGCGGCTGCGCGACCGCAGAGGCCTGTCGACCAGGCTCGACCGCCGCGGCCTCGACGACGGCCGCCACACGATCCAGGTGATCGCGCGCGACGGCGACGGCCAGCAGACGGCGACGTCGGTGCGGACGCTGCGCGTCGACGGCAACGCGCCGACGGCGAGCGTGAGCGCGTTGCGCGGCAGACGGCGGTCGGTCGCGGTCACGGTGACCGACGGCGCCGGCTCCGGCGTGCGCGCCGGCATGACGCGGATCGTCTTCGGCGACGGCGGCAGAGCGGTCAGGGGGCGCGCCAGAGCGACACACCGATATGCGAGAGCGGGCACCTACCGCGTCGTCGTGACGACGCGCGACAAGTCCGGCCACCGGGCGCGGGTCAGTCAGGCGGTGACGGTCAGATGAGCGGCTGGACAGCGGCGCGCCGGCTCGCCGCCGCCGACCGGCGCGTCGGGCGCGGCGGACGTGTGGCGGCCTGCCTGGTGACCGGCGCGACGTGGGCGTTCGCCGCGGTCCTCGCGCCGGGGGACGCCCGCGCCGAGTGGAGCGACGCCCGCGTCGTCTCCGCGTCGACCACCCAGCAGGCCGAGTCGGGGACCCAGCCGGCGATCTCGCGCGACGGCCGCTACGTCGTCTTCGAGGGCAGCTACGCCGGCACCGCCGGCGTCTGGCGCAAGCGGCTCGCCGACGGCGCGCTCGAGCTGGTCGCGGCCGGCGGGAGCGGCCCGTCGGTCAGCGCCGACGGGCGCTACGTCGCGTTCACGGCCAGCGCGGCGCTCGACCCGGCGAACGACCCGAACACGGTCGGCGACGTCTACGTGCGCGACATGGAGCTGCCGTCCGACGCCGCCGGCGCCTTCACGCTGGCATCGGCCAGAGACGGCGCCGCCACCGCGATCGGCTACAGCGGCGGCAGCGGCTCGGCCGCCGCCCCGCGCGTCGCGCTCAGCGCCGACGGCCGCTCGGTCGCGTTCACCGTCGTCAGCGCGTCGGACCTGGCCGGCGGCGCCCCAGGCTCGACGCCGGCCCGCCAGGTCGCGCTGCGCCGCCTCGACGAGCAGCGGACGATCCTCGTCAGCACGGCGATCGACAGAGCGACGCGCGAGCAGACGACGGCGCCTCCGCCGAGCTTCGCGACGGCCGCGAAGCCGGCCTCGAGTGCTGCGATCAGCGGGGACGGCACGACCGTCGCCTGGCTGGCGACGAACATCGGCTCCCTGACGCGTGTCGTCGCGGGGGAGCAGCCGGCGCAGACGGCCGACGACGGAACGTACGTCGAGCCGTTGTGGCGACGGATCGGCGACGGGCCGTCAGCGCCGATCCGGCGTGTCACCGGCGGGGGCGACCCGTTCAACCCCGCGTGCCCGGCTGACGGGCGGGCCAGTCCTGACGCCGACGTCGTCGCGCCCGGCGCCAACCCCTGCGACGGGCCGTTCGCGCTCACCCGTGCCGGTGACGTGACGGTCTACGGAACGCTCTCCAACGCCGGACTCGCCCCGGACGGGCCGGACGGAACTCCTCAGCTGAGCGACGACGGCTGGACCGCCGCGATCCTCGTCGCCCCGCCGCTGCGCGCGTCGAGCATCCAGCCGACGCGCCCGACGACCCCCAACGCATACGTCGTCGACATGCGACCGGGCCTCACCCGGACGCAGGCGCTGATGCCGCTGACAGCGTGGGGGTCGTCGGACTTCGACAACGACCTGCTGACGGCTGACGTGCGCTCGATCGCGCTCTCGCCCGACGGGCGTCGGGCCGCCTTCTCGACGCCGCGCGGCGCCTTCCCGCTGTCACCGCCGCTGCTGCTCGACACGCCGCTCGGCCTGGTCGGCGACAACGAGCTGTACGACGTCGACCTCGTCCGCGGGGAGATGCGGCGCGTCACGCACCAGTACGACGGCGGGGTACTGGAACGCACGCCGAGCGGGTTCTTCTTCGGCGGCTCGTTCGGGATCGGCTACAGCGGCGATGGCAGAGAGCTCGCCTTCGCCTCGCAGTCTCAGAAGCTGTTCTTCGGCGACGGCAACGGCGCCGAGGACGCGTTCGTCTCGACGTGGATCGACCCGGACGCCGGTCCCGTCCCCCCGGTGCAGGTGGTCGGTGCCCCACCTGCGCAGCTGACGACGAGACCGCGCTGGCGGCTGTCTGTCACCGCCCGCACGCGCAAGGACGGGCGTGTCTCGATCGAGGCCGTCGTGCCGAGCGCGGGCACGCTGACGGTTGCCGCGAACGGCGTTCAGCCCGCCCGCCCCGCCCGTCACGGCAGCGGCGTGAAGCGCAGAGCAGCCGCGCGCAGTCGCACGCGCGTTGTCGCGACCGCGCGCGCCAAGCCCCGCAGAGCCGGTCTGATCGTGCTGGTGCTGAAGCCGCGCGGCGGTGTGAAGGTGCCGGCGCGCACAGGACTGCGAGCGGGCGCCGCGGTCACCTTCGCAGCGGCCGGCAGAACGCTCCGGGCGACCGTCCAGATCCGCTTCAAGAAGCCGGCGAAGCGCGCGGGCGACGCGCCGCACCGCCAGCCCGTCGACGGGAGACGCAGATGACGCTCCGCCAGACTGCGCTCGCCGCGCTCGCACTGCTCGCCGCGGCCGTCCCGTCGGCGGTGACGTCAGCGCCCGCCGCTGCGGAGGCGACCTGGCGGCTGGAGCAGCCCGCGCCCCCCGACCCGCCCGGCGGCGTGCCACCCGCGCCGTTCCCGGTCCCGCTCGGCGCGGTCGGAGAGATCGCGTTCGCGAGACCCAACCGCGGTGTGCTCGTCACGGGCGGGAACGGCCCGGTCGAGAAGGGGCTGTACGCCTACGACGGGGTGGCTTGGCACCAGTTCGCGACCGTCTGCGGCGGCGCCGACGGGCGGCTCGCCTGGGCTGGGACGGACGAGCTGTGGGTCGTGGCCGACCAGCGCCCCGGGCAGAGCAGCACGATCACGCTGCCGCTCGAGGACCGTTCGCTCTGCCGGATCGCGGGCGGGAAGGTGGTCAGCTCGTTCGCGACGCCTCAGGGACGTCCGGACTCCTATCAGCCGGTCAACGGAGCTGCCTGCCTGGCAGTCGGCGACTGTTGGTTCGGCGGGGAGCTGCTGCCGTCGCCGCCGCCATACGGCGCATTCCATCTGCGTTGGGACGGCAGCGCGATGACGGCGGTTCCCTCGGCGGCCGTTCCGGTCAACGACGACCCGGCCCACGCCGTCGACGACCTCGTCACCTACCAGGGTGGATACGTCGAGAGCGTGACGTTCGGCGCGGCCGATCCGCAGAACCCCGCCGCCCCCGACGTGGACGGCTCACCGGTCTACCTGCACCTGCTCGGCAGCGACCTCAGCGCGCCGTTCACGCCGCTGCCGATTCCGGTCACGCTCGGCAGATCGCCGAGAGGCGCGGCCATCCGTCCGACCGACCTCGACGGGTTCAGACTGAGCGCCGACGGCGACACGCTTTGGGCCGCCAGCGGCGCCAACCTGGCCGGACGGGCCGGCGTCGTGGTCGTCCGTCTGCTGCCGGGCGGTCTGTCAGAGCAACTCGACCTGAACGCCGGCGGCAGCTCGCCGTTCCCGTTCGGCACCCGCGTCACCGACATCGCGGCAGAGCCCGGCACGGGCGCCGCCTGGATCGCGTACGTCACACCCGACGCCCCGGCCGACACCGCGCAGGTCGCGCGGATAGGCGCCGACGGCGTCGTCAGCGAGGTCGACCAGGTCCCGGCGCCCGTCGACCCGATCGGCCCGAAGGGCACCGCCGCGAAGATCGCCTGCGCTGCGGCGTCCGACTGCTGGCTGGCGACCTCGCGCGGCTGGCTGTTCCACCTCACTGACGGCACGCCGAAGCCGCGCGACACCGATCCGGCCTTCGCCGGGCTGATCACCGTGCGACCGCCCGACGGCGGCGTGCCCTTCCAGCCGCCGGTCGACCCGCCGATCGACGACTCGCTCGCGAACCAGCAGAGAGCGGAGAGGGGTGGAGGCGACGTCGACGACCCGTCTCCGACGAGAAGAAGGTCGCGGCGCGCGAAGGTCCGCGTCAGCGGGGTGCACACCGAGCTGGTGAGAGGGACGACGATCCTGCTGGTCAGATTCCGGCTGTCGGCGAAGGCGCGCGTCAGCGTCGTCGCGAGACAACGCAGAAAGGTCGTCGCGCGCTCGAAGCCGCGCAGGCTCGCGAAGGGGAGACACACCGTGCGACTCAAGCTCAACCCGCGCCGTTGGCCGACTGGCCTGGCGATCAACGCGACGCCGGTGAAGAAGTGACCAGGAAGGCATTCAGCCGCCACGTGGGCCTGCTCCTCGCCGGATCCATGCTGATCTGCGCGGCATTCGGCGGGGCAGCAGCCGGCGCGCGCGCCGATCTGGTGTCCCGGCCCGTGCTCGGGGCGCCCGCTGACGAGCCCGTCCCGTTCGGCACCGAGACGAACGGCGCGACGACGCGAACGTGGGCGTACGGTCGCACGGCGCTGCAGCCGGCCTTCGTCGGAGGAGCGCCGCTGACGGCGGTCGGCGCCGCCAGACCCGCCTACGTGCTGCTCACGACCGACGCAAACGGCCTGTGGACGGTCGCGGGCGCGCCGCAGCGGCTCGACGGTTCCGTGATGACGAGATTCCAGCCGGCCGCCGGCGCCAACGGCAGCCGCGCGCTCGCCGCCCAGATGACGGCGCGCGGCGGCGGGCTGCTGGTCGGCACCGACGGCCAGGACCAGGTGCTGGTCGTGCGCGACCCGGACGGCCCGTTCCGCGCGATCCCGGGTCCAGAGGTCGTGACGGCGCCCGATCCTGACGACGACGGTCTCAGCGCGGGCGACACCACCGAACCGACGCCGACGGCGGCGCAGCCGCAGACGACGACGGCCACGACCGCGACGACGCCGTCGCTGCCTCCGGGCGCGACGACACCGTCTCCCACCGCTGCAGCGCCCGCGTCCGACAGCCCGGCGGAGGCGCTCGGCGGCTTCGAACCAGGCGAGCAGCTGTACGACGCGCGCGACAGCCTCCTGCCGGCCGCGCCGATCGACGACGGCCCGCACACCGGGGTGCTGATCGCTCCGGCGCCCGCGACCGGAAGCGGCGCGGACGGGGTCCTGCACTGGAACGGCAGCGGATGGAGCCGCGAGCCGATCGAGCTGCCGGCCGGCGTGGACGACCTGCGCGTCGTCGCGCTCGCGGCTGCGTCGCCCGAGGATGCCTGGCTGTTGGCCAGGTCGGCGAACGCCGACACGCCGTTCATGCTGTTCCGACGTGACGTCACGGCGGCAGGCGGTCCGCGCTGGAGCCGCTTCGGCGACCTCTCAGCCCCGCTGCTGGGCAGAGCGGTCGCGCTGCCACCCGGCACGACGACGGCCGCCGGCACGGCTGGTCAGCCGCTGACCGCGACGCGTTCGGGCGTCTGGGTCGATGGCTCGCTCACCGTCGGCGGGATGACCGGCGACCTGACCTTCTTCGTCGACGGAGGCGGCGCCGTCACGGGCTCGTGGTGCGACGTCGGCGGGCCGCTCTGTGACCACCCGTTGGGACGCGACAGGACACTGCGCGAATACCGCAGCTTCGCGTGGGCGGACGGTGGCTCGTTCGGGTCGCGCGTCATCGGCGGGTACGGCGACGGCGCGACGATGGTACTCGAAGGCGACCGCTTCGAACGGGTGCTCGGTGCCGGCAGATCGATCGGTCCCAGCGGGCTGCTCGCCTTCGCCAACCCCGACGAGGGATGGATCGGCGGTTCCGTCCTCACGTACGTCGCCGAACAGGCACCGCGCGACGACACGCAGCCGTGGCCGGTCCCGTTCCGGCGTCCCTTGCTGGCCGTCGCCTCGGAGCCGGGCAAGCCGGTCGGCGCGCTCGACGCCCGCGCCCTCGCGGTCGGAGACGACGGCCAGGTCGCACGTTACGTTCCGGGCTCCGGCTGGGCGCCGGAGTACCTGCTCGACGGCAACGACGCTCGCGCCACGCCACGGCTGCGCGGCGTCGCCTGGCCGCGGCCCGACATCGCGTTCGCGGTCGGCGACGACGGCGCCATGTGGCGCTGGCGAGCCGCGACCGGATTGTGGGAGTCCGATCCCGGCAAGCCGCTCAACTTCGACCGTCACCTGACCGCCGTCGCATTCGACCCGAACGATCCCGACCGCGGCTTCGCCGTCGGCAAGGACGGCGCGCTGCTCAGCTACCAGAAGTCATGGCAGGAGGAGGCTCCTCCCGCCGGGCTCGAGCACGCGCAGTTCACGTCGATCGCATTCGCCGGTTCGCAAGCGCTGGTCGCCTATCGCGTCGTCGACCCTGATAGCGCGAACACGGAGGTCGGCGGCCTGATCGTCAACGACGGCGACGGTTGGCGCATCGACACGCAGGCCGCCGCGCTGTTCTCGCAGGTGGGCGGCGCGCCGCCGCGCAGAGTCGCGGGGCTCCCGGACGGCGGTGCCGTCGCGGCGGGTGCCGGCGTTGTGGTCGAACGCGACCGTGCCGGTCTGCCGTGGCGCTTCTCAGCGACTCCGCTCGCTGGAGTGAACGACGTCGCAGCCGTCGCCGCGGTGCGCGAGGGCGACGTCGTGCGCGCGGTCGTCTCTGTCGACCCTTACCAGTTCCTGACGAGCTATCAGTACCTCGTGACCGATCAGCCGGTGACGGCGATCCCGGAGGGAGCGCCGCCGTTCCGCGTCGCTCCCGATCCGCTGCCGTCGACCGGCCTGCTGCTGCGTGAGACGGCGAACGGGTGGCGAGACGAGCAGCACGCGGCGTTCGGCTTCCGGCCCGGCACCGCGGTCGGCGACGCGCCGATCCGCCCCGACTCGGTGATGGCGCTGGCATTGTCGGCGAGCGGTGGCTCCGGATGGGCGGTCGGAGGCGAGACCGGCACGATCGTCAACGCTCCGATAGTCGGCGCGTCGGAGTCGATCCAGACGGCCGGCGTGCTGCGCTACCCCGCCGCCGGTCAGGCGCCGCAGGGCACGACCGCGGCGCCCGTGCAGGCGACGCCCGGGGTCGCGACGTTCGCGGTCGGCGGCGGCGCGCAGTGCGCTGAGCTGTGCGCCGCGCTCGCCGGCACCGCGCCCGGTCCGGACCGCTGGCTGCCCGCCGCGCTGCAGCGCGCCGCCGGGATCCAGGGAGTCCGCAGCTTCCTCTACACGGGCGGACGGCTCTCCGACCAGGTGACGACCGCCACCCCGGCGGTGCGAGCGGACGAGTTCGGCCGCTACGCCGCGCTGATGGCGAGTTCCGGGCAGCTGCCGGCCTTCCCCGCCGCGGCCCCGTCCGACGCCGACAGATCGGGGTCGACGGCGATGTTCGGCGATGCCTTCGCAAGCTTCGGCAGACCGCTCGGCGACGGTCCGGCGGGTGCTGGGATCACACCGTTGACCCGTACCGCCGCCGGCGCAGCGAAGACCTACTACTCGTTCGAGTCGGCCGGTCCTGAAGGGAACGTGCGGGTGTTCGTGCTCGACTACAGCGCCCCGACGCTCGGCACCGACCAGCTCTGCTGGCTGGCCGACGGCCTCGTGGGAGCCGCGACCGTCGCGAGGGACACCGGCAGGCCGCTGCCGGCGATCGTGGTCGGGTCACGGCCGCTGACAGCCGGCTCCGACGGTGCGGCGACCGACGCCACGGTCGTCAGCGCGCTGCTGGCAGGCGGCGTCGTCCCATCGGTGTGCCCGGACCCGCCCGCCGACGCGCCCGCCGGGCGTGCCGCCTCGGCCTACTTCTATTCGGCGAGAGGCGAGAACCGCCAGTTCACGCTGCGCGCGGGCAACGGGACGTTGCGCGTGTTCGGCTCAGGCTCGCTCGGCTACAGCGCGTACGTCGCGGTGCAGAGCCTCGCTGACTTCAGCGCCAGCGGCTTCCTGCTCGCGGGCGTCGACCTCGGCAGATGGGACGCCGCGACCAACCAGGCGCCGGTGGCGGTCCGCCTGATCCCGAACATCGCCGAACTGGCGCTCGACGCGACCGACGGGACGATGCTGCGTCGCAGCGAGCCGGCCTTGTTCGGAGCGCTGGCCCGGCGTCCGCGCGGCGGCATGCGCTTCCGGTCCGCGGACGCCCCGCTGCCAGACCCGTATGTGCCGATCCCGGGGCGCTGCCTCGGCGGCGAATGCGCGAGCTACGTCGCGCCGGAATACGAGTTCAGCTCGTCCAGACCGGACATCGGCGACTTCGTCCGCCAGGACCCCGACTCGCCGGACGAGCACACCGTGCTGCTCGGCAAGGACGACAAGCCGATCGCGGATCACACGTCCGGCCTGTTCTGCCCGTACAACGCCGGCACGACGACCGTGTCCGTCCGTGCCGGCGGCCTCGTCTACTCCCAGACGATCACGGTGCAGCCGGGCAGCGTCAGACGTCCCTGCGGAACGGTCCGGCTCGTCGACCCGCCGCCGGCGAGAGCGGAGGACGTCGTCCCGAACCTGCCGGACACCTCGCCGGGCGGCGAGCCGCAGCCGACGCCAACGGGCACGACGCCGCTGAACGTCCCCTCCGCACCGGCCACGGCCTCCGCCCCGCCGGTCGTCAGACCGTCCGTGCCGCCGTCGCCGCTGCCGGCGGTCGTAGTCGTCCCGCCGTTCCTCGTGCAGCTGCCGAACACGGGCATGCTGCCACCGGTGATACAGCCGCCGTCGCCGCCCGCGGCGCGCCCGAGCCCGCCGTCGGGGACCTCGCCGGTCTCCTCGCCGGTCTCGCAGACGGCGGTCGCGCCGGAGGAGAAGCGCGAGGAAGAGGTGGCGATGGAGCATTCGCAGAACTTCGCGGCCTACCGTCCGCGCGAGCACGATCGCTACCCCGGCTACCTCGCCGGGCTGGCGCTCGTCGCGGCGCTCGCGGGCGTCGCGATACGGCGTGGGCGGCCGCGAGAGGGTCGCGACGAGCTGGCGCTCAGCTTCACGCGCGACCACGGTGTGCGTCAACACCGCCGTCGTCGCTGACGCATTCTTGAAGATCGCGTAAACAAGGGTTGCAGTGCCGGCGCGTGGCGGGCTAGCGTGCAACCTGCGCCGCGGTCTCACTGTCCGGTCGCAGGGCGGCGCGCCACAGATAGGGGGAATGGGGGCCAGTCATGGCCATGCAACAGCATGGCCACGCGGCAGCGTGCTCTCGCCACCGCACAGACGAAAGCGACCCGCGGCTGGTATGCCGCGGCGGTTGTCGTTAATTAGCTCACTGCGTCTAATTTAAGATGAAGATGGTGTAAACACCACTTGCAGTCGCAGACTTAATCGGTTTAGTGTCCGTCGCGTACCGCAACCAAAGTCACTGGCCGAGGGCCAGCGGCGAAAGGGGAAAAGACTGATGGGCATTCTGTCCACCAAGCGGGTGGCGTCGCTGCTCGCTGCCGGCGCGGGCGCGGTTGCGCTTGCGGCGGCTCCGGGTAGCGCATCGGCCGCGTGCACGAACATCACCGGCACGGGCGCGACCCTCCAGACGCTCGCGCAGACGGCGGTCTGGATTCCTGGCACGACCGCGTGCGCCGGCAACATCACCTACACCGGCATCGGCAGCCAGCCGGGCCTCAACAGATGGAAGGCCGACGGCACCGCCGGCTCGCCGTCGACCGACTCCTACATCGCGACGGACGACGCGCCGTCGGCGCTGCAGATCTCCAACATCTCGACGGCCAACGGCGGCTCGACGGTCGAGGTCATCCCGGTCCTCCAGGCTGCCGTCACCGTCCTGGTGAACCTGCCGTCGGGCTGCTCGGCGGCCAGCTCCAACCCGCTGCACGCCGATCCGGCCGCGCTCCAGAATGCCTACGACGCCAACACGGCGACGTTCAACGACCTGTTCCCGGGTGGTCAGCTGACCGGCACCTGCTCCGCGACGATCGACCCGATCGCGCGGAACAGCGGATCCGGCACGACGCAGATCTTCAAGAAGTACCTCGACATCGCCAGCCCGGGCAACTGGAGCGGCGACGTCACCGGTGACGCGACCTGGCCGGCCGGCTCGGTCGTCAGAGCGACCGCCAACGGCGGCAGCGGCATGGTGGCCGCCGTCAACAGCACCGATGGCACTGTCGGGTATGCCAACCTCGCCGATGCACAAGTGAGAGGCCTGTCGGAGACCCCGGGCGCGAACGGCTTCTGGGTCTACCTGCCGAGCGCCGGCGATCCGTCCGGCTGGGCCGGGCCGCTGCAGGACGACGGGTTCGGGACGCTGACGTCGAACTGCGACAGCACCAACTACGGCACCGTGCCGTCCACGACGACCAACGCCGACTGGAGCAACGTCTTCGGCGTCAGCCTGAGACCCGCCAACTACGGCCTCTGCGGTCTGTCGTACGTCGTCGCGCTCACCTACAGATACAACAGAGTCAGCGGTCGCACCTTCAACGAGGGCGACACGGTCAGACAGTACCTGCAGTACGTCACCAACAGCGCGTCGGGCCAGCTCGACATCGCGAGCCACAGCTACGCTCCGCTGCCGGGCGGCATCGCCACCACCGCGGCCGCGGGCGCTGCGCTCGTCAACAGCAACTAGCCCATACCCCGATCGCGCGCGAGCGCGTCGGACGCAGGACGTCGGCGGCTGGATCGCATCGCGGTCCGGCCGCCTCGTCGTCGCGGGCCGGTGAGAAGAAAGCGTAAACACCTGTTGCTCGGCGGCGAGCCGCCCACATACGGTGCCCGGACAGATCAGCCGACGGTACGAGACCGACGGCGGGGGAAGGGGGAGCGATGGGCGTCAGGTCAACGAAGCTGGCAGTGCTGCTGGCTGTCGGAATCGGCGCGGTCGGGGTTGCGTCGGCGCCCGGCGTCGCAGGCGCCGCTTGCACGGACGTCAGCGGGCAGGGTGCGCCGATGCAGTCGATAGCCCACCGCAACTTGTGGTTGCCGAACACGACAGCGTGTGCTGGCCGCATAACGTACGTGTCGACCGATCCGCTGACGCCGATGCCGCTGTCGAGTGCGTCGTTCGCAGCGAGCGACGACCCGCCGGACGGCCTGACGCTGTTCATGATGAGAAACGCGGCGGGGTCGTCGGTCGAAGTGATCCCTGTCCTGCAGACCGCGGTCGCGGTGTTGGCCAACCTGCCGGCCGGCTGCTCCGCGAGCAGTTCGTCGTCTCCGCTCAGAGCAGCCGCCAGGGCGCTGCAGGATGCGTACGACACCGAGACGGCCACCTTCTGGGATCTGTTCCCCGGTCAGCTGGCGGAGGCGGTCCCCGGAGGGTGCAGAGGCGTTGTGACACCGATCGCGCGCAGCGCTGACGTCGCGCCGACGCGCAGCTTCAAGCAGTACCTGAACGCCGTCGACCCGCTCGAGTGGAGCGGCGACACGCTCAGCGGAACGGTCTGGCCGTCCAACCCGGCGCTGAGCGTGACCGCGAGCGGCGACACCGGGATGGTCCAGACCGTCGACAGCACGGACGGCACGATCGGATACGCCTATCTGACCTGGGCCAGCTCGTTCGGTCTGTCAGGGACTCCTGACGACGACGGCTTCTGGGTTGCGCTGCCGAGCGCCGGCGGAACCTGGGCGGAGCCGGAATGGGTCGAGTCGTTCACGCTTGCCAGCTACCCCAACTGCGACAACACCAACTACGGCGCCGTGCCGACGACGACCACGGATGCGGATTGGAGCAACGTCTCTGGCGTCAGCGCAGCACCGGTCAACTATCCGATCTGCACGCTCAGCTATGTGCTCGCCTACACAAGCAGATACGACGACCTCCCCGGTCTGGCGCGCACGTACGACGCGGGTGAGACGACCAGAAGGTATCTGCAGTACGTCACCAACAGCGCGACCGGCCAGCTCGACGTCTTCGGGTACGGCTATGGGCCGGTGCCCTCGGCGATCGGCACGACCGCCGCCAGAGGCGCGTCGCTGGTCAACACGCTCTGAGAGCGCCCCGTCGATGAAGAAGCTGTAAACAGATATTGCCTCGGGCGATCGGTGTGTTTACAGTCGGACGCGCACTGTAAAACGGTCCGCCGGCTATGAGCCCGGCGGCGAAGGGGGTTCCTGAATGGGCATCTTGTCCACCAAGCGGGTGGCGTCGCTGCTCGCTGCCGGCGTGAGCGTCGCCGCGCTCGCGTCACTGCCGGGGAGCGCCTCGGCCGCGTGTACACCGATCACCGGCCAGGGCGCGACGTTGCAGGACCTTGCGCAGAACAGACTCTGGATTCCGCTATCCACCGGCTGCAACGGCAACATAACCTACAACCCGACGAGCAGCGGGACGGGGCTGACCGCTTGGTCGGCGAACGGCGCCATCACGCCATCGGCCGACTCGTACATCGCGACTGACGAGGCCCCGACGGCGTCGCAGATCACCAACATGACGACGGCCGCGGGCTCGTCGATCGAGGTGATCCCCGTTGCGCAGGCGGCGGTGGCGGTCATAGTGAACTTGCCGGCGAACTGCGTCCCGTCCGGGGCTGGCTCGCTCAGAGCGGACCCGGCGGCACTCCAGGATGCATACGACTCCGAGACGGCGACCTTCTGGGACCTCTTCCCCGGACAGCTGAGAGAGAACGTCGCCGGCGCTTGCAGAGTCCTAGTGAGACCGTACGCTCGCAACAGAGACTCGGGGACGACGAGAATATTCAAGAACTACCTCAACATCGCGGATCCGGGCAACTGGAGCGGTGACACCAACGGCAGCGTGACGTGGCCCGCTGGTTCGCTAGCGACCGCGAATGCGACAGCGGGCAGCGGCGGCGCGCTGGTCGACCTGGTCAACGCCAACGACGGCACGATCGGGTACGCGAACCTCGCCGACGCGCTAGGCAGAGGCCTCGACAACACACCCGGCGCGAACGGCTTCTGGGTGCTACTGAAGAGCGCCAACGGAACGTGGTCTGACCCGCGGACGGGTGACGATCTGTCCGGCTACACGTCGAACTGCGATTCGACCCCGTACTCGAGCGCGCCGACAACCACGACGAACGCCGACTGGAGCTCCACCTACGGTGTCAGCCTCACGGCGACGAACTACGGCATGTGCGCGCTGACGTTCGACATCGCCTACACCAAGCAGTACCAGAGAATCTCGTCGCCGGCCCGGACGTTCAACCAGGGCGACACCGCCAGTCAGTACCTCCAGTACGTCGTGAGCGCGATCGGTGGTCAGCTGCTACTGAACACCGGCAACTACGCTCCCCTGCCGGGCAGCATCCAGACGACCGCAGCCGCCGGCGCTGCGCTAGTCAACACGCTCTAGCAGCGTTCCGGTTGCGCGACGACGCGCGACCGCCACGGAGTGCCCTCGCGGCCGGATCGCCTCGCGCGGTCCGGCCGCAGTCCGTTCCCGGCGCTGTCGGCCGGCGCGGTGATGGCGGGCCGGCGCTCCTAGAGACGTTCACGTTTGTGACGATGGCGTAAACACCTCTCGCTCTCGGGCCGGCGAGGTCGTAGCGTCCAGCGCGACTCTTTCGAGAACCAATGGCCGTGATCGGCCTGGAGGTGTCAATGCAGTTCGGATTAAGCGGCGCGAACGCCAGCTCCGCGCGCCGACGGAGCGCCCTGCTCGCGGGCGCTGCTGTTGTGCTCGCCGTGTGCGCGCCGGCGGCGCAGGCCGAGTACGGCGAGGTGAACCGCTGGGGCGGTCCGGACGCCGTCGGGGCCGCGAAGCTCGGCATGTTCGACGGCTTCACGGCCGATCCCGTCGACGACACCGTCTACGTCGTCGACAGATCGAGCGCTGACACGTCGACCGGAACGACCACCTTCCGCGTCCGCAAGTTCACTGGCGCCACCGGTGCGCTGGAGGCGACCGGCACCTTCACAGCGACGAGCCCGATCGTCACGGGCCCTCCGTCGGTCTCCTCGGTCGCCGTCGACCACGCGCACAGACATCTGTACGTCGGTCTGGAATGGCAGAACGCAAGCGGTCAGGCTCCCGTGCTCCAGCAGATCCAGGTCGTCGGCACCGACGCGCCGGGCGGGATCCTCTCGGCGCCGCCTGACGTCGCCGACGGCACGCTGCTCGACACGGCGCCGAGATTCCGCGGGGCCGGTGTCATCACGGTCGACCCGAGCAGCGGCGACGTGCTCGCGACCGGCATCGCCGCCACCGTGCTCGCCCCCCAGGTGAACCGCTACCGCGGCGTCAGCGTCGGCGCCAGCGCGCCGGGTGAGCCGAACGGCACCTGGACCGGCGCGACCGTGTCCAGAGCGGTCTTCCCGTCGGCGATCTCGGTCGCGAGAGACGGGACGGTCTACCTCGCCATCAAGGCGGTGGCGCAGAACCACACGAACACCAGCGTCCAGACGATCAGCCCCGACCTCGTGACCGCGACGCCGCTGATGCCGACGACGACGCAGAGCGCGCAGGGCACCAAGTACCTGTCGACCAGCACTGCGACGACGAGCACCAGCGGTGGTTTCGGCCCGCGCGCCTACGGGACACAGCTCGCCGTCGAACCCGACGGCACGCTGCTCGCCTCCTACACCGGGGGCGTCCCGAGCCTCGTCGGTCTCACCAACGCGGACGAGCCGTTCAACTCCGAGAACACCAACCTCTCCTACGGGGTGCGCCGGTTCGCCTCCAACGGCGAGGACCTCGGCATCGTGACGGGCGGAGGCAGTACCGCAGGCGCTCGGTGCCGGATCGACAACCTGATCGCCAGCTCGTCGAACACGACGCCGTTGAGCGCCTACGGCTTCGCGCTCGGCTCCAACGGCAAGCTGTTTGTCCCGACCTGGGTGATCGCCGACAGCACCGTTGAGATCGCGGTCTACGGCGAGGGCGGCACGGGCTGCCCGACGCCGGTGCCGACGATCGCCGCGAGCACCAGCGAGGGTGCGGTCGCCGAAGGCGGCTCGGTGCCGATCGGCGCTGAGGTCACGCTCGACCTCGCCGGTTCGGACCTGAGAGGCTGGCCGGTCCTCGAAGTGGATTGGGACCTCGACGGCGACACGTCGAACGGCAGCGAGAGAGACGGCTTCGAGGTCAAGGAGCGTCGTCCGCTGCTGACGGTCGACCCGGCAACCCCGCCGCCGCCGATGACGCAGAGAAGAACGTGGGATTCAGCCGACACGTACACGGTACGCGCGCGGATCCTGACGTCCGGCGGAACCGCGACCGTCACCCGCCAGATCAGAGTCGCCGCCGCGCCGCTCCCGCCGACCGCCGCGCTCACCGGCCCGGCGCTCGGCATAGCCGGCACCGCCGTCACGTTCGACGCCAGCGGCTCGAGAGCGAACCCGGACGGGAGCATCGCGGCGCTGAGCTATGAGTGGGACTTCGGCGACAGCGCCGGGGCGTTCACGGCCGGCTCGGCGAGACAGTCGCACACGTACGCGGCCGCCGGGACCTACTCGGTGCGGGTGCGGGTGACCGACACGACGAACGGCAGAACCGCGGTGTCGGCGACGAGAACGATCGTCGTCAGCAGAGCGAGAGACCAGGACCCGGTCATAAGAGACCAGGACCCGGTCATAAGAGACCAGGACCCGGTGATAAGAGACCCGGACCCGACGCCCTCCGACGTCACTCCGCCCGCCATCACGATCAGAGGCGCGACGGCGATCGGCTCCAACGGCGCCTTCGCGCTGCAGTTCGGCTGCCCGGCGACCGAGGCCAGCTGCTCCGGCACCGCCGAGCTGAAGACCGCCGCGGCGGTCGCGGCGAAGGCGGCGGCGAAGAAGCCGGCGAGAAGATCGAAGAGAAGAGTGCTGACGCTCGGCAGAGTGACGTTCACGGCCGCCGGCGGCAGAATCGCCACGGTCACGCTCAAGCTCTCGGCGGCCGGCCGCAAGCTGCTCGCCAGAAGCAAGAAGCTGAAGGTCGTGTTGACGGTCCTCACCAGAGACGCGGCCGGCAATGCGGCGACGGCCAGAAAGGCGTTCACGCTGACGGTCGCGAGAGCGAGAGGCAGAGGCAGA
>Ga0164243_10004965_pt1 | contig 20509 bp, 22 predicted proteins | sample OricompcompostOP_FD_108781 | JGI IMG/M metagenome (GOLD analysis project Ga0164243, IMG submission 108781) | Organic Plus compost microbial communities from Emeryville, California, USA - Original compost - Organic plus compost (OP) | ecosystem: Engineered > Solid waste > Mixed feedstock >...
AGGGGGATGTTCGCGCCCGTGCCGGCATTGTTGACGAAGACGTCGAGGCCGCCCAGCTCACGGGCGAGACCGTCGACCACGTCGGCGCACGCCGGAGCGTCGCTCACGTCGAGCTGCGCGATCACGGCTTTCCTTCCGAGACGGCGGACCTCGTCCGCCGTCTCACGAGCGCCCTCGTCGTCTGAGTGCCACGTGATGCCGACATCCATGCCGTCCTCGGCGAGCGCGACCGCCGTCGCCCGGCCGATCCCTGAGTCAGCACCGGTGACGATCGCGAACCGCGGTGCGAACCGGTCTGTGTCCATCGTGCGCCCCTGTCCTCTCGTGGCTCGCGAACGTGCGCTCGCGTGCCCCCGAACCTAACCCGCGGCCCGCTCGATCCCAACGGTTGCCGCTCCGACGCAGCCGGCGCCGCGAATGCGACATCGATCACTCTCGACGCGGGTGCGTGGAACGCCTTGATGAGCGGTGGGAACGGGGCATACTCGGTGGCACGGCGCCGATCGGCGCGGTGAGAGCCAGTTGAGCGGCACCGCATGAGTCGAAACCGAGGCAAGGAGGCCACTCATGAGTACTGTTGCCAGGATCACCACCATCAGCTCACGGTCGACGGAGAGCTTCGAGGACGCCATCCGCGGGGGCATCGAACGGGCGAGCGCGACGCTCCGCAATGTCTCCGGCGCGTGGGTGAAAGACCAGAAGGTCGAGATCTCCGACGGCACGATCACGGCCTATCAGGTCGTTCTCGAGGTCTCGTTCGTCCTCGACGCCTGACCTGTCTCCGTTCCGGGCAACCGGCCGGGGCTCCCCGGGTGTCGCGGAGAGCCCCGGATGGACGGTGGTCGCACGCCGCTCTGGGACCCCGGCACGGCATGCGTCGCCCCCGGTGTGACGGCTCACCACGGTCCCGCCACTCGGAGCTCACTCCGCGCCGCGCCTACTTCGCCTCGGTCGTGATCTTCTCCCCGGACGGCGAGACGACCCACCACACGCCGCCGAAGGCCTGACCGTTGACGTCACCGGGAGCCTTGTCGCTCGCGAACGTGTAGATCGGCCACCCGTTGATGGTGATCTGCTTGCCGCCGTCGACACCGGTGATCGTGCCGACGGTGCCGGTGACGCCCTCCACCACCGGGGCATCCGCGGTCGTCTCGATGGCCGGCCAGGCCGTGGCGCAATCGCCGGTGCATGCGCTCGAGGTGCTGTTCTGGGTGTCCTTGTCGAACACGTAGGCCGTCATTCCACGGCCGTCCACGACGATGTCGCCGAGGCTGCTCGTCGCGACGGCGAGGTCGCCGGACGCGGTCGCGGAGTCGGCACCGTCACCCTCGGGTGGCATGGATGCGCCGCCGTACCCGTCGTCCTGACCGGGCGAGCTGGATGAGCCGGTCGATGCGTCGCCGGGGGCGGCAGCCTGACCCGAGCATCCGGCGAGCGCGAGGACGGCGATCGCCGATCCCGCGAGAGTGAGCATGAGCCTGGACCTCACGATGATTTCTTCTTCCTGTCGATCGGTGCGTCACCCCGCGCGAACCGAGGGGTGAGCGGTGCTGGACCGCTACCCTGAACACGACGTGAGACCCTTCCGCGGTTCACCTTCTCAGGTCACTCCCAGCTTGCGGCGCGATTGAACCTTTCCCGCCTCCGGCTCGTTGTCTTGAGTGAGACCGCCCGACCGACGGAACGAGGACGCGATGAAGAAGAACACGAAGATCCTCCTGTGGATCGCTGGAGGAGTCGTCGTGGTGGGCGCCGCAGGCGCGATCGCGCTCCCCCACATCTACGCCGCGTACGCGGAGAGCATCGCCGAGGCGCCGCCGACGCTCGCACCGGCGACGGGCGACAGCTCGGTCGACGTCGACGACCTCTCGGGCACGTGGGAAGTCTCGGACGGCTCGTTCGCCGGCTACAGGGTGGACGAGGTCCTCTACGACAAGGACGTCACGGTCACCGGCCGCACCGAGGAGGTCACGGGTTCCCTGAGCGCGGACGGACTCACCCTCACGGCCGCCACCGTCACCGTCGACGTCGCGAGCATCACCACTCCGGAGCCACCGCGCGACGCCTACTTCCGTGATTCCGCGCTCGAGACTGACAGGTTTCCCACGGCCGAGTTCACCCTCACCGAGCCGGTGACGGCCGAACGCCCGGAGCCGGGCGAGATCCAGTCGTTCTCCGCCGTGGGAGAGCTCACCCTGCACGGGGTCACGAGATCGGTGACCGTCGATGTGCAAGCCGCCCTCGTGGGCGACGGGGGGCAGGTGACCGGGAGCATCCCGATCGTCTTCAGCGACTTCGGCGTCCAGGCGCCGAGCCTCGGCTTCGTCACGGTGGAGGACCACGGTTTCGTGGAGTTCAGCCTGACGCTGACGAAGCGGTGATGTCGATGCCCGCGGGCGCGTGAGGAGGAATCGGTGTCCACTGACCAGGATGAGCTGCTTCGAGCCCTCCATGACACGCACGGGCCGTCGCTGCTCCGCTACACGGTGCGACTCACCGGCGATTACGCCCTGGCCCAGGATGTCGTCCAGGAGACCCTGCTGCGGGCATGGAGACGACCGGCGATCCTCGAACGGAGCGACGATGCGGCGAGGGCGTGGCTGTTCACGGTTGCACGGAACCTGGTGATCGATGACCGGCGCAGCGCGCGGCGTGCGCACGAGATCGGCACGGGCGAGCTTCCCGAGGTGGGCGACGACGACAAGACGGAGTCGGTGCTCGACGCGTGGCTGCTGTCGGATGCGCTCGCGTCACTCTCCCCTGAACACCGAACCGCCGTCGTGAGCGCCTACTACCTCGGTCACTCGGTCGCAGAGATCTCACGGAACGAGGGCGTCCCGGAAGGGACTGTCAAGTCGAGGCTGCACTACGCGCTCCGGGCGCTGCGCCTCGCGCTGCAAGAAAGAGGAGTCACAGCATGAGCGACCACAGGGATCCCTTCCGCGACTGGGACGCGGCGTATGTGCTCGGATCGCTCGGCCCCGAGGATCGTAGAGCCTATGAACGGCACCTGTCCGCATGTGCCGAGTGCTCGGCCGCCGTAGCCGAGCTCGCCGGGATGCCCGGGCTGCTCGGTTGGCTCGGACGCGAGGACGCTGTCGCCCTGCTCGACACGCCCGTATCGGAGCCCACCGCCCCCGAGGCGGGCACTCGCGGGATGGTACGGCCGCTCGCCATCGCGGCGGGGCGCAAGCGCAGGCGGGCACGGGGGATGGCGGCCGTGCTCTCGGCCGTCGCCGGCGTCGCCGTGCTCGCGGTAGGCGTGCTGCTCGGCACCTGGATCGACGTCCCGGCGACCGATCTCGGGAGCCCATCGGCCGTAGGCTCGACCTCGGCCGGCACGATCGCCATGGAGCCCATACGCGAAGGGACGATAACAGCCGAGCTCAGCATCGCCGAGAAGGCGTGGGGCACGCGATTCGACTGGAGCTGCGAGTACCTCGACGATCGCTGGTCCGAGAGAGGGTCCCCTCCGGCCTATGATCTGGTGGTGACGGACGCTTCGGGGACCGAGCGGACTGTCGCCACCTGGACGGCGGCGGGCTCGCGAGCCGGAGGGCTGACTGCCTCCTCGAGCGTCCGCACCTCGGACATCCGCGCGGTGGAGATCCGGGTCTCCGGCTCTGGGACCCCGCTCGCTCGAGCAGAGCTCTGACCCGAGCGTCCCCGTCCCGGCACGACCCTGACGCGCACGGCCCACGCTCTCCTCTCGCGCCCTGGCTGTCGTCTCACCGTGAGGACGAGGTACGGCCGGAGGAGCGCTGCCCTGCGCGCACCCGGCACGTCCGGGCCTCCCTCTCCCGCCGTACCGGGGTCACCTCCCGGTGAAGAGGCGGTTCATCCCGACGTCCTCGGCCCACGTGCGGTGGTGGGCCTCGAGAAGGTACCCGCGAAGCGCGTCGGTGCGCTGCTTGACCTTCTCGAAGTCCGCGAGGAACCCGGGCATGACCGCCTCAACGCGCGCCATGAGCTCGGCGGGATCGATCGTCTGGAGGACGCCGTCCCGCACGACGACGCGACCGTCCACGATGACGTCCTTGACCCCTCGCCCTGACTCCGTGTAGACCATCTGGCGGATCGCACTGTTGAGGGGGACGAACGTGGGGTCGCTGAGGTCGAGGGCCACGAGGTCACCTCGGTAGCCGGGCTCGATCCGCCCGAGGTCGTCGTCGCGCCCCAGAGCGTGCGCGCCGCCCCTCGTCGCCGCCCGATAGGCCTGAACGGCCTGATCAGGACCGGGGTCGACCTGGCTGATCGCGCCGATGAGCGCGAAGAGCTTCATCGCCTGGAAGATGTTCTGGGCGTCGCTGCACGAGCAGTTGTCGCACCCGAGTCCGAAGCTGATGCCTGCCTTCTCGATGGCGTGGATCGGCGGGATGCCGCTCTTCAGCTTGAGGTTGCTGAGCGGGTTCATGACCACGTTCGTGCCGGTCTCGGCGAGGATCTGGATCTCGTCCTCGAGCAGCCAGACGCTGTGGGCGAGGTTGAGGCGGGGGCCGAGCATCCCCTCTTCGCGCAGCCGCCTGATCAGCGATCCGCCGTGCTGGGGATATTCGAGTCTCGCCTGCAGTGCCATGGCCTTGGACTCATAGATGTGCGTGAAGATCTGCAGGTCGTAGGCCTCGGCCAGGTCGGCCGTGCGCCGGATGAGCGCGGTGGAGCAGCGCTCCGGCGCCGACGGACCGAGAGCCCAGGTGACGAGGTCACGTCGCGGGGCCGTGAGGTAGTTCTCCTCGAGGTGGGTGAGCTGGTCGATGTCGGCATCAGGCTCCGCCGCCGTGGACAGGGACCCGTGCAGTTCCTCCGGGAAGACCTCCTCCCAGAACGGGATGGTCGAGATGCCCTTCTTGTCGGCGTACTGCAGCCCCACGACGGCACGGAGTCCGATCTCCTCGTACGCCTCGACGACGGCGTCGAGATGCTCGGGATCGAACGGGAAGAGCGTCACCATGTCCTGCACGGTCGTCATGCCCGATCGTAGGCACTCGTAGGCACCGAGCAATGTGCGGACCTTCACCTCCTCACGCGAGCGCTTCGGGTACTGCGGGGGAAGCGCCAGCAGACGCCAGTACTCCAGTGGCTCCTCCTCGAGAGTGCCTTTGGCGAGAGTGTCGTGGGAGTGGTAGTGCGAGTTGATCATGCCGGGAACGATCAGCTTCCCGGTCGCGTCGAAGACGTCGACCTCGAAACCCGCGAGAGTGTCGGCGAGGTTCGTGCCGATGTCCGCGATCACGCCGTCCACGATGAGGACGTCGGTCCGCTCGGGGACGTCATCGATCTCGGTCCCGCGGAAGACGGAACCGCCGGTGACCAGCAGGCGCCGCGCGCCCTCGGTGCGATCGGTGCTCATAGGTGTGGTTTCTCCTTTGAAGACGAGGCAGTGGTATGGGTGCCGCGAGGTCGGGCTCATCTGCTGTCAGACATGCCGACGAGCGCTTTCCGGCGAGAGGACGGTCGTCGAGCTCACTCGTGACGAGAGCGGAGCAGGTATTCCATGATGCGCTGCAGGATCACGGTGACGACGATCAGCAACAGGACCGTCGCGTACGAGTCAGCGATCTGAAGCCGGCTCGACGCGCTCTCGATCTCGTGCCCGAGGCCGAGGTTGGATCCGAGCAGCTCGGCGAGCACGACGTAGATCGTCACGATCGACGAGCCGATCCGGAGTCCGGACAGGATCATGGGGCGGGCGGCCCCCAGCTTGATGTTCAGGTCGATCTGCAGTCCCGAGGCGCCGTAGGCCTTCCCGACCTGGAGATACTTGCGGTCGACGCTCCGGAGCCCCCTGATCGTGTTGTACGCGATCGGGAAGAAAGCCCCGACGGCCGCATAGAGAATCTTGGACTCCAGCCCGACGCCCACCCAGAGCAGGAAGAGCGGGTAGAGGAGAGCGAACGGGAACATGTAGCCCCAGGCGAACAACGGTTCTGCCGCACGCACCAGCACGCGGCTCCTCGACAGCAGGAACCCCACGGCGAGCCCGACCACCGCAGCGATCGCGAAACCAGCGAGCATCTCGAGGACCGTGATGCCGGCCTGAGTCCAGATCTCGGGCCGGACCACGAGCGAGAAGAAGGACTCGAGGACGGCTGCGATGCCGGGAAGGATGAGAGGTGACACTCCTCCGACCGTTGTCGCGAAGACCCAGGCGGCGAGGACGACCACGAGCAACGCGAGCCGCATGCTCCAGATCGTCATACTCCTCGGGACGCGTCGCCCACCCGGTCGGATCGTCGTCGTGGTCATCGTGTGCTCCCCTCAGCTGTCATGACCGTCATCTCGCGACAGCTCCCTGCACCTGCTCGAGTTGCTCGAAGAGATGCACCCGGATGTCCTGGAACGGCTGTGTCGTCATGAACGCGAGGTCGCGTGGGCGCGGAGCAGGGACTCGGATCTCCTCCGCGATGCGGCCGGGTCGGGCGCTCATCACGATGATGCGGTCGGCCCAGAAGATCGCTTCGTCGAGGCTGTGAGTGATCATCACGACGGCCTGACCGGCCTCAGCCAGGATCCGAGCGAGGTCCATGCCGAGGTTGCGGCGCGTCTGCTCGTCCAAGGCCCCGAAGGGCTCGTCCATGAGCAGCATCTTCGGCTCGAGGGCGAGAGCACGCGCGACGGCGACACGCTGCTGCATTCCGCCGGAGAGTTCTCGCGGGTACCGGTCCGCGAAGTCCCCGAGGCCCACGAAATCGAGCTGCTGCGCCGCCGCCGCTGCGGCATCCGCCTTCGACGCGCCGGCGAACCGCAGCCCCATGCCGGCGTTCTCGCCGACGGACTTCCAGGGGAACAGGCTGTAGTCCTGGAAGACGAACGCCGCGTTGCGGGGGTTGGGCTTGACGACCCGCTCACCGCCGAAGAACACTCCTCCCTCGGAGGGCTGAAGCATCCCGCCCATGCAGTGCAACAGCGTGGACTTGCCGCAGCCGCTCGGGCCGATGATGGTGACGAACTCCCCCTCGTCGATGGTGAGGTCGATGCCCGCACACGCGACGAGTGCGTCGTCGGTACCGGAGCCGTAGGTGACGGTCAGGTTGTCGATCACGAGCTGGGTCATCAGGTGTCCTTTCGGGAGGTCGTGTGGAGCGGTGCGGCGGGGACGCTGCGCTGCGTCATTCGCGCCACCTCGTCAGTCGGGCTTCCAGCCGCGCCCACACGGTGCCGGTGACGATGACGAGCGCGGCCATGATGAAGGTGAGCGCCATCGCGTCGTCGATCTGGAAGTTGTTGCTGTAAAGGCGGACCAGGTAGCCGATGCCTGCAGTGGAGACGAAGAGCTGCGCGATGACGACGCCGATGAAGCCGTTGCGGATGCCGTGCCACAGACCCGCGAAGATGCCCGGCGCTGCCCCGGGAACGATCACGTCCACGAACAGCCGCCAGGAGGGCGCCGCGTACGCCCTCCCCACGTCGTAGTACTTCTTCTCCACCATGTCGAGTCCCGCCACCACGTTCACCGTCACGTGGACGAGGGCGAGAAGGGCACCGAAGGCCACCCCCGCGGCGCTTCCGAGGCCGAAGAACAAGACGAGCAACGGCAGGAAGACGGACTTGGGCACGACCATGAGCAGCATGATGATCGGGAAGTAGGCATCCCGTAACAGGCGGTTCAGCCCGAAGGCCATGCCGAGGACGATTCCGATGGCGGTTCCGATCGTGAAGGCCGCTGCGAAGGCCGCGAGGGTCTCGCCGATCGCGACGAGCGCGCGGGGATCGACGATCAGCTCGCCGGCCGAGACCAGGATCGAGCTCGGTTGTGAGGCGAAACCGGGGTCGACGACCCCGATCCTCGCGAGGACCTCCCAGACGACGAGGACGACGACGATGACGCCTACGCGCCAGTAGATCGCGTGCCGACGCTCAGCCGAGAGCGCGGCGGCGGCCGAGCGAGACCTCTTCGCCCGCTGGGCGCCCTCCGCAGGGGAGGGCGCCGCACCGGTGAGGGTCCGGATGTTGCCTGCGGACATCTACTTCAGGTCTTTCCAATACGTGTACTTGACGTCGTCCACGTCGTCCACGGACGTGCCGATGGTGAACGCCACAGAGTCCTTGATGCCGTCGAGCTCATCCGGCGTGATGACGCCGTCGGAGGACAGTTCCGGCAGGCTCTCCTCGGCGAGCCGCTGCGCGACCGCCGGGTCGACCTCCCATTCGTTGACGAGAGTGTCGATGAACAGCTGAGGATCGTCCTGGATCTTCTTCACCGTCGCGAAGTACGCCTCGAAGAAGGTCTGGACGGTCTCGGGGTTCGCCTCGGCGAACGAGTCCATCACGGCGAAGGCCTGGAGGACGTTCGCGCCGACATAATCGGCGCCGGGGGCCACGATGGTCCCCTCCCCCGACTCCTCCATCTGGAAGGCTGCCTGGCTGCTCCAGGCGAAGGCGTCGATCGAGCCGGCCGAGAGAGCGGCAGTGAGTGCCTGAAGGTTCCCCAGGCTCGTCAGGGTGTAGTCGCTCTCCGACCAACCGAGCTCCTCCGCCATCTTCACGATCGAGTACTCGCCGGGGGATCCGGCACCCGTGACGCCGAAGTTGCCGCCCTTGAGCTCGTCCACGCTCGTGATGCCCGGTCGGGCGATGATCCGCTGGTCCCAGTAGGAGAGGTTGCTCGCCACGATCGTCATGTCGACGCCCGACTGGATGTTCGCGCCTTCGCTGTTGGCGCCCGCGAGCGCGATGTCGGCCTGCCCGCCTGCCATGATCTGACCGATCGTGGGGGTGGTTCCTTCGACCACCTGGACGTCGAGGCCGGTGTCCTCCCAGGTGCCGAGGCTCTCGCCCGCCTGGACGACGATGAACGGGAACGAGTTGGAGACCGACGTCGCGACTCTCACCGTCGTCGTCTCGTCGCCTGCTCCTGCTGACCCGGTGTCGGAGGTTCCTCCGGCTGGCTGGCTGCAGGCACTGAGGAGCACGACGGCTCCCACGGAAAGGGCCAGTGCTGCGGCCCGCCTGCGAGATGCAGCTGTGGTACTCGGTTGCACTGTCATGGGTTCCTTCCGAACGCTGTGTAGGCCGACGGCAGAATCACGATGCTCGTCCGCACGTCGTCTTTGATGTGTAGGATTTTCATTTTGCGGAAGTATGTTCCGCGTTGCGGATTTCTGGTAGCCAACCACCTCGCCGAGGCGTTTGTCAACCGGTTCGGCGCGTTTCCGAGTCGAGGAAACAGGACGTTAATAAGAGAGCCTTCTCCGGAAACATCGCTGTAACCGGAGGAGTCTCATCAGGCGTGCAGGTCGAGCGCGACGGCCACGCCGCGCGTGCGGGCACGACGTGCCACGAACCGAGCAGAGTAGACGTCTGCGGCGCTGAAACCGACGCTCTTGAAAACGGACACCCCCTTTCGAACGGACGGGGGCTCGACGCTCTCGCTGAGGAGGTCTCCGAGCTCGACGACGTCCTCGCGTCGCAGCTCTCCCGCCTCGATGGCAGCCAGCACGTCCCCGGCTCCGTCGACCCCGCCCGCGAGAGTGTCGACGACGACGCGACGCGCCCCCGCGACGACGGACTGCTCGATCTCGGCGTCGCCCGGAGAATGGCTGCCCACTCCGCACACGAGCACGTGTGGTTCGAGCCACCCGGCCCTCACCACAGGGCTCGACGAGGTGGTGGCCGCCACGACGACCCCTGATCCGTGACAGGCGTCCTGTGCGGAACCGACGGCGATCACGTCGATGGTCCGATCGCGGTACGCCGACGCGAGCTCGCTCGCGATCGCGTCACGGAACATGCGCCTTCGCTCCGGGTCGCGCGAGGTCACCTTCACGGTCCGCACGTTTCTCAACACGTGGACGAGCGCCAGAATCTGGGTGCGCGCCTGGATCCCCGTGCCCACGACGCCGACGTCGGTGACGCCCTCTGGTGCCAGTCGCTCGGCCGCGAGCCCCGTCATCGCTCCCGTTCGGAGGTCCGTGATGTGGCCCCCGTCGAGGACCACCTCGCCGAGCTCGGGATCGATGAGGAGGAGGAGGGCCGACGACCGTGGCAGCGCGCCCTCGGCACCGCCGACGGCGTACCAGGCTTTCAGCCCGAAGGTCGTTCCGTCGATCACACCAGGCATGACCAGCAGCTCCGTCTGCGACGCGGGGAGCTCGAGTGCCGCCCGACGCGGACTCACCGTTCGCCCAGAGGCCTGTGCGACAGCGGCCTCGCGAACGCAGGCCAGTGCCTCGTCCATGCCGTAGAGACGCGCGACATCGGAGGCAGCGATCGTCAGCATGCCGCGCTCCGCACTCCTGAGCCGAGCCGTCGCCTCACCATAGCGTCTGTCCTCCATCGACCATGAGAGAGGCACCCGTGACGAAGGACGCCTCATCCGACACAAGGAAGACGACCGCACCGACGACCTCCGACGTGTCGCCGTACCGGCCTGCGGGGATCGATGCGATCCGCTTCCGCTGAAACTCCGGCTCGAGAAGATAATGCCGGTTGAGGTCCGTGACGAAGGTGCCGGGCGCGATGCTGTTCACGCGGACGCCCAGCGGCGTGAGCTCCAGGGCCATCGAACGGGTGAGCATCGCGATGCCGCCCTTAGAGGAGGCGTATGCGGTGTTCCCCGGCCACGCCTGGATCTGACGCGTGGAGGAGACGTTGACGATCACCCCGCCCCCGGCCGCGACCATCCGGCGCGCCGCAGCCTGACCCACCAGGAAGTAGCCCGTGAGGTTGACGTCGATCACGCGACGCCAGTCGTCCTCGCTCAGCTCGAGGAACGGTGTCGTGCTCATCACCCCCGCGTTGTTGACGAGGACGTCCAGCCCGCCGAGGACGTCCGCGGCGGCATCGACGATGGACTGCGGCGCGCCTCGTTCGGTCAGCTCGCCACCGACGATCTCCGCGATGCCGCCGTCCGCACGGATCTGGTCGCGCAACTCCTCGGCGCTCTGCGGCGGGCGGGCGTGGAGGGCGACATGGGCGCCTTCGGCCGCGAGACCGGCTGCGATGGCCGACCCGAGCCCTCCATTCGCCCCGGTGACGAGTGCCTTCCGGCCGTCGAGTCTCATCGTTCCTCCCCCGAGCTCGCCAGATGGACGGCCGGAGCCCCTGGCGTCTCGCCCTCGTGCAGCAGCCTGCCGAGGTCCAGTCCGTTCGACGACAGGCCCAGCCTCCGCAGGCACCACCAGAGGATGCACTGATTGCTCGTCAGCACCGGTTTGCGCAGGTCCCTCTCGAGTTGGTCCACGATCTGCAGCGTCGCGATGTTCGTGGACACCAGGAGGACGGCCTCGGCGTCCTCACTGTCGGCCGACCTCGCCATCGCGTACATCTCGGTCGCCGGCTGACGGTTCGTGAGGTACCAGACACGAGGATCGTCCGACTCGAGGCTGAAGTCCCGGTGCAATGACGAGACGACGCGGAGATCGTGCTCCGCGAGGGTTCCCTCCAAGGCCTCCGCCGAGGCGCGAGAGTACGGCGTCACGACGGTGACGTTCCTGACGCCGAGTTGCTCCACCGCCGCCAACATCGCATTCGTCGCCGTGATGACGGGAAGCCCGCACTCGGCCTCGATGAGGCTCGCCAGCGTCTTCCGCACTCCGCTTCCGCCGTTGAAACTCGTCTCGGCGCAGGCGTAGACAACGAGATCGAGGCCGAGCTCATTGATGCCCCGAGCGAGCTCGATGGCCTGCCTGCGCATCTCGTCGGGTTCGGTGGCGGTGAGCCTCAGCCCATGGAAGCTGATGCCCGCCAGGCCGAGCGCATTCAGCTCAGGCTCCATGAGCACGTTGTCTGCGGGGAGGATGAGCCCGATGCGCGCGCGCCAGCCGTACGTCCCGGCGGCCATGCCGGTGTTCCGGCGCCGCGACCGGTCAGCCACGGAGACCCGCGAAATACTCGACGTTGTCCGGCGAACGCCAGGAGGCGCGATCCAGCATGTCCTGCAACGACCAGTTCTCCGCGCCGAGGATGCGAGGCGCTTCGTACATCCGCCGCTCCTCGCCCAGCGGGGCGGTCGCGTCGATTCCCATCTTCGCGCTTGTCCGTGCGGCCGGAGCCGACGGGTCGAGCGTCGGACTGTAGAGACCAGGGACGATCACCACGTCCCTGTCGGGCTGCATCCGGGTGTTCACCGCCCATTCGACCTGCTGCAGATCGTATGGATCGATGTCGTCGTCGACCACGACGACGAGCTTCGCTCCGAGCGTGCTCGCGAGGAGCGCGAGCATGACGTTGCGCGGCTCGGCTGGGTGTCGCTTCTTCAACGAGACCACCACATGATGGCGCGACGTGCCGCCAGGGGTGACGTGGATCGATGAGATCTCGGGCGTGATCCGCAGAGCCTCGCGGTAGGCGAACGCGGTCGCGCTCGGCTGCATCATCCAATGGTTCTCGGTCATCGCCGTGCCGGTGAGCGTGTTCTGGTACATCGCGCCCCTGCGGTGCGTGATGGCGGTCACTCTCATGACCGGGGCCGGCTTCGCCTCGCTGTACGTGCCGGGATACTCTCCGAACGGCCCGTCGGACTCGAGCCGGCCAGGCTCCACGACACCCTCGATGATGATCTCGGCGGTCGCGGGGACGTTGACGTCGACGGTCTTGCAGCGAACCATCTCGAGCGGCTCTCCCCGCATTCCACCGGCGATGGCGAACTCGTCGACGCCATACGGCGCCCTGGCCTGCGAGGCGATCTGCGTGACGGGGTCGGCGCCGAGCACGACTGCGACCTCGGCCGGCTTGCCCCGCTCGTGCCAGCGCTCGATGATGGTGCGCAGATGGCGGCCGAGGGGAGCGAACACCGTCAGGTGCGTGCGGTCGAGCGGAAGCTGCCGGTGGATCGAGACGTTCGCCGCACCCGTGTCCGGGTCGTGGGCGACCTGGAGCCCGGCTGTCAGGTAGCGGCCGCCGTCGAGCTCGAAGTGGCGGAGCAGCGGAAGGGCGAGGACATCGATGTCGTCGCCCTCGATCACCACCTCCTGGCACGGAGCCTGCGCGTCGGTCATCTCCGGTGCGATCATGCTGCTCTCGAGTTCGCCGAAGTTGCGCAAGAGGTAGTCATAGCTGTGACCGAGCGCGAGAGCGACCCGGCGGGAGGAACCGAACAAGCCGCTCAGGCACGGGAATGAGCTGTCCCGCATGTTCTCGAACAGCAGTGCGGGGCCGTCCAGGTCCGAGCTCTGCCGTGTCAGCGCGACCGCCTGGTACTCCCAGTCGACCTCCTCCTCGATGCGGAGAAGGTCGCCTCGGGACTCGAGGACGTCGAGGAACTGCCGGAGGTCTCTCCACGCGCCATTACTCATCTGGTCTCTTTTCGTCATCATGCATTCGCAAAATGGAAGTCGATTCCGTATTATTGAAGTCATTAAAGCATGTCGCCGAGCCGCGTTGTCAAGGGCTCTAGGCCGGTGTCGCCCGGAGAAGGGACGCCAGATCCGGGAAGAGCTTCCATAGAATGGCAGCGATGCACGGTGACCGGGCGTCACCGGGCGCCATCGGATGGCCCGGGGAACAGGAGGAGAGGCCCATGAACGTTGTGATCCGGACCCTCAACGCATTGACGCTCATCGGGGAGTCGCAGGAGGGCGTCTCCCTGACTCAGGCGAGCGAGAAGCTGGGCTATCCGCTCGCGACCGTTCACCGCATCCTGAAGGTGCTGACGGACGAGGAGTTCATCCGCCGCGACCCCGTGTCACTGGAGTACCACCCGGGACGGCGGCTGCAGCGGCTCTCGTCGGTCGCCCGGCGCGAGACCCTCGCCGCCACCGCGGCCGTGAACCTTCGCGCCTTGAGCGAGAAGTTCAACGAGACCGTGATGATGACCCAGCTCATCGACGGACGCGCGGTCTGCGTGGCCCTGTTCGAAAGCCGGCGTCCACTGCACCTCTCCGTGTCCGTCGGGCAGGCGGTGCCCCTCCATGCGGCCGCATCAGCACGCGTGCTCTACAGCGACCTCGACGACGAGGCGGTCCACCGCCTGCTGGAGCACCACGACTTCGTCCGTTTGATGCCGGGCACCCCGTCCAACACGGACGAGGTCATGCCGCACCTGCAGAACATCCGCACGTACGGGTATGACGTGTGCGACAACGAGTTCGACTTCGATATCTGGGCCGTCGCCGCGCCCGTCCGGGATGCCTCGGGAGCGATCGTCGCGGGAGTGACGCTCACGACGCCTCAGGAGCGCAGCCAGCCCGCGCAGCTCCGCCACCAGATCGTGGAGGCCGTCGTGCGGACGGCGGAGGACATCACGGTCGCGATCGGCGGTGTCCCGGCCCGGACGGAGACCGCGGAGTCCGCCTCGTGACCCTCGACCGGCAGACGCCGCCGTTCCCGAGGCGGATCGTCGTCGGCATCACCGGTGCGTCCGGCGCGATCTACGGCATCCGGATCCTGCAGATCTGCCGCGAGATCGACGACATCGAGGTGCACCTCGTGATCAGCCGCGGGTCGCGCAGCACCATCCACTCGGAGACGGGCATGACCGTCTCCGAGGTCGGCGAGCTGGCCGACGTCGTCTACCCGGATCATGACCTCGGGGCAGCGATCTCGAGCGGCTCCTTCCCCACCGCGGGCATGATCGTCGCTCCCTGCTCGGTGAAGACCCTGTCCGGCGTGGCCAACTCCTACGACGAGACGCTGATCACCAGGGCCGCAGACGTATGCCTGAAAGAGAGACGCCCCGTCGTGCTCATGGTCCGCGAGACCCCCCTTCATCGCGGACACCTGCGGCTCATGTCCCTCGCGGCGGAGAGCGGCGCGGTGATCTACCCTCCCGTCCCGGCTTTCTACACGAACCCGGAGTCTCTCGACGACGTCGTCGACCACACGTGCCGCCGTGCGCTCGAGCAGCTCGGCGTCTTCACAGCGGAGACGCGCCGCTGGACCGGCTCCGCATGAGGCCACTGCAGAGCGTCTCTCTCACCGCGGGTCCCGAGCACACGCCAGAGGCCCCGGCGGGGCTATCCGGTGATCGCGGAGTATGTCACCCGCCCGGAGACGACGGACAGGACCACACGATGGGAGAACTGACGGCCGTCGAACGGGGTGTTGCGGGAACGGCTGAGCTGTGACGAGGCGTCCACGCTCCACCGGCCACCGGACTCCACGACGCAGAAGTCGGCCGTCGCACCCGGGCGCACGGCTCCGGTGCGGTCTGCGAGGCCACCGATGGCGGCAGGAGCTGACGACATGACCTCGATCAGGCGTCTCCAGTCGACGTCCCCCGTCGACGGGTCAGTGAGCACCTCGGCGACGATGGGCAGGGCGGTCTCTATCGCCGTCATGCCGAAGGATGCCTGGGGCCACGGCCTGCTCTTCGCCTCCCGAGGATGCGGCGCGTGATCGGTGCCGACGGCATCGATCGTCCCGTCGCGCAACCCTTCACGCAGCGCCACGACGTCGTCCTCGGATCGCAGCGGGGGGTTGACCTTGAGCAGCGGCCCACGCTCCACGGCCTCCTGATCCGTGAGCGTCAGGTGGTGGGGGGTGACCTCCGCGGTGACGGGGGCACCGACCGCCTTGGCCCAGCGAACGAGCTCAACCGTGCGTCGGGTGGACACGTGACAGACGTGGAGCCGCCCCCCTGTGGCGCGGGCGATGGCGATGTCACGCGCCACGATGGCCTCCTCCCCCACCGGCGGCCAGCCGGCACAGCCGATGGAGGAGGCGACGCGCTCGTTGACCACGCCCGAGCCGACGATCGACCCGCTCTGAGCGTGCTGTGCGAAGACGCCTCCGACGGAGCTCAACCGCCGCAGTAGCTCATAGACCAGGCCGTCGTCTTCGACGCAGTGTCCATCATCGGAGAACACCGTCACACCAGCGGCGCGCAGCGCTTCCACGTCGACGAGCGACGCGCCGGCCTGGCCGAGAGTGGCTGCGGCAACCACGTGGACCCGGGCGCTCGCACCGCTCGCCATGGCGCGCATCCGCTCGACACGTTCGACGGAGTCGGTGACGGGAACGGTGTTCGCCATCGCGAACACATCGGAGTAGCCTCCCGCTGCCGCAGCCATGGTGCCCGTCGCGATGGTCTCCGCGGCCTCACCACCCGGCTCGCGGAGATGGGTGTGCAGGTCGACGAATGCGGGCAGGGCGACGTGCTCGCCGGCATCCGCCTCGCCGGATGCCCGCACCGCCGCGACCCGGCCGTTACGGACCTCGAGATCGACGAGAGCCGCCCCTCCGGGAAGGCGGACGCCGGTGACGGTCACGTCGCCAGGGGTCGCCCCTGTGAACACCCTCATCGTGCGGTCGCCCCGCCGTGCGGGACCCCGTCGTGGGCGTCGAGCGCCGTGAGTGCGGCGAGCAGGACCTCCGTCCCCGCCGCGATCTGCTCCGCGGAGGTCCACTCCTCCGGTACGTGACTGAGTCCGTCCCGGCTCGGGACGAAGATCATGCCCGTGCGCGTCACCCTGCTGATCTGCTGAGCGTCGTGACTCGCTCCGCTGGACATCACCCGGTAGTCGTAACCGCATGAGCCGGCCGCTGCGGCGAGCTCGTGAACGAGTGAGACCGGCAGGACGACGGGCGACGTATCGCCGATCACCCTCACCGAGATGTCGACCGCGCGCCGAGCGGCGATGTGCTCGAAGAGCTGGACGAGCTCGACCGCCGTCTCGCGCTGCCGCTGATTGTCGAGGTCGCGGACGTCGACGCTGAACGTCGCACGCCCGGGGATCGTCGTGATCGAACCGGGCTCGACGTCGAGACGGCCGACGGTCACCCTGGTCCCGTGGTGTCGCGCGTCCGTCGCCAGCCGCTCGCACGCCAGCACGCACTCGGATGCGGTCACGAGAGCATCGTGACGTAGACGCATCGGTGTCCCTCCCGTGTGCGAGGCGATGCCGTCCAGGCTCACCAGCAGGCGGCTGCTTCCAGAGATGACGTCGACGATGCCGATGGGCACGTCCTGGCTCTCCAGCACGTTTCCCTGCTCGATGTGCAGCTCGACGAACGCGAGCCACTCCTCTGGCGACCATCGGGCGGATGCCACACCGGCCGGGTCGAGCCCGACGGCGATCATCGCATCCTCCATCGTCACCCCGCGGGCGTCGCGCAGAGTCGCGTAGTCCTCCGCACGGGTGAGACCCGCCGCCGCCCGGCTTCCGTTGCATGCCTGGCCGAAACGGGCGCCTTCCTCCGCCGCGAAGGCCACGAACCTCCACGTGTGGCGCCGCTCGGCCCCTGAGGCCACGACGGCACGCGCGGTCTCGATGGCGGCGCAGACACCGGCGATGCCGTCGAACCGCCCCCCGGAGGGCACCGAGTCGAGGTGCGAGCCCGTGCCGATCACTCGCCCGTCGCCCCCCGCGGCCGGCAGCTCGGCGATCGAGTTGCCGGCGGCATCCACGCTCACGCTGAGACCCAGGCGCTCCATCTCCTCGGCGAAGAGCGCGTGAGCGCGCCGCTCGAGCGGACTGTACCCGAGGCGGGTGACGCCCTCGCCCGGCTCGGTGAGCGCGGCGAACGCGGCGATCAGCCGTTCGATGTTGGCGGGATCGACACCGGTTGCCATGGTCACAGTGCGGGACCCTGCTCCGCCGCTGGCGTGCCCGGTCACGATGTCGACAGGACCAGCTTGGGGTACCCCGGGGCGCCGTCCGTCCGATCGTCGCCCGGCAAGAGCGAGACGGCGGCCGCCACCGTCTTGCCACGGTTGGTGAGCAGCGACGCGAGGGGGGCGAGCGGATGCTCCATCGTCCACGCCGTCGCGACCAGCAGCACGCTTCGGGCTGCGCCCGGAAGCTCTGGGTCGAGAGTCAGCAGACCGAGGTTCTCGTCGGCCCGTGCAACGGGGACGTCGAGGGCCACCGCGATGCTGTGTGCGAGCACCGACTCGTCATCCGAGACCCAGCACGCGACGGCGTCCGCGCCGAAGCGATGCGAAAGGACCGCGATCTCCGCGCCGAGCGCGGCGACCACGGACGGACGGGATGCGGTGTCGATCCACTGCAGCCCCTCGTCGACGACGACGAGGTCGCCGACGAGTGCGCGGATCCGTTCGGGGACCTCAGTCATGGTCTGCATCCTTTCGAGGAACGATGACGCCGGCGCTGTCGACGCGAAAGAGCGCACGCACGTCCGGACGAGGATCTGACGACACGTCGACGACGACCTGGCGCCCCGAGACGACGAGCCGCTCCCGTGCGAATCGTGTGTCGAGGTCACCGGCGAGGGGCGTCACGGCACTCACCACGCTGACGGTCTCGCCGCCATGGATCGTTCCGAACACCGGGCCTTCTGCTGACTCGATGGCGGCGAAGGGGAGCCCGGTCGTGAGCGAGACGGCAGCGCCGAGCACCTGGCATCCCCCGCCCGTCACGATCACCCGATCGACGTCGGCCGGGATGCTGTCGGCGAGCAAGCCTGCGATCCGGCGAAGAATCGCCGGCCGCGTCAGCCACTCGTTCGCGGCGTCGTCGCCGAGATCGGGCTGCCACGCCGCGGTGAGGTCCTCCGCGAGCTCAGCGAGGGGCAGCGCGTCGGCGCGCGCCAGCGCGCGATCGAGGGGCCGGAGGTCGACAACAGGCTCGCCGATCATCGTGAGTTCCATTTGGCGGAAGACACATTCATCATGCGGTATATGTTAGCGAGGTTCGACGGGATTGAGAAGGCAGTTCACCTCGTGGAGCGGAATGCGCGAGATGAACCCCGCAGTCCGCTGGGATCGCGGTGTCCGCTCAGAAGCTGGGCGGCCGGGCACTGGAAGGCTCCCGGGCCGGGAATAGATCGGGAGTTCCATGCATTTGTATGGATGAAACTCGGCGCACCGTGAATCGCGGCCATGCGCTCCGCACCGATGACGAGAAAGAAGAGCATGACAGACACGACCATCGACACCATCGAGATCCCCGGATACAAGGCAGGCACCTGGAAGGTCGACACCGCGCACAGCGAGGTCGGCTTCTCCGTCCGCCACATGATGATCAGCAAGGTCCGCGGGAAGTTCGAGCGATTCGACGCGACGTTCACCACGGGTGAGAACCCGCTCGAGTCCAGCGTCACCGCGACTGCCGAGGTGGCGTCGATCAACACGAACGATGCGGGACGGGACGAGCACCTGCGTACGAATGACTTCTTCGACGCGCCGACGTACCCGACACTGAGCTTCGTGTCCACGGGTGTCCGGAAGGCCGGAGACGACTACAAGGTGGACGGGGATCTCACCATCAAGGGCGTCACGAAGCCGGTCACCTTCGACTTCGAGTTCGGCGGGTTCGGCACCGACCCCTACGGCCAGTACAAGGGCGCCTTCACCGCGACCACGGAGATCAATCGCACCGACTTCGGATTGAACTGGAACGCCGCCCTCGAGACCGGCGGCGTGCTCGTCAGCGAGAAGGTCACCATCACACTCGAGATCGCGGCCATCTACCAGGGCTGATCGATCCTCGCGACGAATCGCCGGTCCGGCAGGCGCCCGGGCCGGCGATTCGTCGTCTCATCGGCCGCCCGCGATCGCGGACGGCGAGGTCACGAGGTGCGCCGGACGGCGCTGCCCGGGCGGATGTCCGCGACCGGGCACTCGCGGCACGCGCATACGTACACCGGGACTCGAAACGATTACGGTCGTGTAAATTCGCGCCGGATCACTAGCCATTTGCGGCCGGTTCGCCCATTATGGGTCCCATGTCCATTTCCAATTTGGACGCGACGTCCATTTCGGGATCAGCGAAGGCGCTGGTCAAGGGCGTCGCCCTGATCGACCTCGTCGCCGCGAGCAAGAACTCGCTGAGGCAGACCGATCTCATCGACGAGAGCGGCCTGCCACGGGCCACCGCCACACGGCTGCTCGACGCACTGTGCGAGCTGTATGTCCTCCGGGTCGACCGGCACGGCTACTACGAGCTCGGACCTCGGGTGGCCGCCTGGGGTCAGGAGTACATGAACAACCTCGACATCGCGCGGCTCGGGATGGACCTCGTCGAGGATCTCGTCAAACTCAGCAACGAGACGAGCTTCATGGGCGTCCGCGACGGCAGCAACGTGCTCTATGTGGCCGCGGTCAACAGCCCCCAGGCCGTGCGCCCATCCGCACGGGTCGGCTCGCGCAATCCCCTTCACAGCACCGGGATCGGCAAGGCCCTCCTCGCTTTCGCGCCGGAGAAGGAGCGTGATTCCCTCCTCGCCGGCGAACTGGTGAGGAGGACCGAGAACACGATCACAGACCGGGAGCAGCTCGATCGCCACCTCGCGGAGATCCGCGCCCGTGGCTATTCGACGGACGACATCGAGAACGAGGAAGGCGTGCGATGCGTCGCCGCACCGGTGCGTGACCGGCACGGAGACGTCGTCGCCGCGATCTCGGTCTCGGCTCCCGCATACCGCTTCGGCGACCCGCAGATCGCCGAGATCGCCCCCCACGTGCTCCGGGCGGCGGGCGAGCTGTCGTTCCGGCTCGGTTACCAGGCCCAGGACGACGACGCCGCAGCATCGAAACGGAAGGAATCGACATGACGAACACCGAACCGGCGACCCCCGAACAGACCGGCAGCGCCGAGAACGACGAATCGTGGCGCGGGCGCATCGGCGCGCTCTCGGAAGACGAGGTCACCCGCTTCCTGAACGAGGG
>Ga0164243_10004966_pt1 | contig 20504 bp, 21 predicted proteins | sample OricompcompostOP_FD_108781 | JGI IMG/M metagenome (GOLD analysis project Ga0164243, IMG submission 108781) | Organic Plus compost microbial communities from Emeryville, California, USA - Original compost - Organic plus compost (OP) | ecosystem: Engineered > Solid waste > Mixed feedstock >...
CGCCCGGCATGACTCTGAATGTCGGTTTGGGCAGTGGCCTGAACAGCGTCAGTACGAGCGAGCGTTATCTCAAACACGTCAGCGGTACGGAGTTGCTGGCTTATCAGCTCTATCGGGATGCTGCGCATATGACTGTCTGGGGGACCGGGGCGCAAGCATTGTCGATTGCCAATTTTTCGGTCGCGACGCAGACCTACGTAGTTTATGCGCGATTACTGCCTCGCACTGGTCTGCCGTCGGCGGGTGAGTATCGCGATACGGTAGTGGTCGAGTTGCTTTATTGAATGCGCCGACTTGCAGGGAGTACAGGATGGCTGGGTGTTTTAGAAAGTTGTTGTGGATCGGTTGTCTGGTGCTGTCGGCGGTGAGCGTCGCATGTGCTGCCAGCGCTGTCCTGATCTGGCCGATCAATCCTGTATTGGAATCAGACCAGTCGGCAACGGCGCTATGGCTGGAAAATCGCGGCAAACAACCGGTGACGCTGCAAGTGCGTGTGTTGGCCTGGGCCCAGGCCAACTACGAGGAAGACTATGCCGCACAAAAGGAGATCGTAGCCAGTCCGCCCTTTGCACAGATCGAGCCAGGCAAGCGGCAATTGGTGCGCTTGGTTCGCCAAGGCCCCCAGCCTGCACGCGCCGAGGATGCCTATCGGATCGTGATCGACGAGGTACCTGCTGCTGCAGCTCAGGCGCAACCTCAGGGTCTGGGCGTGCAGTTTCAGATGCGTTATTCGCTGCCTTTTTTTGTGACTGCCCCCGGCATCTGGACTCAGCCGCGCAACGATGTAGAGCGCGATCCCGCCACAGCAACACAGCCGAAGCTGAACTGGCAATTGACTACCGTGCACGGCGCGCGTTATCTCGAGGTTCAGAACACAGGTACGGTGCATGCGCGTTTGAGTCGAGTGCGTTGGACGGGCGATGGCGCAGAGGCCGTGCTCAACAACGGGTTGCTGGGGTATGTGCTGGCCGGTCAGCGTATGCGTTGGAAATTGCCGCCTAATGTGATGCCCAGACCGGGAATGCGATTGTCGGTACAGTTGGCAGACAACACGTCGCCCGTTGAAGTTCCTGCACGCTGAGCCATGCTCGGGCGACGGCGATTTTGGATCGCGGTTTGGTGGTTCGGGATTCTGTTGGTTACTCAGAGATCGTATGCGGCCAATGCGTTGCCGCCGGCACCTGGCCCTATTCAGGCGGACGCCGCGATTACGTACTATCTGGGGTTGACCGTGAATGGCCAAGATCGCGGACGTGTCGAGCCTGTGCAACATAGGGATGGCCATTTCCGGGTACAAGCGGCAACCCTGCGCAGCTTGGGGCTGCATGTGCCCGCGGACGCGGCGGGGTTGGTGGCTGTAGATCAACTCTCTGGTGTGACGGTGGATTACGACGCTGCGCATCAGATGTTGCATCTGAGGGTGCCCGGCGAGTGGCTGCCCAGGCAACACGTGGGCGGTCAAGGGTTGATTCCGCGCGAGCAGGCGCGTAGCAGCCTCGGGGCGTTGTTCAACTATGACGTCTACTATTCTGATCCGGCCCGCAATGCTCGGTCGTATGTGGCGGCATTGACAGAGCAGCGGATATTTGACGGTTTTGGCGTGATCTCCAATACGGGCGTCTATACCCGTTACCTGGGACACGATTCCGAGTTTGGCAGCAGTCAGCGTGACCGCTATGTGCGCTATGACACGTATTGGCGTTACAACGATCAACACAACATGCTCAGTTATCAAGTCGGCGATTACATCAGTGGATCGCTCAACTGGAGCAATGCGGTACGCATGGGAGGGCTGCGGTTCTCGCGAAACTTTGCTGTGCGGCCGGATCTGGTGACTTACCCATTGTTGAATTTCAACGGTGATGCGGCGGTGCCCGGCGCAGTGGATCTATTTATCAACGGCGCCAAGGCCAGCAGCGCCGAATTGCAGGCCGGACCATTCACCCTTTCCAATGTGCCTTATATCAACGGCGCAGGCCAGGCCACCGTGGTGACAACCGATGCCTTAGGACGGCAGGTGACAACGAGTCTGCCCTTTTATGTATCGAACACATTGCTGGCCCCTGGTCTGAGTGATTTCGATCTGTCGGTGGGCAAGTTGCGCCAGGATTATGGATTGCGTAATTTTTCGTATGACACGACGGCGGTGAGCGGTACCTATCGTTATGGTGTCAGCCAGTATCTGACTCTGGCCGCACATGGCGAAAGTGCCACGGGTCTGAAACTGGCTGGCGCGGGGGCGGATATCGGTGTGGGCGTTTTCGGTACGCTCAGCCTTGCGGCCAGCAATAGTCACAGCGACAGTGGCAATGGCCAGCAGTATCTGGCGGGCTATTCGTATTATTCGCGCAGGATTGGTTTGGCATTGCAGCGTGTACAACGTGTCGGTGACTACAGCGATCTGAGCAACGTGAATAGTGTGTTGCGTCCCGCCCGCCGCAGCGACCAGGCGACCGGGACGCTGAGCCTGGATGGATTGGGTACGCTCGGGGCGGGTTATTTCGACGTGCGTGCCGATGACGGCAGCCGTACCCGGTTGCTGAATCTGTCGTATAACCGCTCGCTGTGGGGCAATAGCAGTGTTTATTTATCGTTGAACAAAGAGCTAGGTGGCAAGGACTACAGCGCATTCCTGCAATTCGTGATTCCGCTGGGCCAAGGCGGCATGGTGAACGTCGGCGTGACGCGCGATACGCAAAGCCGCTATAGCGAACGGGCGATATGGAGCCGGGCGGTTCCCAGTCAAGGCGGCGTGGGATGGAACGTGGGCTATGGTGGTGGCGCGCAACATTATCAGCAAGCTGATATGACGTGGCGCACGCAGGGCATGCAAATCCAGGGCGGCTTGTATGGTGAGCGCGACAACTATACGCGCTGGGCCGATCTGAGTGGTTCGCTGGTGTGGATGGATAACGCGGTCTTTGCCAGCAACCAGATCAACGATGCCTTTGTGGTAGTCAACACAGAGGGATATCGCGACGTGCCCGTGCGGTACGAGAACCAGTTGATGGGCCGGACCGACGAGAACGGGCACCTGCTGGTGCCGTGGGTCGCGTCCTATTACCCGGCGAAGTTCGCGATCGATACGTTGCAGTTGCCGGCAAATGTGCGGGCGGGTGATACCGAGCAGCGCGTGGCGGTCAGCCAAGGCAGCGGATTCTTGTTGAATTTTTCGTTGCAGACGCGCGTGTCTGCAACGGTGACCTTGGTGGATGCCGACGGCCAATCGTTACCGTTGGGCAGTCAAGCGACCGAGCGCAATAGCAAAGTGAGTAGTGTGGTGGGCTGGGATGGCCAGGTCTATTTTGAAGGCTTGCAGGACGATAACCGCGTACACGTCACGACGCCGGATGGCCGGCGCTGTCAGGTCGTTTTTACGCTCGATACGAGCCAAGCGCAGATCGCACAGGTGGGGCCACTGACGTGCGCGCTATCCGCATCGGGAGCTCCGTGATGAAACACGTATTGGCCGGGATGCTGGCGATGGTTGCGGCCTTGTTCAGTCCTGCGGTGCTGGCTGCATGCACAGTCTCTAACGGCATCGCGAACCTGGGGACGTTGAGTTCATTCGCGGTGGCCAGTACGTCGACCACGACACAAAGCAGCACGGGGTTCAAATGTACAGGCAGTTTGTTGTCCATACTGAGCACCAACACGATTGATGCCACACTGAATACCAACGGTAATGCGTTGGGAACCACGCCACGGCTTTACAGTGCTGAAACGGGGGCCTATCTGCCCTACTCCATTTGTAAGGATCCGAGCTGCGGAACGGTTTATAACCTTGGCGCCACCATTCAATGGAGCTCAACCACGTTTCTGGGCATTCTCGGTTTGTTCAACGCGACGGATGGCTCGCTGCCGTTGTATTTGAGGCCGGCGACGGGTATCCAATTGCCCAAGGGGACCTATAAGGACACCATCACGGTGAACTGGGTTTGGCATCTTTGTGCGGCGGGATTACTGGGCGCCTGTGTGTATGATGACGATAATGCTACGAGCACGATCAGCGTGACACTGGAGATCTTGAGTGATTGCTTCATCGACAGCGCGCCAAATGTGAGCTTTGGCAATGCCGCGTTGATCTCGGCGTTCACGCCTGTGACGCAGAATGTCCAGGTGCGCTGCACGCCGCAGACGACTTATAGCGTGGGTTTTGATATGGGCAATAATTCGTCGGGCGGGTGGCGCCGGATGATGAGCGGCGCCAATGCGTTGCAATACAACCTCTATATTCCCGATACCTCGACCGTATGGACCGCTACGAGCACGGTGCTGGGCACAGGTAATGGGGCCACCCAACAGATACCCTATCGCGCCATCATCAACCCCGCGCAAAGCAACGTGCCTGCGGGGACTTACACCGATACCGTGCGTATGATCTTGAGTTATTGAGCGCCTCAGCAGGACAAGACCGCGCCGGGAACGGAGGTGTCTGTATAGGCTGGGCTATCTGAACGACACATCAATCGTCGCCGTGGCTTGGAACGGGCCGATACGGGGCTGGTTGCTCAGCCATTTCAGCGACGCGATATATCCATGTTGGACAGAGGTCCCATTGAACACGCCGATAGGCATCGTATTGTTCATGGCAATGGGGGTTGACGGGGAATTGGCGTCGGCCAGCACGATACCGAAACCGCTGTCGCTGGTGGGCAAGATAGTCGTCTGATCCTGTACAGGATAAGTGGTACTGAAACTGGCCACGAGGGCTCGCGTACTGCACGCGTTGCCGGCATTCTCTCCCGTCATGTTGATCTCGACGCTAAAGGGAACAGAGCGCGCGATGGCGCCGGGTTGGGCGTCGCTCGCAGGGATGCGGCCGAAGTCTACGACGTTGCCGTTGTTCGCGCGTATCTGGATGTCGGGATTGCAGGAAATGAAACGAATCCGCCCCAGCCCGGAAATCGACGCCCGGTAGTTTGAGTTGGGATTGCTGTTCAACCCCCCTACGCCGTCGACTTGAAACAGATCATACGTGTTGTTGTCGTTGATCTGGCCGGTGGCGGGCGGCGCTGCGCCGGTCGCGATGATGTAGACGGAAAACGTGACGGTCACAGTCTGCGAAGTGGCGCAGCTCGACGCCCTGGATCTGTTCCAGTACAGCGAGCAGTTCGTCCTGTTCGCGGGAGGGGACGTGCCGGGGCCGATTTCCAGGCGAGCACCTTTGACGAGCTCATAGTTCACGGATTGATAGGTCACGCCGACCTTGATGGACGGATGAATGTTCGCGACCCGGGTTGCAGGGTCCCAATATAAATAGCTGCGCTCGCCGCCAGGCATATAGGCATCATCTACGCACCGGAACGTGACGGTGAAATTTTCGGAACGCCACAGCAGTTTGCCTGGGGTCAGGTCGCCGGTAGAAACGTAAATATCATCGTTCAATGTGATGAGCCGATTGATGGCCTGGGTCTGCGCGTCTTTGCATGACAAGGCCATTGCTGCCTGCGGCGCCGCCAGCAGCAGTGACGCCGCCAGAAAAACCAGTTTGATCGAGTGTTGGAACATACCTAGTTTCCTTTAATCCTGCCGTCGGGACGGCACAGCAGATCGACGCGCTGGTAACCCGCGCCTGATGTTTTGGTTTGATCGGCGGGCAACGTGCTCAAGTCCAGCAGACACCGCTCGTTGGGTGCGTCGCCCCACTGCACGGAGAGCTGATCTTTGGGCTGTACGCCGCTGACGAAGATCTGGCTCTGCGGACCGACTACGCCGCGATTGAGCCCATCGGCGTTGAACACGTTGGCGCCCAAGGGCAACGATTTACCGCCTGGCAGGCCGCTCTGGATCATCAAACTGATCCCTCGCCGTGTGTCGAAATCGACCTGCACGATAGCGCCGCGTGTGGGCACGACGTTGGCGGCGACTTTGGTGGCGTCTATGTCGCTGCCCAGATCGTCCGTGCGCAGGGCCACGCGGTTAAAACGATACGGACTCATGCCGGAGACAACGGCATAGTCGTTGCCGTCGATGCGTACGCCGGACTGGTTCTCCACACCGATACCTTCGCCTTCGGGGGCATGGACCAGGATCATGGTGCGCTGCAAGGGCTGACTGAGGGTCAGGCCCCCGCCATGAACCATGACGCCGCCACGGACACCCCAGTTGAACTGGCTGTAGGTTTCCGACGCCATTACGCCCGCGCTGATCGCGCCTTTGCTGCCGAGATAATCCACGTTGGCCGCGCTCGAAGTGCCGGCGCCTTCGGTGTGGCCGACATTGACGCCATACGCCAGGCGGTTGTCATCCAGGGCGGTGCCGTTGATCCCGGTGTTGTAGCTGCTGCCGGAGGATCGCGAATGCGTGTAGGACGAGTTGGAGCTCAGGGTCGACGAATCCGATCGCCCTAACGGAATAGAGATGTTGATCCCTACCGTGCGGTCGTTGTAGCCGTACTGGGTGCGCGTGTCGCGCACATACAAGCCGTAGCTCAAGGATTTCATGCGCCCGTTCAGGCCGATTTGAATATTGCGTTCTTTGTCGTTCGAGCCCCAGTATGTCTGGTTGTTGTAGTTGGCATAGAGCGACATCGTGTCTGACAGCCGTTGATTGACTGCCATTTCCAGGCGGCTGCGCTTGTTGTAGTAGCGCGTACTGTATGCCTGACGTTGACGCGACGAAGACCAGCTCGGCGTGCCGTCAGAGAAATCGGTCGGGTCCCAATAGTCGGCTTCGTAATAGCCATTTTTCCAGTTACTGCGTTCGGACGCCGCGTCATTGAAATCGTAATAGCCCGAAGTCGAATAGCGGTGCCCGACCAGGCGGAATTCGGTCCCCAGATCGTTGAGGGATTTGGAATAGAGAAAACGATAACTTTGACCGCTCTTGCTGCCGCCGCTGGCCAGTTCGGTATGCGCAGCAGTCACGTCCAGGGATATCGAGCCGAAACGGCCCAGGCTTTGTGCTGCGCCTAGTGCCACGGCGCTGTAGTGTTCTGCCAGCAGCAGGCCGCCGTACGGCGTCGTGTTTGATTCGAGGCCGCGGGCTACGGTGGCTTGTACAAAATTAGGCCGGTATCCGCTATAGCCGCGCAACTGACCCGCATTCACTTCGAAATTCCACAGCCCGGGCCGCAGCATAGTTTCTACGGCGGAGAACGCTTGCTGATAGCGCTGCGTCGTGCCGTCAGCCTCGATGACGCTGACCTCCAGATTGCCGCTCATGCGATTAGGGACAATGTCGGTGATGGTAAATGGGCCAGGAGCCACGTTGACGGCATAGATCAAGTTGCCATCCTGTCGGATCTCGACCCGTGCGTTGCTGGCGGCCACGCCGCGTACGACGGGGGCGTAGCTGCGTTGGCTATAGGGCAGCATTTCATCATCGCTGCGCAACTGCACACCGCGCATCTGCATGCTGTCGAACACTGAGCTGTCCGTGAATGTATCGCCCAGAGTCAGGCGGCTGCGCAGGGATTGCAAGTCGCGTTCTGCCCAGGCGCTCTGCGTGGTCCATTGTGTGCCAGAGCCCTGGCTTTCATGGCTGACGGTCGCATTGTGGCGAAAGCGCCAAGCGCCCAGATTGATGCCGCTATTGAAAGAGGCAAAAAAGTAGTCCGAATCACCCAGCTGTTTTTGATGGTTGTGGCTGCCAGTGAGGTTGTAGTTCACGAATCCTGCATTGATCCCTTGGTCGCGCAGCGACGGTTGCACATAACCGCGTGGCAACAACACCATGTAGCGCTGCGGAATGCTCAAGTCCAGGCGTTGTTGATTGCCGTTATAGGAGGCGTATGCATCGGGAATGGCAGCCTGTAGATTGACGCAACCTGCCGGCAGGGTGTTATCGCTGCTCGTTGTGGCCGGCAACGCAACACCCCATGAACGCAGTTGCGGTTCGCTCAGGCAAGGCTCGACCCGGCCTGTACGCGTTTTGACGAATACGATGTCTTCGCGTGCCGTTTCGCTGCCGTTGACGTGGACGCTGAAGGGATAGGTGCCAGGCAAAATGGCGCCCGGGCTGGCCAACGTCGATACATCTGCCTCGCGGACGTTGCCTCGTAAAAAGTTGAGATTGAATTCCGGTTGCGCATGCGCAGCGAGGCTGCCGCTCAACGCAGACAGGGTCGCAATGACCGCTTTCGCGGAACGCGAGATGACAACGCCCCTCCGCACCGCGATGCGGACTGTGCAAAGCAAATTAGACATGGCGGATGAACTAGGTGAGGGTCAGGCGATCACGCGTCGACAAAGAGGTACATGCAGCAGGAATGTTCTTCAGTACTAACGTTGCAATGCCACGTCGGTCACTTTCGTTATGCCGCCGTAGTCGTTGATGTAGCTGAAGCTCAGGGGTTTGCCCGCTGCCAGGCGCAGCGTCTGTGCTGGTACGGTCAATGTCTGCCCGGGGGCGATCATGTCTACGTCTATACGCTGTTTGCCGGCGCCTGCTGCGTCTTGATCCTGTATCTGAGAGAACGTAATGTGCAGCGGGCTCGGATTCGTGATGGTCAGCGTTTGCTCGTCGAGCCGCCATTGCAGGGCGCGCGCGGCCTCGTCCAGCCTCATCTTGATCTGGCTCGGGCGGTAAAACAGTTTGATCCGCGTGCGTATTGCGACTTGCAATGTATTTGCGGTCTGCACGCTCGGCGGAATTTCCTGGACGTTGACCCAGAATAGCGATTCTTTGTCGGCGGGCAAGCCCTGGCCGGAATAGATCATGCGAACCAGCGCTTCTTCGCTGGGCGCCAGCCGCATCAATGGCGGAGTGATTGCGATGGGCAAGTTTTCAGGCATGCTCTTCGCGTCACCGGTGTCCAGCCAGGTTTGCACCATGTACGTAGACGAACTCTTGTTTGTGATGGCTACCGACGCGGATGCTGCCTGGCCGTTATAGATCACGCGCGTTGCCTGCACATGGATGGCGGCGTCGGCCGGACCGGACGCCGAAAAATAAAACGCTGTTGTGACCAATAGGCCTGCCATCCAACGGGAGCTGCGATTCAGAATATGCGAGAAAGTCATTGCGGTGTCTTGCGATTGGGCTTGCACTATGCGGCAGGGAACGCGCGACGTTCGCCCCCGCATTGTCACGTCAGACAGGCCTCACGACGGGGCTGCTCGAGTCCGTCATGAGGCCTGATGCCAATTAGCGGTACTCGATCGAGAAGGTCGAGCTCGCGTTGGCTTCACCGGCGGTGACGGCGTTCGCGAACGACTTGTAACGAGCCTTCAGGTTGACGGTCGCAGTGCCGTCTGAGCCGACCGTGACGTAGGCCGGATTGGCCAAGGTCTGGTTGATCGGAAACACGTTGTCGTTGTTGTCCAGGATCTCGATACCGACGCCAGTAGCAACGCTGACTGCCAGCAGTTCAGGCTGACCTGCCGGCGTATTGCCGTCAAAGCGGACGGTGTAGTCACCTGCTTCGCAGTTTTCCAGGTCGATGGTGAAAGCCTTGGAGCTCGACACATCGCCGACGGCCTTGAACAGCGTGGTCGGGTACGTTCCGATCACAACGGTCTGGTCTTTCGTCGCCGTGGTGACATCGCAGGTCGACTGGATGATTTCGCCTTGGAACTGGACGGTGCCGCTAGCTGCATGTGCAGCCATCGGCAATGCTGCCGCCAATGCCAGACCCAAGGTTGCTCGTTTGAAAATAGAAGCCATGATTTCAGTTCACAAAAAATACGCTGAAGTTCGAAGAGGGCAGCATTCCGTAAATCCGGATTTACCCGGCAGGTTCTGGATCTTTAAAGCGCCTAGGCATTGTCTAGAGGCTTCAAAGGCTGTCCTATCCCCAATCTGAGCCATGCCGAATGCAATGACATATTTCAGAGTGGCTAGCGTATCATCTTGATAACAATAGACAATGTTTTGTACTGTCAAGAATGGTCAAGTGTGATCTAAATAGGCCTATATTCTCTGCGATTGCTGAGATTTAGGAGCAAATTAGGCCCGATATAGGCAAATTTGCAAATCTAAAATGAACTTTCCAATGTTCGTCCATTATTCGCAATATTTCATCTGCGAAAAAAACATATCAATTTGTAATTTAAAAGACGGTGAAAATGTATCGATTGATATGAAAAATGGAGGGGGATGAGGCCGTTATGACACGGCGTGATTGGCGTTGATCGCCGGAAATGGACCGTTCCATCGCGACGGCGCATCTTGCTCCCTGCGGGGCGCAATAAGCTCGGATGTTGCTAAAACGCTACGTTTACGCTGCAAGTACTAGCAGGGTAAACAATAAAAAACCCGCCAGGCACTTGCGGCCGCGGGCTGTGTGGACGTGCTGGCACAGGATTGGACTGTGGTGCCGGTGAAAGGAATCGAACCCTCGACCTTCTCATTACAAGTGAGCTGCTCTACCAACTGAGCTACACCGGCAGACGCGCCGCCATGGCAGGCATGGCGGGCGAAGGGTTTGCATTGTATAGGAAACTCGGAGCATGCATGTGCCCGCCCCGCATTTCCACCGGCAAATTCGAAGAATTTACCGATAACGAACGACGTGCTACTTGACGATGGTCAGGCGGGGACGTTTGGGTTCGTCATCATCGCCGTCGCTACCGTCGGCCGGGGCGGGTTCGCCCGGTTCGACGTCCGTGGCATCGGCAGGTACGGCGGCATCATCTGCGCTGGGAGCCTCGTAGGGCTGGACTTCGAAGCCCATGCCTGCACCTGTTTCACGCGCGTAGATCGCACTGACGGCAGCCACGGGTACCCAGACGTTTTCCGCAACGCCGCTGAAGCGGGCTTGGAATTCGATGAATTCGTTGCCCAGCACCAGTTTGTTGGTGGCCAGCGTGCCCACGTTGAGCGTGATCTGCCCATCGCGAACATGCGCCATAGGCACCCGGGTATGCTCGTCGACTTGCACGGTGATGTACGGCGTATAGCCGTTGTCGGTGCACCATTCGTGCAAGGCGCGCAACAGATACGGTTTGGTGGAAGTTTCACCCATCGTACACAGCCCTCCGCTTAGCGACGCATCACTTTTTCAGAAGGCGTCAGTGCCTCGATGTAGGCGGGACGCGAGAAGATGCGTTCGGCGTACTTTTGCAGCGGCGCGGCGTTCTTGGGCAGCTCGATGCCGTAGTGATCCAGGCGCCACAGCAAGGGGGCAACTGCCACGTCCAGCATGGAGAACTCTTCGCCGAGCATGTACTTGTTTTTCAACAGCAGCGGGGCCAACTGAGCCAGGCGGTCGCGGATGGCCTGGCGAGCGGCGGCCAGTTTCTTTTCGTCGGGCTTGCTGCTGCGGTCTTCCAAGGTGGAGACGTGCACGAACAGCTCTTTTTCGAAGTTGTACAGGAACAGGCGGGTGCGCGCGCGCATGACGGGGTCGGCCGGCATCAATTGCGGGTGCGGGAAACGCTCGTCGATGTATTCGTTGATGATGTTGGACTCGTACAGCACCAGGTCACGCTCGACCAGGATGGGCACCTGGCCATACGGGTTCATGACAGAGATGTCTTCGGGTTTGTTGTACAGGTCGATGTCGCGGATTTCGAAATCCATTCCTTTTTCGAAGAGCACAAAGCGGCAGCGTTGCGAAAAAGGGCAGGTGGTTCCGGAATAGAGCACCATCATGGCGGTGAGTCCTTGTATGAAAAGCGAAAGGCCAGCGCCGCTAATCTAGCAAACGCTGGCCCCGATTACCAGGGTGGGGCGGGCGGACAGCAGCCCGATCGGGATTAGGTTGCCGGCCCCGAAGTGTATTGCATAGTCCAGCTGTCCGGTGGGGCGAACTTCAGCGAACGTGTTTCCAATAGGAAGCGTTCAGACGCCAAGCCACCAGCAGGAACAGGCCCAGGAACAACAGCACCCAGACCCCTAATTGCTTGCGGAACAACTGTTGGGGTTCGGCCATCCAGGACAAAAATGCGGTCAGATCGGCCACATCATTGTCGTAGCTGGCCACTTTGGCCGGGTCCAGAGCCTTGAACTTAGCCTCAAGTGTAGCGTGTCCGTGGAAATTCGCGACTGGCTCGGTCTTGACCTGGGCGTAACCCTGGCTGTCGTAGGTGGTGGTGACGCGTTCCCAGCCGCCGCCCGAGACCTCATGCATGGCCACGGTGGTGAGCTCGCGCGGGCCTTGCAGTTCCCAGAGGACGTGCGGCATCCCTACGTTGGGAAAGACCAGGTTGTTCCAGCCGGTGGCCCGGGCGGTGTCCCGATAGAACGTGCGCAAATAGGTATAGATGTAATCGGCGCCGGTGGGACCCGCGTTGATCGATTTGGCGCGCGCAATGACAGACAGGTCTGGTGGCGTGGTGCCGAACCATTTTTTGGCGTCCTGAGGCGTCATGGCGACATGCATCAGATCGCCGACTTTTTCGCCGGTAAATAGCAGGTTTTCCTTGATCTGTTCGTCAGTCAGGCCGATGTCTTGCAGCTTGTTGTAGCGCATGGAGGATGCGCTGTGGCAGTTCAGACAGTAGTTGACGAACAGCTTGGCGCCATTTTGCAGGGCGGCCACGTCGTTGACACGGTTGGGGGCGGTTTCCAGGGGATAGCCGCCCTCGGCGGCGTAGGCGCCAGTGCACGCGAACATCAACGCGACAGCACCAATCAGCTTCTTGATCATGGTCATTCCGTTTTCGGTTCGTGGGTCAATGGGCATGGAACGTCACGCGGTCGGGAACGGGCTTGAACGTCCCTAACCGGCTCCAGACCGGCATCAGGAAGAAAAAGCCCAGATAGATCAGCGTGCCGATTTGCGACATGAGGTTGTACACGTCGTTGGGCGGTTGCGTACCCAGGAAACCCAGCACCAGGAAATTGACGATGAAAATGCCGTAGAACCATTTATGCCACGTGGGGCGATAACGGATGGATTTGACCGGGGAATGATCCAGCCACGGCAGGAAGAACAGGATGACGACCGCACCGCCCATGGCGACCACACCCCAGAATTTGGCGTCGATCACGCGCAGCAGGACGGCGACGATGATCAGCACGGCGGGGATGGCGATGCGCAGGATGCCTTTCAGGCTGCTCTTGAACAGCAACGCGATCGCGCCCAGGACAGCGGCGCCGGCCAGGATCCAGGTGAATTCGGCCGTGGTGGCGCGCAGCATCGAGTAGAACGGCGTGAAATACCACACGGGCGCGATGTGTGGCGGCGTCTTGAGCGGGTCGGCGGGGATGAAGTTGTTGTATTCCAGGAAATACCCGCCCATTTCCGGGGCGAAGAACACAATCGCTGCGAAGACGATCAGGAAGCCGGCGACCCCCATGATGTCGTGCACGGTGTAGAACGGATGGAACGGAATGGCGTCCTTCGGTCGGCCATATTTGTCTTTCGGACCCTGCTTGACCTCGACGCCGTCGGGGTTGTTGGAGCCGACTTCATGCAGCGCAACCAAGTGCGCAGCAACCAGGCCAATCAGCACGAGCGGAATGGCGATGACGTGGAACGAGAAGAAGCGGTTCAGGGTGGCGTCGGACACGACATAGTCGCCGCGGATCCAGATCGACAGCTCAGGGCCGATGAAGGGAATGGCCGAGAACAGGTTCACGATCACCTGAGCGCCCCAGTAGGACATCTGGCCCCAGGGCAGCAGATAGCCGAAGAAGGCCTCGCCCATCAGACACAGAAAGATGGCGACGCCAAAAATCCAGACCAGTTCGCGCGGCTTGCGATAAGAGCCATAAAACAGCCCTCGCAGCATGTGCAGATAGACGACGACAAAGAACATCGAGGCCCCGGTCGAGTGCATGTAGCGCACCAGCCATCCCCACGGGACCTCGCGCATGATGTATTCAACCGACTGGAACGCGCGTTCGGCGTCGGGCTTGTAATGCATGACAAGGAAGATGCCGGTGACGATCTGGATGACTAGCACCAGCAGGGCCAGAGACCCGAAGAAATACCAGAAATTGAAGTTCTTGGGCGCGTAGTATTCGGAAAGATGCGCCTTCCAGGTTGAGGTTACCGGAAAGCGCCGGTCCAGCCAGCCCAGCAGCCCTGTTGTCTCGACGGTTTTTTCGCCAGCCATGAATGGCTCCTTCTATACGAGGCGTATTTTGCTAAGGTCGGGGTAAAGCAACGCGCAGCGCGCGTCAGGCCTTGTTGTCTTCGTCAACCCCGACGATGATGCGGGTGTCGCTCAGGTATTGATATGGCGGAACTTCGAGGTTATCGGGCGCGGGTTTGTTTTTGTACACGCGACCGGCCAGATCGAAGGTCGAGCCGTGGCAGGGGCACAGAAAGCCGCCTTCCCAGGATGCAGGCAGGCCGCCGCCGCCACCGGTTTCGAAGTGCGCAGTGGGAGAACAGCCCAGATGGGTACAGATGCCCACACAGACGAACAGATCGGGTTTGCGAGACCGGTCTTCGTTTTTGGCGTATTCCGGCGTGAAGCCCGGACGCTCGGAATTGGGGTCCGCGAGATAAGGGTCTTGTTTTTTGATGCCGGCGAGCTGGGCATCGCTGCGGCGCAGGATCCAGACCGGTTTGCCGCGCCATTCGACAGTGCGCATTTGACCAGGGGCCAGATCGGCAACGTCGACTTCGACGGGGGCGCCCGCAGCGCGGGCTTTTTCGGATGGGGCAAAGGTACTAACTAATGGAATGGCGGTCGCTACACCGGCCACACCACCCACCGCACAGGCCGTGGTGACCCAGAAGCGGCGAGAAGGATCTGGTGGCAGGTTGGGATCAACCGCACCATCTTCGTCATGCAACAGCGTATCCTGACTCATCTTCCCATCCTTATTGATGCGCATGCATTACCTGTATAGCATCAGGATTCACGCACGCAGCACCTGTTGTGTGAAACATGTAACAGTGTCGCAACCGCTTATTATAGCGCCTGCCCAGTCACGGGCGAACGACCTAAGGAGTATTCATGAGCAAAGCATCGGGTTTTCTCAAAGAGTTTCGCGATTTCGCGGTGAAAGGCAATGCGGTTGATCTAGCGATTGGTGTCATCATCGGCGCTGCGTTTGGCAAAATCGTCGACTCGATAGTGAAAGACTTGATCATGCCGTTGGTGAATTTCATCCTCGGCGGCTCGGTTGATTTTTCCAACAAGTTCCTCGTTTTGTCTATGCCCGAGGGCTACACCGGCCCCATGACCTATGCGGATTTGACCAAGGCCGGCGCCAATGTGTTGGCTTGGGGCAACTTCCTGACGATTCTTATCAATTTCATTCTGTTAGCGTTTGTGGTTTTCATTATCGTCAAGATGATCAACACGGCACGCCGCAAGCAAGAAGAAGCACCTGCCGCGCCTGAGGCGCCGCCCGAAGATGTGGTGGTGTTGCGCGAAATCCGCGATCTGCTGAAGAAGTAGTCCTCGATGATGCTGGTCCACGGCCGGCACCTCGGCTTGGTGTGACGCATGCCCCTGGCAGGATAGGGGCGTGCGTCATCGTCCGGGCGGTGGGCGTATGGCGTGGGCAGCCGTCGAGGCCGCATTGCCGCGATAGCTTCGGGCGGCCCGCGTCGATTTAGACCGGGTTGTCGATGTCGATGAATTCGACGCGAATGCCGAAGTGTTTTGCCACGGCTTCACCCAATGCCTGGGCGCCATAGCGTTCTGTGGCATGGTGGCCGGCGCCGATAAACCCTGTGCCGGTTTCGCGCGCCAAGTGATAGGTGGGTTCTGAAGCTTCGCCTGTGATGTAGGCATCCGCGCCGGCATCGATGGCATCGGCCAGCATGCTTTGTGCGCCGCCCGTGCACCATGCGACGCGGCGCAGCGGCTGGTCGGGATCGCCGATGAGCAAGGGCTGGCGCCCCAGGCGTTGTTGCACGCGCGCTGCCAATGCTCCCAGTGTGCCCAGGTCTGGCGCATTGCCGAGCCAGATCAGGTCGCCGTGGCCACAAGTAACGGGAGCTCCTGTGTCGTCGCGTTCGGGCGTCAATCCCAGTACACGCGCCAGTTGAGCGTTGTTGCCCCATTCAGGGTGGGCATCTAACGGCAAGTGGTACGCGAACAGGTTGAGATCGTGCGCCAGCATGAGTGCCAACCGGGTGCGGCGAGTACCGCGTACGCGAGGGTCTTCGTTTTTCCAGAACCAACCATGGTGCACGAGGACCGCATCTGCGTTTCGTTCGATGGCAGCGCGTATGAGCGCCTCAGAGGCGGTAACTCCGGTGATAATGTGGCCTACGCGCGGCTTGCCTTCGACTTGCAGGCCGTTGGGACAGTAATCTTTGAATCGCGGCGCTTGCAGCGTGGCATCCAGCCAGGCCGCCAGTTCGCGGGTGTCGATCGTTTTCATTGCCCTACCTTGTCAGGATTATGCGTCGCTATTGGCTGATATTTGCTCAGGCCGTCACGGTGTGTCTGGCCATTTTATTCGTCGTGACTACGTTGCGGCCCGATTGGCTGCGTCTGTCGGCGCCTGCACCAGCCTCCGATGCTGCGAGACCAAGCGCACCTGCCGCGCCTGTCAGTGGTGCAGGTGTACCTGCCGTCATTGAGCCTGGTGTCTCGTCATACTCCTATGCCGTGTCGCGCGCGACGCCGGCTGTGGTGAACGTGTACACCAGCAAGCACGTGAATGTACCGGTCGTGCCATTGCCCGAGGATCCGATTCTGCGTCAGTTGTTTGGCCAGGTGCCGGGCTTGAGTCGCCGTCAGGCGTCCACGAGCCTGGGATCCGGCGTGATTGTGAGCAGCGAAGGCTATGTGCTGACGAACTATCACGTGGTCGAGGCAGCCGATGCGATCGAAGTGGCGCTGGCCGATGGCCGCGCCGGGACCGCGAAGGTCGTGGGAGCTGACCCGGATACCGATCTGGCTGTGTTGAAACTGGCTGACAACTTGCGGCCGCTGCCGGTAGCGGTGTTGGCGACCGACCGCAGTCTGCATGTAGGCGACGTGGTGTTGGCGATTGGCAACCCGTTCGGGGTGGGACAGACCACGACGCAGGGCATTGTGTCGGCATTGGGCCGTAATGGCCTGGGCATCAATACATACGAGAATTTCATCCAGACCGATGCTGCGATCAACCCTGGCAACTCTGGCGGTGCGCTGATCGATACACAAGGCAATCTGGTGGGGATCAATGCAGCGATTTATTCCGAGACGGGCGGGTCTCTGGGAATCGGATTTGCGATTCCTGTCGATACGGCGCGCAAGATCATGGAAGAAATCATCAAGACGGGCGCGGTACGGCGGGGCTGGCTGGGAATCGAGCCGCAAGACATCACTCCCGATTTGGCACGCGCCTTCAGTCTGCCGGCCAATACCAAGGGTGTGGTGATTGCCGGGGTGATTCGTGATGGTCCTGCAGGCAAAAGCGGGCTGCGTGTCGGCGATATCGTTCAGACGGTGGATGATGCCGAGGTGCAGGATACGATGACGCTGCTGCGTTTGATCGCAGCATTACCGCCTGGAGAAAAGGCCACGCTAGGCGTGATGCGCGGCGGCAAGTTGCGCGATATGTCTGTGACTATCGGGACGCGGCCGACACAACCCCGCTGAATCGGAAGAGCGGGCAGGCCGGCGTCCCCATACGGCATCCGGGCTGCGCGAGAAATCGGATCCGTTCAGCAGACGCCTGGTGTTCCGAGCTGGGCATAAACGATACTGCCCCCAGGACGGATGCGAATCCAACGTCTGGGGGCAGTGTTATTGGGGCGTCTGTGTACGGTTACCGTTGTTCGGTGAGGCTGCTTGTATCGTCTGAATCGGTGTCTTTGCTGGTGGGTGTGACCATGCGCGCGACGATCAGGCCGACCTCGTACAGCAGGCACAGCGGGACGGCCAGCATGAACTGACTGACGACGTCGGGCGGGGTGACGACTGCAGCAATGACAAAAGCCCCGACGACGACATAGCCGCGCGCGCTGCGCAGTTTGCTCAATTCGACAATGCCGGTCTTGACCAGTAAGACCACGGCGACCGGGACTTCGAACGTGATGCCGAATGCCATGAACATCGTCATGACGAAGCTGAGATAGGCTTCGATATCCGGCGCGGGCGTGATGGATTGCGGCGCGAAGGTCGCAATGAAATGAAAGACCGTACGAAACACGAAGAAATAGCAAAAGGCCATGCCCAACATGAACAGCAGCGTGCTGGATACGATGAGCGGCAAGGCCAGGCGTTTTTCGTGACGATAGAGGCCGGGCGCGACAAAGGCCCAGGCCTGATATAGCACGACCGGCAACGAGATGACAAAGGCCGCCATCAAGGTGACCTTGACTGGCACCATGAACGGCGTGATGACGCCCGTGGCAATCATGCGTGTGCCTTCAGGCAGCGAAGACAGCATGGGTTGTGCCAAGACGTCGTAAATGACCGAAGCGCCCGGATAGAGAAACAGCACTACGAAAACGCCGATCACGGTGATGGCGGCCTTCATGAGGCGGCTGCGTAGCTCGACCAGGTGCGAGATAAAGGTTTCTTGCGGCTGATCCTGGTCCAGCTCGTCGTGCTTGGCGGTCTGAGTCACGGCGTGGTCGAGGTTTTCGGTTGGGGGGCGGTCGCCGGGTCAGCGGAGACGGCTGCGGTATCGGTGGCGGCCGGTGTCGGCGTGCTGGCCGCTGCCGTGTCGGTCGCGGCCGACTGGGCGGCATCTAGCGCAGGAGTGCCCGCCGCCGTTGGGCGGTCAGCGCTGCCAGCGGGAGTCTCGACTTCTTTTTTCAGGTTCGAGATGCTCTGCGTAGCCTCGCGGGCAGTATCGTTCAGATTGGTGCGCAGCGAGTTTTCGGTCTCTCGCAGCGAGGTTTTTACGCTGCTCGCGGCATCGTCCATCTCGCTCTTGAATTTGCGCAATTCGTCGAGCTCGATCTCGCGTTGGATGTCGCTCTTGACGTCGTTGACGTAACGTTGGGCACGGCCGAGCAAATGTCCGACGGTGCGTGCCACTTTGGGCAGCCGTTCCGGCCCGATGACAATCAGCGCAATGACGCCAATCACCATCAGCTCAGTGAAACTGACATCAAACATGCGACATCTGCTCGCTTAAACAAAGAGACAAGGACAACGTGGCAAGGCAACGCCCGCGGACGTTGCCTGAGGGGGAGTTACACCCTAGCCACGCGGATCAGGAGTTGTTGGTCTTTTCTTTGGCTTGGACGTCGATAGTGTCGTCGGCGACTTTCTGCTGCGAGACCTGTTCGGGCTTCGTATCGCTGTTGGCTTCTTTCATGCCTTCCTTGAAGCCTTTGACGGCGCCGCCAAGATCCCCGCCGATGTTGCGCAGTTTCTTGGTACCAAATACGAGTGCCACGATGACCAGGACGATCAACCAATGCCAGATGCTAAAGCTACCCATGATGACGGTTCTCCGGGGTTATGCGTTGGGAGCCACGCGCCCTTTCCAGGGACGCTGACCGCCGATGATATGGAAATGCAAATGCGGTACTTCCTGGCCACCGTCGATGCCGGCGTTGGCAACGAGACGGAATCCCCCATCGGGGCCCGGTCGGCAGCCATTTTCCGCTGCTAGGCGGGATGCCAATACTGTCATTTTACCTAACCAGCCCGCATCGTCTGCGCTGACGTCCTGCAGCGAGACAATGTGCCGGCGCGGGATGAGCAGCAGATGGACGGGCGCGGCTGGGTTAATGTCGTGAAACGCAACGAATTCCTCGTCCTGATGGACGATTTTCGAGGGAATTTCGCCGCGGGCGATTTTGCAGAAGATACAGTTGTCGCTCATGGTTGTTCCGTACTCAAGACGCGGGGCGCCGTGCTTTTTCTTCGAGGCCCGAAAGGCCCTCCCGTCGTGCCAGCTCGGCCAACACGTCTTCGGGGCGCAGATTGTAGTGAGTCAACGTGACGAGACAATGAAACCACAGATCGGCAGTCTCGCTGATGATGCGGTCTGGCACGCCGTCTTTGGCCGCCATGACGAGTTCGGTGGCTTCCTCGCCGATTTTCTTCAAAAAGGCATCAGGGCCTTTGGCCAGCAGTTTGGCGACATACGACGATTGCGGATCGCCGCCGTTTTCGGGGCGGCGGGTCTCCAGGGTGTCGGCGATACGCGCGAGCGTGTCGGCGCCGGATAAGGGCTGGCTCATTTGTAAATGTGTTCCGGATCTTTCAGGACGGGGTCGACAGTCACCCAGGAGGCATTGTCGGCCGGGCCCTCGAGGTGGCGGAAAAAACAGCTGGCCCGCCCGGTATGGCAAGCGATACCGCCTTCTTGGTGCACCTTGAGTAGGATGACATCGCCGTCGCAGTCCAGGCGCAGATCGTGCACGGTCTGCGTATGGCCCGATTCTTCGCCTTTGCGCCAGAGGCGTTGGCGTGAACGAGACCAATAGACGGCGCGCCCCGTGGCGGCAGTTTCGACCAGGGACTCGCGGTTCATCCAGGCCACCATCAGGATTTGGCCGTTTTCGGCATCTTGAGCGATGGCGGGGATCAGGCCGTTGTCGTCAAAAACAACTTCGGCTATCCAGGCGGGATCGGTATTCATGGTTCAGTCTAATCCAGTCTGACGGCGATACCTTGGTTGGCCATGAATGTCTTACATTCGCGCACCGTGTGCTGGCCAAAATGGAAAATGCTGGCTGCGAGCACCGCACTGGCTCGCCCTGCGGTGACGCCGTCGGCCAAGTGCTGCAGGCTCCCTACTCCGCCCGA
>Ga0164243_10004967_pt1 | contig 20504 bp, 20 predicted proteins | sample OricompcompostOP_FD_108781 | JGI IMG/M metagenome (GOLD analysis project Ga0164243, IMG submission 108781) | Organic Plus compost microbial communities from Emeryville, California, USA - Original compost - Organic plus compost (OP) | ecosystem: Engineered > Solid waste > Mixed feedstock >...
AGGCCCGCGCCGTTGCGGACGCGGTAGACGCCATCGATGAACACGGCGACCGAGCTTTCAAGCCCTGGGTTGTCGCCCACCGTGCCGATGCCGCGGATGCGGGCGGCGGTGTTGGCTTCGGATGAGGTGGAGGAGACCAGCAGCGACGGCGCGAGCTGGTTCAGCTGGCGGATGTCGCTGACGCCGGAGCGCTCAAGACTTTCGGCCGTCACCGCGGAGACCGCGATCGGCACTTCCGACAAGGCCTGGGCGCGCCGGGTGGCGGTGACGATGATCTGCCCCAGTTCAGCCGCCGATGACCGGGCAGCCGGTTGGGCAGTCGCGCCGGTCGCCGGCTCCTCCGTCTGGGCCAGCGCCAGATTTTGGAAGCCGAGAACGCATACGGATGCCAGAAATACACTCTTTCGCATTCGCTCCTCCCCATGTTCAGCCGCGGCGTCTGCACTGCGCGCCGAGCCCTGTCTTTCCGGACGGCCAATCGATTTTTATTTTTTGGCTCAGTCTCTTGGAAGCCTATCACTTATGCGGTTGTGATTAAGTGATTTGAATTAACCCCCAGGTAAAGGATTAAAGCCCGCGTCTTTTATGCAACTCTACCGACTGCCGCATCACACGCTAGGTCTGGGCTCGGGGGGGGCCTGGGTTTCGATTGGGGGCTGGTCGGCCTGGGGAAGGAGCGAGCCTTTCCCTCCCAGCACGCCTGGGAAGACGCCCCCCAAAGGCGCGGGAGGCAAACGGGCCGAGCCGGCCAGCGGCGCTGCCTTGAATTAAATTACGGACGACAGGAAGAATTACCGCCATATATCATTTAAAAGAATGATATATTTTTTCACGAACATAGCCGGTAAAATAGCACCAATTCGCATGATTATAGTTGGCGTGCTCTTTTTCTCATTCAGTTCTTATCAATCCATTTGATGGAATTATTGATGGACCCCGGCGCGCCCGACAGCTCCCTGATCTTGCCGCTGCGCTTCCAGATCGGCGAACGCACGCTGGCAACGGTTCGACGCCGCCTGCTCTCACGCAGCCAGGATCTGGAAAGCCTGCTCGATGCGGCGGACGTGGCCCTGCCGCCGCTGCCGCCGCACGCGGACGGCCTGCTGCTGCGCTCCGTCGCCTCCGACCAGCTTGGGACCATCGAGGCGCGGGCGGACGACCTGCTGCTATACGTGCGCCAGCGCTACCCCCGCCATTACGCGCGGCTGGAGGGCAGCTTCGAGGAGTATTTGGCGGGCTTTTCGCCCAAGTCCCGCTCGACGCTGAAGCGCAAGGTGCGCCGGTTCGAGCAGCTCTCCGGCGGGCGGCTCGACGTGCGGGAATACCGCACCCCCGTCCAGATGGAGACGTTTCACGCGCTGGCCCGCTTGGTTTCGAAAAAAACCTACCAGGAACGGCTGCTGGGCAGCGGCCTGCCGGACGGCGAGGCCTTCCGCGCCGAGATGCTGGCCAGCGCAGCAGAGGACAATGAGCGCGGCTACCTGCTGTTCCTGGCCGGGGAGCCGGTGAGCTATCTCTACGCGCCCGTGCGGCAGGGCTGCGTGATCTATTCCCACCTCGGGTATGACCCGGCGCTGGCCGCCCACTCGCCGGGCACCGTCTTGCAACTGGAGGCGATGGCGCGCCTGTTCGCCGAGCGGCACCACCGCTTCTTCGATTTCACCGAAGGCGACGGCCAGCACAAGCGGCTGTTCGCCACCGGCTGCGTGGACTGCGCCGACGTGCTGCTGCTGCGCCCGAGCCTTTCAAACCGCGTCCTGATCGCAACACACCGCAATTTCCACCTTGGCGTCGAGGCACTGGGAAACGTAGCCGAGCGTTGGGGCGTGAAGGCGCGGCTGAAGAAGTGGCTGCGCGGGACCCCAACGCTTGAGGCAACCAATGGCGGAGCTGCGACTGCCGGCGCGTCTGAAACAGAACGAGCGCCTGCGCGCCGCCCTAAAGCCGGGCGGCCTGCGCGGAACCACGGCCTGGCTGATGAAGCGCGTAATGCCGATCGAGATTTATGACGTTTTCCTGGCCTCGGCCGGCGACCTGCAAACCGCGCAGGCGGCAGGCGGCCATAGCAGCGCCGGCATTGACGCCAGCCCGGAGGCCCGGTTCACGGCCCTTCGCACCCTGGCGGATTGCGATGCCTGCGGCGAGGCGCTGGTGAGCCGGCTCTCCCGCCAGAGCGGTCATAACGTGCGCCGGATCATCCGCGCCGGCGGCCGGGTCTATGCCCTGGTGGATGGCGATGCGGTGCTGACCCAACTCACCGTGGACCTGCGCGCCCCGGTGGCGGTTGAAACGCCCGTTCCGCTTTTCATCAAGCTGCCGCCGGCCGCGGGCTTCCTCAGCTATCTCTACACCTATCCCGCCTGGCGGGGGCGCGGCCTGGCGCAGCGGCTGATCCGCCACGTGGTGCGCGGCCTCAGCGAGGAAGGCACATCGCATTTCGTCTCCCATGTCAGCGCCACCAACATCAGTTCCCAGAACGCGTTTCTTGCCAGCGGCTGGCGGCGCGCCGGCCTCCTGGTGACCGACCGGCGACGGCGAATCCTCTACCAGGGCGGGCTCAGCCGGCACGGCATTGCCATCGACCCTGCGTAGGTGCGTGCGCGTACTCCCTGAAGGACCGGAGCGAGAGAAATACCCAACAATGCAGGACTGGACGCATGTTGCCGACACGGGGCCGGACGACCGGCAATTCCTGAGGCCCGCCTGGTATCAGGCCTGGGAAGCCGCCTTCGGCGACGACCGCAACTGGCGCCCCCCTGTTCGCTACATCGCCGTTGCGGACGGCGGAGATGCCGCCTGCGTGCTGCCGCTGGGCACCCAGCGGGTTGGCCCCTTTCCCTTCGCTTCCCTGTGCGGCGGCTACTTTCCCTCGCGCGGCATCCCCTACTGCGGCGCGCCGGACCGGCTGGCCCCGGCCTGCGAGGCGGCCCTGCGCGCCATGAAGGCCAAGGTGGGGCTACGCCTTGGCCCCGTGCCGCACGACGATGCCATGCTGACGGCGCTGCTGCCGGCGCTGGAACGTGGCGGCTGGCGGCTGCTGCGCCAAAGGGTGGGGGTGGAGTTCGTGCTGAAAAATCCCGGCGGCCTTGAGGCCTATCAGGCCGGGCTGAGCAGCAACCGCCGCAAGAAGGTGGACTATTACTGGCGCAAGCTGAACGAGGCCGGGAAGACCGAACTGCGCCATTTCAATGGAGCAGGCTGCGATTGGCCCAGCGTGTTTGCGGACATCCGGGCGGTGGAGGCCGCCTCGTGGGTGGCCCAAACCGGTGAGCCTCGCTTCCTTGGAGCGCGCAACGAGCGGTACTGGAACCAGCTGATGGACGATCCCTGGTTTAACCAGGCGGTCAACGTATGGCTGATCGACCACTGCGGCATGCCGGTGAGCTTCGCGCTGACGCTCGATTCCGGCAGCACCCGCTATGTCATTGCCAACAGCTTCGACGAGCGGGTGGCGAAGTTCAGCACCGGCTCCAAAATCTATCAGCAGCTGATCTTCGATGCCTTCGGGCGCGGGCTGAGCCAAGTGAACATCGGCCTTGGCGATTCCGGCTACAAGTCGGGCTGGGGCGCGCGCCCGGCCTCAACCCTGATCGATATCATCGCCTTCGCGCCGAGCCTTGGCGGTAGGACCGCCCTGCTGGCGGCACGGGCGCGGGAAGCCGCCGTGCAGATCCGCAAGCGGCGATCGCGCAGCCGGCGGAAATAGCGCGTCAGATCCGGCGTGCCTCCGCCCGCTGCCGGGCCCGTGCGCGCGCAGGCGTGGCCGGGGGAGGAGCGACCGGCCACGGCGGCGCGGGCCGGCGCGTCGCCCGCTCATAGCGGATCGAGGCCAGCAGCTGCGCGCCCATGCGGTGGGCCGTTCGCAGCAGGTTGGGCGACAGGCGTGCAGCGGGCCGCGCCTGCCCCAGAGTTGCCGGATCGACCTGGCTGTAGGTAAGCGCCCGCAGCCCGCTGGCGGGGTTGGCGACAAAGGCGCACAGGCGCTCGAACCGTTCCACCACCGTGCGGTTGGCGCGCTGCCGGTCGCGGCTCAGCAGTTCGAAACTGTGGGAGACCAGGGTGAAATAGCGCTGGCCTGAGGCCGCGGCATGGCGCAGCGCGGCCCGCATCTCCCACGCCGACAGGGCGCAAAGCTGGGCGGGACGCAGCCCGCCCGGCCGGTCGGCGATGCAGCTGATGGGAAACTCCACGACGCCGTGATGCAGAACCGGCTCCACGACGCTGAGCGGCAGGGACAGCCGGGGCCGATCCCCCAGATAACCTGGGTTGAAGCTGGTATCGTAGCGGATGCCCAGCCGGGCCAGGGCGCGCAGGGTGTTGTCGTCTGCCCCGTAGTTGCCGGCCCGGAAGGCCAGAGGCTCCGGCGCGCCGGCCGCCACCAGCAACTCCTTCGCCATGTTGAGGAGGACGAGCTGGTCCTCGTAGCTGAAGCTGCCGATATTGGCGGCGCGCCGCCCGCCCACCGGATCGAACGGCAGGTAAGGCAGCCATTCCGTGTGAATGTGCAGCTGGATCTCATGCCCGGCTTCCAGAATGGGGGCGAGGATGCGCTTGAGGAGATCAAGGCCGAACACCTGCGCCGGCATGGGGTCGACGAAGAACACCGCCTTCAGGCCATAGGCATCGAGCCGGCAGATCTGGTGGGAAATGCCGAGGGTGCCGTCGCCACAGACGCCGAAGACCGACTCCAGCAGGTTGACCCTGGGGGTGAGGCCCTGCAGGTGCCGCCCCAGCGACAGCTCCGTATCGATGGTGATGAAGACGCCCGTCATAGGCTCTCCGCCATGGGATTCGGGAACGTGGGTTTCAGAGAGGAACCACCACGCAAGCGCCACCAAGCGACGGCCACCAATCGATGAATGACGTCTCGATGCTCGGAACGGGAAGAAAGCGATACGGGGAAAGAAAACCAGCGTGCGGCAGGGCCATCACCAGGGCCCTACGCTTTCATGATTATCCCATGAAAACCGGCCTGCCTGTCAACCAAGCCGGGGTCTAAGGTTCACCGGTCTACCCAAGGCGAAGGCACGCCGCGCCCCACGCGAAGCGTGACCGCAGAAAAACCAGGCAGGCGCAGGAAGAAAGGAAAGGTGGCGCACCCGACACGATTCGAACGTGTGGCCTTTGCCTTCGGAGGGCGGAGACCGTGGGCTTTCCCGATCTTTCCCGACCTTTCCCCGCTTTTCCAAACCCTTCTATTCCTTGATAAAACAGGGAATGGGGCAGGCGCGAGAAAACTCCGGAAAACTCCGGAATATTCCGCCGCGTGATTCCTATATGATTCCTGTAACCTGAAAGGCCATTGAAAGGGGGCAGCATGGCAAGGCTCACAAAGCGGCTGATCGACACCCTTCAGCCGCGGGACAAGGACTACTTTGAGTGGGATGACGAACTGCCCGGCTTCGGGGTGCGTGTGTGGCCCACAGGCAAGAAGGTCTATGTGGCCCAGTATAGGGCTGGCACCCGCCTTCGGCGCATGAAGATCGGAGCGCATGGCCCCCTGACCGTCGAAGAGGCCCGCAAGGAAGCCCGAATCATTCTGGGGCAGGTGGCTCGGGGCGAGGATCCGCAGGAGGACAAACAGACCCGTCGAAAGTCTCTGACCGTCACCCAGCTTTGCGACGATTACCTAAAGGCTGCCGAGAAGGGGCTTGTCATGGGCAAGCGCAGACAGCCGAAGAAGGCATCCACGCTCTACAGCGACCGGGGCCGCATCGAGCGGCATATCAAACCCCTGCTGGGCAAGAAGCTGGTCCGCGATCTGACGCAAGCTGACATCAGCCGCTTCATTCGGGACGTGTCCGCCGGCAAGACGGCCGCAGTCGTGACCACTGAGCGCAAGGGCGGCAAGGCAGTGGTGGAGGGAGGGGCAGGCACGGCGGCGCGCACAGCCGGGCTGCTGGGCGGCATCCTCTCCTTCGCAGTGGCGGAAGGCGTCATCCCCTTCAACCCAGCAACCGGAGTGAAGCGCCCGGCCGATAACCGGCGGCAGCGGCGCTTGAATGCCGATGAGTACCGGGCACTGGGCAAGGCGCTGGCGGCGGCGGAGGCAGACCGGGAGACGGAACAGGGGCTTTATGCCATCTGGCTGCTGGCCCTCACCGGATGCCGCCTGGGCGAGATCCAGAACCTCAAGTGGGCGGAGGTGGACAAGGAAGGCGGCTGTTTCCGGCTGGAAGACTCCAAGGAGGGAGCATCAGTCCGCCCGGTGGGCCGCGCTGCCTTTGATGTGATCGAGCAGATCGCCCCAGAGGACGGCAACCCGTTTGTGCTAACCGCCATTAGGGGTGAGGGAGCCTTCAGGGGCATGGCTCGCGCCTGGAAGCGTGTCATGGACCGGGCCAAGTTGGAGGGGGTGACACCCCACACGCTGCGGCACTCTCTTGCCAGTGTGGCGGCGGACCTCGGCTTCACGGAAAGCGTTGTGGCGGCGTTGCTTGGACATTCAGCCGGATCCGTGACCTCGCGTTATGTCCATCACCTCGACAGCGTGCTGATCGCGGCGGCCGACAAGGTGGCCCGGACCATTCACAGCATGATGACTAAGGCCGAAGGAAGGGTGGTCCCTCTTCCGCGGCGGGCACAGGGCGGCTGAAAATGCCTCACGCGAACATCTATTTTTCCGGGGAACATGGGGAACACAGGGAACACAGCATTTAACTGTCTGATTTATATGCGAATTTTCTGTTCCCTATATATGATAGGGGTTAGGGAACACTAGGGAACAAAGAAAAGGCCGGGCAACCGTCAGGAGATGCGTGTTCATCCCCCATCTAGCTGGCGTCGGAATTGCCGACGGCAGACCTCGGGTTTTCGCCGGATCTGGCGGAAACCGCTCTCAGGCTCCATGCGTGATGCGGCGTGACAGTGCGTGACCTGCCGTCCACAGTATGGACGGCATCAGCCGACCCTCTCCATTGTGGAGGGTCAAGCTGTGCCAGGCTAAGTTAAGCTTAGGGGCACGGCCCCATCAAGGCCTTCACCTATGCCTTCACCAATGGGGGGCTTTGGTGAGCCTCAGGCAAAAAGAAAGGGCGTCCACAATGCGGACGCCCTTAGCTCCAAGCACGATATTATCAGTACATTTCTATGGTCGATTTAGGGGCTGCCACATAGTTAATCGAGGAGGGCTGCGCCAAATCTACAGCGAATTTTATTCGGCTAACTGCTTGAACGGTTTTGGTATCTTTAGTCTCGCCGCCCAGCTGAATCCCCACAACCTTCAGCCCGCCCCCAACCCCAGATGTGTTAGCCTCAGAAACAGTTACGGCCACGTCAAATTCAACAGGGGCCGGCGTGCCATGACCAGACGAATCAGTATCAAACAGGGTCGTCGGATTAATTCGTGCGTTGCTCGCTCCACTCGCCAGCTGCCTCTGTGCACCTTCTACGCCTTCCACGATCTGCACGAGCGTTTCCTGAACAAAAGCTTTTAAATCCATAGCCACCCTCTATTCCCCAATCACAGCAAGCAAATCAGCAGCAGCGAAGCGAAATTTACCCTTTACGCTTCGTATTAGACGATTTTGGCAGCGCCTTGGCTGTCTTCTTCAGTTCCGTTAGAGCCTTATCCGCTTCGCGGCGTCGCTCCGCCTTTCGTTTGCTGTCATAAAGAGCGTATTGCCTTTCAGCGTGGCGCTTGGCCTGCGCTGTGGAAACTTTGCCACCGCCCATCAGAACAGATCGGCCAAGGAATTTGAGCTGCTGATCCAAGAGCCGCTTGGCATCCTCCATCATGACAAGTCGCCCAAGGTCCGCCTGGTCTTCAAAAATGTCCAACAGGATGGTGGTCAGCCGGTTAAGCTCCTTGATTTCCGCATCGCCGAAGTAGTTCTTTGAGATCGAGACATCGCCCTTGCGAATGTTGTCATTCGGCCAGGTCGTAAGCCCCATGTCTGGGTGGTCCGCATTGGCCCGCGTCATGATCACCTCGGCGGGCGTCAGCGATGTCACCGCGTACACAATCTTTGCCTGAGTGGTTCTGTAGAACTCGCGCCACTTTTCAGACTCGCCATCATAGTCCTGGCACATGGCGCAGATGCGGCGCAGTTCGCGGTAAACGTTTGCCTCATCCGAGCGGATATCCCGGATGATCTCGCGCAGCTCGGCCAGTCGGTCAGCATAGTCCGGCTGCTTTAAGCGCGTAGAGTCGATGACAAAGCCCTTGGTGGCGAACTGGACGAGCTTCTCGGTAGCCCAGCGGCGGAACAGCGTAGCCTGCGCCGAGGACACTCGGTAGCCGACCGAGATAACCATATCGAGGCTATAGAGGGTGGCGGGGCGGCCAGTAGATGTTTGCGCTTTTTGCAAAGAAGTCGCCTCGTCCAGCTCCCCTTCCTCTATTATGTTACTGATATGACGAGATATATTGGAGACATCCCGCCCAAACAGTTGAGCGATTTGCGCCTGCGTCATCCACAGGGACTCGCCCTCATAGCGGATATCGAGCCTTAACCCCTTGTCCGTGCTGTAAACAAGGAAGCGGTCGCCCGTTGCTTCGTCTTCTTGCAGGACTACGGGTTCCAGCTCAGCCATTCGAACGCCTTTCTGTATGGGGGGCTAGACCTCAGCCTTAAACGGGCGAGCAGCCGGCGGCTATCAATTCATTGCGAATCCGCGTGCCTTCATCGGTGCGCCGGTAATGGACCGCGGCGTTCAAAGGGGTTTCAGGATCTTCCTCGATAAGCCCCAAGCTCACCAGCCGATCGATGGAGGTTTTCCCGACGCCCGGCAAGTTATCCAGCGGCTCAGGCATATACAGCACCAGCAGGCACCAGCGTTCCGGCCCGTTCAGATCCATGATCGAAACCGGCATGGCCTTACCCCTCAAGGAACCTTTGGAGAATAGTGCGGATGGCCTCCGGCCGGCTAGTCTTACTCATTTTCGCTCGCGCTTGCTCACCTCAAGGCCAAGCTCAACGAGGCGACGGATAGCCTCGGCACGCGAGGGGATCCCTGGCTGCTTGGCGCGCCATTGATCGATCCGAGCAACCTCGCTGCTCGCCATCATGATCGGGATGCGCTGATCTTTTCGTTCCTCAGTCATATGTTGCTTATTACGCCACTTGTGCCTGTGGCACAATATGAGTTGACATATAGGCACAACTGGCACAACTTGCACAATAAAGCCGGACGAGGCTGGCACCCACGCCCAGGCTTTATCTGCAAGTGATTTTGTCAGGAGGTACCATCATGGCTGCACCATGCCTTAATGCGTTTAATCAGAAAGTTTTTGGCACTCTGGCAGTATCCTCTTTGATCGCCGCGCCCTCCGCGCTGGCGCATACACCAGACAGGGAAGCATGGGATAAGGCCGTCAGAGAACACGCAGCAGCCGAGGCCACTGCCACATTGGTAGGCCAGCAGGCAGATGCGGCGTTCGGTGCATTCGTCGCGGAGAGCCCCGAGAAGCCCCCCTTGCTTCACCATGTGCCCATCACGCGCCATGATGGTACCACGATGCTCTTTCCCTGCGAGTTTATCTCGGAGAAAGAACTGCGCGGCAAATGCAGCTTCGATGGAACCGGCCTGGGTTCCGCCTTCGATGAGGCCCGCAAGGTGCTGATCCCCCAATGGGATGCCTGGCACACCAAGCGGGACGAACTCAAACGGAAACACCGGGTCACCGAACTGGAGCGTTCGGCTGATGCCGCCTGGGAAAAGGCGTATGCGGCAGAGGCTCGGCTCATGAACACCCCGGCCCCTGATCTCGCTGCCGTTCTGCACAAGCTCACGATGGTTTGGGGCGAGAATGGGAAATGCGACCGAGGCGATGAGGAAGACAAGCTCGCCATCCTCGCGGACCTGCGGCGACTGGCCAAGGTAACTCATTGAGAGGGCTGCACCGGGAAGGGGTGTCAATTCAACTGACACCCCAGCCTGTTATTCGGCAATCACCGAAAAAAGGGTGTCGGCTCAGCCGACACCCTTGATCGGATACCCCCCTTGAAACCCCCGTCAGTGCCCCCGTTCAACGAGCGTTGCAACGCCCGTTGGACGGTCGTTCTTCGGCCAGTAGGAGCAGGCAAATGGATCAGGGCTACGGTCGACTCAAAAAAAGCGTGGCGCGTACAACGCTCTATTGACACACCAAATAGCGTGGTGGATAACACGCTTATGACCGATACGATCCGAATCCCTGAATTCCGCCACGCCAGCTTCCTCCCCATGGAGGTTGAGGCGATCACCAACATTAAGCCCGCCACTATCCGAGACTGGCGGCGGCGCGGGCTCATTCGTCGGCCTGATGGCGATGGGTGGCAGCGCTTTCATCTTGGCGAAGTGGCCGAGCTTCTGATTCTGCGTACCTTGTCCGAGCAGGGTATTGGCCCTCAGCGGGTTGGAGCTTGGCTGCCTGCAATGGCCTCGCATGTCACACACCATGCGATGGCCAGTGAGGATGCTTGGGAAACTGCCGAAGGGTACCAGGCTTGGTGCAACGACGATGCGGACAGGCAGAAACTGCCGCTCGCCTTCTCTGCCAAGCGCTTCGGCGTCATCCTGCCCGCGCCGGGCGGCATTCACACGGTTGACGAACTAGACAGTTTTTACCGACAGCTTGGCGCAGAAGTCTCCACTATCTCTATCGTTCTCGACCTAGCTGCGCTGGGCCTTCATCTGCGAAGCCGGGCCCGGAAGCCCATAGCGACGGTTGAATGGTGGGAAGGCCAAGAAATTTAAGATCTCCCCGCCCCATCTCCGAGAGGCTGACGCGGCGAGGCCAACAACGAAAAGCTTTCCTCCCTGGGGCGGCAGCTCGAAAGAGCGGGGCATATCAAGGGTCAAGGAAGGCGACGCCGCAACAATTTCATGGGGGGAGCCGGAACATGACGAGCAACACGGGGCACGCATCGGGATAACCGGCAGCCCACTGCTCCTTTAGCAGGAGACCAAACATGGATGAGATCACCAAGCCCGCTTCGGCGGGAACGGCCGCACTTTGCCTGCCGCCAGCCCTTCGCAAGCCGCGCCTCCGCCGTTGGGAGGCATCGGAGTATCTGCGCCTGGTGCACGGCATCGAGGTAGCCCCCGCGACCCTGAGCAAGTGGGCGTCGGTGGGCGGCGGCCCAAGGTACAGCCGGATCAATCGCACTCCCCTCTACCCGGTCGAAGAACTGGACCGCTGGGTTGCGTCCAAGATTTCCGCTCCCGTCAGCAGCACCTCGGAGGAGTGAGCATGAGCCTTGAAGCCGTGGCCCCGAAATTGACCAAGTTGCTGCCCCTGCTCGGCACCAACCACGACGGCGAGGCGCTGGCGGCGGTGCGTGCCATCGAGCGCACGCTGAAAAGCGCCGGCCTGGACTTCCACGATCTGGCTTCATCCTTGGAAGCCATTGCCGCACTTAGCCGCGATCCTCAAACGTGGGAGGAAGTGGCTATCTGGTGCCGGGACAATGACCACGGCCGCCTTGCGCCACGGGAGAGGGAGTTCATCACAAGCGTTGCCGCCCACCTTGTTTGTGGCCGCCAGCCGACCGAAGCGCAGGAAGCATGGCTCCGCGCCATCTATGTCCGGATGCGGCGGGAGGCGACACATTGATGGATTACGCCCGCATCAACGCTGCGGCTCTAGCCGTGCTGCCGTCTCTGGTGGCGCGCTGGCTGCCGGATGGCCGGTGCGTCGGCAACGAATGGACCGCCCGCAACCCAAGGCGTGCTGACCGCACCCCCGGCAGCTTCCGGGTGAACATGCGAACAGGAAAGTGGGCGGATTTTGCAACCGGAGACAGGGGCGGCGATCCGATCAGCCTGGCCGCTTATCTGGCCGATGTGAGCCAGGCCGAGGCCGCCCGCTCCCTTGCCTCCATGCTAGGTATCTGAATATGAACATGTTCTCTCCTCTAACGCCAGAGGAAATCGCATCTTCGCAGGGAGCCTCCGCCCGGAGCGATAATCGGCGGCCAATCCTGCCGGTGCCGGATGATGCCCCCGAGGTGAAGTTCCGTCACCCGGAGTTCGGCATTCCCACCAAGAGCTGGCCCTACCACAATGCCGAAGGGCAGCTCCTCTTCTACATCGCCCGCTTCGACTACCAGAACGCAGAGGGTGCTCCATCCAAGGAGTATCTGCCCCTCACCTTCTGCGACCTCGGAAACGACCGACGGCAGTGGCGCGCCAAGGGCATCGAGGGCCAGCGCCCCCTTTATCAGCTGCACGAAATCATGGCCCGCCCTGACGCGCCCGTGATCGTCACGGAGGGGGAGAAGGCGGCGGACGCGGCGACGGTTCTCTTTCCTGACCTGATTGCAACAACCCCGCCCAACGGTGCCCAATCCCCTCACAGGGCCGACTGGACGCCACTGGCCGGGCGGCAGGTCATCATTGCGACGGACAACGACGAACCGGGTGCCCGATTTGGCGACAAGGTGGCCTCGCTGCTGCGTGAGGCTGGCACTGCCGAGATCCTGCATCTTGCGCCGCATCAACTGGCGGACTGGATCTGGCGCAACGGTGAAAAGCTGCCCCGCGGTGCCGACATTCCCAAGGGTTGGGATCTGGCCGACGCCCTGGAAGAGGGCTGGACAGCCGAGGCGGTGAAGGAGGCGCGGGCCAGCCAGCCCCACTTCTTCTCGCCCTACCCTTATGATGAAGAAGAAGACACTGCTGAAGCCTCGTCCGGTTGGCGCTGGCCGTTTCGCCTGACCGAACATGGTGTGGAGAAGCGCATCGAGAAAGTGGACAAGGAGACCGGACAAACCACCATCGAGTGGCGCTGGTTCTGCTCGCCCCTTGAAGTGGTGGCCGAGACCCGCAACGACGATGGCGAGGACTGGGGGCGGCTGCTCAGGGTCACGGATCGGGACGCCCGAAGCAAGGAGTGGGCAATGCCCATGTCCATGTTGGCAGGCGACGGCAGCGCATACCGCGAGCGGCTGCTCAGCCTCGGCCTCATTCTCGCGCCGGGCCGCTTCGCACGCGAGGCTCTGCACGAGATGATTTCGACCGCCCGCCCCACCGAGAAGGCGCGGTGTGTCAGCCACCTTGGCTGGAGCAGTCAGGCCTTTGTGCTGCCCCGTCAAACCATAACCCTCGGCAATGATGGCGAGCGGGTGCTGTATCAGAGTGATGCCTATGCGACCGATCCTTACCGGGTGGGCGGCACGCTGGATGGCTGGCAGAGCAGCGTTGCGGCGTTGGCGGTCGGAAACTCCCGCCTCGTCTTCGCGATCAGCGCAGCCTTGGCCGGCCCGCTTTTGAAACTCGTGGAGACGGAATCGGGCGGCTTCCACTTCCGGGGCGGGTCATCCATTGGCAAGACCACGGCGCTGCAAGTGGCTGGCTCCGTCTGGGGTGGCAGGGATTTCATCCGCTCATGGCGGGCCACCTCGAACGGCCTTGAGTCCATTGCGGCGATGCACTGCGACACCGTGCTTCTGCTGGACGAGATGGGCCAGTGCGATAGCCGGGAGGTTGGACAGAGTGCCTACATGCTGGCCAACGGCCAGGGGAAAACCCGCGCCGGCCGGAATGGAGAGGCACGCCGGGCGCTACGGTGGCGCACACTGTTCCTTTCAACCGGGGAAATCAGCCTGGCTGACAAGATGGCGGAGGACGGGCGCGGCGGCCGCGCTGCTGCCGGTCAGGAAGTCCGTGTCACCGACATTCCGGCCGATGCCGGCGCGGGCCTTGGCATCTTCGAGAACCTGCATGGCTTCCCGTCTGCCGATGAGTTCGCCCGCCATCTGAAGGCAGCGGTCAGCGAACACTTCGGGCACGCCTCCCTTACCTTTCTGCACGCCCTGGTGCGAAGCCGCGATGAAATTCCTGGCGAGGTGAAGAACATCCAGCAGCAATTCATTGAGGCGCATTGCCCTCCCTTTGCGGATGGACAAGTGCGGCGGGTACTGGCCCGCTTTGGCCTTGTCGCGGCAGCCGGCGAGCTTGCCATCCAATTCGGCATTGTCGGTTGGCAGCCACTTGAGGCCGCCCATGCGGCAGCAAAGTGCTTCTCCGACTGGCTGGAGGCGCGAGGCGGGGCCGAACCCGCAGAAGAGCGGGAGGCGCTGGCGGCGGTGCGGCGCTTCATCGAGTTGCACGGATCCTCCCGGTTCGAGCCGATGGGGGAATTGGCTCCCAAGGATGGCTTCGGCAACCCGATTGAAACCCGTATTGTGGATCGCGCCGGTTTTCGCCGTCGGGATAAGGCTGGGGGCACCGAATATATCGTGCTGCCAGAGGTGTGGCGGTCGGAAATCTGCAAGGGCTTTGACCCGTCGCTTGTGGCACGCACGCTGCTGAAGCACGGCATCCTGAAGGCTGGCGAGCAAGGCAAGCCCCAGCGAAACGTGCGATTGCCGATGTCGTCAAAAACATACCGCTGCTATGTCATCGCTTCCCACATCCTTGGCGACAGCCAGGGGGAGGAAGAGCATGATTGACCTGAGCGGAGCTGCTGCGCTCGCCCGGCGGCTGGGCCTGACCCCGCTGACGTCAGCGCCGCAGGGCGTAGGCATAGGTGACGCAGACCTACTGGACGATTACGAGGAGCGAGCCGCCATCATGGAATTTGACGGCGGCCTTCCGCGCCAGGAAGCGGAGGCTCGCGCATGGCAGGAAGTGTTCGGCTCCGAGCAACACGGACAGAGTGACCAAGAATAATCGGGAATATTCCGGAATATTCCGGAAAATCTAAGGCGGCCTTCGTGGCCGTTTTTTCTTTAGATCGCAACGATAATGGCAAATCTAGTTCACAGCAACTGCTTGTGAACGGAAATGATTGATCGCCTCAAGAAGCTTCTTAGACTGGAAGGGAAGGGAACACTGGCCAATCCCTCTTCCGAACTTCTCGCCTTGTTCGGAAGCAGTCCAGCGGCCTCTGGTGTTGCAGTAACACCGGAGACGGCCATGCGCTGCCCAGCGGTCTATGCGGCCGTGAAGGTCATCTCTGAATCCGTCGCCCAGTTGCCCCTGCACCTGTTCCAGCGCCTTCCCGGCGGCGGCAAGGAGCGGGCGAGCAACCATCCGCTAGAAGAGCTGCTGAGCGGCCAGGCCAACGACTGGACTTCGGCTTTCGAGTTCAAACTGTACCTGCAAACGTCCCTCTGCCTGCACGGCAACGCCTACGCCTATATCAACCGCGTCGATGGACAGATTGCCGAGCTGATTCCCCTGCCTTCTCCGTGCGTCACTGTGGAGATCGACACGGCGACGCTCGAACCCTTCTACCGCGTGACGGCAGCAGACGGCAGCCAGCGCGTCTATGACCGCACCGAGATCTTCCACCTGCGGACCCTCGGCACCGCTCCGCATGTTGGCATGTCTCCCATCATGCAGGCCAAGGAAGCGATCGGGCTGGCCCTTGTCATGGAGGAGTACGGAGCGCGGCTGTTCGGCTCCGGTGCGCGGCCTAGCGGCGTGTTCAAATATGCCAAGACCCTGGGTCCGGAGGCGCTTCGCCGCCTCAAGGACAGTTTTAACGCCGCTCACTCCGGTGGAGCCAATGCGGGCAAGACGCTGATCCTCGAAGATGGGATGGACTTCCAGGCGCTCCAGTTCAACTCCGTGGATCTTCAGTTTCTGGAAATGCGCCGGCACCAGTTGGCGGAGATTGCCCGCGTCTTTCGCATCCCGCTCCATCTGCTTCAGGAACTGGAGCGCACGACTCACAACAATGCCGAACACATGGGCCAGCAGTTCCTGTCCCTGACTCTGCTGCCGTGGCTCAAGTGCTGGGAAGGGGCAATCCGTCGCTCTCTCCTGACGCAAGATGAGCGAGCACAGTACTACGCAGAGTTCCTGACCGACGATCTTGCCCGTGCCGATCTGGCCGCCCGGTTCGATGCCTATGCGAAGGCCGTCACCAACGGCCTGCTTTCCCCGAACGAAGTACGCGCCGCTGAGAACCGCCCGCCCTACGCTGGCGGCGATCAGTTCCGCCTGCCGATGAACACCGAAGACGCCAGCAAGCCGGAGGCCCGCAATGGATCGCTTTGACCTCGAAGTGAAGCTGTCCACCAGCGAGGCCGGAGTTTTGACCGGCTATGCCTCCTTGTTCAACGATGAGCCGGACAGCTACGGCGACGTGATCGCTAAGGGCGCGTTCGCCCGAAGCCTCGCCCAGCACAAGGCGGCGGGAACCGTGCCCCTGATGCTGTGGCACCACGATCTGGCCGAACCCATCGGCATCTGGCTGGACGTGCGGGAGGACAGCGCAGGCCTTGTCGTGACTGGCCGCCTGATCCTTGAAACCCGCCGGGGGCAGGAAGCCTATGCCCTGCTGAAGGCCGGGGCGCTGAATGGCCTTTCCATTGGCTACCGCACGCGGGCGTCTGAACCCCGCCCTGGCGGCGGCCGAATCCTGAAAGACGTGGACCTCTACGAAATCTCGTTGGTGACGATCCCTGCCGCGACACGGGCACGGATCACCAGCGTGAAGAATGCCGCGATGGGCGCGGCGCATGAACGGAGAAACAACATGGATCGCAATGAACAGAACCCCGCGCCCGAAGCGGGCGACACCGATATTGAAGAGCGCGTCACCGCCATTGAAGAAAGCGTGGCCGGTATCGACACCCGCCTGAAGGCGGTGGAGGCCAGCATCACGAATGTTGCCAAATCCGCTTCGCGCATCGAGCAGAAGCTGAACCGCCCGGGCGGTATCGCCCCCGAAGTGAAGCCGGCACCGGCCGAGCTTGAGGGTAAGGCCTTCGGTTCGTTCCTGCGCCGCGGCCTCGAGCGGATGGACCCGCTGGAAGCCAAGGCGCTGACCGTCTCTGCCGACACCGCCGGAGGCTATCTGGTCCCTGACCAATTCCAGCGCGAGCTTATCAAGAACCTGGTGCTGTTCAGCCCCATGCGGCAACTCGCCCGGATCAGTCAGGCTTCGAGCAGCTCGATCCTCCTCCCCAAGCGCACCGGCACGCTCACGGCCAAGTGGGAAGGTGAGACGGATGACCGCGACAGCACCCAGCCCAGCTATGGTCAGCAGACCCTGACCGTTTACGAGCTGGGCTGCTATGTGGACATCTCCAACCAGTTGCTGGAAGACAGCGCCTTCAACATGGAGGCTGAGCTTTCCTCGGACTTTGCCGAGGAGTTCGGCCGAGCTGAGGGCGCGGCATTCATCAACGGCACCGGCACCGGGCAGCCGAGCGGCCTCCTCAACACGGCTGGCATTACTGCCCTTGAGGCGGTAGCGGCCAACGCGATCACGGCTGATGAGCTGATTGACCTGTTCCATGCCTTGCCGGGCTTCTACGCGGCCAACGGAACGTGGATTATGAACCGCAGCACCATCGGCGTGGTTCGCAAGCTGAAGAACGCATCCGGCGATTACCTGTGGCGGGACTCCCTTGCCGAAGGCAATCCCCCGACCATCCTTGGCCGCCCGGTTGTTGAGATGCCTGACATGCCGGACCTTGGCGCAGGCGCGGTTCCCGTCGCCTTCGGCGACTTCCGGCAGGGCTTCCGCATCTTTGACCGCGTGTCCCTGTCCGTGCTGCGGGATCCGTACTCTATCCAGACGAAGGGCCAGGTGCGCTTCCATGCCCGCCGCCGCGTGGCCGGTGGCGTGGTGAAGGCGGAAGCCATCAAGTTCCTTCGCATGGCGGCTGCCTGATTAGCTGGGTGCGGGTTTCAGCCCGCGCCCTCACCCGCCTGAAGCAAAGGATACCCTCACTAATAATGAGGGTATCGCCCGTGAAGCACAGAGTTCTGAGAGGATGACTCGATGCCTTGGGCACCACCCAAGCACTGCCCGAGGGGGCACCCACCCTACACCGGCAACCGCTGCCCTCAATGCAAGGCCATGACCGAGGCATTGCGTCCATCAGCGCGAGCGCGGGGCTACGATCGGAAGTGGCAGCGGGAAAGCAAGGCGTGGCTTGCCCTGCCTCGCAACCGCCTGTGCATCTGTGGGTGCGGCCAGGTGGCTGACGTTGTGGATCACAGGATACCTCACAAGGGAGACATGGGCCTCTTCTGGGACCGAGCCAACTGGCAGCCCATGAACCGCCGGTGCCACAGCCGCAAGACGGCCCAGCATGATGGCGGCTTCGGCCGGCCGGTCACAGAGGGAGGGGGCAGCTTCGAATTCTGAGCGAGTTGGCCAGGGACCGCCACCCAATCTTGCGCGCAATCTTTCGGAAATTGGGAGTTTTCTAAAATGAAGGGCAGGAAGCCGAAGCTCACCGTCATCGATGGCGGGACCGTGCGCGGCAAATGCCCGTCCGCGCCAGCCTGGCTCACATCGCAGGCCAAGGCTGAATGGAAGCGGGCTGCCCCGGAACTGCACGGCCGAAATCTGCTGTCCTCGGACACGCTGGCAACGCTGGAAAGCTACTGCGTAGCCGTCGGCGTGGTGCGTGAATGCGAGGAGATCATGGGCCGCGATGGGCGGCTGATCGATACCGAAGACGGCCCCAAACCCCATCCAGCCTTCAAAATGCAGAGCGCCGCCATGCGGGAAGCCCGCCTGCTTGCGGCTGAACTCGGCCTCACCCCGCACCGCCGCGGCTCGAAAGGAAAGGACGAAGGACGCAAAAATGACGACTGGGCCGATCTTCTCGCCTGATCCAGCACTCTATCCTGACCCGACAGGCCGAGCAGACCGGATATGCCGTTTCGTCCGCCGCCTGCGCCTGTGGGAAGGAGACTTTGCCGGTCGCCCCTTCCACCTGCACAGTTTTCAGGAGGCCGTGATCCGCCGCATCTATGGTCCGTCCAACGAAGACGGGAGCCGCAAGGTACGGTTGGCTTGCATCTGGATTCCTCGCGGCAACGCCAAGACAACCTTGGCCAGTGCGCTCGCCCTCGCCCATTTCATGGGGCCGGAGGCGGAGGCTGGCGGACAGGTCGTCATGGCCGCCGCTGACCGCGAAAACGCCAGCATCGCCTTCAACTCCTCCCACCAGTTTGTTCTGCAGGACGATACCCTGTCCAGCCTGGTCCGCCCGGTTGAGAGCCGGAAGACGCTTATCCATCCTCGCACCAAAAGCACGCTGAAGGCCATCTCGTCGGAAGCCTACTCGAAACACGGCCTGAACGTGTCCTTCTTCCTGGCCGATGAAATCCATGCCTGGCCCTTGGGAGAGGGCCGCAAGCTGTTCAAGACCGTCACCGACTCCATGGTGAAGCGGTCAAACCCGCTCACGGTTGTCATTTCCACCGCAGGCGAGGGGCAAGGCGGTCTTGCATGGGATCTGTGGCAATACTCCCAGAAGGTGGCCTCTGGCGAAGTGGAAGACCCAAGCTTCGCCCCGATCATCTTTGCCGCTGACCCGGCGGCCGACTGGCGGGATGAAGCCGCCTGGCACGCTGCCAACCCGGCCATTGAGGCCGGCTTCTGTTCGCTTGAGGAACTGCGAATCAAGGCCCGCAGGATCGAACATTTCCCGGCCGAGATTGCCGACTTCCGCCGCTTCCACCTCAACCAGTGGCAGGAGGGTGCGGCCAACCCCTGGCTGGCGCTGGATGTGTATGACACAGCTGAGGCAATGACGCCGATCGACCAGCTCATGGGGCGGCCGTGCTGGATCGGCGTTGACCTGTCCAGCGTCGAGGATCTGACGGCGGTTGTAGCCGTGTTTCCGGACGGCGATGGCGAGGCCCGGCGGTATGACGTGCTGCCCATGTTCTTCCTGCCAGAGGCGGGCATCGCCAAGAAGGGAGAGCGCGACCAGGCCGACTATCTGCGCTGGGCAGAAGAAGGGCATCTCACCCTCACGCCCGGCAACGTCGTGGATCACTCCGCCATCGTGGATCACATCACCGCCCTGGGCGAACGGTATGCTGTTCAGGAAATCGCCATTGATCGCTGGAACTCCACGGCTGTCAGCACAGCTCTTCAGGCAGAGGGGTTTGCCATCAACCAGTTCGGCCAAGGCTTTGCCAGCATGGCCGCCCCTGTAAAGGAACTGAAGCGGGCAATCCTCAGCGGTCACTTTCGCCACGGCGGGAACCCGCTCTTGCGGATGTGCTTCGCCAACGTAGTGGCTGACAAGGACGCGGCCGAAAACGAGAAGTTCACCAAGGACCGAGCGCGGGGACGCATTGACGGCGCGGTGGCAGCAGCAATGGCAATCGGGCGAGTGCTGGCCAATGAATCGGCCCCCTCGCCCTACGAGCAGCGCGAAGAAGGCTTCCTGTTCATCTGATTCGCCCGGCTGTTCCCTGCGTTCCCCTCACATTGCGGAGCGGGGGAACAGCCCAGATCGAAGCATTAGTTCTGTAAAATCAGACGCTTGCGCGTCTTGTTCCCCATGTTCCCCGCGTTCCATGCGAAAAACATCAAGGTTGAACTGGAAGACAATGGCGGCGGAGGCGCACAGTCAGGGCGGAGATCCTTGGCGGTTCGCCCGGCAGGCATTTGCTCTCGCCTGCTTCCTATATGATTCCTGCGCTGATCCAAGCGGGGCAGTTGTTCGCTCTAAGTCCTTGAAAAAGGTGGCGCACCCGACACGATTCGAACGTGTGGCCTTTGCCTTCGGAGGGCAACGCTCTATCCAGCTGAGCTACGGGTGCATCGCCTAAGCGAACGGCCCTTCCGTTATCAGAAGAAGGGCCCT
>Ga0164243_10004968_pt1 | contig 20503 bp, 23 predicted proteins | sample OricompcompostOP_FD_108781 | JGI IMG/M metagenome (GOLD analysis project Ga0164243, IMG submission 108781) | Organic Plus compost microbial communities from Emeryville, California, USA - Original compost - Organic plus compost (OP) | ecosystem: Engineered > Solid waste > Mixed feedstock >...
CGGGATCAACGGCTCCACCAACTCCCACAGCTCATCCGGCACCAACCGCAACGACAACGCATCACTCACAACCCAAGATCATCGCCGATCACCGACAGATCACCACGTAAGACACGCCCTTAGCATAGATTCGGATACCGGCAACGGTTCCGGGCAGCGCTGCGTCCTCGCGCCGAACGAGTCCGTCCCGCGCACGGCCCGGCCGTCCAGCCGGAACGCCTGCTGGGCGAGGTGGTCGATCACGATGTCGCGGACGGTGGCCGCAGGGAGCACACGCGGTGGAGCCGCACCCGATCAGGTCGGCCGTGTGGGCACGAAGCCTGCGGCTGCTCGACCCCTGCGCTCATCCGCGAGCGAGCACGTGCGCCCGCCGGCGGCAGGTGGTCAGCGGGGCGCCATGCGGATCGCGCCGTCGAGCCGGATGACCTCGCCGTTGAGCATCGGGTTCTCGACGATGTGTTTGGCCAGCGCCGCGAACTCCGCGGGGTCACCCAGGCGAGACGGATGCGCTGGCCGACGAGGTCGGTGTCATCGCGGACCGGGAGGACCTGCTGGTGTCCATCGCGCCCGGTGCGGGCGGGGGTGCCCCGGCGTGTTTCTACCCTGCCCGCGCGCTGATCGAGGTCGACGGCAACCACCTCGGTGTCGACCCCGCCACCGTCACCCCCGCCAACATCAGCGACCGCACCCGCTACGCCCCCACCTGGGGCGCGTTGACCCACGAATGCGGGCACGCCAAACACACCACCTGGGAACCCCCGCGCGACGCCCCGCCGGGGGTGGTCGCCGCCGCCATGCTGCTGGAAGAGCCCCGGATGGAAGCCGCGCAGGTGCGTCGCCGCCCGGATGACCGGCACTGGTTGCGGGCGTGCGCGCGGGACATCGTCGCCGCCGACCTGCACCTGTTTGCCGACCCCGCGACCGCCCCGAAAATGACCGCCCCGGACGCCGCGCACACCGCCGCCCTGCTGCTGGGGCGGGTCGACGGCGGCATCCTCACCCGCGCCGAGGTCGCCCCGGTCGCCCGTGTCATTGAAGACGTGCTCGGCACCGACACGCTGGGCAAGCTGCGCGCGGTGTGGCGCACGGCGTTGCGCACCGCCGACCACGACGGCGACACGATGCTCGAACTTGGGCGGCAGTGGTGCGAGATCGTGGGCACCGACCCGAACACCCCCGACCCCGGCGCGGCGGCACCCGACCCGAACGCCACCCCCGACCCGTCCGGCACCCCCAACGGTTCCGGTGCCCCGTCGCCGTCCGGCGGGGCGTCGGGCGGCACCCCGTCGCCGTCACCGTTGGCGGGCGCGATCGAAGCCGTGCTCGACAACGTGGCGGCGAAGGTGGCGCGCGAGAAGGCACCCGAGGACCCCGCCGCGAAGGCCGCCGCCGCGCAGGCACGGGAGAACGCCAAGCGGAAGATCGCCGAACAGGCCGCGCGGTCGGTGTTCGGTGTCACGCCCGGTTCCCGTGACGGGCGCACCGCCTGCACGGGCACCCGACCGCCCACCGCCGACGAGCGCACCGCCGCGCGGGTGCTGGCGCGCGCCATGTCCACCGCCGGGGTCCGTGACCGGGTGGCGGTCAAGACCACCTCGATCGTCCCGCCCGGACGGCTGCGGATGCGGGGCGCGCTGGTCGCCGACGCGCAACGCGCCGCAGGCGCGATCCCTACCGCCGAACCGTTCACCCGCACCACCCGCACCCGTGTGCCCACCCCGCCGCTGCGGCTCGCGATCGCGTGCGACGTGTCCGGCACGATGCGCTGGGCGTCCGAGCACGTGGCCTCGGCGGCATGGATTCTGGCCAACGCCGCCCGCCACACCACGGTCCCCGCGCAGACCGCGACCGTGATCTTCGGCAACCGGGTGCGCCCGCTCACCCTGCCCGGCACCGCCCCCGCCGCCGTCACCGAGTTCGCCTCCAACGACAACTGGGAAGACATCCCCACCGCGATCGACGCCCTCGACGGCGCGCTCGGGTTGTCCACCCCCGGCGCGGCGCGGCTGCTGGTGATCGTGTCCGACGGCCGATACCGCCCCGCCCCCCGCGCGGACGGGCAGCGCAAGCTCAACCGGTTGCGCGCCAACGGGTGCGCGGTGCTGTGGCTGACCACCCGCGACACCGACACCCCGCTGGACGGGGCGACCGTGCACCGGTTGACCGACCCCACCACCGCCGCCCGCGCCATCGGGCGCGCCGCCACCACCGCACTGCGCGCCGCCACCCGCTGAACCCCGCCCCGGTCGGGGCGGTCCCACGCCCCGACCGACCCGCCAACCAAACAGCCACGAGGTGATCACCGTGAACGACAACCGCATCGCGACCGTGGGCGAGTTGGTCGCCGCCCTGTCCGACTACGACCCCGCCACGCCCGTCCGGATCGCCACCGAGTCCGCCGAGTACATGGACCACACCGTCGGGCACGTCGTGCGCACCCCCGGCGACCCGGACAGCGACTGCGTCCTGCCCAACGACGTGCCCGTGGTCCGCATCGGCACGGGCGGCTCGTATTGCTGCCTTCCCGACCGTGCCGCCGACGTCCTCGGGTGGTCGTGATGGCCACGACCACCCCGTCCGGACTCGTCGGTGTCGCCGAGCGTGCCGTGCACGCCGCGCGCGACTACCGCGCCGCCGACCCGCACGGGTTCGGCCGCCGCCACGACACCCCCGAGGAGTGGAACCGGTGGGCGCGTCGCGCCCGTGTCGCCCGCACGATCGCCGCCGCCCTGCAGGTAGCCGTCGAGCAGGTGCTCGTCACCGACGACCCGCACCGCACCTACCGCACCCGGAGCGGACCGGTTCCCGGTGACCTGATCACCGTCACCGACCCGCCGACCGGGCGCGCGTGGCGGTTCATCCCCGACTTCACCACCCTCGGCGAGGGGTGGCTGCTGCTCGACCGCTGCCCCGACTGCGAGGCCGAGGTCCCCGTCACCCGCATCGCCACCCTGGCCGACCTCGGCGAGCACCTCGACCCCGACGGCGACATCACGGTCGCCGACGAGGCCCGTGACGAGGCGCTGCACCAGCCGGGCTGCGCCTTCGCCTTACCCACGGTCAACTAAACCGAGCCGACCACCCGCCACGCCCGAAGGAGGAACACCGTGAACCGCGACCCCGTCGCCCGTACTCGCCCGAGCGACGACCTCGACCCCGCCCTGCCGCCGGAGACGGTGCTGCTCGCCCCGGCACCGCCGGAGGCCGTGCCGCTGCGCCCGCCCGCCGGGGTGTGGGGGCTGGTCGTGGTGGCGGTGCGGACCACGCCCGCCGCCGGAGCCCCGGTTCGGTTCGTCGGCGACGCGCCCGCCGCCGACCCCGCTCACACCGACACCGCAGCCCTGCTGGCGGGCGTGTGGCTACCCGCGCCGCCGCCCGCCGACCTGCACGACGGGGACGTCGTGGTGCGCCTGCACCCACCCGGCAACGGTGACCCCGACGGCGACCCTGCCGTGGCCGACGTCGAGATCCTCGCCGTCATGCAGGGCGAGTGGCGCACCGTGGGCACGTGGCAGGCGGTCGACGCGCGGTGGCCGCATCAGGTCGCCATGTCGGTGCTGGTGCACATGCGCTTCCTCGCCGACGCCGCCCTCAACGACGCGCACTGGGCGACGCTGACCGGGCCGGTCGCCGCCGCCCTGCCCGCCTGGTTCTCACGCGAGCTCGGACTCGCCGGCGAGTCCGCGGGCTCGGCGCCTCGCCGCGCGCCCGATGCCCTCGCCGCGCTGATCGAGGCCGGGCTCATCGAGGTGGGCGAGCAGCTGGTGTGGGGCGGGCACACCGCCACCGTCCGCGCCGGAGGCGTCCTGCACGACGGCGGAGGGCACGAATTCGCCGTCGCCACGGTCACCTCGCTGGCCACCAGCCTCGCGGGCTACACCGCCAACGGCTGGCACCTGTGGCACCGCGCCCGCGACCACCGCCCACTGTCCGCGCTGCGCACCGAACTCGGCACACCCCAGTAAAACGGAAGGAAGCGCCCCCATGTATGACCGCGACGAGCGCGTCGAACTCGTCCAGACCACCGACCCGCACACCCGCCTCACCCCCGGCATCCGAGGCACCGTGCGCGGCTACAGCGACCGCCCGACCCCGACGCTGCACGTCGCGTGGGACGACGGCTCCACCCTCGCGATGCTGCTCACCGAAGGCGACATCGTCACCCGCGTCGAGGAGCCTGACACAACCGAACAGCGGCCGGGCCAGTGACCACCACGGCCGACTTCTACGACGGGCACGCACGCCACGCCGTCTGGCTGGGCTCGCTCCAGGGCAACGCCGACCCCGACACCGTGCGCACCGTCGCGTGTGGACGGTTGCTGCTGGACGCGACCGACCCGCTCACCTACGCCGACGCCGTCACCGACCTTCTCGACGTGTGGGCCGAGGAAGGCCACGGGCACGGCTACCACCCGCGCCACGGCTGGCCGTGGTTGTGGCCCGACAGCCGCGACACGGACTGGGTGTTCACGTTCGCGCACGGCCGGGTGCAGACCACGACCGGCCGCGCGTGGCTGATCGACCCACGCCACCTCGCCTTGTAAGACGACAAGCAACCGCGCACCGCAAGGAGTTCACGCATGTCAGACACCGTTTCCGTGACACCGGGCACCGAAAGGCCCGCCTCGGCCGCCGCGCACTGCGCCACCGCCGAGGACGAGTTCGCCCGCGCGCGACAGCTCTACCAGAGCGAGCCGGACGAGTACCGGCGGCGCATGGAGTGGGCCTCGATGCATCTTCGGTTCGCCGAGGTCATCACTCACGCAAGCCCACTGGTCACCGAGTACGCGCTCGCCGAGATCAACCCGGCCTGGACGTCGCTGCGGATGTTCGCGGGCAGTGAAGCCAAGGCGTGGAACGAGTTCATCGGCAAGCACGGCGGCGGTGCGCGATGAACGCCAACGACAACAGCTCGCAGGACAACGAGGCCCGCGTGCTGGACTTCGAGCCGAATTGCCCGGACTGTGCCGTCGCGGTCGGGGAGGCGCACATCGAACGAGTACCACCGCGGGTGTGACGTCGCGCGGTGCCTCGTGACCGGGCTGCAGCGGCTGGGCTGCGAGGCCGACCACGACTGCGGCCGGGACGTGTGGACGGGGTGGTGGCCGGGCCAGGTCGACTGCGAACGGCTCGGGTGGATGCTCGGCCCCGGCCTTCCCGACCTCAACCGCCTCTACACCGAGGCGACCTGGGACGCCCAACGATGCGCCTGGGTGACAACCACCTGACCCGCGCCGCACAAGGCCAGCGCACCTACCAGTGGCCGACCTGTCGAGTTGACCGCAACCTCGCGCAACCGCTGGAAGTTATCGAGCATGAGCGGTGACCACGCCGACTTCCACGTCGGCACCGGAACGGACGGCCGCTGGCTTGGGCTCATGGGCCGAGTTCCGCCACCCGAGATCGCCCTGCCCCCGTCCTCGGCCGCCGGCGTGGCCGCTGGCCCGACCCTCGCCGCCGCCGCGATCCGCGAGGCGATGCTCGGCCCTGCTGCGGCCCGCCGGAGGCCATCACAAGCGCACCGCACTCACCCGCCGCGTCCGTGGCCGCCGCGCTGGCCACCAGAACGAAAGGCTTGATCATGGGTTTCACCGGACTGCTCATCCTCGCCCGCGCCGAGGCGCCGCTGACCGGCCTGGACCAGCTGGCCGGACTCGACGCCGAACTCGCCGGCCGCCGCGATGACCACTGGCAGCTCGCGGCGGTCGCCGGACACGCTCAGGACACGCCCGCGTGGGCCGCCGCGCTGGTGGACGTCACCACCGCCCCCGTGCTGATCGCCGTCGTAGAGGACAGCGACACCGCGCTGCTGCTGGCCGACAGCCCCGAAGGTCACCGGTGGATCACCGTGCTCAACGCCCCGGCCGACAGCGCGGGCCGGGCAGCGGTCGGCGACTCCAGGGCGATGACCGCGATCGCCGAGACGGCCGTCGCGTGGGCCGCCGAGGCCGGACAGACCGTCGCCACCGAGCCCGTGCTGGAGGCGTTGTGCGCGGCCGACCGCGACAACCGCGCCGCCGATCAGGCGTTCAGCGATGCGGCGGGAGACGTCGCGGCGATGACCGAGGTCGTGCGCAACCAGATCTCGTTTATCGAGGTCTACGTCCTGCGGGTGCTGGCCGTGCTCGGGCTGTCCCTGCCCGCTGCGGAGGCGGGCTCCTGGTGGGCGCATCTGGCCAGTCAGGTGGAGCCGCACTCCCCGTAGCCCCCGCTCACGATCCACGCCCCGCCTGTGGCACCGTGATCGCCTTTGCCGTCTCGTCACGAGCCTGTTCCGGCCATGACACACACGGCGGGGTGGGGATCGAGCGAAGGCGAATGTGGTTGTGTCCCAACGGGTTCACCGTTGGGACACAACCACATTTCGTGACGGTGCCCTGGTTAGTTCGTCGGTGCGGGGGCAGTCGCCGCTTCCGCCGGGGCGAGCGCGAAACGCCTCGGTTTGTCCTGGGTCTTCACGGCGGTGCCGTCGGCGACCAGCTTGTCCAGCGCGTTGCTGACCGCGCCCGACGATTTCCCGCCCAGGGCGTTGGCGATCGCGGTGGGACCGAACTGATCGCCGGGGTGGTCGCGCAGGTAGTCCTCGACCATCCCGCGCAACGCGCCGGGTGCCAGCCGCGCGGCCTTGTCGTCCCCGCCGCCCTCCGTCGCCGGGTCGGCGGTGGTCGCCGCGCCGCCGTCTGTGGACGTGGTCGCCTCAGCGACGGGTTCGGCCTGCGCCGGGTCGCTCGCCTCGGTGTCGGCGGTGTCCTGGGTGTCATCGGCAGCGGCGTCCGTCGGCTCGGGGCTCGCTGGTTCGGTCGGTTCACCGTCGGCGGCCGTGGCCGTGTCGGTGTCGTCCGGGGCGGCCGAGGTGTCCGGGGCTGCCTGCGCGGTGTCCGCCGAGTCGGCGTCACCCTGGTCGGCGTCACCCTGGTCGGCGGCGACCGGGGTGTCGTCGACGTCGGTGATCGCCCACAGGTCGGCGGCGCGCCGCCCGCCGTCGGCGATCCCGGCGGTGCGGGTGACGCTGCCGTCGCCCGCCCACTTGACGAGGATCTTCTGGGCGGTCGATTTCCCGATCTTCGCGGCGGTGGACAGGTCGGCGGCGGTGCTGTTCGGGTTGGCGTGCAACGCCGCCCACAGCTTGTCTTCGGTGTCGGTGCGGGCCTTCGCGGTGGTCGTCGGGTCGGGCACCGACCGCAGGGTCCGGGCGGAACCGGTCGTGCTGGTCGTGTTGGTGCGGGTTTTGCGGGTGCGGGTCTTGCTGGACATGACGTCCCTCGATTCGTGGTTCGTGATCGGTGGTGGTCATGCCCCGGCCGGAGCGGGTGTGGCCCCCGGTGCGCTGCCGGTGTGTTCGGGCCACACGACTATGGACGCTTCCTTCGGCGCGAAAAGCAAGCAGATTCGGCAAACAAGACGTCCGTCTCATATAGACAGTGCCGTGTGACGACGCACGTTAGTTGGCGAAATGCGGCGTCATAGTGACGACCGATCACGGGGTGAGCCGTCGCCGTGCGGAGCTAGAAATCGGGTTCATGACACGAAACCATTGCCCATATGGGTCCTATACGTGTGCGACGCATCCAACGGCGTTGACAATCGCACGATGACGAAGCGTCCATATGTGTCACCAACGGAAGCACCCCGCGACGGGGAACACGAAGGGACGCATCATGTCAACCACATCCGACACCACAACGCCGGCGCCGATGATCCTGACCGGCGACCATCACGACGCGACAGTCGAGTTGTCGCTCGTGGATATCGCCGACCGCATCCGGGCCGACCTCTGCGACGTTCAGGGGGACGACATGTTGCCCGCCGAGGCGGTGTTCATCGTCGCCGCCGACGATTCCGGCCCGCAGAACCTGATCCGCATTACCGTATCCGGGCTGCAGGCCAGCACGGCTAACCCGTCATGGGGTACGGCACGGGATGTGGTCCGCACGGTGTTTGAATTGGCGGGCCACTACAACCACTTCGAATCCGGCGCCACCTATCACGCGCGGTTCCTCACGGCCATCGACGCAGTCACCGACGAAGGAACGGTCTGTGGGGGATTCGTCGGCGCGATCAGCTCCTAGGGCTGAAACGGATTGCGCCGCGCGCCACTATTCCGCTACCGTGAAAGCACGCCACGCCAAGGTGAGTAGCCTTGGCCCGACGGCCCCGGCTCCCGGCCGGGGCCGTCTCTTATTCCCGGCAGTCCCGCAACGAAACGTCGTAGCGACGTCGCCGCGAGACCCATAAACAAACCTTTGTCTCGCAAATAGGGTGCGTCGCTTCGCCACCTAGCGTGCGTTGTCACATGCCGTGGCGCTGGGAATCGTTGCGCCACACGGGTCCACTTCGCGCCCGTCGCGTACGGGGCCGTTGACAACTCCGCGACCACGAAGCGTCCATACACGTCGACCACCGCGAAAACCGAAGGAGCGTAACCGATGTGACACCGGGCGGCGTCGGCTGGGTCGGGCGTTTGTGACCGCTGTCCGCGCCGTAGCGCGACCGCACCGCAACGACGCGACTGAAATAGCCGGATCGGCGCGCGACCGTGTCACGGCCAATCGGAGAGCTTCGTCATTGACCGCAAAGGAAACACAAGCCATGTCCATTGTGGTAACCGCGCGCGATGTCCCCGAAATCAGGGCGCGCATGGCGTCGTGGGCACGTGATCCGGGCACTGACGGCGCGGTCAACTGGTTCACGTTCTGGCTCGGCCCGCACCCCGAACAGGCCACCGAATCGCGGGTGTTCGACCGCGCCGACGACGTGTCCGCGACCATCAGTGGCACGCTGGCCGCCCAGCTTCCGGCCGCCGAGTTGTTTTACGTGTCCGACGACATGACCGAACTGGCCGGACACGCCGCGACCACGTTGACCGACTACCGCCTGCACCCCGAGGACCTGCCCGCGCAGGTCGGAGTCATGGTCTATGCGCACCCACCCGTCGCGGGCACCGCCACTGACGACCACGAGGGGATCACGGTGGTGTCGTGGGGACCAGGGCGCGGCGGGCTGTGGGTGCACACCTGGGCGAGGCCAACCTCGGCCTGGGCCGACGAGACGGTCCGGTTCGGACGCGTGCTGGCATCGTTGCCCCATGACCAGTTGATCGCCCGCGCGATCCGAGCCTCCGAACAACCCCCGCTCGACCCCGACTCCGACCCGCCGACGACTGATCAGGCTGCAGATTTCTTCGCCGCCGGGTTGCTACCGAACCTGCGGCGCGCGCCGATCCCGCCTTCCTTTCTCCCGGCGCACGGTTACAGCTGGCGCGGTCTGACGCCGATGGAGTTCACCGACATGCAGGGCTGGCCCGGCTACGTGCCCAGCAACGGCGAGGGCATGGACGCCGACGCGAAGATCGCGCTGGAGCGCACCATCCTCGCCACGTGGCTGCTGATGGGCCAAACGCTGGTCCATTCCGAGCAACTGTCCGCGCCCCGCGCGGCGCGCCGCCGCATCGCGCGCGAGGACCCGCACCTGGACCCCACCGTCCGCTACATCGACCTGCGGCGCGCCCGCACCGAACCCTCCGATCACGCCACCGACGACGACCGCGCGAGCACGCGGGAATACCGTCATCGCTGGATTGTTCGCGGGCATTGGCGAAATCAATGGTATCCCTCACGGAACGATCACCGTCCTATTTGGATTGATCCGCATCTGGCAGGCCCGGAGGACAAGCCGTTGCTGGGCGGTGAGCGGGTGAATGTGCTGCGCCGTTGAAACAGTCACTCCGATTTCTCCTTTCCTCACGCCACCTCGGGTCCTGGCGACCCGTCACGCGCATGCGCGTTGCCAACTCCCGTGCGACGAAGCGTCCATCCACCTCGCCCACCCAGCCATCAACCCTCGAAAAGTGAAGGGGCGTATCGACATGCCACCCGAACACGACACCCCCGCAACCCCCGACACGGCCGTAGCCGCGCCGGAATCCGGGCACCGGACCAACGACACCGACCCGGCCACGGCGGCGGCAGCCGTCGACGGCGAGGCGGTACTGCGCGACTGGGAAGGGTTGCCGCCGGAGGCGAGGATCCTCGTCCCGGCGTTCAGCACGCTGATGCGTCTGCCGGACCATGCGTGGGCGATGCTCGTGCTGGCCGTGGACATTGTCGATGAAACTGTCGGCGACTCCGACCCAGATCGCGCGTGCGAGGTCGACCTGTTCGCCGGGAGCTGGGTGCCCGAGCAGCCCCCGGCGGATGGCCTCTACGACGGCGACCTGGTTGTGCGCCTGACTCACCCGGCCGACCCGGCGTCTGCGCTCCCACGCGAGAACACGGCCGATGTCGAGATGCTGCTGGCCTACGAAGGCCGGTGGCAGCGAGTCGGCCTGTGGCGCGGGGTCGACGAGCGGTGGCCTCGGGTGGTCGGACCGACGGCCGCTGCGGTGATGGGCCTGCACAGCGATGCCGCCGAGGCGCTGGCTCGCCGCGAGGCCACGCCGCCGCCGATGAAGCCGATGTTGCGGTGGGCTCGCGGCGGGATCGGCGAACTGCTCGACGCCGGGTTGGTCACGGTGGGCGACGAGCTGGTGTGGAACCGCCGCAACCTCGGTGTCGCCCACACCGCGCGCGTGCGGGCCGATGGCACCCTCGTCCTCGCCGATGGCCGGGTGTACGCCAACCCCGCCGGTGCCACCACCGCGTTGGGCGGCAACCACCAGAACGGCTGGAGCGCGTTTCGACGGACCTCCGACGGGCGCACGCTGGGCGACCTGCGGACCGAACTACGGGCACGGCACGGACGGTAAGCCGCACACCCCAACGCTCCTTGTCCGCGCCGGACCCTGCCGCGCTCATGACTATCTCGCCGCGCGGCGGGGTCCGGCCGCCGCTACGGAAGAGGCTTGATCATGACCCGTTTTGAGTCCACAGTGGATTGTCTTGTCCTGTGGGGCGCGTGTGCCGGGATCGGTCCGGGATTCACCCTGGAGGCGGTCGCCGTGCGGCTGGCCGCCGACATCGCCGAGTTGCGCGACGACGGCGGCATCCCCGCCCACGTGTGCACCGTGATCACCGTGCTGCCGCAGCAGCGGGTGCTGGAGATCCGGGTGGAGGGCCTGTCGGTCGAGGCCGACCCCGACCGCGTCACCATCCGGGAGGTGACCCAGGCGCTCTTCGAACTCGCCAGCTACCACAACATTGTCGCGCTCGACGCCACCACCCCGCCCCTGTTCACCCAACGCATCCTGCTCGTGGACGGCGGCGGCCGGGTGTTCTCCGCTATGATCGGTGCGGGCGTCGGCGACGTGGAACTCGTTACGCCGCAACAGAACCGGACGGACGGGTAGCGCCCGCATAGTCGTCCCCTTTGTACCTGTAGGGCTCGACCTTCACGGTCTGGCCCACGTCCGGCGCGTCCACCATCGAACCTCCACCAATGTAGAGACCGACGTGGTGGATGTGCGCGGCGGTGCCGTAGAACACGAGATCACCGGGCAGCAGCGGCTGCCCGTCCGGGACACGCGGCCCCGCCCGGAACTGGGCGTCGGCGGTGCGGGGTAAGGTGATTCCGGCCGCGCCGTAGGCGGCCACGGTCAGCCCGGAACAGTCGAACCCCCCATCGGCCGGGCCATTGCCACCCCACAGGTACGGAAGCCCCCGCTGCCCGCACGCATAGTTGATCGCGGCGACGGCGACCGCGTTGGTGGCCTGGATGGCGTTACAGTCGCCGGTGCCGACCGAGGCGGCGGCGTCAGCGTACTGCTTGGCCTGGTCGAGCACCTGCTGCACGTACCAGTCGGCGTGGTTGTAGGCGAAGATCGCCGCGTGCAGGTCGCCACGGCTCACCCCGTTGTCGCACAAGTAGAAACTCGCGGCGTAGATGGCGTCATGCGGGTCATATCGTGAGGGCGGGCTCGCGCCGCCGGGGGGAAGTTGGTGGCGGGCAAGCACTCCCTCGAAGCTGGGCTGTTGGAACTGCATCGGCCCGCCCGCGCCCCAGCCGTTCTCCCCGCTCGTCACGCCGGGGGCTTGCAGGCGACCGTGGTTGCTCTCGATCTTGCCGATAGCGGCCAGGATCGTCCAGTCCAGCCCCGGGCACACCCCGGCCGCCGCACGGTAGAGGGCGAGGTAGTCGGCGGGGATGTCAGCCAGCGCGGTCGCTGACGGCTGGCTGCTCCCGCTGCCGAAGATGGCCGAGATCGCGCCGGACACCCCGTGGCCGACCAGTAGCGGGATGAACAGGATCGCGCCGATCACCGCGACACCGACTTTGGTCATCATCGCCGGTGTCCCCGCCGGTACCGGGCCAGTTTCCGGACGCAGTGGGCGGTCGTGCCCAGTCCGCGCACCGCGCCCCACCCGGTAGCGGCCACGAGAATCCACCACCACCCGGACCAGCCCCAGCGGAGGATGCCGAGGAAGAGCCACACCGTGACCGACGCCAACGCCGCGGTCGCGAACGCCGCCTCCGGCAGCACGGCCCGCGCCGGGCGCAGCCCCCGCGGCGTGGCCACCCAGCTCGGCATCGCCTCGATCTCGATCTGCCGCAACTCGGCGGCCAGCCGCGGGTAGAAGGTCGCGAAGTCGTGGATATCCATCCCAGGGTCACCTCCTTTGGCCGGTGTCTGGCCCGCGCGAGGTCCTCGGCGGCTGAGTGGGTGGCATGGGCGCCGGCGCCGGGGCCATCAGCAGCGACGAGTCCGGGGCGAGCCCCGGCTCGCCCTCGGTGTCGGTGGCCGGTGGCGGGACGTGGGGCCAGGCGTCGGGCAGCCGGTGCAGCTCGCGCCGGGAGCCACCTGCGGTGCCGGTGGTGCCGGTGTCGAGGGGTAGCCAGACCGCGTCGGCCGGGCTGGGGTGTGCGGCCTCGGGGTTGAGCAGCTCGGCCGCGGCGGTGGCGACCGGCACCGAGCGCGGGTCGTCGAGCTCGCGCCACGCCTTGTGCAGCAGCCGGCGGGCGGTGGCCTCCCGCCGCGAGGTCGGCAGCCACACCAGCACCGGGGTGGTGATGCCGGTGGCCTCCGCGAGCGCGGCGTAGCCGGCCAGCTTCCCGGCGAGCTTGGCCAGCACCTCGGTGCCGAAGTCGTACTCGAGGAAGAACTCGATCTCGACGCCGTACGCGGCCCAGCGGCCGTAGGCGTCGGGTTTGATCAGGTCTCCGAAGTGGCGGGCGCAGCGGGCTTCCGACCACCACGCGCCCAGCGCGGCGCGCTCACCCGCGGCAGTGTTGGTGGCCGTGGCGCGGGCCGTGGCGACGAGGGCGGCGAACCACTCGTTCACGCCGACGGTGTGCGCCAGGCGCAGGGAGTGCGCGACCCCGAAGGCGCGGTCGTGCCGGTAGCCGAGTTCCTTGACGTCCAGGCCGTCCTCGGCGGCCAGCACCGCGGCCCCGGCGGGGGCGAGGACGTAGTGCATCGGCGCGGTGCCGGCGGTGATGAACGGCTGGAACCGGTCCACCACGCCCCACTGGAACAGCTCCCGCAGCCGCATCCGGCCGGACCGGAACGAGGGGAAGGCGAGCGCGGTGATCTGGTGGGCGGTGAGCACGCGGTGCTCGTGCAGCATCCGGATGATCCACCGGTCCCGCGGGGTCAGCCGCCACGCGAGCACCGCCTGGTGGTCGGCGGTGTTCGCGGCGCGCGGGGTCGGGCGGGTGGCCTTGTGGCCCCGCAGGGCGCGTTGCCTGGTCGGGTTGGTGATCACGGCACAAACCTCCAGAAAAAAATAGGCGGAATTGCATTGGATGCAACATTCGACAGATCGCCGTGACTGCCGTTTTTGCTGGTCAAGCGGACAGGGCGAGTTATCGCTGAGTTGGGTGAATCCACTGTGGACCTGGGCGTTATCGTCGGGCGCATCGATGTTGCGTCTGATACAACGGCGCGGTGGGTCTTGAAGCGCCTGGTTCAGCGCGTCTTGTGTTGGTGGAGAATGTTGTCCACCTTGATCCGGCGCCGGCGGTGTTCGAGGCGATGTTGGAGGGGTGGCGTCGGCAGCAGTCCGCGCGTTTCCTAAAGGCGTCGACGATTACGCCGAGGCTGGGGTTGATTCGCCGGATGGAACGGTTTACGGGCTTGTATCCGTGGCAGTGGGCGCCGGCGGATGGTGAGGCGTTTATCGATGACATGCGTGGTGGGGAGTCGCCGATCGTGTCGTCCACGGCCCGGTCGTACGAGGTGACGGTCAGCCTGTTTCTGGATTATTTGCTGGATTCCCGTTACGGCTGGACGCGGGTGTGTGAGGAACGGTTTGGTGATACGCCGCAGCACGTGTTCCACGAGGGCAACTCGGTCCTGCACAAGCTGGACTACGAGGCCGATCCGCGACGGCGGCCGTTGACTTATGACGAGGTGCAGGCATTGTTCGACGCGGCGGACGCCCGGCCGGGTGTGATCGCCTCGCAGGGCCGCAAGGGCGTGTTGTGCGCGGCGCGGGACGCCGCGGTACTGAAGACGGTGTATGCGTTCGGGTTGCGCCGCCGCGAGGCGTCTCGGCTGGACTTGGTCGATCTGCGCCGCAACCGCGCGGCACCGCAGTTCGGCGAGTTTGGCAGCGTGATGGTTCGGTATGGCAAGGGGCCCAAGGGGTCGCCGCCCAAGCGGCGGACGGTCTTGCTCGTGCCGGAGATGGACTGGGTGCTCGACACGTTGCGGGACTGGGTCAGCGCGATGCGGCCGCGGTTCACGCCGGGCAGCGATCCGGCGTTGTGGGTGACCGAGCGGGTTGGGCGGTTGTCGCCGCGGTCGATCAACGAGGCGTTCGTCACGGCTCGCGAGGCCGCCGGGCTCGATCCGAGCCTGGATTTGCACTGCCTGCGGCATTCTTACATCACGCACCTGACCGAGTTCGGTTATCCAGCTCGTTTTGTGCAGGAGCAAGCCGGCCACGCCTACGGGTCGACGACGGCGATCTACATGGGAGTGTCCAATGAGTACAGAAACAAGCTGTTGGAGAAGGCGTTGAAGGACCGGCTGGGCGAAGATTGGGAGTGACACCGTGATCAAGAAGATGGGATACCAGTGGCGGTTGCGGCACCTGATGGCCGAGCGCGACATGTTCCAGACCTCGGATCTGGTGCCGCTGCTCGCCGTGCGGGGAGTCGTGTTGTCTCGTGAGCAGGTGTACCGGCTGGTGACCCAGCCGCCGCAACGATTGAGCATGGACACCTTGGTGGCGCTGTGCGACATCCTTGACTGCGCACCAAACGATTTGATCAAACCGGAGGTCGTCAACCAGCAACTCCGCAAGACCGCCGACGGTGCTGCCGGACCGAACGGCGGTCCGGCACCAACGCCACGGCGTTCGATCGTGCGCCGGCCCGACCATCGCCGCACGCAACAGCGGTGAGCGCCCCGGACGACCCGTCGCCCGGGCCGGCGGTGCCGCGCCGGGTGCGTAACCGCGATGGTGACCAGCGGCGTCTGGCGCGAGTTGCCGCACGAGAGGGCGCCCGAGACAGGCTGGTCGAGAGCGTGCAGGACATCACCGAGCCTGCCGTGACCGCTCATGAGGCGCAGGAGTTCTTGGAACAGGCCCAGGCGTGGACGGCCTGGGGTGCGCTGGCGCTGCATCGCTACCTCGACCGGCATCCCGACGCGCTGCGTGTCCCGCCGTTGGACTGTCCGCTGGCGCTGGCCCGGCTCCTGCACCTGCTGGCCGCCGCAGGCCACCCGGTCACCGCGCCCTCGTGCTCGATCTGCGGCCGGTCGGATCGACTGCTTGAATGCCGCACCCCGGACGGTCGGTGCTGCAACTGGTGCAAGCACAAGACAAGAGTGCGAACCTGCGCTCGCTGCGGGCAGGAGGCCGTCGTCGTCACCCGCCGTCAGGAGGGACCGATCTGCCGGCGTTGCTACGCAACCGACGAGGACCTGTTCGAAGACTGTGTCGAGTGCGGGCGCCGTCGCCGACCGACCAAGCGACGCACCGACGGCGCCGCATGGTGCGAGTCCTGCGCCCCCAAACCCGCTCGCCGGTGCACCCGGTGCGGTGATCACCGCCCAGCAGCGGTGATCACCGAGCACGGCCCGGTTTGTTACCACTGCTACCAGCGTCCGCCCCGGCGCTGCGGAGTCTGCGGCCACATCCGCCCGATCCGCATTCGCGCAGTCGGCGACCAGCCAGACCGGTGCGCCCAGTGCTACCGGCAGACCGGCCAGTGCGTGGTCTGCGGACGGGTCCGGCCGGGCAGCGGCTTCGGCGGCCGCGGTGGCGCGTTCCACTGCACCGCCTGCCGCCCCCGCCGCTCCGGACAGTGCGACGACTGCGGCCAGACCGCCCAATTGTATGGCGATTGGCCACGCGGCTCGGTCTGCTTCCGCTGCTACTTCCACCACGTGCGCAACCCCGCCCGCTGCCCGCACTGCGACGTCGTGCGAGTCTTGGTCGGCCTCGCCGAAACCGGCGAGGACATCTGCGGGCCGTGCGCCGGGTCCACAGTGGACTTCACATGCCGAGGGTGCGGTCGTCCGGGCCGGTTGCACGCCGACGGTTGCTGCGCCCGCTGCGTCGTAGCCGACCGCGTGCGCGGCCTGCTCGGCAACCGCGATGGCGTTGTGGCGCAACAACTTCAGCCACTGGCCACGGCCCTGACCTCCGCCCCGAACGAATACTCGGTCCTGAACTGGCTCTACAACCACCCCGCGACGACCTTGCTGGCCGACCTGGCCGCCCAACCCATCGAGATCACCCACGCCCTGCTGGATGGCCTTCCGCCCACCCGTAGCACCAGCTACGTCCGGGACCTGCTCGTCACCACCAACGTCCTTCCGCCACGAGCCGAACACCTCAACCGGCTGGAAACGTGGGCAGACCGCGCAATCGACCGGCTGCCCAAACCTCAGCAGCGGATCATCCGCCCCTTCGCCGAATGGCACGTGATCCGCGACGCCCGCCGACGCCACGCCCGCAACCGATACACCGAAGGAGCCGCCGCAGCCGACCGCACCGACATCCGCACCGCCATCGCGTTCCTGGACTGGCTCGACGCCACTACAACCACGCTCGACGCACTCACCCAGGATCAGCTCGACCGGTGGCTGGACACCAACCCCGCCCGGCGCGGGGACCTTGCGTCTTTCCTGCGCTGGGCAACCCAGCGTCGGCTCACCAACCAGCTGGAGCTCCCGGTCAGTAAAAACAGCCTGCCGGTCCACTTCCAGACCGAGGAGCAGCACCGCCGCCAACTGCGCCGCTGCCTCAACGACGACAGCCTTCCGCTCGAGGTGCGGATCACTGGCAGTCTGGTCAGACTCTTCGGCCTGCCGATCAGCCGCATCGTCGAGCTGACCGCCGACCGATTCCATCGCGACAACGGCGACGCTTTCCTGACCCTCGCCAAGCATCCGGTGCTGCTGCCACCCAAACTGGCGGCGCTGATCGAGGAGCACATCGCCCACCCGCGATACCGGTGCATGGTTCGCCCACCTGCCAGCGGTCCACCCCGGTACCTGCTGCCCGCCACCCGGCCCGGCAAACCGCGCAGCGCCCGCGCGGTGCAGAACCTCCTGCGACAGCACGGATTGCCCACGCTCGCCGCCCGCAACACGGCCATGATCGAGGCCGTCGGTGAGCTGCCGCCGATCGTGATCGCCGACCTGTTCGGCATCCACCCCGGAACAGCCCACGCCTGGGCCAAGTACGCCCAAGCCAGCTGGATCGACTACCTCGCCGCAGACGCACCTACCGACCTGACCCGCGCCACCAGCACCAACTGACCCATGGCCCGACGATCTTGTGAACACCGGAATACCGCACACTTCGAATACCTACCTTTCGCCAGTTTTGGTGTGTGGCAGGGACTTCCGCTGGGTGGTGTCGGTCAGCTGTGGCGGCGTGGGTCGGCGCTGCGCGGCCGGACACGAGACGACGGCCGCGACTGCCCCGTGGGCGTGGCGGGCCGCTGCGGTGGCCGGGCCTGCGGCCCGGATGCGGGCGCGGTGGTGCCGGTGGCGCGGCTGCGGGCGGCGCGGCGGGCGATACCGCGGATCTCGCGGGCGCGGCCGGGGATCGCGCGCGGGAGCGGCGGGGTGCGCATGGTGAACGGCTGCGCCTCCTCCCCGTTGAGCACCAGGCGCACGGCGGCGTGGTAGACGCCGAGGTGGGCGAGGTCGTGGTCGGACAGCCGCGGGCTGGTGTGCCGGGACAGCTCGCGGGAGTCCTCCGGGGAGGCGTTGAAGAAGATCTTGCTGCGGGCGTTGGTCGACATGCCCTCCCGCAACTCACGCGGCAACTGGCCCAGGTGCTGATGCGCCAGGGTCATCGCGACCCGGAACCCCCGCGCCTCGGCCAGCATGTCCTCGATGGGGTAGGGCAAATTGAGGAAGTTGTGACACTCGTCGATCACCAGCGAGGCGTCGTTGCGTTGCCGTTGCGGGGTTCGGGCGCGGCCGGTGGTGGCCTGCCAGGTGCGCGCCACCACCAGCGACCCGACCAGGCGGGTGGTCTCCTCACCCAGACTTCCCTTGGGGATGCGCACCAGGCAGATACCGCCGTCGAGCACACTGGACATGTCCACCGTGGAATGTCCGCCCGCGATGGCGTCCCGCACGAACGGCCGCAACAGGAACGCGCGCAGCTTGTTCATCAGCGGGCTGATCACCTGGCTGCGGGACGAGTCGGTGAGTTCCTCGTACCAGGACCAGAACCCGTGCAGCACCGGGTCGGTGACCCCGGCCGTCACCCGCGAGCGGAAGGCGGGATCGGCCAGCAGCTTGGGCAGGTCCGCGAGCGTCGCGACGCCCTCCTGGGTGCGCAGGGTCAGGCACGCGGCGCGCATCACGTCGTCGGTCCGCGGACCCCAGAACGCGGAGTACACCCGCCGGAACACCGACACGAGGTTGTCGACGGTCAGGTCGGTTTCCCCGCCATCGAGGGGGTTCAGGCACGGCGGACGACTCTTGCTGTCGGCGTCGAACAGCACGACGCGGTCGCCGGCCGCTTTCGGCAGCCGGGACAGGACGTCGGTGACGAGGTCGCCCTTGGGGTCGATCAGCACGATCCCGCGCCCGGCCTCGGCGTCGGCCAGGATCATGTTGCCCAGCAACGTGGACTTGCCCGAGCCGGTGGCGCCGATGACGTGCAGGTGGTGCCGCGCGTCCGGGACGCGCAGCGCCACGGGGCGCTCGTGGCCGGTGTCGGTGACCCCGATCGGCTTCGCCGCCGGGCCGGGAGTGGCGATGCCCGGTGGCGGGGCGATCGCGCGGGCTCCGGCGCGCTGCACACCGGGGATCGCCTCGTCGACAGGCAGGTGCGCCAGGGCCGCCAGCTCGCCCACCGACAGCAGATCGCCTTTCCCAAGGCGACGGTCGGCCAGCACCGGGCCGGGGTGGCGGACGCGGTGGCGGGTGTAGTGGTTGTGCTCGGTGTAGGACGCGAAGCTCGCGGCGAGTGCGTGTGCCCGGCCGCGGGCGACGTCCCGCGCCGCGCGCACCTCGGCCTCAGTCGCGCGCTCCGGGAGGAGGGTGGCGACGGCGTAGCGGATGACCGTCTCGTACTGGGAGCCGCGCTGCTTGGCGACGATGGCGCGGTTCTGCGCCGCGTACTCCAGCGAGGTCTGCGGATCGCTGTGCAACGCACCGGATTTCGTGGTGTGCCGGGCCGGTCCGGTCTTCACGCCGGGGGTGATCAGATCCAGCAGGCGACCGACCAGCCGGGTGGAGCCGCCGGTGTGCACCCGCCGCGCGGACCTGCGCGCTTTGGCGACGCGGCGGCCGGTGACCGGGCGGGCGAGGATCTGCACGCAGGCGTACTCATCCCGGCCCAAACCCACGGGCGCGCCGATCAGGGCGCGGATCGGGTCGGCGTCGAAGTCGACGCGGATGGGCAGCGCCTCGGAGCGGGCGAGCTGGAGTTCCCCGCCGATGACCAGCCGCCGTTGCCCGTCTCCGGGCACGGGTAGGGGTGGGTCGGCGGGGCCGACGCGGGTGTGCGCGCCGGGCCACGCCGCCTCGATCGCGCGTTCGACCAGGCCGGGAGGGATCACACCGGGCACCCACAGCCGGATACCGACGCCTGACTCGGAGAACACGTACTCACACGCCACGTGCGGCTGCCCGGTGAAGGCCCGCCGCCACGCCGGGCGCAACAGCCCGACCAGGTTGGACCACAACGCCTGCCCGCCCGCGGGATCGACCTGGGGTGGGGCGAGCACGGTCACCTGGCGGGCGTCGGCGACCAACCTGGCGTGGCAGCGGCGCGCCCACCGGCGCCGGCCGAGCACGAACCCGACGACGCCGACCGCGAGCACCGGGGCGACGACCGGCCCCCACGTGATCGCCCAGTCCCGCAGATGTGCCAGGAGCGTGAGCAGCGCGCCGCCGGGGTCACGCAGGTAGTCGCCGAGCCACCCCCCGGTCAGCCCGGTGCGGGCGAGTCCGGTGGTGGCCGGCGGGGTGGACAGCTCGGGGTGAATGAGGGCAGCAGGTATCCAGGCACGCATTGCGGGTCCCTAAGGGCGTGTCTTACGTGGTGATCTGTCGGTGATCGGCGATGATCTTGGGTTGTGAGTGATGCGTTGTCGTTGCGGTTGGTGCCGGATGAGCTGTGGGAGTTGGTGGAGCCGTTGATCC
>Ga0164243_10004969_pt1 | contig 20500 bp, 15 predicted proteins | sample OricompcompostOP_FD_108781 | JGI IMG/M metagenome (GOLD analysis project Ga0164243, IMG submission 108781) | Organic Plus compost microbial communities from Emeryville, California, USA - Original compost - Organic plus compost (OP) | ecosystem: Engineered > Solid waste > Mixed feedstock >...
CGGGATCGGAACATTATCTAATCCATCTATTCTCAATACTTCCTCCACGATGTCTGCCGGGATACTGATATCGGTCTTATGATAAGGTACGGCCAATTTAAGTTGCGCGCCATCATTCGATAATATTTCGAATCCCAATGCTTCTAATATACGAATTACTTTCGCAGGATCATAAATATGCCCGCTTAATTTATTTATATATGCAAAACTTACTTCAACTGTTGCCTTGTCAACTGGCTTAGGGTAAGCATCACTCAAGTCGGATGCCGTACTGCCGCCGGCTAATGCTGCCATTAATGCTACGGCTCTTTGCAGGGCATAAGGTACATTACTGATATCAACACCTTTTTCAAAGCGGGTCGCGGCATCAGTTCTTAATCCATGGCGCAGTGAAGTACGGCGCACACCATCAGCGGCGAATAGGGCGCTTTCCAGGAATATTTCGGCCGTGTCATCGGTCACGCCGGAGCTTAGTCCTCCGAATACCCCGGCAATACAGAGGGGAGTATCTTTTCCATCGCAGATCATTAAGTCCGCAGCATCGAGTTTCCGCTCTTTCCCATCTAGCGTAATAAAAGGTGTTCCCGCCGGTAGGTTCTTCACGCGGATGGTATTGTCCTGGATTTTAGAAGCGTCAAAGGCATGTAGTGGCTGCCCGGTTTCATGCAGGACATAATTGGTAATATCCACGATGTTGTTAATCGGGCGAACACCGATTGCCGTCAACCTTTCCGCCATCCAAGCCGGGGACGGCCCTACCTTGATCCCTGTTAGCGTGATACCGCAATAACGTGGACAAGCCGCGGTGTTTTCAACCTGTACATTGATATTGAATTGCGCGCTGGCTTGAGCTACGCTTGGAATTTCCGGCTTTTTCGCCAGGTAAGTGATGCCTTCATCGTTATGGTTGCTGAGATAGGAACAAACATCCCTGGCCACGCCGATATGGCTCATGGCATCCATATGGTTGGGAGTAAGGCCGATCTCGAAAATATAATCCTGTGCGGGTTTGAATATGTCAGCCGCCGGGGTGCCGGGTACCAGGTTTGCATCGAGTACCATGATACCGTCATGGCCAGATCCGAGGCCTATTTCATCTTCGGCGCAAATCATCCCGAAGCTTTCTTCCCCGCGAATTTTAGCTTTCTTCATGGTTAGGGGCTCAGCGTTTTGGGGATAAATCGTTGTGCCCACGGTGGCTACCACTACTTTTTGACCGGCAGCAACATTGGGAGCGCCGCAAACGATGGACAGCGGTTCGGTGCCGCCAACATTTACCTTGGTCAACTTCAATTTATCGGCATTCGGGTGGGGGGCCGTTTCTAATACTTCCCCGATCACCAAGCCTTCGAGGCTGCCCTTGATGCTTTCAAATTTTTCAAGATTTTCAACTTCCAGCCCGATGCTTGTCAAAATCACGGAAAGCTCTTCCGGTGTTGGTTTTACCGGCAAATAATCACATAACCAGTTGTACGAAATCGTCATTTGTTTTCCTTCTATTATGAACCCTTCCGGGGGGAAGGGTGTATTACATTTTTGTAAATCGATTAAATTGTTCCACCTTTGTAGGCTTCCTTCAAAACTTAGAATTGCGTAAAGTTAACAACTTCTACACAAGCTGCGTTCGGAATTTTAGTTCTAAATTGTGTAAAATCTTTTTACACAATTTTTTGTGAATAATCGGACATTTGTAGTGGATGAAGGATGGATAATGTGGATAACATGGTTTGTGGCGGTGGATAACCGCTGTTTTGTGTGCTTAAGCCTGTGGATCACACGCTAATAAATTTTATACGCCCCGGATTTGAAAGTGATAGAAAATGCCGTTACCTTAGTTTTCCGGCCCAAAAAAATTTCAATTTCTTCAAATGCGCAGGTGTATAGGTGAGTAATTAGCATGAAAAAATGAGCCAGGAAGGCCTAAGCAGTAACCAAATCTTTTATAACTTTTTTTAAGCGCATGATATAAATGGATGTAAATCTGAAGAAAGACCGCAATGTTCGCAGGAAGCCCTCGGTGGATATTTCTACGATGGTTTACGGTAAAGTACCCCCACAATCAAAAGAACTGGAAGAGGCAGTGTTAGGCGCCGTTATGTTGGAAAAAGGCGCCTTCGATTCGGTCATCGAAATCCTGAAGCCTGAATGTTTTTACGTGGACGCTAACCAAAAGGTATTCTCGGCGATGACCCGCCTAGCGGCTAAGTCTATGCCCGTGGATATCTTAACCGTCGTGGAGGAATTGAAGCTATCGGGTGAGCTGGAAATGGTAGGTGGCCCCTTTTATGTTACCCGGCTTACGAACATGGTGGTGTCTTCGGCTAACATCGAAGCACATGCCAGGATTGTACTCCAAAAGTTTATTCAGCGCGAACTTATCCGTATCTCCGGCGAGATCATTTCCGAAGCCTACGAAGATACGGCGGATGTGTTTGACCTGCTCGATACGGCGGAATCCAGGCTGTTCGAGATCACCAATAACCACTTAAGGAAAAATTACGATTCCATCGACCGCGTATTGGTAAATACCATCAAGCGCATCGAGGATCTGAGAAATAAAGGTGAAGACATGACCGGGGTTCCTTCCGGTTTCCCTTCCCTCGACAAGATTACTTACGGCTGGCAGCCAACCGATTTAATCATCATCGCGGCCCGTCCTTCCGTGGGTAAAACGGCATTTGCTTTGAACCTCGCACGTAACGCGGCTTTACATCCCAAGTATTCGAAAGGCGCCGCCATCTTCTCGCTGGAGATGTCGAGCGGGCAGATCGTAATGCGTATCCTCGCGGCGGAATCCGAAATACAGTTAGAAAAAATTTCGCGTGGTAAGCTGGAAGAATACGAGATGAAGAAGTTGATGACCCACGGTATCGAACGGCTCGCGAAAGCGCCCATTTTCGTGGATGATACCCCGGCATTGAACATCTTCGAGCTAAGGGCCAAGTGTAGAAGGCTGGTGCACAATCACGGCGTAGGTATTATCATTATCGACTACCTGCAACTGATGAGCGGCTCCGGCGATGGTAAAAACTCGAACCGCGAACAGGAGATCAGCAAGATATCCCGCGATTTGAAAGGCTTGGCGAAGGAGTTACAAGTGCCCGTAATTGCATTATCGCAGTTGAGCCGGGATGTGGAGAAACGGAAAGACGGAAACAAGATGCCGCAGTTGAGTGACTTGAGGGAATCCGGTGCGATCGAACAAGATGCGGATATGGTAATGTTCTTATACCGTCCAGAATACTACGAGATCACGACCAATGAAATGGGAGAATCCAACAAGGGTGAAACGCACGTCAGGATCGCGAAACACAGGAACGGGCAGTTGGACACGGTGAAGCTCCGCGCGGTATTGGAATACCAACGTTTCGAAGATGATGGTTACGTGGATGGCCCCGGCCCGGGCAGCAGCCCATTTGCAGGGATGAGTAAAGGTAGCGGTGGCTTCGATAATAATGATGAAGCGAAACTTTATATCCAAAAGGGATCTAAAATGAACGATATGGACTTCACGGATGAAGGGTTTGGAGATGCTCCCTTCTAATTCGGTCAACGATATTTATACGAGCCGGCATCTCCACGATGCCGGCTTTTTTATTTGAAAACTGGTACGCAGCTCCCCTAATTGTTTGATTATTTAGTTTATGAAAAGGATTTATTTCAAGTACAGGGATTATTACAAGGATAATTTTGCCCTGGCTTACCCGGTGGTGATTTCCCAGTTGGGACATACGCTGGTGGGATTGTCGGATAGTATCATTATCGGTCACACGGGTAAAGTGCCGCTGGCGGCCGTATCACTGGGTAACAGTATTTTTACCACCTTCATGGTAGCAGGCATCGGTATGTCTTACGGTCTAACGCCGCTCATTGCACAGGAAAGCGGGAAAGGCAATAAAAAACGTTGCGGCCGGTTATTGAGCCATAGTTTATTGATCAACTTGTTGGTGGCTCTCGCCATGTTTTCTATCATCTTCACCGGTAGTAGTCACCTGGATCTGTTGAAGCAAGAAGCGGATGTTGCCGTGCAAGCCAAACCATTTTTGCGCTTATTGGCATTCTCCATCATCCCCTTGATGGTATTCTTAACCTTTAAACAATTCGCGGAAGGCTTGGGATTTACCCGGCAGGCGATGAATATTTCCATTATCGGGAATATCCTGAATATATTATTGGGGATAACCTTGGTATATGGCTTGTTCGGTATTCCCAAAATGGGGGTGCTGGGCGTTGGTATTTCTACCTTCGTTGATCGGCTGGTTATGGGAGTAACGATGGCTTGGTACGTGCTGAAAGCGCCCCGCTTCAAGGCTTATCTCCATTCATTCCGCTTCGGTAATTTTAAAACGGAATTACTGAAAAAGATCACCGGGATCGGTACTCCGGTAGCCATGCAATATATTTTCGAGGTAAGCGCCTTTAGCGGTGCTGCCATTATGGTGGGTTGGATCGGTGCAACAGAATTGGCGGCACACCAGATCGCGTTGAGCTTGGCTGCTATGACCTATATGATGGCTAGCGGCATATCGGCAGCGGCGGGCATACGTAGTGGAAACAACTTCGGTAAGCAAAATTTCAGCGCGCTCCGTTTATCCGCGATTGCCAGCTATCACCTCGTAATTGTATTGATGAGTTTCTGCGCCTTGATATTCCTGGTCGGTAACCAGGTATTGCCGGGCTTTTATATCCAGGATGATTCTGTGATCAAGGTGGCCAGCGGCTTGCTGATTATCGCCGCTTTATTCCAATTGTTTGATGGAACCCAGGTGGTAGGGCTAGGAGTTTTGAGAGGACTGGGGGATGTGAAAATCCCTACATGGATCACCTTCCTGGCTTACTGGGTAATCGGTATCCCGGTAGGTCACCTGTTGTGCTTCCATTGGAACTGGGGTGTTAACGGGGTATGGTGGGGATTAACATTCGGTTTAATGACCGCTTCCATATTGTTGTTTTTCCGTTTCCATTACAGGACGAAGCAATTGGAAGCCAATAGCTAAAATTGACCTGGAAAGTGGCATCGAAGATTCGTTGGATGTTAATGAACTGATAATCTAGCCTGATTTTGATGCCATTTTTCATAATTCATTACATTTGTTACTGATGGAAGTACCTACTTTTTATGCTAAAGGCTTGGAAGCAAATCCAACCGAATATACGATGGACGAAGCTACTTCGAAATACTGTATCCAGGTATTGCGAAAAAGCAATGGCGACACCGTGAAATTAACAGATGGGAAAGGCAATCTCTATGATGCTACTATTGTTGATGACCACCGCAAACGTTGCTCCGTGAAGATCAATTCCGTGGAGCATACAGAGCCCCCGGCAAGGCAATTTACGGTAGCTATTTCATTTACCAAGAACATGTCGCGCATAGAGTGGTTCTTGGAAAAAGCCGTGGAGATAGGGATTCAAAGGGTCATTCCATTAGTGACTCAGAGAACGGAAAAGGAAAAATTCAAACAAGAACGGTTGGAGAATATCTTGGTTTCCGCGATGCTGCAATCCAAGCAATCTTATTTATTGGAACTATGGGACCCGATAGAGTTCAAGGACCTGTTAATGTATGAACAGGATTGGGCAAAATTCATCGCGCATTGTATCCCATCATCCAAAACCTATTTCCTGGATGCGATGGATGCTGCTAAAGACACGATTATCTTAATTGGGCCTGAAGGTGATTTTACGGCTGAGGAAATAACCGCTGCCCTAGAACGCGGGTTTACCGCTGTTTCCCTCGGTGATACCCGTTTGCGTACAGAGACGGCGGGCGTCGTTGCTGCAACCTTGATGGCTGCCAAGCAGTATATGTAATTTGTTATTAAGCAATCATAAAAAAATCCCGGTAATATTTATATACCGGGATTTTTTATGTTATGTTCTTTATAGTATTTCTTCTTTCTTGAGGTGGGGTTCTCTCAATTGTACCGGCGGCGCAGATTTTTTGCGGATGCGCATATTCAATAATTCTACAACGAAGGAGAATGCCATCGCGAAATATACATAATTCTTCAAGTGCATGTCGTGCGCGCTCTCGGCGCTCCATCCCTCGATAATCAATACTACGCCCACCATCACGAGAAAAGATAAAGCCAACATTTTCAAGGTTGGGTGCTTATTGATGAAATTGCTGATCTGCGCTGCAAATAAGAACATCACGAACATTGCGACGATGACCGCGAAGATCATGATTTCCGTGTGTTTGGCTAATCCCACCGCTGTTATGATACTATCGAAAGAGAAAACGAGGTCGATCATGATGATTTGTCCCATCACTTTTGCCATCGAGGTGGCGCTCTTTGATTTTTTGCCACCGCTTACATGGGTATCTTCTTCCCCTTCCAGCTTATGGTGAATTTCGATCGTTGTTTTCACAAGCAAAAATAGACCACCTCCCAACATGATTAGATCGCGGATGCTTAATCCGTTGCCGAATACGGTTATTACCGGTTCTGTTGCCCTGGCGATATACCCGATGAAAAGCAATAAGGTAATGCGTACCAAGATCCCTGCCACCATCCATATTTTTCTTGCGAGTGGCCGCTTATGTTCCGGTAAGCGGTTCATTACGATGGAAACAAAAATAACGTTATCAATGCCCAGAACCACTTCCATTACAACTAACGTTAACAAGCTCACTAGTGAATCGAAAGTAAAAAGATGACTAAAGTCCATTTGGATGAATTCTTATTGAATTAAATAATATCGATAAACTTAATCATTTATCTTCTTAAGCCTGCACAAATTTTCTTTACAATGGTAGGTCCCTCATATATAAACCCGGTATATACTTGCACCAGCACGGCGCCTGCATCCAGTTTTTCTTGTGCATCGGCCGCAGTAAAAATACCGCCTACAGCTATGATCGGGATTTGATGGTTTGATTTCTCAGCGATATAACGGATCACTTCGGTCGACCTGCTTTTTACCGGCAATCCGCTTAGGCCGCCTGCGCCAATTTCTTCCAATTGTGCTACCGGTGTTTTAAGTCCTTCGCGGCTGATGGTTGTATTTGTCGCAACGATACCGGCCAGCTTGGTATCCTGGACGATCTCGATAATATCATCCAGTTGCTCCGCCGTTAGATCAGGGGCGATCTTAAGCAGGATGGGTTTCGGCTTAATTTTTTGATTATTAAGCGTTTGTAAATGATGGAGCAGTTGTTTTAAAGGTTCTTTCTCCTGCAAGGCTCTTAAACCGGGCGTATTGGGCGAACTCACGTTCACCACGAAATAGTCAACGACATCAAATAGCGACTGGAACCCTTTTTCGTAGTCATTGATCGCTTCCCCGTTTGGCGTGAATTTATTTTTCCCGATGTTACCGCCCACGATGATATTGGACTGCTTTTTCAGTAATCTCTTGGCAGCGGCGGGAGCGCCCTCATTATTAAAACCCATACGGTTAATGAGCGCCTGGTCTTCCGGCAGCCTGAACAAGCGGGGCTGATCATTGCCCGGCTGAGCCTTCGGCGTAACCGTGCCGATTTCTACGAAACCGAAGCCCAGTTGGGATAATTCGTCTATATATTTGGCATCTTTATCGAAGCCGGCGGCTAAACCTACGGGATTTTTAAATTTTAACCCCCATAATTCGCGTTCCAAGCCCTTGTTATCCGGCTTACAAAAGGCGCTGATGATAGATTTGCCCAAGGGCATATTGTATATCATCTTTAATCCACGCATGACGCCGTGGTGAATGCTTTCCGGTTGAAAGCTAAACAGTATTTTTTTAATAATCGAGTACATGAGTGCTGCAAAGATATAGTAACAAAAGGAATCTTTTACCGTGTTTCAGCGGCTGTTTTTGATTGATTTTTACTATTTCTTTGTGTTGATAATTACTAGAACAATTAAAATATTCATAATATCTTGCGGATCAGGAAACCTATTTTTGCAATTCAAATCTGATCGGGCTGACCTAAAAAAAGGAGTATCCATTGTTTTGTTTATATATCGGCATATAGAATATTGATATAGATGTAATGTAAAATCCTTGTTATATATGCCGGTATAAGGTATTTTTATTTTTTTAAACGGAATGCTTATGTCCCCTAATCTTAACGGACCAGGTGATGTACCTGCCATGAAACTATGTTAATTTATGAGGTTCCCAGCTATTAGATGCTGTTTTATAATATTACTGATTTGGCTCCCTATGCAGGCGATGGCTTGGAATTGGCGTACCAAGATAAGTTTACATGTGAAGAATAAAACGCTTTCAGAAGTTTGCCGCTTATTGGAGCAGCGTTATGATATTCACTTTTCCTATAGCCGCGATATTCTCCAGATGGAACAGGTGGTCTCAATCGATGTAGATCATGTTCCATTGAAAAAAGTAGTAGAAAGGATATTTGAATCTAAAGGAATTACCTGTAAAAAAGTAGGGGATCAGATCGTTTTATCTGCCTACCGTAGTACGCATAGGACCATCAATGGTTACGTGCAGGATTTGCGCACGGGGGAGAAGCTCATCGGTGCAACGGTGGCCGTACCCAGGTTTAAATCGGGTACCGTTACAAATGAATACGGCTTCTATTCAATCACTTTACCGAATGATACCTGTAGCCTGTTGATATCTTTTATCGGCTACGAACAGCAACAGCTAAAACTCCAGGAGACAGATAAAAATAAACAACTCACTTTTCAATTGAATCCTTCCAATACGTTGAAAGAAGTAGAAGTGACGGACGATGGGATCCCGTTACAGGAGCAAACCCAGATGAGCAAGGTCGGCATCGCCTTGAAAGAAGTGAAAGCGATGCCCAAATTGTTAGGTGAAAGTGATGTAATCCGCACGATTCAAAGCTTACCGGGCATTTCGGCGGGTGGTGATGGCGCCAGCAGTTTACATGTTCGCGGGGGTAGCCCCGATCAAAACCTGGTTTTGATGGATGGAACGCCCGTTTATAACTCTACCCATATTTTCGGGATCTTCTCCGTGTTTAACCCGGCATTAATTAAGAACGTGGATTTGTATAAAGGCGCTTTCCCGGCGCGTTATGGCGGCAGGCTTTCATCCGTGGTGGACATTGCTATGAAAGATGGCGATATGAAAAAATATCACGGGGAAGTATCTATCGGTTTCCTGGCTGCTAAATTCATGGTAGAAGGACCGATCTTCAAGAATAAAACTTCTTTTGTTATCACGGGGCGGCGAACGTATGCCGACTTGATAGCAGGCCCCGTATTTGCTGATCAACTGGATCTGGGTGAAGGAGGTAGATTGTTTGCCTATTTTTACGATGCGAATATCAAGATTAATCACATCTTTTCTCCCAAGGATCGGATGTACCTCAGTGCTTACGGTGGACAGGATAATTTCAGGATGCGCAAAAGACCATTGCTGGAAAATCCGAAAGATTATGACGAACAATTGGACTTTCAACTGGGCTGGGGCAACCAGGTTTATTCTTTGCGATGGAACCACATCTTTAATCCCAAGTTATTCTCCAATGTCAGCACCGGGTATTCACAATATTTCTTTTTAACGGATTACAGTTATTTGTTTAACACCAAGGATAGCTCCGAGGTAGATGACTGGTATGGAAAATATTTCTCTAAAATTCATGACGGTACTTTTAAAGTAGATTTCGATTACAGGCCAAGTCCCAGGCATTCCGCCCGTTTCGGTTTGCATGCAATCACGCATATTTTTGAGCCGGGAATTACACAGTTCAGGAATAAATCAAGAACGGAAACCCCTACGCTTGATACAACTTATAACAAGGAATATACCACCAGCTTAGAACTCATGCTATATGGCGAAGATGATTGGAAGTTGACAGATTCTTTGTATGTCAATGTAGGCTTACATGCCTCCACCTTCATGGTCTTCCCGAAAACATACGTTTCCCTACAACCTAGGATCGGCATGCGTTACGTGTTGCCCAGAAATTGGGCCATGAAATTATCGTACACCCATATGGCGCAGTATATTCACCTGCTTACAAATAGTACGAACTATTTGCCGACGGATTTATGGGTGCCTTCAACCGATAAAGTGAGGCCGATGACCAGCAAGCAAGCGGCATTCGGCCTAGGTAAAACAAGTAATAATAAAGCTTGGGAAATGTCGGCGGAAGTTTATTACAAATCGATGCGCAATGTTATCGAGTATGTAGATAACTACGATAACTTCCAATCGGCCACCAAGCAATGGGATGAAAAAGTAATCATGGGCGATGGTTGGAGCTATGGAACGGAACTCCTCATTCAAAAAAAGAAAGGAAGTTTTACCGGTTGGATTGGTTATACCTGGGCGCATAGTCAAAGGCGTTTCCCGAATGTCAACAACGGGGAAGCTTTTCCTTATAAATATGATCGCCGCCACGACTTGGAAGTTACCTTGATGAAGAAGTTTAAAAAGCATTGGGAGATAGCCGCTAGTTGGGAATATACATCCGGTTTGCCATTAACCTTGCCAACTTCAAGCTATGAAAGTATCGACAACGGTTCCCCGTTCGATCCGCCGCCATTAGAAACTGGAAAGCCGGTAGACTATGTCAATCAACGGTATAATCTCCGCATGAAAGAAATGCATCGCTTGGATCTTAGCTTTACATATTCTTGGCAGAGAAGGAGGGTGAAAAATGCATTTAACCTGAGCTTGTATAACGCGTATAATAGGAGGAATCCTTACTTCTATTACTATTCATATAATAAGGATTCAGGGAAACGGGAGCTGACAGAATTTAGCATTCTGCCTGTGCTTCCCAGTTTAACATATACCTTAAGTTTTTAGAAAAATATCGATATGAAACAAGTATCTGTATTACAGGAAATATTTTTGTTGATATGTATATCTCTTTCATTCATCGCGTGTGAAAGAACGGTGGAGATAGATGTGCCCTATGATGGGGATAAGCTCGTGATCAATAGTTTTATACAGCCGGACAGTGTTGTTTACATCCGTGTTACAAGTTCCGCTAAGGGCGGCGCCCAGGACTTTATCGAGCCGCAAGGTGTGCAGGTCAATTTGATGGCAGGCGACCACCCGATGGTTTTGCATTACCGGGTTATTTCTGGGAAAGGATATTATGTTTCGACGGAAAAAGCACAACGAGAGGAAGCTTATTCGATTACTGCCAGTGCAACCGGCTTTGATCCGGTTGATGCTTATGATACGATACCCTTTCCGCCACAGATATTATCTTTTACGGCAAATAAAGGTAGTATCCGTGCAGCTTTTGCCATGAAGGACGATCCTGCCAATAAGGACTTTTACCGTTTCAGGATTTATAAAGCCGATACCCTTAACGGTAAAGTAGTGCCTTACGAACGATTAAAGTTCCGCTTTGACCCTTCTTATAGCAACGTGTTTACCGATATCATGATCGATAGCTATTACGAAAGCGCATTGATTAAAGATGACCGCTTCAATGGTAAAGAAATTAGCGCTGTCATACAATTCGAGAACCCCATTGTTGATACGGGTTACCTGGTATTGGAAATTACATCGCTCAGCGATGCCGCTTTCCAGTATTTAAAAACGCTGGATATTCAAAACCTCAATAATGGAAATGTATTGACGGAGCCATCAAAGGTGTATTCTAATGTTAATAACGGTTACGGGATTGTTGGTGGCGTGAATGCCAGTTTCAGCAGCGTGGAATTATAAGTTTTTTTGTGATGGCAAATGCTTATATTTAATAAGCTAAAATTTGCGTTATGAAGTCCATTCAACAATGGCTTTCCGAATATGGAGAAAGCCACCAAAATGTGACCAACAAAACAATCCATTGGATCTGTGTTCCTGCAATTTTTTTTAGTATTGTTGGCCTGCTCTTTTCTATTAAGCTGGGTGTTATGCTCACCCCGGCATTTGAATTAAATGTTGCTATAATCGTGTTGTTGTTAGTCGTATTGTATTATGTCCGTTTGTCCCCGTCTTTAGCCGTTGGAATGCTACTATTTTCCTTGGCCTGCTTGGCTATCGCGCAACAAATTGAATCATCCGGTGCAAAACTATGGTTAGTTTGCACGATCGTTTTTGTATTAGCTTGGATCGGGCAATTTTTCGGTCACAAGGTAGAAGGTAAGAAGCCTTCATTTTTAAAAGACATACAATTTTTGATGATAGGCCCCGCTTGGTTAATGAGTTTTATTTACAAAAAATTAGGTATCGGTTATTAGTTTTAGCGGGTATAAACCTGAAACGTTAAAGCTATGTAAAGTTGAACGTTAACCTGTTATTTTATCTTATATTTGGTTATATAGAACGGAATTAGATTTTTTCATTATAAATTTTTGACCATGCAGGATGCATATATTGTAGCGGGCTACCGCACTGCTGTAGGAAAGGCGAAAAGAGGCGGCTTCAGGTTTTATAGGCCGGATGATTTAGCGGTCGACGTGATTAACGGTTTAATGAAATCAGTGCCCCAATTAGATGCCAAGCAAGTGGATGATGTGATCGTCGGGAACGCGGTACCTGAAGCAGAACAAGGTTTGCAAATAGGCCGTATGATCTCCGTGAGAGCATTAGGTATAGAGGTGCCTGGCATGGTAGTTAACCGTTATTGTGCTTCGGGCTTGGAAACAATCGCGATAGCTACCGCGAAAATTCAAACCGGTCAAGCTGATTGTATCATCGCCGGTGGAACGGAAAGTATGAGTCTCGTTCCTGTTGCCGGTTGGAAAACGGTTCCAAATTACACCGTTTCAAGCACCACGCCTGATTATTATCTCAGTATGGGTCATACCGCGGAAGCCGTTGCCAAAGAATTTAACGTGAGCCGTGAAGAGCAGGATGCTTTCTCTTTACGATCCCACCATAGAGCCATCAATGCTATCGAAAATGGCTATTTCAAAAATGGCATCTTACCGATCGAGGTAGAAGAAGTGTATGTTAATGAAAAAGGGAAAAGAGCTACTAAGTCATATACCGTGGATACCGATGAAGGCCCGCGTGCCGATACTTCGATGGAAGCATTAGCCAAGTTGAAACCGGTATTCGCAGCAGGCGGAAGTGTTACGGCGGGTAATTCATCCCAAACTTCCGACGGCGCGGCTTTCGTTATCGTGATGAGCGAAAAATTGATGAACAAATTGGGGCTTAAACCAATCGGAAGACTGGTTTCCTGCGTTTCTGCCGGCGTGCATCCTAGAATTATGGGCATCGGGCCGGTAGCGGCAGTTCCAAAAGCATTGGATCGTGCGGGATTGAGCCTTTCCGATATAGATTTGGTAGAACTCAACGAAGCCTTTGCTTCCCAATCGGTGGCAGTAATCAGAGAACTGGGTCTTGACGAAGAAAAGGTAAATATCAATGGTGGGGCAATCGCATTGGGTCATCCGCTGGGATGTACCGGGGCGAAGCTTAGCATACAGATTTTGAATGACTTACAAAGGTTAAACAAAAAATATGGAATCGTTACGGCCTGTGTCGGTGGAGGGCAAGGTATTGCCGGCGTGATTGAACGATTGTAATTTAAAATCATAGTAACAACCAATATTGTATAGTGTTTTACGGTGTAAACCAGTTCGGCTGTTTGCACCGTATTTTTTTGATTTCCTACCAAATATTAGGATTTGGATGAATGGAAGGAAACTTTTTACTATTTTGCTTTCGGAAAACCGATTTAAAACCTGTGTAATCCTATATATTGTCAACCGTATCGCATGGATCGTAGAGCTTTTTTAAATTTAGCTACCCCGCCGTCCCGTAAACCATTTACCAAGGTACAATATGGTAGGACTAGGACTGGTATGGCTCCCTATACTGGGGAATGGACTACTGCTCAAGTTGTTCACCTATTAAAGAGGGCCACTTTCGGCGCCGCTCCCTCCGATGTTAATTATTTCACGGGATTGAGCATGGATGCTGCCGTTGAGGCTTTATTAACAACGGGTACGGCACCTAATCCCCCGGTAAATAATTATAATGTAGACGGCTATACCGACCCTACGGGAATACCCCAGGGCGCTACCTGGGTAACTGCCGCCCCCGGTGATGAAGAATTACAGCAATTCCGCATTCAATCTTTAAAATATTGGTGGATCGGCCAAATGATTCACCAGGAAAGGAACATCCGCGAAAAGATGGTGTTGTTCTGGCACAATCATTTTGCCACGGAAACCGATATGGTAAGGGAAGCCCGTTACTTATATGCCAATAATGCCTTGCTAAGATCTTACGCCCTAGGTAATTTCAAAGCGCTTACGAAAGCGGTAACTTTGGATCCTGCCATGCTGGTGTATCTCAACGGCTACCTCAACGAAAAGTCCGCGCCGGATGAGAACTATGCTAGGGAATTGCATGAACTCTTCACGGTTGGGAAAGGGCCGGATTCGCATTATACTGAAGGTGATGTTCGCGCAACGGCAAGGGTTTTGACAGGCTACCGCATCAATAGCGAAACGATCACTTCCTATTTCGATGCTACCTTGCATGATATTGAAAACAAAACATTCTCCGTGTTTTATGGCAACAAGGTGATTTCCGGGAAAACAGCCCAGGCCGGCGCTACGGAACTAGATGATTTATTAAATATCATTTTCGCTCAACCGGAGGCCGCGAAGTTCATTTGCCGCAAGCTGTACCGCTTTTTCGTGTATTACGATATAGATGCGCAAGTTGAAGAAGAAGTAATTACCCCCTTATCAGAAATATTGATAAGTAACAATTTCGAGATACGCCCGGTGTTGGCAACGTTATTCAAGAGTGAACATTTTTATGACCCCTTGAACATGTCCTGCTTGATTAAAAGCCCGTTGGATTTCGCCGTGGGTGCCTGCCGCGAATATGGTGTCGTTTTTCCTGCGGAAACGAATTACCAGGATGCTTACCCGGCATGGCGTGTCATTCACCACGTGGCTGCCAACTTGCAGCAGGATGTTGGTGATCCGCCGCTAGTATCGGGCTGGGAAGCTTATTTCCAAGAACCGCAATTCCACGAGTTGTGGATCAATACAGATACGTTGCCGAAGCGGAATATGTTCACTGACCTGGCTATTTCTTCAGGCTACAATTATATGGGATCAAACATCATTATCGACCCGATTCATTTTGCGGAATCGCTGCCGGATCCCGGCGACCCTGTAAAGCTGGTTTCAGATTCGCTGCATATCTTATACCGGATGGATGTTTCCGATAATACGAAGCAATTCTTGAAAGAGATGATTTTACTTTCGGGTACGGAATCGGATTATTACTGGACCGGAGCTTGGAATAATTACGAAAGCAACCCCGGGAATATGGCTTATAAAAGTGTTGTCACCACGAGGTTGCAAGCCTTGTATAAATACATCATGAACCTATCAGAGTATCAACTGGCATAAACTGCCTGAAAAACCTACACATGAAACGTAGAGACTTCCTCAAATATACGGCACCTGCCTCCCTATTGCCTTCATTTATCAATGGCTTTTCTATACAGGCCTTTGCCGCTTCCCCCATGTTGAGCGCTTTGCAAAATGTTGCGGATGATAATGATCATGTCCTGGTCATGATTCAATTAACGGGCGGAAATGATGGGTTGAACATGGTTATCCCGCTGGATAAATACGGACAATATCAAAATGCTCGTACGAATATCGCGATACCGGAAGGTAGCGTACTGAGGTTACAAAATTATAATAAGGCCGGGTTACATCCTTCTATGACAGGTGTACAGGAATTATATGATAATGGTAAGGTGTGTCTTTTACAAAGTGTCGGTTACCCTTCACCGAATTTCTCGCACTTCAGGGCAACGGATATCTGGTTAACGGGCTCGGATGCCAACGAGGTATTGTCGACCGGTTGGGGCGGACGTTATTTAAATTATGAATATCCTAATTATCCTGCCGGGTACCCGAATGCGGAAATGCCGGATCCTTTGGCGATACAAATAGGTTCTATCGTTTCCCCGGCTTTCCAAGGGCCAGCTAATACGATGGCCATGGCAGTGACCAGCGCCACGGATTTTTATAACCTGATTAACGGGATCGAAGACCCTGTGCCGAATACAAAGGCCGGTAATGAATTGAAGTACATCCGCTTGATTGCCAAGCAATCCAATAAATTCGCTGATTCCATCAAGCTAGCTGCCGGAAAAGTCACCAATCAAGGTGAATACCCGCAATACCACCTGGCCCAACAGTTGAAAATTGTTGCGAGGTTAGTTGCCGGCGGACTAAAAACACGGTTGTACATGGTTAGTATGGGTGGCTTTGATACCCATGCCAGTCAAACAAATTCCGGGGATACTACCACCGGTCTACATGCAAACCTGATGGAGCAATTATCATCATCTATTAAAGCATTTATGGATGATTTGACGGCATTGAGAGCTTCAAAGCGGGTGATGGGGATGACTTTTTCGGAGTTCGGTCGCCGGATAATGTCTAACGGTAGCATGGGAACCGACCACGGGGCAGCGGCACCGATGATCGTTTTCGGTGATTACGCCGAATCCGGCGTATTAGGAAATACCCCGGAAATCCCGGATGCAATTTCTGCAAGCGCCAACATACCGATGCAATACGATTTTCGTTCCGTTTACGGATCTATTATAGAACAATGGTTTTGTGTAAATTATGGAGATGTTCAATCCGTCTTATTGAAGGATTACCAAAGTTTACCTATCGTGCGTCCGCAAGCCTGCGGTTTAGTGACCGGGGTGGATCCAAACAACCCGATCGGGGATACATTGATTAGTAATTATCCTAATCCGTTTACGACTAAGACAAAGGTTACTTATACTACGCAAGGTGGTTATACATTGATACAGGTTTTCGATACTACTGGTCGACTGATAAAGAACCTGGTAGACAGTCACCAAGCTGCGGGCGATTATACCGTTGATTTTGACGGGGAGCGTTTGCCCAACGGTGTTTATTATGCCCGTTTCCAAAATGGTATGCATCAACAAGTCCGGACAATGTTAAAAGTTAGATAAGCTTGCAACTTTGTTGCAAATAGTGTTATATTTGTAACTTCTTACTTAATCGGTGCAGGTGAAACTTAAATGGATGCAGAAAATATGGTCTATTATCTTGCTCGGCGCGTTTGCTTTCCATACGCTTCCGGGAGATTTTATACACGATATTTTTGCAAACCACACTGATACCAAGGACGATGAAATTCACCATATTGATGGTGATTATGTTGGTATACCGCACCGCCACTGTGAATTTATACAGATTGGTTATTCTCCCTATGATGTATATGAAGTGGAACACGTGATGACCTTTACGGAGGTAAGATGGTTTTACGCGATCCCTTCATTAACATACCATGTTCCTTCTCTTGAAGGACTATCTTCCCTGCGGGCGCCCCCGATCGTTTAACTGCATATTTACTGGCTTCCCTTGTAACTACCGGGGAAGCATATCAATTTTCATGTTCTGAAAATTCAGACCTGTATTAAAGTTATCCAATCTCTTGCTGAACCGTCTGGTTGTGGGCAAGGTGTTATACAATGATATATGAATAGATTGAGGCGCATATTGCCTATGCTTATTTTGGGCGTACTGATTTCCCAATCTGTATGGGCGCAATGCAATTATACATTAAGCGGAAAAATACTGGATCAAAATTCAAATGCCAACTTAATCGGTGCAACTATTGCCGTGAAGGAAACACAGCAAGCGGTGATGTCCGATGAAAATGGTAATTATAAACTGGATGGGCTTTGCGCAGGGGAATACACCATCAGGGTTTCCCATATCGGTTGCCACCCTTTGGAATTTAAGATTAGTATTAATAAAGATACCCGTAAGAACATCAGCTTGGAACACGCGGTGAGCGAATTGAGAGGTATTACGGTGGAAACCACCAATGCTGCCAAATCCATGACAGGACCAGTCTCTGAAGTGAGCGGGCGCGACTTGGAAAAGCTACGGGGTTTATCGCTTGCTGAATCTCTTAAGGAAGTGAACGGTGTGACCATGCTACAAACAGGCGCCACGGTTTCTAAACCCATGATCAACGGCTTACATAGCAACCGGGTATTGATCTATAACAACGGTGTAAGGCAAGAAGGACAACAATGGGGCAGTGAACATGCGCCGGAAATTGATCCTTTCGTGGCTAATAAACTCGTTGTGATTAAGGGCGCCAACGCGATCCGCTACGGTGGCGATGCCGTGGGGGGCGTTATCCTGGTTGAGCCTAAACCTTTGACGACTACGCCCGGTATTCAAGGAGAAGTGAACCTCGGTGCTTTCTCCAATAGCCGTATGGGAGTAGCTTCAGCCTTGGTTGAAGGCAACTTTTCGAAATTGCCGGCCCTTAGCTGGAGAGTGCAAGGAACTACAAGGAGAAGTGGTTCTATCAGGGCGCCGGGATATTGGATGAATAATACCGGGATGGATGAGAAGAACTTTTCATTAACCGCGGGTTGGCGGAAACCATCCTATGGGATTGAATTATTTTATAGCCAATTCAACACGGATATCGGTGTGTTCACAGGGGCGCATATGAGTAATAGGAATGATCTGAAGGAAGCCATCAAGCGGGGACGCCCCTTGGAGGAATTTACAGGGGATTTTTCTTATGATATCAACCGCCCGGAACAGATAGCCGAACATGAATTGTTTAAAGTAAAAGCCTATCTCAACACCGGTAAAATAGGTAAGTTGAACTTAAACGTAGCCCGTCAATTTAATTATCGTGATGAATTGGATCGAAATTCTGCTTTATCTGTAAACAGTCTTACTCTCAACTTAACCACTTACACGGCAGATCTGACCTGGGATCATTTCAATTGGCATGGCCTTAAAGGTACGATCGGTGCAACGGGAATGTATCAACGAAACCATTATCTCGCCAGGAGGTTTATACCCAACTACGAGCTGGAACAATGGGGACTTTTCGTTTCCGAAAGATGGGAAAGCAAGGATAATAAATGGATGTTAGAAGCAGGGGGACGTTTTGATAGCAGATCGTTTTATAATATAGATGATAACCTTGGAGAGATCAATTTTCCCGAAAGGGATTATAATGGATTTACCGGTATCCTTGGCGCCACTTATTATGTAAACGATAGGTTGTCGATAACGGCTAATGCCAGCCATGTTTACCGCGTTCCCGGTGTAAACGAACTATATGCCGATGGCTTGCACCATGGTACGGGTTTGATCGAGAAAGGGAACGTAAACCTTGATGCCGAACATGGCTGGAAGTTTAATCTTTCCGGTAATTACAGGCTCAACGATCAATTGGAGGCCGATGTAAATATGTATTATAACCGGTTCAATAATTTTATCTACCAGCAATTATCGGATAGCATTATCGTAACCATCCGGGGAGCATTCCCCTTTACTTATTATGCGCAGTCCGATGTCAATATGAAAGGGATCGATGCGCAGGTGAAATGGTTGTTTTTACCGAGGTGGCGATTTAGTAGCAAGGCCAGTATCTTGCGGGCTAAAAATGAATCTATTGATGATTGGTTGATCAGTATGCCATCTGACCGGTTCACACAAGAGCTGAGTTTCTATCCGGTAAATACGAAAGCCTGGAAGGATAATTTTATTTCATTAAGTATGACAAATGTTACGAAGCAAGCGAGGGTGCCGTTTGAAGCGGGGAAAGATGGCGAAAATGCATTGGATCTAATGCCGCCGCCGGATGCTTATACCTTGGTCAACTTGGAAGGGGGCACCACGCATAACATCGCTAAACGTCCCGTAACATTTACGGTAGGTGCCAGCAATTTATTAAACACCCGTTACAGGGAATATCTCAACACTTTCCGCTATTTCGCAGATGAAGCAGGTATCAATGTTTACCTGAAGGTAAAAGTGCCTTTTCAAATTAATCCGAAGAAATAGCGGTGCAATCAACAATTCACACACAAATTCTAATCACTTATGTTAAAGAAATATTCAACACTTGCCTTATTTGCAGCCTTAATGTTAGCTTTTGCTTCATGTAAAAAGGAAAGTAACGATAAACCTACAGAAAATGAGAACGAAGAAATTTCAACCGTAAAATTGACTTTCGTTAACGATGCAGATGCCAATGACAAAGTAATTGCCACTTGGAGAAGCATTGATGGTAATGTTACGATTGATAGTGTAAAACTAAAGTTAAACACCACATACACTGTTAATACAGATTTTATCGACGAAAATGCTAGTCCCGCCGATACGATCACTAACGAAATCAGGGAAGAGTCGGATGAGCACCATGTATTTCATATGATTTTTACCCAGGCAGATGCGAGTATCGCGGATGCTTTAACAACGGTTGCCACCATCACGCCCTTGGATAAAGATGAAAACAACCTGCCCGTTGGATTGGAATATTCTGTAAGCACCAAGGAAGCATTTACCGGGTTTTACCGCGTAATTGTTCGTCACCAACCCGATGGTGCGAAAGATGGTACCTTCGCCCCGGGATCAACGGATGTGGATACTGAATTTCCGCTTGTAATAAAATAATCAGGATCATTAATATAATCTTGGCGCTGCTTTTTGTAGCGCCATTTTTTTACTATGATTTTAAATTGACGTAGCCCGATAGATAATGGTCGAGTTAAATATATACGGGCCGGCCGGTAAGAATGCAA
>Ga0164243_10004970_pt1 | contig 20494 bp, 18 predicted proteins | sample OricompcompostOP_FD_108781 | JGI IMG/M metagenome (GOLD analysis project Ga0164243, IMG submission 108781) | Organic Plus compost microbial communities from Emeryville, California, USA - Original compost - Organic plus compost (OP) | ecosystem: Engineered > Solid waste > Mixed feedstock >...
CCGGACGCCCGAGCGCCGGACTCGCAGCCGTCGGGCGGGCCGTCCCCGGAGGGGGTTTCCGCGCCCCCGCGGCCCCTCCCCCGTCCGAGCACCCCGTAAGGAGACCCCATGACCGAGACCACCCCGGACGCCGCGCCGCGCGCCACTTCCGCCACCGTTGCCGGCGCCGCCGTTCACGCCGCCACCTTCACCACCCACTCCCCCGCGACCGGCGAGCGCCTCGCCGAGTACCCCGCGCACGGGCCCGAGGAGGTGGCCCGGGCCGTTACCCGCGCCCGGATCACGCAGGCGGGGTGGGCCGCGCTGCCCGCGTCCCGGCGACGGGAGCTGCTGCTGCGGTGGAAGAAGGCGATCGCCGAGGATCTGGACAGGGTGGCGGCGACCATCGCGCAGGAGACCGGGAAGCCGGTCGGCGACGCCGAGCTCGAGGTCGTGCTCACGCTGGAGCACCTGGCGTGGGCGGCCCGCAACGCGCCCCGCGTGCTGGGCCGCAGACGCGTGCGGACGGGGCTGTTCACGGTGCACCAGCGGGCCTCGCTCGTGCACCGCCCGCTCGGTGTGATCGGCGTGATCGGCCCCTGGAACTATCCGCTCTACACGCCGATGGGCTCCATCGGGTACGCCCTCGCCGCGGGCAACGCGGTCGTGTTCAAGCCCTCGGAGCTGACGCCCGGCACGGGTGTGCTGCTGGCGGAGCTGTTCGACTCCGCCGCGCCCGAGCACGCCGGGCTGCTCACCACGGTCACGGGGGCGGCGGCGACCGGGGACGCGCTGGCCCGGTCCGGGGTGGACAAGGTGGCGTTCACGGGGTCGCCCGGCACCGCGCGGAAGGTCATGGCGGTGTGCGCGGAGACGCTGACCCCGTTCCTCGCCGAGTGCGGCGGCAAGGACGCCGTGATCGTCACCGCCGACGCCGACCTGGAGGCGGCCGCCGACGCGATCGTGTGGGGGGCGCTGAGCAACGCGGGGCAGACCTGCGCGGGCGTGGAGCGCGTCTACGCGGTGCGCGAGGTGCACGAGACGCTGTGCGAGCGGGTGGTGGAGAAGGCCAAGGCGCTGCGCACGGGCGCCGACGAGGGAGCCGCTTACGGGCCGATGACGCTGCCAGGACAGGTCGCCGTCGTCGAACGGCATGTGAGCGGAGCCGTGGCGGCGGGCGGCCGCGCGCTGCTGGGCGGGCCGGACTCCGTGCGCGCGCCGTACGTGGCGCCCGTGGTGCTGACCGGCGTGCCCGAGGACGCGCCGGCGATGACGGAGGAGACGTTCGGGCCGGTGGTGACCGTCAACGCGGTGGGGAGTGTGGACGAGGCCGTGGAACGCGCCAACGCCTCCCGCTACGCCCTCGGCGCGGCGGTGTTCAGCGGCGGCAAACGCACCGGTGCGGCGATCGCGGCGCGGCTGCGCGCGGGCGCGGTGTCGGTGAACTCGGTGCTGGGCTTCGCGGCGGTGCCCGCGCTGCCGTTCGGCGGTTCGCAGGACTCCGGGTTCGGGCGGATCCACGGCGAGGAGGGGTTGCGGGCGTTCACCTCCGTGCAGTCGGTGACGGTGCAGCGGTTCGCCCCGGCGATCGCGCTGACCTCCTTCGCGGTCCCGGAGGCCACCCGTGAGCGCGCGGTGCGGCTGGCGCGTGCCCTGCACCGGCGACGCTGAACGCCCCTCGGACGCCTGCCCGTCGCCGTCGGCGCGGTCAGGCGTCCAGCAGCGGGGCCAGATAGCGCCGGGCGAAGTTCCGCGCCTGCTCCGCGTCCTCCATCTCGATGCAGCTGGACGGGTTGAGCAGGAAGGACACGGCGACCCGCACCATCAGCTCGGCCACCGGGCGCGGGTCCTCGTCGGGCCGCCCCTCGACCTGCTGCGCCCGGCGCAGATGCCCCGTCAGGTACTCGACGGTGGCCCCGAGCGAGGAGCCGCCCTGCACGGTCAGGTACGGCAGCACCACCTCGGGTTCGAGCCGCAGCATGCCGCCGAAAAGGGGGTGGGCGCGGGTGTGGCGCAGGGCGACGACGAACCCCTCGATCACGCGCTCCCTCATGGTCGGCAGACCGGCCACCGCGGCGTCCAGCCGGGCGAAGAAACGGCTCAGCTCGCGCAGCAGGGTCTCCTCGACCAGGCGGTCCTTGGTCTGGAAGCGCCGGTAGACCGTCACCCGGGAGACACCGGCCCGCTTGGCGACGTCGTCCACGGAGGAGCGGCGCACGCCGAGGAGGGTGAACTGCTCCAGTGCCGCGTCGAGGATGCGCCGCGCCGTGTCGTCCTCGGGCTCCGTGCGGGCGAGGGCCCGGGCGAGCCACGAGTCGTTCGTGTCAGTTCTCATGGTGCTCCTCACGATACCGGCGAACGACTCCCTTGGAGACGCTGATACAACTACCATAACTTTGTATCTTCAGATCACGCCCCACCCGTACCGAGCCGCCGAACGGCACCGGACCCCGGAGGACCTGATGGGCAGTCGACTCACCGAGGAACAGGCCGCGTTCGCGGCGGCCGTGCGCGACTTCGCCAAGCGCGAGTGCGGCACCCGAGAACAGCGCGACGCGCTGACGGGCGGCGGCCGCGAGGCGCACCATCCGGAGCTGTACCGCCGGCTCGCCGACCTGGGCTGGCTCGGCGTCTGCCTGCCGGAGGAGTACGGCGGCGCGGGCGGCGGCACGGCCGACGCCTGTCTGTTCCTGGAGGAGACGTCGTACGGGATGGTGCCGTGCGGCGGCTTCATCACCACGGTGATCACGGCGAAGGCGTACGAGCGGTTCGGCACGGAGCAGCAGCGGCAGGAGGTGCTGTCCGGTGTCGTCCGCGGGGACGTGCTGGCGATCGCGATGTCGGAGCCGGGGGCCGGTTCCGACGTGGGGGCGCTGCGCTGCCGGGCCCGGCAGCAGCGGGACGGCAGCTGGGTGATCGACGGCCAGAAGACATGGATCTCCAACGCGCACTGCGCCGAGAGCATCCTGCTGGTCGCCCGCACCGGCGAGGACAAGCACGGCGGGCTGACCATGTTCCATCTGCCCGCCGGCACGCCCGGCGTGGAGATCCGGGGCATCGAGACGATGCGCGGCCGGGAGGTCAACGACGTCCATCTGACGGACGTACGGCTGCCCGCGGACTCGGTGGTGGGCGAGGTGAACGGCGGCTGGAAGCAGCTGATGGCCGGTCTCAACCACGAGCGGCTGTTCCTGGCGGCGAACATGCTGGGGCTGGCCCGCCGCGCCTTCGACGACGCGGTCGCCTACGTCCGTGAGCGGGAGCAGTTCGGGCGGCCCGTCGGCTCGTTCCAGGCGATACGGCACCGCGTCGCGGACCTCGCCACGGAGATCGAGTGCACGCGGCTGCTGGTACGCGAGGTGGCCCTGGACTGCGACGCGTACCCGGAGAAGCTGTTCCCGCGCGAGGCCTCGATGGCCAAGCTGAAGGCCACCGAACTCGCCAAGCAGGTCACGCTGGAGGGCATGCAGATGATGGGCGGCTACGGCTACACCACGGAGTTCGACATGGAGCGCCACCTGCGGGCCGCGGTCGTCTCCACGGTGTACGGAGGGACGAGCGAGATCCAGCGGGACGTCATCGGCAAGACGTACGGGCTCTGAGCCGGGGCGCACAAGAAGGCCGCCCGTCCCCTGACCAGGGGGGCGGACGGCCTTCGTCCTGTGGTGGGCGGTCAGTCGTCGTAGAGCGCGGTCAGGGCGTCGGCGTACTTGTCGCGGATGACGCGGCGCCGCATCTTCAGCGACGGCGTCAGCTCACCGGTCGCCGGGCCCCATTCCTCGGCGAGCAGTTCGTACCGCTTGACCTGCTCGGTGCGGTTGAGGCGGGAGTTGGCGGCGGCGACCGCGCGGTCCACCTCGGCCCGCACCTCGGGGTGCCGGACCAGCGCGGCCAGGCCGCCCTCCGTGTCGATGCCGCGCTTGGCGGCCCAGGCGGGCGCGGACTCCGGGTCGAGGACCAGCAGGGCGACCAGGTAGGAGCGGTTGTCGCCGTGGACCATCGCCTGACCGATCAGCGGGTGTTCCTTGAGGGCGTTCTCCACCAGGGCCGGCGAGACGTTCTTGCCGGTCGAGGTGATGATCATCTCCTTCTTGCGGTCGGTGAGCCACAGATAGCCGTCCTCGTCGAGACGGCCGATGTCGCCGGTGGCGAGCCAGCCGTCGGCGTCCAGCGCGGACCGGACGGAGCCGTCCGGCTGGAGGTAGCCGTCGAACACGGACGTGCCGCGCACCAGGATCTCGCCGTCGTCGGCGATGCGGATCTCCACGGACTCCACGGGGCGGCCCACCGAGCCGAGCCGGAAGCCGAGCTTCGGGCTGTTGCTGGTGGCGACCCCGGTGGTCTCGGTCAGCCCCCAGGCGTCCATGATGACGATGCCGAACCCGGCCCAGAAGTTCACCACGTCGACCGGCATCGGCGCGGACGCGCTGGCCGACCAGCTCACCCGATCCAGACCGCCGGCCGCCAGCATGGGCAGCAGCACCTCCTTGCGGACCTGGGTGTAGCGCTCCTCGAGCTCGGGCGGCGGGGTCTCGCCGCGCTCGCGGTACCCGACATGAGTGCGGGCCACCTCGAACGCCTTGTCGATGACGGCCCGTTGGTCGTCCGGCATCAGCGAGAGCACGGCCCGCACGGCGGCGGACAGCTTCTCCCAGATGCGCGGCACGCCGAAGAACTGCGCGGGACGTACCTTGCGCACCACCTCGCCGACCTTCGTCGGGTCGGCGCACAGATAGACGTGCGAGGCGCGGTGACAGGGCAGGTAGATGCCCAGCATGCGTTCGGCGATGTGCGCGAACGGCAGGTAGCAGATGTGCTCGACGTGCGGCGGGAGTTCCACCACGGCGTCCAGGGCGAGCGCGTTGGACAGCACCACCCGGTGGGTGAGGACGACGCCCTTGGGCTCTCCGGTGGTGCCGGAGGTGTAGACGACGGTCAGCGGGTCCTCGGGCCGGGCGGTGTCGAGTTCCTTGTCGAACTCCTCCGGCACCGGGCCCTGTTGCAGCGACGCGTACGGCACGTGCGTCGCCTCCGCCCCCGCGTCGGCCACCACCAGCCGTTCCAGCGGGGTGTCGGCGTCGGCCAGCAGCGGCTCCCACACCGGGAGGTGCTCCGCCCCGCCCACGACGGCGAGGCGGGCGCGGCAGTTGCGGGCGATGTGGGTGATCTGCTCGGGGGCGGCGGTGCCGTAGACGCTGACCGGGACCGCGCCGAGGCGGACCAGCGCCAGGTCCGACAGCCAGTGCTCGGGCCGGTTGGCCATCAGCAGCAGCACACGGTCGCCGCGGCCGACGCCGAGGGCCCGGTAGCCGGCGGCGAGGGTGCGGGTGTGCTCGTGGATCTCGCCCCAGGTGAGCGTGGTCCACTCGGCGTCCGGGTCCTCCGACTGCCAGGACAGGCCCGGCAGTCCGGGGTGGGTGTGCGCGTTGTGCGCCAGCAGCTGGGGCAGGGTGCGGTCGGCGGGGTCGTCGGGAAGGGCGCCTGCGGTGGGAGGTGGTGACGTCATCGGGGCCTCCTTGCGTTGCGGGTCGGGGAGAGAACGTCTGGGAGACCGGGGCGTGGGGGGAAGCCCCTGCGGGCGTACCCGGTGCCGGTGGGGAGGGGCGGACGGTGCTCAGGCGTCGGTGAAGGTCTCGCCGCGCTCGGCCTTGCTCAGCAGCAGGGCCGGCGGCGTGAAGCGGTCGCCGTGGCGGGCGGCGAGCTGCCGGGCGCGGGCGACGAAGCCGGGCAGTCCGCCGTCGTAGCCGTTGACGTACTGCAGGACGCCGCCGGTCCACGGTGGGAAGCCGATGCCGAGCAGCGAGCCGACGTTGGCGTCGGCCACCGACTCCAGGACGCCTTCCTCCAGGCAGCGGATCGCGTCCAGCGCCTCGACGAAGAGCATCCGGTCCTTGAGCTCGGTGAGGTCGGCGGGCTGCTTGGCGGGGTCGGTGAAGTGCTCGCGCAGTCCGGGCCAGAGCAGGCCGCGCCTGCCGTTCTCGTCGTAGTCGTAGAAGCCGGCGCCGCCGGACCGTCCGGGGCGGCCGAACTCGTCGATCATGCGGTCGACGACCGCGTCCGCGGGGTGCGGCTCCCAGGTGCCGCCGTCGGCCTCGACCGCGCGGCGGGTCTCCTCGCGGATCTTCCGGGGCAGGGTGAGGGTGAGTTCGTCCATCAGGCCGAGGACCTTGGCGGGGTAGCCGGCCTGGCCGGCGGCCTGCTCGACGGAGGCCGGTTCGATGCCCTCGCCGACCATGGCGACGCCCTCGTCGATGAAGCGGCCGATGACGCGGGAGGTGAAGAAGCCGCGCGCGTCGTTGACGACGATCGGTGTCTTGCGGATCTGCCGGACCAGGTCGAACGCCCGCGCCAGCGCCTCCTCCCCCGTCTTCTCGCCCTTGACGATCTCGACCAGCGGCATCTTGTCGACGGGCGAGAAGAAGTGGAGGCCGACGAAGTCGCGGGGCCGTTCGACGCCCTTGGCGAGCATGGTGATGGGCAGGGTGGAGGTGTTGGAGCACAGCAGGGCGTCCGGGGCGGCCACGTGCTGGATCTCCTGGAACACCTGGTGCTTGAGAGCGGTGTCCTCGAAGACGGCCTCGATCACCGCGTCGCAGCCGGCCAGGTCGCCGGTGTCCGCGGTCGGGGTGATGCGGGCGAGCAGCGCGTCCGCCTTCTCCTGCGTCGCACGGCCGCGGGCGACGGCCTTGGCGAGGCGCTTCTCGGAGTAGCCCTTGCCGCGGGCGGCCGACTCGGCCGAGACGTCCTTGAGGACGACGTCGATGCCGGCGGCGGCGCAGGAGTAGGCAATGCCGGCGCCCATCATGCCCGCGCCGATCACGGCGACCTTGGTGACCTTGCGGGCCGGGACGTCCTTCGGTCGCCTCGCGCCGGAGTTGACCGCCTGGAGGTCGAAGAAGAACCCCTGGATCATGTTCTTGGTGATCTGCCCGGTGACCAGCTCGGTCAGGTACCGCGCCTCGATCTCGAAGGCCGTGTCCACGTCGACCTGGGCGGTCTCCACCGCCGCCGCGAGGATGTTGCGCGGGGCGGGGTACGGGGCGCCGCCGGTCTTCTTGCGCAGCAGGGCGGGCAGGGCGGGGAGCTGTGCGGCGAGCTTGGGGGTGGACGGGGTGCCGCCGGGGATGCGGTGGCCGGGGGCTTCCCAGAGCTGCGCGGACTCGGGGTGGGCGTCGATGAACGCCCTTGCTCGGCTGAGGAGTTCGTCGGGGTCGGAGACGATCTCGTCGACCAGGCCGTTCTCCAGGGCGCGGGCGGCGCCGTACTGGGTGCCTTCCAGGAGCACCTTCCGCAGGGCCTCCGTCACACCGAACATGCGGACCGTGCGGGTGACGCCGCCCCCTCCGGGAAGGAGGCCAAGCGTGACCTCGGGGCAGCCGACCCTGGTGCCGGGGGCGTCCAGGGCGATGCGGTGATGGCAGGCCAGGGCGATTTCGTAACCGCCGCCCAGGGCAGCGCCGTTGAGGGCGGCGACGACCGGCTTGCCCAGGGTCTCCATGACGCGCAGCGCCCGCTTGACGCGCATCCCCGCGACGTACGAGGCTCCGGCGGTGGCGGGTGTGACGGAGATCAGGTCGTGCAGGTCGCCGCCGGCGAAGAAGCTCTTCTTGGCGGAGGCGACGATGACGCCCCGCACGCTGTCGCTCTGCTCGGCGAGCCGCGCCGTGACGGCCTCCAGCGAGTCGATGAACGCCGCGTTCATGGTGTTCACGGACTGGCCGGGATCGTCGAGGACGAGGGTGACGACGCCGGTGTCGTCCTGCTCCCAGCGGATGGTGGTGGACTCGATGCTCATGCGGATGCGCTCCTGATGATCCGTGTGATCCAAGTGATCCGGGGAGAGGGTTCAGAGGCGTTCGACGACCGTGGCGATGCCCATGCCGCCGCCGACGCAGAGCGTGGCGAGTCCGTAGCGCTTGTCCTGGCGCTCCAGTTCGTCGACGAGGGTGCCGAGGATCATCGCGCCGGTCGCGCCGAGCGGATGGCCGAGCGCGATGGCGCCGCCGTTGACGTTCACCTTGTCCAGCGGGAAGCCCATGTCCTTCACGAACCGCAGCACGACCGCGGCGAACGCCTCGTTGATCTCGACCAGGTCGATGTCGTCGGCGGTCAGCGCGGCCTTGGCGAGCGCCTTGCGGGAGGCCGGCGTCGGTCCCGTCAGCATGATCGTGGGGTCGGCGCCGGACACGGCCCCGGAGACGATCCGGGCGCGCGGGGTGAGGCCGTAACGCTCGCCGGCCTCGCGCGAGCCGACCGCGACGAGGGCGGCGCCGTCGACGATCCCGGAGGAGTTCCCCGCGTGGTGGACGTGCTCGATCTTCTCGACCCAGTGGTACTTCTGCAGCGCCACCGCGTCGAAGCCGCCCAGTTCGCCGATGTCCGCGAACGACGGCTTGAGCATCGACAGCGACTCGGCGGTGGTGCCGGGGCGCATGTGCTCGTCGTGGTCGAGGACGACGAGGCCGCTGGGGTCCCGCACGGGGATCACGGAGCGGTCGTGACGGCCCTCCTTCCACGCCGTGGCCGCCCGCTCCTGGGAGAGCGCCGCGTAGGAGTCCACGTCGTGGCGGGAGAAGCCCTCGATGGTGGCGATGAGGTCGGCGCCGACGCCCTGCGGGACGAAGCCGGTGTCGTGGTTGGTGCGCGGGTCGGACGACCAGGCGCCGCCGTCGCTGCCCATCGGCACGCGGGACATGGACTCCACGCCGCCCGCGAGGACCAGGTCCTCCCAGCCCGAACGGACCTTCATCGCCGCCATGTTGACCGCTTCGAGCCCGGAGGCACAGAAGCGGTTCTCCTGCACGCCGGCCACCGTGTCCGGCAGCCCGGCGAGGACGGCTGCGGTACGGGCGATGTCCGCGCCCTGGTCGCCCAGCGGACTGACCACGCCGAGGACGATGTCGTCCACCGCCGCCGGGTCGAGCCCGGAGAAACGGGCGCGGATCTCGTGGATCAGGCCGACGACCAGGTCGACGGGTTTGGTGCCGTGCAGGGCGCCGTTCGCCTTGCCGCGTCCACGCGGGGTGCGGATCGCGTCGTACACATACGCTTCGGTGCTCACCTCGGTTGCCCTTCCAGGTCGGTTCTCGGGGGGTGCGGAGCCGGCCGGTGCTCAGCGCAGCAGGGAGCGGCCGATGATCTCCTTCATGATTTCGGTGGTGCCGCCGTAGATCGTCTGGATGCGGCTGTCGACGAACGCGCGGGCGACCTTGTACTCGCTCATGTAGCCGTAGCCGCCGTGCAGCTGGAGGCAGCGGTCGACGACGCGCTTGTTGAGCTCGGTGGCCCACCACTTGGCCATCGAGGCGTGCACGGCGTCGAGCCGGCCGTCGCTGTGGTCGGCGACGCAGTGGTCCAGGAAGGCGCGGGTGACGGCGTTCTCGGTGGCCATCTCGGCGATCTCGAAACGGATGTGCTGGAGCTTGGCGAGCGGCCTGCCGAACGCCTCGCGTTCCTTCACGTAGCGCGTGGTGATGTCGAGGATCTCCTCGGCCGCGGCGGCGGCGCCGACGGCGATGGCCAGCCGCTCCTGGGCGAGGTTGCCCATGAGGTAGGCGAAGGCCTGGTTCTCCTCCCCCAGCAGGTTCTCCTTGGGGACGCGCACGTCCGTGAAGAACAGCTCGGCGGTGTCCTGCGCCTTCTGCCCGATCTTGTCGAGGTTGCGGCCGCGTTCGAAGCCCTCCGTGCCGCGCTCGACGACGAGGAGGCTCTGCCCGCCGCTGCCGCCTTCGGGGGTGGTGCGGGCGACCACGACGACGAGGTCGGCGAGGACTCCGTTGGAGATGAACGTCTTGGCGCCGTTGAGCAGGTAGTGGTCGCCCTGGTCGACGGCGGTGGTGCGGATGCCCTGGAGGTCGGATCCCGCGCCGGGCTCGGTCATGGCGATGGCGGTGACCAGGTCGCCCGAGGTGAAACCGGGCAGCCAGCGGCGCTTCTGCTCGTCGTTGGCGAGGCGCGTGAGGTAGGGGCCGACGATGTCGTTGTGCAGGCTGATCGCCAGTCCGGAGGCGCCGGCGCGGGCGAACTCCTCGATGAGGACGGCGCTGTAGCGGAAGTCGTCGATGCCCCCGCCGCCGTACTCCTCGTCGACGGCCATGCCGAGCAGTCCCTGGCGGCCGGCCGAGCGCCACACCTCGCGGTCCACCACCCCGTCCTTCTCCCAGCGTTCGTGGTGCGGGAGCACCTCCTTCGTCAGGAAGGTCCGCACCGTCTCGCGGAAGGCCTCGTGGTCGGGGCCGTACAGGGGGCGGTCCGGGGTGCGTTCCGGGGTGGTCACAGCCAGCTCCTCACGTGCTCGATCAGTCGGGCGGGGTCGGGGCCGACGGGGGTGACGTTGAGCATGGTCACGCCCGCCTCGCGGAAGACCTCGACGCGGTCGCGGACGTAGCCCTCGGGGCCGGCCAGGCACAACTTCTCCAGCAGTTCCGCCGGCACGGCGGCCTCCGCGTCCTTCTTGCGTCCGGCGAGGTAGTGCTCCTGAACGGCGGTCGCGGCAGCCTCGTAGCCGTAGGAGCAGACGAGGTCGAAGTAGAAGTTGCGGCCTGGTGCGCCCATGCCGCCGACGTAGAGGGCGACGGTGGGCCGCATCAGGTCGCGTACGGCCGCCGCGTCGTCGCCGATGGCGAGCAGTCCCCCGGCGACGACCTGGAGCGGGCCGAGCGCGGGGTCGCGTTTCGCCGTGCCCTCGTCGAGGGCGGGGCCCCACACCTTCTCCGCGTGCTCGGGGGCGTAGAGGAACGGCAGCCAGCCGTCGGCGATCTCGGCAGCCGTACGGACACTGGCGGGGCCGAGGGCGGCGAGGTACACCGGGATGGTGTCGCGCACCGGGTGGTTGAGCAACTTGAGGGGTTTGCCGAGGGTGCCGCCCTTCTCGGGCGGGACGGGCAGGTCGGTGATGCCGTGGTGCTCGATGACCTCGCGCCGCCAGATCCGCCGGCACAGCTCGATCACCTCGCGGGCGCGGCCCAGCGGGCGGTCGTAGACGCGGCCGTGCCAGCCCTCGACGACCTGCGGTCCCGAGGCGCCGACGCCGAGGACGGCGCGCCCGCCGCTGATCGCGTCGAGTCCCGCGGCGGTCTGCGCGATGAGCGCGGGGGTGCGGGAGTAGACGTTGAGGACGGCGGACCCGATGCGCATCCGCTCGGTCCTCGCGGCGAGGTAGCCCATGATCGTCGGTGAGTCGAAGCCGTAGGCCTCGGCGACCCACACGGCGTCGAGCCCGGCGGACTCCAGCGCGGCGGCCTTGTCGGCCGCGGTGCGCGGGTCCTCCGCGTAGGCCAGGGGTGAGGACAGTTCCATCAGCAGTGGTCCTTCAGCAGTTCGGGCACGTCCCAGTCGCGGGCCACGTCGTGGGTGTGGGCGCCGGGAACGGCCGGCGGGCGCCGGAGCGTGCCGGGCGTGCCGGAGAAGCGGGGGGCGGGGGCGGGCTGGGTGACGCCGTGCGCCTCGGTGTACGTGCCGCGCGCGGTGAGGTGCTTGTGGTCGGCCGCCTCGGTCAGGGTCAGCACGGGCGCGACGCAGGCGTCGGTGCCTTCGAAGACGGCCGTCCAGCGGGCACGCGTCGCGGTCCTGAAGCGGGCGGCGAACGTGGCGCGCAGGGCGGGCCAGGTGCGCGGGTCGGCGCGGTCGGGCAGCTCGTCGGCGTCCAGGCCGAGCAGCGACACGAACACGGCGTAGAAGTGCGGTTCGAGGGCGCCGACGGCCATCCAGCCGCCGTCGGAGGTCTCGTAGACGGCGTAGTGGGGGCAGCCGCCGTCGAGCAGGTTGCGGCCGCGCGCGTCGCGCCAGGTGCCCTCGGCGAGCATGCCCCAGAACAGGCTGGTCAGGTGGGCGGTGCCGTCGACGATGGCGGCGTCCACCACCTGGCCGTGTCCGGTGGCGCGGGCGGTGAGCAGGGCGGCCAGGACGCCGGTGGTGAGGTAGAGGGAGCCGCCCGCGTAGTCGCCGAGCAGGTTGGCGGGGAAGACGGGCGGACCGTCCGCGGTGCCGATCATGGAGAGGGCGCCCGCGGTGGCGATGTAGCCGATGTCGTGCCCGGCCAGGGAGGCGAGCGGGCCGTCCTGCCCCCAGCCGGTCATCCGGCCGTACACCAGCGCGGGGTTGACGGCCATGCAGTCCTCGGGTCCGACGCCGAGCCGCTCGGCGACGCCGGGCCGGTATCCCTCGACGAGCACGTCGGCGCGTGCCGCCAACGCCCTTACGGTTTCCGGTCCTTGGGTCGTCTTGAGGTCGACGACGACGGACCGCTTGTTGCGGTTGGTCAGGTCGCGGGAGGGGTCGGCGCCGAGCGGGCCGCGGCCGGGGCGGTCCACCCGCACCACGTCGGCGCCCAGGTCGGCGAGGAGCATCGCGGCGAACGGTCCCGGTCCGATGCCGGCCAGTTCGACCACGCGCACACCGTCCAGCGGGCCCGCGACGGTGCGGCCGGGAGGGTGGGTGGGGGTGGGGCTCATGGGTTCCTCTCTCGGTGCGCGGCGGACCCGCCGCCGGCGACCGGGGACTTACTGAGCGTTCGCTCAACGTAGGAGCGGGACGCGGAGCGGTCAACTCCCCGTGCGGGACTTGTTTTTCGGGAGAAGGCGGGGGACAGTGACTGCGGGTCGGCCGTCGTGCGCCACGATCTACTGAACGATCGCTAAGTGGTGAGAGGGAGGTGGGCCGGACGCACCGCCGTACGATGACGCCGACCGCCGCAGCCCCGGAGGAGAGCCGTTGAACACCGTGCCCAGCCAGGAGACCACCCCGTCGGCGGGACACTGGCGCTCCTACGCCCCGCTCGACCTGCACCCGATCCTGATGCACGCCATGCGGGCCTTCAACGAGCAGGGCTACCACGGCACTTCGGTCCGGGACATAGCCGGCCGGGTAGGGGTCACCGTGCCCGCGCTCTACTACCACTACGAGAACAAGCAGGCGCTGCTGGCGACGCTCCTCGAGACGTCCATCAAGGACGTCCTGGACCGCTGCCGCGCCGCCGCCCGGGAGGCCGGGGACGATCCGCTGGCCCGCTTCTGCGGCATGGTCGAGTCGATCGTCCTGTACATGGCCCACCGTCGCCAACTGGCGTTCCTGGACACGGAGATACGCAGCCTGGAGCCGCAGAACCGGGCCCGGTACGTCGCCCTGCGCGACTATCTGGAGCACATGCTCCTGGACACGGTCGAGGAGGGCCGCGCCCAAGGCGTGTTCACCACCCCCATCCCGGCCGACGCGGTGCGCTCGGTGCTCGTGATGTGCCAGGGCGTCGCCAACTGGTTCCGTGAGGACGGCCCGCTGACCGCCGAGGAGGTCGCGGAACGGCATGTGCTGCTGAGCCTCGGCACGGTGGGCCATCCGGCCGCGGTGACCGGCGACGTGGTCCTGCCGTTCCCGCGGCGGACCGCGGCGGGGCGCGGCGCGGTGTCCCGCGCGTCGTCGGGCTGAGGCGGTCCGGGTCCCGACCGCGCCGGCCGCAGCACCGACCGACGAGAGGACACCTGTGATGGACGTGCACGAGGCGCGAGCCCTGTTCCGCGAGCTGACGGAGCGGGACGGCCGGGTCGACCCCGGCGAGCTCGACGCGATCTGGGCCGTGCTGCCGACGGTCCGCCCCGAGGAGATCCTCGGCGAGTGGAAGGGCGGCGAGTTCGACACCGGCCATCCACTCAACGGCATGCTGGAGAAGGCGGGCTGGTACGGCAAGACGTTCCACTCGCTGCACGACGCCAAGCCGCTGATGTGCCGGAACGAAGCGGGCGAGCTGTACTCGAACACCGAGCTGGGGCAGGGCGAGGCGAGCCTGTGGACGGTGGAGTTCCGGGGTGAGTCGACGGCCACGATGGTGTACGACGGGCGGCCGGTGTTCGACCACTTCAAGTGGGTCGAGGAGGACACGCTGCTGGGCATCATGAACGGCAAGGACGTGCCGGACGGCGGGCCGTACTACTACTTCTACCTGGAGCGCGTTTCCAGCTCCGGGGCCGGCCCCACAGGAGACGGCGCGTGAGACGGATCCGCGCGGCGGTCGCCGAGACGCCGGGCGCGCCGTTCGTCGTGGGCGACCTGGACCTCGGCGAGCCGCGCCCGGACGAGGTGCTGGTGCGGATGACCGCGGCCGGCATCTGCCACACCGATCTGGGCATGCGCGACACCTGGCCCGGCGGGCTCACCCCGATGGTCTTCGGTCACGAGGGCACGGGACGGGTCGAGGCGGTCGGCGCGAAGGTGAGGGGCGTGGCGCCCGGCGAGCGGGTCTGCCTCACCTTCGCGAGCTGCGGCGCGTGCGAGCAGTGCGCCACAGGGCATCCCGCGTACTGTCTGCACGCGCGGTCCCTGAACTTCTCCGGCGGGCGCGCCGACGGCACCACTCCCCTTACCCGCGACGGCACACCCGTGCACGGCGGCTTCTTCGGCCAGTCCAGCTTCGCCACGTACGCCGTGGTGCGGGAACGGGGCGTGGTCCCGGTGCCGGCGGACCTGCCCGACGAGGTCGCGGCGCCGCTCGGGTGCAGCGGGCAGACGGGCGCGGGGACGGTGCTCAACCGGCTGCGGCCCGACCCCGGCGCGTCCCTGGTCGTGACGGGGGCGGGCGGGGTCGGGCTGAGCGCGGTGATGGCGGCGGTGGCGGTGGGCTGCGACCCCGTGGTGGCGGTCGACCCCGTCCCCGCACGCCGCGCCCTGGCCGTGGAGCTGGGCGCGAAGGCGGCGCTGCCTCCCGGGGACGGTCTGGTGGCGGCGCTGCGGGACCTCACGGGCGGCGGGACGCACCATGTCGTGGAGACGACGGGACGCCCGGAGGTGGCCCGTCAGGCGGTCGCCGCGCTGCGCCCGCGCGGTGAGCTGGCGCTGGTCGGCCTGGGCGGCGAGGTGACGTTCGACGTGATGCCGCTGCTGGCGAAGGGTGTGCGGGTGCACGGGGTGATCGAGGGCGACTCCCACCCCGGCCGCTTCCTGCCGGACCTGATCGGCCTGTGGCGCCGCGGCCTGTTCCCGCTGGAGACACTGGTCACGACGTTCCCGTTCGAGGAGATCGGGTCGGCGGTGCGGGCGATGGAGGAGGGCGGGGTGGTGAAGCCGGTGCTGGTGTTCGACTGAGGGGCGCCGGCACACGGGAAGGCGTCCGGTTCCCCGTCCTCACCGGGAGCGGAGGGCGCCCGGTCGCCTCACCCCGTGTGATTGACTGAACGCCATGGCTCCCGCCTCCTCGTCCGCCCGCTCCGCCGCGCCCGCCGAGCCGACTCCGGGCACGCGGCCCCGCAACCGCAGACAGCTGATCGTCGAGGCGGCCGGGCGGGTGTTCAGTGAGCGCGGCTACCACACGGCCTCCATGGAGGAGGTCGCCGCGCAGGTCGGCATCTCGGCGGCGGCGCTGTACCGGCACTTCCCCAACAAGTACGCCCTGTTCGCGGAGTGCGCGGACGTCATGGTGGACGGGCTGGTCGAGGCGCTGGACGAGGTGCCTCCCGGGGCGAGCCTCGCGGAGGTGCTGACGGCGCTCACCCGGATCACCGTGGCGCACCGCGCGTCGGGCGGCGTGTACCGCTGGGAGGCGCGCTACCTCAACCGTGAGGACCGACGGCGTCTGCGGGTGAAGTTCGGGCGTCTGGTCGAGCGGGTCGACGACGCCGTACAGCGGGAGCATCCGCTGCCGGACGAGCGGCTGCGGGCGGTGGCGGCCCTCGGCGCGATCGGGTCGGTCACGATGCACCACACCTCCATCGCTCAACGGCGCGCGGAGGAATTGCTGTTGGCGGCCGCACTCGGGGTGGCGGCGAGCGACCCGGCGGGGGTGCCGCCCGGGGCGCACCCGGTGGAGCTGCCCGCCCGGCCGGTACCGCGCACCCGGCGCGCGGAGATCCTTGCCGCGTCCGTGCCGCTGTTCGCGCGCAACGGCTTCGCCAACGTCACCAACGGGCAGATCGCGCGGGCGGTCGGCCTGACCCCGTCCGCGCTGTACCGGCACTACCCAGGGAAGATCGACATCCTGGCGGCGGCCTGTCTCCAGGCGGCGGCGCTGCTGGCGCAGGGCGTGGAGCGGAGTCTGCAGGGCGTGGCCGGCCCGCGCGAGGCCCTGATCGCGCTGGCCTCGACGTACGTGGCGTACGGCTTCGAGCACACCGAGCTGAACAGCGTGGCCGAGGCCGAACTCGGCGGGCTGCCCGAGGCGTTGAGGCGGCCCGTGGTGCTGGCGCAGCGGGAGCACATCGCCGTGTGGGAGCAGCAGCTGCGGCAGGTCCGTCCGGAGCTGGACCCACGGCAGACCCGGGTGCTGGTGCACGCGGGTTTCGGTGTGGTGGTCGAGGCGGGGCGGGCCCTGCGGTGGCGGGACGCCCCGGAGAACCGGGAGGCCGTGACCGCGCTGGTGCTGGGCGCGCTCGGCCTGTGACCCCGCCTCTCGGCCCGGTCGCCGTGAGGCGGGGTCGGGTGGGCGTCCGCGCGGCCCGTCCGCTCAACCGGCCCGGTTGCCGGTGGGGATGGTGATGGGCGTGGTGGTCCCGGAGGAGCCCTTGTTGAGGAACAGCATGGCGATGGCCCGGATGAACTGGTCGAACATGTAGAAGGTGCCCGGCATGACGGGCGACAGCCCTTCACGGAAGAGGATGAACGCCGGCCACGCCGTGCGTACCAGGGCGGCGGCCGCGTAGTCGCGCCGCAGGCCCAGCCAGTCGCCGACCTGGTCGCTGAGGACGTAGCGCACGAACTCGTTGAGGAAGCCGCGGGTGACGCCGAGGTCGATCTGCGCGGTGAGGCCGAGCAGGTCCTCGGCCAGCGCGATGCCCTCGGTGGACGGGGTGAGGATCGGGGTGAGGACCTGCTGCGACTGCGCGCGGGCCTCCGCCCAGGTCTTGGGGATGTGCTCGTGGGGCACGCCGAGCAGGTGAATGGCCACCTGCCACATGTGCAGGAAGGCCTCCTGGTCGGCGGCCGGGTAGGGGATCCTCCACTCGAGCAGCTTCTGGTGCACGTAGGTGCCGAGGCTGTGGAAGGTGACGAGGATGTCGGCGGCGCTGATCGGGATGGACTCGTCGGCGACCGCCTTCCAGTACGGCGACTGCGGCAGCAGATGCCGCACGGCGGCGTGCACCACGCGGGTCTTGTTGGCGGTGACGACGAACTGCCCGGTCGGCTTGAACGCGCCGAGCTGGGAGAGGTCGTAGCCGAAGGTGAACGTCTTGGCGGCGCGGTCCTGCATGTCGGCGCCGCCCGCGGACCAGTAGACGCTCTTGGCCTCACGGGGGATGACGGTGCTCATGATGCCGCTGCCGAGGCCGTACAGCATGAACAGGTACGTGTCCCGGCGCCGGTTGAAGTCGGCGGCGCGCTCGAGCTTGGCATGGTCGGCCCAGGAGGGCAGCCGGTTGACCTGCGTCAGATAGGCGGCGAAGTCGGAGGGGAGGCCGCCGGGGATCGGGTCGTTGTTGTTCACCCAGCCCTCCCACGCCCGGTTGATCGCCGGGACGTGGCCGCCCTCGATCATCCGGACCATGAGCGGGTCGGCCGCGTCGTCCCAGATCCACTCCGGGCCGGGTCCCGCGGCGGCTCCGGCTCCTGCGAGCTTTCCGGCTCCGGCGGTTCCGGCCGACGCCCAGGCGGGCACGGGCGCCGCGGCGCCGACGAGGCCCAGCGCGACACCGAGGGTCAGCGCCCTTCTCCTGCTGAGGTTCTCCATTGACTTACCTGCTTCCCTGAGGGGAGGGACGGTTCGGGATGCCTTCGCAGACTTGCCAGTTGCGCGACAGTGCGGTGTTGAACCTCGTCGCACGGATGTGATTTTTGATTAACATAGCGAGGGTCGCGACGGTGGGCAATGGGCATGACAGAGGTGCCGGGCCAAGGGCTGGTGACAGCCCTCGGGGGCTCAACAGCCCGCGAGGCCGGGGGTGTCAGGCGCGGGCGGCGCGGCGTGCGGCGTAGGCGACGGGCAGGTAACGGAAGCGTTCCGGCAGACGGGGCACGGCGGTGCGGACGACGCGGCCGAGCAGCCGCAGCCGACGCTCGTCACGCGCCGTCCAGGGAACGTCCAGCCGCTCACGGGCGACGGGCGGCAACAGCCCCTTGGTGACGAAGACTTGGAGACGGAGGAGGGCGGGACGCAGTACGGGCCAGAGCAGCCGCAGCACCGCCCCCGCACCGTCCGGCGGCGGCACGAGCCGGCGCGGGTCGAGCAACTCCTCGACGACGACGGTCCGTTCGAGCTCCTCACGGACGACGGTGTCGAAGTAGGTCCAGAACTCATCGACGGAGCCCGGCATGTCGCGCTCCCGGATGCCGAGGATGCGCCCGAGCCGGCGCGCCTCCGCGTGCAGCCGCCGCTCCCCCGCCTCGTCGAACGGGCGGAACAGATACTCGGCGGCCCGCAGGAAGACGGGGAAGCCGGTGGCGTGCACCCAGGCGTAGTACGCGGGCGTCAGCGCGTGGTACGGGCGTCCCCGGGTGTCGGTGCCCTTGATGTCCCGGTGCAGCCGGCGCAGCCTGCGCCCCTCCTCGACGGCGCGGTCACCGCCGTAGACCCACAGCTGCAGCGAGTCGAGCGAGCGGCGGGCGCGGCCCCAGGGGTCGGTGCGGAAGACGCTGTGCTCGTCGACGCCGGCGCCCACGGCCGGATGCGCGACCTGGAGGACGAGGGCGGCGGGGAGGTAGAGCAGGACGCGGACGTCGCCGGCCATGTCCCAGAGGAGGGTGTCGGGGGTGAACGGCAGGGGGTCGGTGTGCTCGGCACGGGGCGTGCGGTCGCCGCCCGGTCCGGTGCGCTCCGCACGGGGCGTGCGGTCACCGCCCGGTCCCGGTGCCGGCACCGGTGCCGGTATCTCCTCGCCGGCGGAGTGCGCCGCCCGTCCCGTGTCCATACCTCCAGCCTCCCACGCCCCTCCCGTGGCGGTCCGGGCGCGTCCGGCCGGACGTCAGGGCAGCTCGGGACGCACCAGCGCCCTGGCGATCGGCTCACCGGTACGCCGGGCGTACGTCATCCGTTCCCGCACCTCGCGGAGCGTGCGCGGCCGGTACCCGGGCCCGGCGCAACAGCTCTTGTGGAAACGGATGCCGGCGTGCAGCAGCAGGGAGAGCACCCTCCACCCCTCGGTGTCCCTGCGCGGCGGCGGGGCGAAGGCGGAACCGACGTGGATCAGCGTGCCGGCACAGCGCGGACACACCCGCTGGTCGCTCTTCGCGCTCCTCGCGGGCGTCGGGTACGGCTGCTTGTAGGAGGCCCGGCAGGGCAGGCAGACGAAGGAGGTCCTGGCGGGAGGCATGGGGCCAGGGTAGGGGGGCGCCCTGTGCCGCTCCACGCCTTTTCGTGATGCCCGCCGGACGGCCGTCCCCGCGTTTCACGCACCGGCCGCCGGGACACCCGGCGCAGGTCGGACGGCGGTGTGGTCCGGCAGAAACCGGCGAACGGAGGGATCACGCTCATGACCTCGCACGACGCACCCGGCACGGCGATCGTCACGGGGGCCTCGTCCGGCATCGGATGGGAGTACGCGACCCGGCTGGCGGGGCGTGGCTGGGGGCTGGTGCTGGTCGCCCGGCGGGCCGAGCGGCTGGACGTCCTCGCGAAGGAGGCGCTCAAGGAGGGCGCGGCGGGCGTCGAGACGCTGGTGGCGGACCTGGGGAGCCCCGAGGACCTGTCCCGTGTCGTGGAGCGGGCGTCCGGGGACGACGTGGACCTGGTGGTCAACAACGCGGGCATCAACGGTTACGGCACGTTCGCCGAGGTGGACCCGGACCTCCTCACCCGGGTGGTGAACGTGAACGTCGTGGCGCTCACGGCGCTCACCCGGGCCGCCGTGCCCGGCATGCTGGCGCGCGGCCGGGGAGCCGTGATCAACGTGGCGTCGCTCCTCGCCTTCGCCGGCGACCTCCCGCCGGACCCGCTCCCCCGGCGGGCCGTCTACGCCGGGACCAAGGGGTACGCGGTGACCTTCACCCGCACCCTGGCCGCCGAGCTGGCCGGCACTCCGGTACGGGTGCAGGTCGTGTGCCCCGGGCTCACGGCGACCGAGTTCCACCTGGGCGCCGGGGACACTCCGGTGAGCGGTGAGCGGCGCGTCCACGACGACGGCGGGATGCCCGCGGCGGACGTGGTGACCGCGTCCCTTGCCGGGCTGGAGGCCGGTGAGGTGGTGTGCGTGCCCGGCCTGACGGACGCGGAGGCCGTGGCCCGGCTGGCGGAGGCGGAGCTGAACCTGCGCTCCGGTTCGGGCAGCCGTATGGCTTCCCGCTACTCTCACGGAGAGTGACGGTCAGGCGCTGTCCGCCAGCTCGGCGTGTCCCTGGGCGCGGGCGCAGTGGGCGCAGCAGAAGAACTGGCCGCCGGCCTGAAGGCCGTGGCCGAGGACCTTGCAGCCGCAGTTGTCGCAGATGGGCGCCAGCTTGTGGGCGGCGCACTCGATGCTGTCGAACGTATGGACGGAATTGTCGACCGTCCGCACCTCGAAGGAGAGGGCGTAGTCGTTCCCGCACACTTCACAGATCGCCATGATCCGCTCCCTTCCGCAGTGCGGGCCGAGTACCGCGCCGGGAGGGACGTCATGCGCGGGAA
>Ga0164243_10004971_pt1 | contig 20494 bp, 24 predicted proteins | sample OricompcompostOP_FD_108781 | JGI IMG/M metagenome (GOLD analysis project Ga0164243, IMG submission 108781) | Organic Plus compost microbial communities from Emeryville, California, USA - Original compost - Organic plus compost (OP) | ecosystem: Engineered > Solid waste > Mixed feedstock >...
CCGGGCTGGCGCCGGTCGAGCGGTGCATCGCACTGACCGCCGGACTGCGCGGCAACCGACTGGTCACCCGCGCCTCACTCGCCGAACGTCGCGCCGCCGCCCGAGCCCGCGCCGCCGGTACGCCGACCGCACTCACCGCGCACCACGAGGTGCTCGTCTTCCAACTCGCCCACGACGCCGAACTCGCCGCCACCGCGGCAGCCGGCATCCCGTGGCCAACCGAGGACGAGGTCATCCGACCCGCCGTCAACGGCGTCACCTACCCCGGCTGGAGGCGAGCGGCATGACCACCCACCTGTACTGCCGCGAATGCGGCTGGCACCCCGAATTCCGCCGCAAGCGCGCCGCCTTCCTCGCCGCCGCCCAGCACCAGTGCACCGGCACACCGGTGGCCGAGATCCGTCCACCGTGGTGGTCCCGACTGTGGACAAACCTGTGGACAACCCAGCAGCCGGGTGACTCCGCCGTCGACACCGAAGTCGGCGCGGACGACCAGACCGGTGACGACGAACTGGTCGACGCCCGCGGCAACCGGATCCAGTGGGCTGCGCTCGCCGCGCACCACGCCGAGACCACTCGCCGCGCCCGCGCCGCGATGGTCGACATCGTCCGGGCCGGCTACCAGATCGGGCCGCCGCCCTACGGCTACCGCGCCCTGCGCATCCGGGTCACCGACCCCAGCGGCCACAGCAAGCTGCGTGCGGTCCTCGTCCCGGACTGGCAGACCGCCGCAGTCGTCAAGCAGATCTTCATCTGGCGCGCCGACCACGGCATGACGTTCGCCGTCATCGCCGCGCGACTCAACAGCGACCCACGCCAGTACCCGGCATCCGTGCCCAACGGGCGGTGGACGGCAAAGGCCGTCCGGCGGATCGTCACCAACGTCAAGTACACCGGGCGCCAGGTCTGGGCACGCACCATTGCCGGTCGGCCGGCACCGATGGAGCAGTGGGCCACCTCGGCGCCGAAGGTGCACGAGCCACTGGTTGACGAGCGCACTTTCCACCGCGCCCAGCCCGGCGCTGCTGAAGGTCCGTCCGGCGCGGCGGACTCGGCCGACTCCCCGCCGAGCGCGGCATGACCTCCCGTCGGTGGACCCTCGCCGTCGCCTTACGCCGACTCAGCGTTCTCATCTATCTGCACGCGAACCCAGTCGGTGGTCACCGACCAAAACAGTGCCTTGTCCCACCGCCCGAGGATGCCCGCCCACACACCGGTGATCCCGTACTTCTCCACGTCCGGGGCACGGCTGGGCAACTCGTCCATCCGCAACGCGCGCAGCGCACTCCACCGACTCTGCCGGGCCCAGAAGAAGACCTGCCGATCAGCCTTGCCGGGTACTTGGAGCTTTCGCCAGTTGTCCGGCTTGTCCGCCAGGCATTGCTCGATCGCTTCCGGCAGATCGTTGGGGCCATGGCACACCTGCCCGTGAGCCAGAGACATGAAGATCTCCGGCGGACGCAGGCCCTTCACGTCGAACGCGGTTGCCGAGACCACCCTCAACCGCGCCAGGCCGTGAAACGGGCACGACGGATCATCACAGAGGCCCTGGACACGAGAAGACCAACGACTCATCTCCGACTCGCCCCGGCGCTCCATCTCCACGAGTTGGTCTTCGATCCGGTCAGCCAGCCCGCGGAACTCGGTGTTCCGCTCGTCAGTCCGAAGTTGTTCGGCATGTCGACCATCACCAGCCAGGTCCTGGTCAACCGAGACGAGGGCCTCGATGTCGTTGCGCGGCTGGCACGCCTCAACACGACCTCCGCGCCTTCATCAGCCAGGCTGGTTACCTCCAGCGCGCCGTCCTTGCCGATGTTGAAGTCGTACCTGGAGCCGCGACCACCACCTTCGTCCCAAGGGGTTACCGGCACGCCGCGCACCGACTCCACCAGCCGTCGAGCTTCTTCCTCGCCCTCCTTGGACATCGCACGCTTCGTCATGGCCACCATGCTGGCATCCAGCCAGCCGCGCACGCACACCACTTCCTCATCTTCGGAGTCCCCGGCGGACTGTCTGCGCTTCGCGCTCAGCTGGTATCGGCTGATTCGAACCACGTTGGTTCGGCAGGACTGTTTGCGGACAGCGTGTCCCCCGCAGGTATTGGGGAGGGCCGCGTGATGGCCGTCGCCGCATTCGCCGCCGCGGGCTCACTGCTCGCCGCGGGACTCCGTGGTGTCCGGTTCGACGAGCGAGACATCGCGTGGCGTGTCGATTCCGAACAGCTCGTTGGGCGTGCACCGCAGCGTCGTGCACAGCGCCTGCAAGGTCGCCACTTTCACCTGGACCGGCTGCTTCTTGATCAGCACGTCAACCGACTGGAGGGACAGTTCGAACCCGGCGCGTTGGATGAGGAGTTCGCGCAGCTGGGTCGCCGTCCAGACGTCGCGGGAGGCCATGACTTTCCGCAGCCGCCACTCGATCTGCACCCGCTGCCGTCCCGTCCCCGTCGCTCCGAGGCGCTTCGCGCCGTCGCCAACCGACGCTCAGTGTCCCCGATGGCGACCGAAGCCGGCCGCCGCACGTTCGGCGTGTTCAGCAGACACACACCCATGCACAGATGACACTTGAGATACACAGGCTGCACTAGATCTATTCAGGTGTTACCTTAGTTGAATGGCGCACCTGTCCCCGGTTCAACAGAGAGGAGGTGCTTCGGCACCCATCACGTTCATCGCCATGCCGACGCGCCGCCGTTCGCGGTCAGCGCCGGTAGCGATCTTCTGGACTCGCGTCGACCGCCCACCTCGTGCTGACGAGGTGACCCAGCACCAGTTCGGCAAGGCACACAGTCCTACCGAACGGCAAGAGTCCAACACGGCCACGAGCGCCGGCCCCACACAGACGCATGCGGGGAGTAGAGGCCCGTTGGTCGTGACAGCTTTGGCGGTCCCAGCTCATTCAACGCACGTCATGGTGCGTGCCCGCATCGCCGCGAAACCCGCTTCGCGCGGATCGGCGACCGCAGGTGTCGGCAGCTGGGAGTGCCCGCTGTGTCGACGGTTCCTGTCGCCGACCAGCAGCCCTGTGAACCTCCGCCAGCCGCGGGCTTCACGGGCACGAAGGGGGCGCTCATGTGCGCTCAACCTCGCAACCCCGATCAGGCCGACAACAACTGCGCCGACGTTCCTGCTCCGGCCGACCAGGAGCAGCAGGGAAGCCCCGTCAACGCGCCGAGCAGGCAACCCCGACGGCGCGTTGGCGCGAGCAGAGCTGTGCGCAACGTGGTGGTGCGCGGTGTCCGCCGCGATCCCCCCGACATGCGCAAGCTCGCGCGGGTGGTCGCCAGCCTCGCGGCAGACCTGGCGCAGGCCGAAGCCAGCGAGCAAACACTGCCCGCCGAGCCAGGCACCTCAGACGCCAGCCACCCCGATCACCGCCGCGACGCGGCATGACGTCGCGCGTTCGCGTTCGCGCAACGAACCCAGCGGATCGAAGCCACTCGCCAATGACTCGAAAGGAAGGTTCACCACAATGCCGCCTGCCACTTGCGATCCCCGCAGCCGTCGGAACCCGGTTGGCACATCGCTCTCCGCAGCAGCGACTACGCATCAGGCGGCACGCTGAAGCGTCCTGGGCTGCAACGGGTATTGGCGGCAGCCCGATCCGGAGTCATCGACGTGCTCGTCGTCAACCACCTGTACAGCCTTTCCCGCAAGACGCAGCACCTCGCCTTCGTGCTCAACGAGCTGACGTCCCGAGGCGTGCGGGTCGTCTCGGCCGCTGATCCCGCCCTCGACACGGAGACCGCGCACGGCCTCTTCCTCGTACGCGTGGTGAGTGCCGTCGCGGAGATCGAGCAGACCGGCGCACTCGCAGATCGTCGCGACCGTCGTCGCCACGACCAGCAATCCGCCGACGAGTCACCGCTCGCCGGGTAACTGCAAATCCCGCCGGGGCCCACTGCGCCGACCAGCACATCCCCATCCAGACCGACTCGTAACGAGGTGTCATGACCACCGACTACGCCAACTCGGACAACGAACTCCAGCCGTCGGATGCCCCTGCGCCCACCACCCGCGCGGTGATCTACACGCGCGTGGCCTCGCCCGGACGGGCCGAGACCGACCACAGCGTCACGGCCCAGCGTGAGGCATGTCTGCGCAAGGCCAGGGAACTGGGCTTCTCGCTCATCGACGAGTACGTCGACCCAAACGCTCGACTCTGGCGACGGCCGAAACGCCAGCTGTTCCGACGCATGCTCGCGCGGTTCCGCAGCCGTTGAGAAACAGCAACCCGGCCACGAACTCACCGCTCGCCGGGAGCACGCGATCCAGCCGCCAGGACCCACTCGCCGGCTGCACGGTCCTCCGTCCAGGCCGCCCGCAGAAGGAGGTGTCATGACCAGCGCTTATGCCGACTTCATCGATGAACTGCAGCAGGACGTCACCATCCCCATCCAGCCGCCGATGGACGACCTTGCCCCCGGCACTCGCGCAGTGATCTACCTGCGCGTGTCCTCGACCGGGCAGGTCCGGACCGACTACAACCCGGAAGGCATCTCCATTCCTGCCCAACGGGAAGCGTGCCTTCGCAAGGCGCGGGACCTGGGCGTCACGGTCATCGACGAGTACGTCGAACCCGGACGCTCGGGAACCGAGATGACCAAACGCGAAGCATTCCAACAGATGCTCGCGCGGGTCCGCAGCCAGGGCGACGTCGACGTCATCATCATCTACCAGCTCTCGCGCATGGCGCGGAACCGCTACGACGACGCAATCGTCATGGCGGACCTGCGCAAGCGCGGCGTCACCCTGGTCTCGGCCACCGAGGCCATCGACGACACCCCGGTCGGCCAGCTGATGCACGGCATCCTGGCCACGTTCAACGAGTACCAATCCCGCCAGTCCGGTGCCGACATCGCCTACAAGATGGGCCAGAAGGCCCGCAACGGCGGCACTCTCGGCCGCGCGAAGCTCGGCTACCTCAACCACATCGACCACTCCGACGGCCGCGTGATCCGCACGATCATCGTCGACCCCGAACGGGCGCCCTTTGTCCAGCTGGGTTTCGAGCTCTTCGCCACCGGCGACTACACGCAAGAAGAGCTGGCTGACGAGCTCTACGACCGCGGCCTACGCACCAGGGCCACCCGGCGACACCCGGCCAAGAAGATTTCCGAGAACAAGATTTCGCAAATGCTGCGTGATCGCTACTACCTCGGATACGTCGAGTACGACGGCGAAGAAATCCAGGGGCGGCACGCGCCCCTCATCGACGAGGACCTCTTCGACACCGTCCAGGAGATCCTCGAATCTCGCATGACGGCGCAAGAACGCCGTCGCGTCCACCACCACTACCTCAAGGGATCGCTCTTCTGTGGACGTTGCCAACGCGACGGCATCAAGCGGCGGATGATCATCCAACGGACCATCAACTCCAAGGGCGCCGAGTACCTGTACTTCTTCTGCCGCGGTCGGCAAAAGGGGCTGTGCCAAGCACCCCACGTCAACGTAACGCTCGTCGAGGACGCGGTTGAGCGCCACTACTCCGTGATCCGATTCAGCCAGCCGTTCATCGCTGACATGCGCGACCAGATCGATGCCGTGCTCGGCGAGCAGGAAAAGTCCGCACGCCTGCTGCGCAAACAGATCACCGCACAGCTCAAGGAACTCGACACAAAGGAGGAGAACTTGATCGACCTCGCCGCCGACAGCACGCTGCCCCGGACCAAGGTCAAGGAGAAGCTGCGCGACATCGCACGCGAGCGCCGCCGGCTGGAGGAGCGCCTGGACACAGCCAACGCCGACCTCACCGACAGCGCCCAGCTCGTCAACGCCGGCCTTGCCCTCCTCGAACAGCCCGACCAGCTGTACCGACGCTGCAACGACCAGCAGCGGCGCCTACTCAACCAAGCCATCTTCCATGGCCTCTACATCGAGGACGACAAGATCACAGACGGTGAGCTCCGTGAGCCCTTCGGCGAGCTCCACGCCATCCAAGATCAGCGGGCCGGAGCAACCAGCGCGGACGGCACAAACAAGAGGACCACCCGCAATGCGGGTGGTCCTTGCTCGCCGTCGGGCGTCGCGGTCCTACTGCGTGGCCTTCATTCAGGCACTTGTTCTAGTAAGACCCCTAGGGTGGAGCTGAGGGGAATCGAACCCCTGACCTTCTCGATGCGAACGAGACGCGCTACCAACTGCGCTACAGCCCCTTGAGGAAGCTTGCAAAGCTTAGCAAAGGCCCCGGCGGGGGTCGGCGAGGGGGTTACTCACCGACCGCCCGGCGGAACGGGAGCTGGGCCGGGTCATCCAGCTCGTGAAACTCGGGGTCCTCGTCCTCGAGGTCGACGACAACGGCGCGGCCACGCAGGCGCGACGCGGGCGAGGGCCGCCGCTCGATGCCGACCAGCTCACGCCTTGGCATCTCCGGCTCGTCCTCGTACTCGTCGACGTATTCGTCCTCGGCGTAATCCTCGGCGTAGTCCTCGACCACCTCACGCCGCGGCGCGGCCCGGCGCGTGCGGGTGCTGTTGAGCCGCGCCAGCCGCCGCTGCCGGATCTCGTCCTCGATGCGCACCTGCCGCCGCAGATAGGCGAGGTACCCGGCGAAAGCCAGGTCGACCGCGCCATGCAGCCACCACAGTGAGCTGGTCAGGAAGCCGGCGCCGGCGGCGGTCACCACCGCCAGGATGATCAGCAGCAGCACGACGCGCTGCCGGAAGGCGTACTTCGCACGGGCCGCGATCTCCGCCGCCTCCGGGTCGAAGCCGCCGCGTCCCGGCCGGTACCGGCGGTCACTCGCGCCCGGCTCGTAAGCGCGGACGGGCTCGTCCTCGATCTCTTCGGGTTCGGCGACCTCGGTGGCGGACTCGGACATCACGACCTCCTCTTCCCCCTCGTCTGCGCCGCTTCCACTGCGCACGACTCGCGCGGCCAGCTCGGCATCCGCCGTTTGCGCGACCGCCTGCCGCTTCCGCGCGACCATGGGCACAAGCACGACAAGCCACGCCGCCGCAAGAGCAACGATGATCAGCGAGCTGGGCATCTCCCTCTGTCACCTCCCCCGTCCACTGCTACATACCGTCACGTTAGCCACAGGAGTAACAGATGCCAGGGAGGCACGCCGCTCGAAGCAGGAAAAAGGGTCGCCGGATCAGGTGAAATAGCGCCGATGTGGTAACGCGAATCTCACACGTACTCGGCGCGTCCCGCGGTGACGAGTTTGGCCACGAGCCCCGGACCGGTCTCCTCGGCCGTGATCGCGAAGCAAAGATGATCTCGCCAGTCGCCCGCGACATCGAGATAGCGCTGGAAGAGGCCCTCCTGACGGAACCCGGCCTTTGTCAGCACGCGGATGCTGGGCTCGTTCTCCGGCCGGACCGTCGCCTCGATCCGGTGCAGCCCGCCGGCGGCGAAAACATGGTCGACGACCAGCGCGACAGCGGCCGTGGCGACCCCTCCCGCGACCGCCGTCGAGGACACCCAGTAACCGACCCATGCCGAACGGAGTGAGGCCCGGATCACGTTACCGATAGTGATCTGGCCTGCGAACTCGTCGTCGACGGTGATCACGAACGGCAGGCACTGGCCGCGCCGGGCGAGACCGCGTAACGCGAGCCACTGCGGCGGCCACGACCAGAACCCGTTCCGGTCCTGCCACGGCCCGGGCGCGGTCGGCTCCCACCGCTCGAGATGCGCCTGATCGCGCAGCCGGATCCGGCTCCAGTCACCGGCATCGCGCAGCCGGATCGGCCGCAGCGCCACCGTGCCCGCCGCGACCTTGAGCGGCCCGAGCCGGGCCGGCCAGCCGGGATGACGAGCCTCGAGATCGTAAGTAGCAGCCTGCACCGGCGTATTTAACCCCGTCAGACACGTTGCGCGAGGAAGGTCACCCGCACCTGCTCGCCCGCGGGTACCTCGGTCAGGTCCTCGTCCACGTTCACCAGGCAGTTGGCCTCGGCCAGCGACGCCAGCAGGTGCGCGCCCGACGTGCCCAGCGGCTGCACCAGGTACTCGCCGGTGCTCTCGTCGCGCAGCAGCTGCCCGCGCAGGAAACCCTTGCGCCCCTTGGTCGAGGAGATGGGCGAGAGCAGACGGGCGCTTACCATCCGCCGATGCGGATTGCGGGTGCCGCGCGCTGCCCTGATCAACGGCCTGATCAGCACCTCGAACACGACCAGCGCGCTCATCGGATTGGCAGGAAGCAGGAACGTCGGCACGGAGTCCGGGCCAAGACGCCCGAAACCCTGCACCGAACCGGGGTGCATCGCGACCCGCGTCATGTCGATCCGGCCGAGTTCGGACAGCGCGGCGTGCACCTCGTCCGCCGCCGTACCGCCCGCACCGCCGGCGACCACGACGACCTCGGACATCAGCAGCCTGCCCTCGACCACCTCACGCAGCCGCTTCGGCTCGCTCGCGACGATGCCGACCCGGCTGACCTCGGCGCCCGCGTCCCTGGCCGCCGCCGCGAGCGCGTAGGAGTTCACGTCGTAGACCTGGCCGACCGACGGCGTGCGGTCGACGTCGACCAGCTCGTCGCCGACGGACACGATCGACACCCGCGGCCGCGGGTAGACCAGCACCTTCGACCGGCCGACCGCCGCGAGCAACCCGACCTGGGCGGCGCCGATCGTGTCGCCCTGACGCACGGCGACGTCGCCGATCTGCACGTCCTCGCCGGTCCGTCGCACGTACCCGGCCGACGGCACCGACTTGTGCACGGTCACGTTGGCGGGGTGGCCGTCGGTGTACGCCGTCGGCACGACCGCGTCCGCGAGCGTCGGCAGCGGCGCGCCGGTCGCGACCCGCACCGCCTGGCCCGGCTGCAACCGCCGGGGCTGCCGCGACCCGGCCGCGATTTCACCCACAACGGGGAGCCGGACCGCCTCGTCACCTTCCGGTCGGACGTCCACGCTGCGTACGGCATACCCATCCACGGCGGCCTGGTCGAAACCGGGCAGGGCGTGTTCCGCGACGACCTCCTCGGCGCAGAGCAAACCCTGCGCCTCGGAGATCGCGACCCGCACCGGACGCGGCCGCACCGCCGACTCCAGCACGAGCGCGACCTGCTCGTCTACGGGACGAAACTCCTGCTCAGCGGCCTCGGGCGGCTCCGCGGTGGGTTCGGTCATCGGCCTTCGTTCTCAATTCGCTCGGCGAGCCAGTTGCGCAGCGGCGGGCCGTACTCGGGGTGGTCGAGTGCGAAATCGACCGCCGCCCGGAGGAACCCGCCGGGGTTGCCGAGGTCATGCCGGCCGCCCCGGTGCACCACGATATGTACCGGATGTCCCTCTTCGATCAGCAGTGCCACCGCGTCGGTGAGCTGCAGCTCGCCGCCGGAGCCCGGTTTGATCCGGCGCAGCGCGTCGAAGATCGCCCGGTCCAGCAGGTAACGGCCGGCCGCCGCATACGTGGAGGGAGCATCCTCCGGTTTCGGTTTCTCGACCATTCCGTGCACGCGTTTGACGTCTTGATCGTCCGTGTCAGTGACGTCAAACACGCCATAGGGTGAAATCTGTTCTTTCGGAATGTCGAATGCGCAGAGCACGCTGCCGCCGTGCTGAGCGCGGACCGCGGCCATCCGCTCGAGCACGCCGATCGGCAGCACCAGATCGTCGGGCAGCAGGACGGCGACCGCGGCGTCCTCGTCGGTCAGGTTGGGTTCGGCCTGTGCGACCGCGTGCCCGAGCCCCAGTGCCTGCTCCTGGATGGCGACCTCGACGTCGAGCAGCCCAGGACCACGGCGCACCTTCTCCAGGAGGTCTTTCTTGCCCTTGCGTTCGAGGTTCTCCTCCAGCTCCGGCGCGGAACGGAAGTAATTGACGACCGATTCCTTACCGGGTGAGGTGACGATCACAAGGCGTTTGGCGCCGGCATGGGCGGCCTCGTTGGCCACCAGCTCGATGCCCGGTGTGTCCACCACCGGCAGAAGCTCTTTGGGTACGGCCTTCGTCGCAGGCAGGAAGCGCGTCCCGAGCCCGGCGGCGGGGACGATCGCGGTGCGGAAGGTCTGGTTGTCGAGGGCGCCCGTCATAGAGGTAAAGACTAACCTCCATTCATGGGAGGACCGCGTAACGACGAGACGGGCAAGGCGGATTGGCGGCAGCGGTTGCTCGCCGCTCGCGCGTCGGTTTCCTTGGCGCAACGGGTATCCGAGGCAGCTGCGCTCACCAGGACGCTCACCTCGATCGACCTGCCCGCCACGGTGTGCTGCTACGTACCTTTCGACACCGAACCCGGCTCGGTCGGGTGGCTCGACGTGCTGCGCGACCGGGGCACGCGCGTGCTGTTGCCGGTGATCCAGGGCCGATCAAGCGCACTGGAGTGGGCCGAGTACACCGGTCCGCAAACGCTGTCACCAGGGCGATGGCGCGGAATCCTCGAACCGGCTGGGCCGCGCCTTGGACCGGCTGCGATCGGCGACGCGGGGCTGGTGCTGGTGCCCGCACTCGCGGTGGACCGCGACGGGATCCGCCTCGGCCGGGGCGCCGGACACTACGACCGGTCGCTCGTCCACGTCGGCCCCGGTACGGATCTGGTGGCCGTGGTGCGCGATGCCGAGCTGGTCGATCGCCTCCCCGCCGAGCCTCACGACGTGCGCATGACGGGAGCACTGACGCCCGGCCGGGGCCTGGTGCGGCTACCCGCGGGAATCGCGGGGTGACCAAGATCTCACGGGACCGTGATATCACGGCTCGCGACGCCACCGTTTATCCATCTGGACGCATCGGTCCAGGCCACGGCCAGGGAAGCCGAAGTTGGCGCGGTCAAGTGGCACCGTGATCCGCGGAAACCCCGTTTGACCTGCGCGGGAATCGCCCAGTATCGTTTCGCGTTAGCACTCTTGCGGATCGAGTGCCAATGCACGAAGGAGCTTCAGTGCCCACGTACCAGTACGCCTGCAAGGAGTGCGGCCACCGTTTCGAGGCCGTGCAGTCGTTCTCCGACGCCAGTCTGACCGAGTGCCCCGAGTGCTCCGGTGCGCTGCGCAAGCTCTACGGAGCGGTCGGCGTGATCTTCAAGGGCAGCGGGTTCTACCGCAACGACTCGCGCTCGGACTCTTCGCGGTCCTCCTCGAGCTCCAGCACGTCGACGTCGTCGTCCAGCAGCTCGTCCAGCGACAACGGCTCGTCCTCGAAGTCGGACTCCTCGGCGTCGTCCTCGTCCGCCAGCTCCAGCTCGTCGAGCACCGCCGCGGCGGCTTCCTGACACCTGGGTTATCCACACCCACCCAGTTGTCCACAGCCGCCTGATCTGCCACTTTCCACCCCGCGGGCGCACTCCCTAACGTCGGACCAGACAGCGGAACCCACCGCCGTCACACCGAATCTGGGGGTGCGCCGCGAATGGATTTCGTTCCACGCTCTTTCTTCGCCCGGCTGCGACGGTTGACTCGTGGTCGCCGCTTCGTGCTCCTGCGCCGCGTTCTCGCGGCGGGGCTCCTCGTTGCCGCGGTCGTGTCCGCCGCGCGTCCTGCCGCCCCGCCTCCCGCGGTGGCCCAGCCGGCGCAGGCTCAGGCACCTCCTCCTGACCTCCCCCTGACGGGTGGACCCGGCTACGCCACCGTTCCCGTCCATCTCGCCGACGCGAGTGTCGCGTCGCTGCTCAGCCGTGGCATGCGTGTCGACGTGGTCACGGTCGACGGCGCCGAGCAGAGCCGAAAAGTGCTGGCCAACTTGGCAACCGTGGTCGACGTTCGGTCACCGCCGGACGATGGTGGCGCTCTGCTGAGCGGTGGGTCGAAGGGACCGCTGGTGCTGATCACACTGCCTGCCGACACGGCGACAGAGGTGGCCGCATTGTCACTGCGGAACCCGGTAGCCGTTACGCTCCGCTAGCCAGAGCGCCATGCGGAGGGGGCAAGGTCCCTGGCGAAAGCCGTACGACCTCCTGCACGGCAGTCGGATCCCTGCGACCAAGGAGTGCACATGCTCAAGGGCTTCAAAGACTTTCTGATGCGCGGAAACGTGGTCGACCTCGCCGTCGCGGTCGTCATCGGCACGGCCTTCACGGCGATCGTCACCGCGTTCACCAACGGCCTGATCAAGCCGCTGATCAACGCCATCGGTGGCACCGACGCCGCGAAGGGCCTGGGCTTCAACGTCCTGGCCGAGAACGACTCGACGTTCCTGGACTTCGGCGGCGTGATCAACGCGGCGATCAACTTCGTGCTGATCGCGGCGGTGGTGTACTTCCTGATCGTGCTGCCCGTGAAGAAGGTCCAGGACCGCCGCAAGCGCGGCCAGGAGGCCGGTCCCTCGGAGCCCACGGACGTCGAACTGCTGACCGAGATCCGCGACCTGCTGCGCCAGCGCCAGAACGGCGGCGCCACGACCAGCACCTCCACGAGCGCGAGCACCAGCACCAGCACCGACTCGCAACGCTCGGAGCGCTGACCGGCGCGAGCGACTCGCCGCCGACACGCCCTGCCGAGGCCGAACCGGTGGGCACCGGCACGCCCTGCCGGGGCCGAAACCGCGGTCACCGGCACGCCCTGCCGGAGCCGAAACCGCGGTCACCGACGCGACGCCGCGGACGTGCTGCCCGGCGACCTGTTCACCGCGATGCCGGGCGCACCCGCGCACGGCGCGGACTTCGCGACGGAAGCCATCCATCCAGGACCGACGCCCACCGGCTCGGCTCGGCGCCACAACTCAGCAGCCCACGGGCTCGCTCCCGCACACAACAGGCCGCCTCTGCCTCGACCGGCACACAGCGGGCTGCCTCAGCTCAAGCGCGCAGCAGGCCGAGTCGAGCCTCCCGCGCACCCGAGTCGAACCTTCCGCGCACCCGAGTCGAGTCTTCCGTGCTCCCGAGTCGGGCCTTCCGTGCGCTCGAGTCGGTCACGTCCCCGGTGGTGGTGTAAGTCCGGGTCTGTTCGGCGTGCCTGAGCGCGTGGAGGGGGCCACCGCGTGAGGCTCTGCAGGAACCCGCCAAGGAACCTGTAGGGAGGCACAACGCGATGGCCCTGGACCAGTCTGCCCTGTTGGAGTTGTTGGATGCACTCAAGGTCGCCGATGTCGGTGATCGTGTTCGTCAGGCCGCTGAGACGATCTACCAGGCCTTGATCGAGGCCGAGTTGACCGCGTAATCGGCGCCGCGGGCCCTCCGGGTTCCGCCGCTGCCTCGCGGGCTGCATCGCCTCCACCAGTGGCGGCACCACCAATAGACGCCCGCCGGAGTACACCGCCGACACCGCGACGTGCTTCCCGAGCCCGGCGGTCGCGTCGCCATCTCCAGCAGCCGCGCCACCACCTGCCTCCGGTCGCGCCAAGGCGCCCCACCTGCGGCCAGCCGACACGCGCCGCGAGTAACTGCAGGCGAGTGGCCGTTCCCACGCGCAAAGTCCCGCCGCCCCGCGCGCAAGTCCCCGCCGACCCCACGCAAGCCTCGCCCTTCCGACGCGCAGGTCCCTGCCGACCCCCACTACTGGACGGTCCACCAGCCCTCTGCCGCCCACCCGACTCCCTGCCGGACCGCGGGCCGTCCGGGGTCAGCGGTCGTGGTGGGGTGGGCGGTTCTCCCGATACCAGGAATCGCGATCGGCACTGGGGGACTCCGCGTCCCGCTCATCCGAGGTGGTCTCCGGCAGGACCTCCCCGAAGATCGAGTCCAACTTGCGCCGGTCGTCGCGCTTCCGGGGCTGTTCCGGGGGCTTTTCGCCGGACACGGGTCAGGATTCGTCGAGGCCGGAGAGCTGGTCGATCACGTACGGCACCAGCGCCGACAACGTCGCCATGCCGTCGCGCACCGCCGCACGGGAACCGGCCAGGTTGACCACCAGGGTGCTGCCCGAGATCCCGACCAGGCCCCGCGAGATCCCGGCGTCCACGGCACCCGCCGCCAGCCCGGAGGAGCGCAGCGCCTCACCGATACCTGGAATCGGACGATCAAGCACACCGGCCGTGGCGTCGGCGGTGACATCGCGTGGCGAGACGCCCGTACCACCAACCGTGATCACGAGGTCCACACCACCGATGACCGCCGTGTTCAGCGCATTGCGAATGGCGACGGTGTCGGCATGCACGACGACAACTCCGTCGACGATGAACCCTGCCTCTTCCAACAGCTCCGTGACCAGAGGCCCCGAGGTGTCGTCATGCTCCCCATGCGCCGCGCGGTCGTCGACGATCACGACAAGAGCGCGGCCAAGGCGCTGTGCACTGCGTTCCATGTGGCACACGGTAGCCCGTTCTTACCGAAGTCTGACGGCCACGTCCGTGGTACTGCGAGCCCCGCCCCACCGCCTTAGCGTGACGCTGTGCGAGTTCTCGTGACCGGCGGCGCCGGCTTCATCGGTTCCCATGTCGCCGACCAACTGGCCGAGGCCGGCCATGAAGCCGTCCTGCTCGACAGCCTGCTCCCCCAGGCCCATGGCGTCGGCACCCAACCCGCCTACACCGGAATGCATCGCTTTGTTCGCGGGCAAGTCACGGACGTGGCAGTGCTCCGCGGGCTGTTGTCCGAAGTGGACGCCGTATGCCACCAAGCGGCCATAGTCGGCCACGGCCTCAACCCTTCCGACGCCCCGGCGTACGCCTTCAACAACGACTATGCCACCGCAGTCCTGCTCGCCGAGATGTACGCCGCCGGACTCACGCGACTTGTACTCGCCTCGTCGATGGTGGTCTACGGCGAAGGGCGCTACGCGTGCGCCCAGCACGACATCGTCCCGCCCGCACCGCGGCGACAGTCCGATGTGGACGCGGGGCGGTTCGAGCCCACCTGCCCGGCATGTGGCCGGGACCTCGAACCGCTGCTGGTACCCGAGGACGCGCCACTGCGCCCGCAGAGCACCTACGCGGCGACCAAACTCGCGCAGGAACACCTCGCCGGCGCGTGGGCACGGCAAACCGGCGGAACGGTATGGGCGCTTCGCTACCACAATGTCTACGGCCCGCGCATGCCGCAGAACACTCCCTACGCGGGGGTCGCGTCGCTGTTCCGCTCCGCGCTGGTTCGCGGTGAAGCGCCCACCGTGCTGGAAGATGGCAATCAGCGACGCGACTTCGTGCATGTCGAGGACGTCGCGCGGGTGAACGTGCTCGCGCTCGAAGCCTCCGCGACGCCGGGACAGCTGAACCCGGTCAACGTCTGTTCGGGCACGCCGCACACCGTCGGCGAGCTGGCGGCCGAACTGGCCCGCGCCTGCGACGGCCCGGCACCACAGATCGTCGGCGGCGCCCGTCCCGCCGACGTCCGGCACATCGTCGCCGACCCCACCCGCGCCGAAAAGCTCCTCGGCTTCCGCGCGAAGGTCGACTTCGAGACCGGCATCGCCGCCTTCGCGACCGCGCCCCTGCGTGAGCCCGTCTGACGGTCGAGTCCCGGCAGCGCTCAGGCTCCCGGAGCCAGACCACAGCGTGGAACTACTGTGGCCGCGAACCGGCCCGGCTGGATCCGTCGCCAGGTGGCTGGCCGAAGGCCGCGGCAGCCGCTCGACCTCGCCCCAGGAACTCCCCGACGCCCACGACTGACTCCCGAAGCCGCGCGGCCGGCGGAAAGCGGCGGTCGGCCCCGCTTCCGGAGCCCGTGGCTGGCCGAAGGCCGCGGCGAAGCCCCGCGTCCGGATCTGGGGCCATGGCCAGTCGGAACCCCCGCGAAGCCGCGCCCCGAACCCCCGCCACAGCCAGACCGAACCGCCACAGCCAGGCGAAGCCAAGCCCACTCAAGCTCCGAAGCCGCCTCCGGGTCAGGGTGCCGTTGCCAGTGGGAGGCGGACCTCGAAGCGGCAGCCGGCGCCGTGGTTGTGGACATCGATGTGGCCCCGGTGCGCCTCCACCAGGCCCTTCGCGATCGCCAGCCCCAGGCCGCCGCCCGCGCCGGCGCCGCCGGTCGAGCGGTCCGGCGTCCGGGCGTGCGTGCCCCGGTACGCGACGTCGAAAACGCGGCTGATCTCGTCCTCCGGAATGCCGCCGCATCCGTCGTCCACGGCGACCAGAGCCTGCGTCCCGTCGACCCCGACGTGCACCGCCACGGTGCCGTCCGGCGGGGTGTGCCGGATCGCGTTCGAGACCAGGTTGCGCAGGATCCTCGCCAGCTCGGGGTCACTGCCGGTCACCACCGGCCACACCTCGGCGTCCGCCAGCACGCGCACCTTTTTCTGCTCCGCCAACGGCGTCTGCCCGGCGAGCGCATCGCTGACCACGTCCCGCAACGGCACCGCCGACATGGTCAGCCTCAGTGCACCGGCGGTGATCCGCGACAGTTCGAACAGATCGTTGACCATGCCGGAGAGGCGTTCGGTCTCGCCACTGATCCGCTGCGCGTAGTCGGCGACATCGTCCGGTTTCGCGACTACGCCGTCCGCCAGCGCCTCCGCCATCGCCCGGATCCCGGCAAGCGGGCTCCGCAGGTCGTGACTGATCCACGCCACCAGATCCCGCCGCGCGGCCTCCGCCGCCCGTTCGCGCTCCCTCGCCTCGCGCTCCCACACACTCCGCCGCCCGATAGCCCGCCCCAGCACGATCGCCGCGGGCACGGTGACCACCGCGACCAGCAAGCACACCAACGACATCGTGGTCAGCGCCGGCGTGAACATGAACCCGCTGATGCCCAGCACCCCGGTGAAGGTGGCCAGCACCGGAATGAGCACGAGCACGGTCAACGTCGTCGCCATCGAACCGCGCCGCAGCCGGTACAGGATCAGCCCGCCGACCACCGCCACCGGCAACGCGAACGCCAGCGCGAACGGCAGGATGTGCCAGGCGTGGTCCAGCATCGCCTGGAAGGACTCACTGGGTTCGATCATGGCCCGTCACCGCGTCGTACCGGTAACCCACGCCCCACACCGTGGCGATGCGCACCGGTTTCGCAGGGTCCTTCTCGATTTTCTCACGTAACCGCCGCACGTGGACGGTCACCGTCGACTGGTCGCCGAAGTCCCAGCCCCACACCTTCTCCAGCAGATCCGCCCGCGAAAAGGCCACACCGGGGTGCCCGATGAAATACGCCAGCAGATCGAACTCACGCCCCGTCAGCGACAGCTCCGCACCGTCCAAAGTGGCCTGCCGGGCCCCGAGCTGCAGCCGCAGGTCACCGTCGGACAACTCGGTGGGCGTCACCTGGCGCGGCATCCTCGCGCGTCGCAGCACGGACGCCACCCGCAGTGCCAGCTCGCGGGGGCTGAACGGTTTCGTCACGTAGTCGTCCGCCCCGAGTTGCAAGCCCGCGATGCGGTTCTCCTCCTCGCCGAGCGCGGTCAGCAGCACCACCGGCACCTGGCTCGTCTGCCGCAGCCGCCGGCATACCTCGAGCCCGTTGAGCCCGGGCATCATCACGTCCAGCACCACGAGGTCGGGCCGCTGGATCGCGAACCGCCGCAGGCACTCCTCGCCGTCGCCCGCCAGCTCGACGGTGAACCCACCGGCCTCGAGGTAGCGGCGCACCACGTCACGCACGGTCTCGTCGTCGTCCACGACGAGCACCCGGCCTTCATCCGCCACAGGACACCTACCAATACGTCAGCACGAGATGGTTCACGGCGAGCGCGGTCACCGCCTGAGCGGCCAGCCACCATCGTGACTTGGGCAGCAGCGCCGCGGCAGGCAACAGCCACACCGTGAACGGTAGCCAGATCCGCTCGACCTCGGATTTGGAGAGTCCGGAAAGGTCGGCCAGCGCGATCGTGACCACGGCCGCGGCGACGAGCATCAGCACCGGGTCGCGCCACGGCTGCCCTCGACGGCGCAGCAGCCGGACGCCGGTTCGGCGCACCCCCGCGACGAGCGCGGGACCGGCGGCCAGCACCAGGCACGCGAGGTTCGCCCATACCCAGTACCAGTACGGCCGGTCGCTCGCGATGCCCTGGTAGTACCGCTCGACGACGAGGTGGTAGCCCGCCAGCCACCAGAACCCGGTGGCGGTGAACGCGGTCAGCACGACGAGTGCGCCGAGCAGGGCCAGCGGCACCGCGCGGGTCAGGCTGCGGCCGAGGAACGTCACGGCGACGGCGAGCAGGCCCAGGAGTACGAGCCCGTACGACAGGTAGGCGCCGAAACCGAGCACCAGCCCGCCGAGCACGGCGAGCGGGAGGCGGCGCGTGCCGAGCGCGAGCAGTGCGATGCCGGTGGCCGTGACGCCCGCGAACAGGCCGTCCGCGGAGGCACCTACCCACACCGCGCCCGGGAACAGCACCGCGAACAGGAGGGTGACCCGTGCGGGGGTGAGGCCCGGCCCGGCGGCCGCGGCGGATTCTGATGCGGTGGCTGTCCGGGGTTCAGCGCCGGTGACGGGGTCCACGCCAGCACCGCAACCCGCGCCGGTGGCGGACGCTCCTGAGCCCGGGGGCCGTGCCCCGGTCGCAGCGCCAGAACCGCCGCCCGCGGCGGCGCCGACGAGAACCGGCTCGGAGCGGGGGCCCGGTCGGCTCAAGGCGTGCACCGTCACCGGGACCGCGACCGTCACCAGGCAGCCTGCCAGGACACAGAGCGTCGCCGCCCAGGCGCCGCCGCCGAGGCCGAGGCGGTCCAGCCACACGAAGACCAGCGTCGCGGCTGGTGGGTGGCCCGAGACGTGCGTGGTCCAGGAATCGGGCTGGAAGTCCAGGATCCGGGCCGAGAAACCGCGCAGCATCGCCGGGATGTCGGTTATCCCCGGCACCTCACGCAGGTACTCGTTCGGATTCGTGAGACGGTCGGCGAAACCCCGCGCCCAGCCGTCGATCATGGCCAGCGCGAACGTCCACGCCACGGACACGGCGTAGCCGACCAACAGCAGCGTCCGCCACCTCAGGTAACCCGCCAGCGACGGGCCCCAGGCGACCACGGCGAACGCGATCAGCACCGCGAACACCGAGCCCGGGCCCACGTGCGGCAACCAGTCCGCGAACAACGGCGCGGCCGGCGCCCACAGCACCACGCCGGACCCGGGCCGGTTCAGATACGCCCCGACTCCGACCGCCGCCCCCACCAGCACCAGAGCGAGCACGACCGCCCGAACGTCCCCGCGCATCCGCATGATCCGGCACGATAACCCGCCCGGATCCGCGGCAAAACCCGAAACCGTGGTCACGTCATGGAACGGTAAGAACTGGCACGACGTCATGATTCGGTAAGGATCGGAAGGGTTCCGCTCTGTCCACGATGGACATACCTTCCGAGCGTGGAGCGCACAGACGTCGTATTCCCGTGCCTGGACGAAGCCGCCGCGCTGCCGTCCGTATTGGCCGGGCTACCCGAAAACTGCCAAGCCATCGTCGTGGACAACGGATCGGCCGACGGCTCACCCGAGATCGCCGCCGGACTCGGCGCCAAGGTCGTGCACGAGCCCCGCCGCGGCTACGGCGCGGCCGTCCACACCGGACTCGAGTACGCGACATCCGAGATCGTCTGCTTTGCCGACGCCGACGGATCGCTCGACCCCCGCGAACTCGCCAAGCTGATCGAGGCGGTACAAAACGGTGCCGACCTCGCCGCCGGCCGGCGCGTGCCCGCCCCCGGCGCCTGGCCCTGGCACGCCAGGGCCGGCAACGTCCTGCTCTCGGCTTTGCTACGACGGCAGGGGATTCCCGTGCACGACATCGCGCCGATGCGCGCGGTGCGGCGGACGTCGCTGCTCGGCCTCGACGTCACCGACCGCGCGTTCGGCTACCCGCTCGAACTGCTCATCAAGGCGGGCCGGGCCGGCTGGCGGATCGAGGAGTTCGACGTCACCTACGGGCCACGTGCCGCCGGCACCCGATCGAAGGTCTCCGGCTCGGTCCGCGGCACCGCACGCGCCGTTCACGACATGATCGGAGTGCTGCGCCGATGACCGACTTCTGCCTGCTCGTCGTCGCCAAGGCGCCGGTACCCGGTTTCGCGAAGACGCGCCTGTGCCCGCCGGCCTCACCGGAGCAGGCCGCCGACATCGCCGCCGCCGCACTGCTCGACACGCTCGACGCCGTCGCCGCGACGCCCGGCGCGCGAGCGGTCGTCGCGGCGACCGGTGATTTCCGCCAGGCTGCCTGCGGTGCCGAGCTCGGCCGCGCGCTTCGTGAGACCGTGGTGATTCCTCAACGCGGCAACGATCTCGGTGAGCGACTGGCCAACGCGCACGCCGATGCCGGGACCGAACTGCCCGGCCTGCCGATAGCGCAGATCGGGATGGACACCCCGCAGGTCACGCCCGGTCTGCTCACGGAGGCAGCCACCGCGCTCGGCATGCACGACGCGGCGCTCGGTCTCGCCGAGGACGGCGGCTGGTGGAGCCTCGGTCTCCGCGATCCCGCGCAGGCCAAGGTGCTGACCGGCGTCCCGATGTCACGCCGCGACACCGGAAAGCACACGCTGAGCGCCCTGACCGGTGCTGGGCTGTCCGTGGCGAATCTCCGCCGTCTGTCTGATGTGGACACGATGCGCGACGCCGAATGCGTGGCGAAGCTCGCGCCAGGAAGGTTCGCCGAGGCCGTCGCGGCGGTGCGCCGGTGACCGCGTTCGACGTCGGACTGCTGGGCGGCACCTGCGTACTGGAATGCGGCAACGGCAGCCGCATCACGTTGCCGACACGGCGCTGGACCGGCAGGCCCACCAGCGCCGACGAGTTGCTGCTCGGCAGATGCGACGGCCCGA
>Ga0164243_10004972_pt1 | contig 20493 bp, 21 predicted proteins | sample OricompcompostOP_FD_108781 | JGI IMG/M metagenome (GOLD analysis project Ga0164243, IMG submission 108781) | Organic Plus compost microbial communities from Emeryville, California, USA - Original compost - Organic plus compost (OP) | ecosystem: Engineered > Solid waste > Mixed feedstock >...
CCGCCCGGCACGAGTTTCCGCGCGGTCTCGGCCCAGCCGTCCTCGGTGTAGAGAACTCCATCGCGTGCCCCGAGTCCGCGCGCCTGCTCGATCTTGCGCTCCGCTGACGACGTGACGACCACCGTCGCGCCGATGCCGGCAGCCAGCGTCACCGCCATGGTCGCCACTCCCCCGCCCGCGCCGAGCACGAGCAGCGATTCACCGGCCCGCAGCCGGGCTCGGGAGAACAACGCGCGGAACGTGGTCAGGCCGACCAGCGGCAGCGCCGCCGCCTCCGCCCAGCCGTAACCACGCGGCTTCGGCACGACGCAGCCGGCGGGCACGCGCACCGCCTCGGCATAGGTGCCGGGACGGTGGTCACCCAGGATTTCCCAGTCAGGGCCGGGAGATGTCTCGTCGTCACCCCACCACAGCGAGGGCACGATCAGCACCTCCTCGCCCGTGTCGGGTCGCACCCCGGCACCGTCCGCGCCGGGAATGTGCGGCAACGGGGAGCCGTACTTTCCCTGGCGCACCAGCACGTCGTGCCAGTTGAGCGCACTGGCCCGCAGCCTGACCGTCACCCAGCCCGGTTCGTCCACCGGCGCCGGCACCTCCGCCGGCCGCAGGTTGCCCGCCGGACCGAACTCCCGCAGCACGATCGCCCGCACGCAGCCTCCTCGATGTTCGGTCAGACCATTGCACCTTAAATCGGAGGCGGTGCCGTTTCAAGAGGCCTTACTAGTCCCCCATGGTCAGTCGCAGGTACTGGGAGATGGCCTCGGCGCGGTTCTCGACGCACAGTTTGCGCAGGATCCGCTTCACATGGGACTTCACGGTGCCGCCCGCGATCACGAGCTCGTCGGCGATGCGGTTGTTCGTCGCACCGGTCGCCATCAGCGCGAGCACTTCCAGTTCCCGGCTGGTCAGCAGCGATTCCAGCGCTGTGGTCGAGCGCGCGGGCAACCGCACCGGTCTGGTGGAGCCGTCCGGCACGCGCCGGATCAGCTCGATCTCCGCGGAGGCGAGGTCGTCGAGCACGTCCTCGACGGTGCGCATCGCCGCGCGCACCTGCTCGCGCTGCTCGCGGAGCCGGCCCAGTAGCACCGCCCGCTCGAAGATCTGGCCGAACCCGGCGGCGAACGCCCACAGCACGTCGCGATCCAGCGGCGTCACCGCTTCGGCGAGGTAGTCGGCGTGCAGGAACCCGATGACCCGCCCGGTCGGCATCAGCGGCGCGGCCACATACGACGTGAGCGAGGACGCTCGCAGCAGCGGCTGGTAGACCCGCGGATCGTTCTCCGGATCGGTGACCAGCGCGGGCTCGTGCCTGCGCACCATCTCGGTCTCCAGCAGCATGTTGCCGAGCTGGATCTCCGGCACCGTCCGCAGCCATTGCCGGAACGCTCGTTCAGGGTCGCGGTCGCCGACGGCGTAGCTCTTCCACGGTCGCCACGTCGATCCCTCGACGCGCGAGAGCAGCACCCGGTCGAACCCACAGCCCTCGACCACGGCCTCGCACACCCGGTCGAGCAACTCCTCGGGCTCGTGCACGTGACGCAGCTTCGCCAGCGCCGTGTCGAGTACGTCCAGCCGCCGCAGCCGCTCCCCCAGCTGGAACTCGCGCACCTCGTGCCGCACCGCGTACACCCTGGCCAGCAGCGCCCCTGCTGGCACCGCATCCGCGCCGCCAGCGGACAGGCATTCGGTGAGCTGCCCGACGACGACGGCGAGCGAACCGTCGAGCGCGGTCAGGTCACCGGCCTCGGAGGGCGGCGATGCGAGCAGCGGCGCGACCTCGCGCAGCAGCTTGCGCGCGCGGGTCGTCAGCTCCGCGCGGCGGCTCGCTCCGGCGGCCCGTTCTGTTCGCACCTCGTCGTGCCCTTCCGCTCCACATTCGAGACTAGCAGCAGAATAACGATCGTTCACACACTTGTGCTAGGTTTTCCTCGTGGACAGGGACCGTAAGATCCTGGATACGGCCGCCGCGGTCTTCTTCGAGAAGGGCTTTCACGGGGTCGGGGTCGACGAACTCGGCAAGCGCGCCGGGCTGAGCGGGCCGGCGTTGTACCGGCATTTCTCGGGCAAGGACGAGATACTGGCCGCGTTGTTCAACGAGGCGCTCGACGAGCTGCTGTCCGCGACGGCGCCGGTCTACGACGAACCGGAGCTCGATCTCGACCGGCTGATCCGGCACCACGTCGGCTTCACGGTCAACCACCGGCATCTGGTCAACGTGTACCAGCGCGAGGACCGCTCGCTGGTCGATCCGTGGAAACGGCAGTTCGACCGCAGGCGCCGCCAGTACATCGCGCGGTGGGAAACGGCGGTGTCCCGGTGCTTTCCCGGCGCCGACAAGGCCGAGGTCGCGGCGGGCACCCAGGCCTGCCTCGGGGTGATCTTCTCCGTGGCCTACTGGCCGACGTCGCTGGCGAGGACGCCGGCCCTGCCCGACCTGATCGCGGGTTTCGCCGCGAACGGACTGTCTACTTTGGGCTCTCCCGTCGGCCGAAGCTGAACATCGCCGCCGCGATCCGCCGCTTCTGCAGCTCGTCCGAACCCTCGGTGATGCGGTATCGCCGGTGATGCCGGTAGATGTACTCGAACGGTTTGTGCCGCGTGTAGCCGACCCCGCCGTGGATCTGCATCGCCCGGTCCGCGGCCTCGCACGCCAGCTGGTTGCCGCGGTAGTTGACCATCGCGACCTTGTCGCTCACCCCGGTCCGGCCGAGCTCGTCCATCAGCCACGCGGTCTTGTACAGGGTGTTGCGCACCAGTTCCGCCTCGGTCTGCAACTCGACCAGCTGCCACTGGATGCCCTGGTGCTGATGCAACGGCGTGCCGAAGATGACGCGTTCCTGCGCGTACCGGACGCTCTCGTCGATGCAGAACTGGGCCGCGCCCAGTGACGAGGCCGCCTGGCGGATGCGGTTCTCGTGCACGAAGAGCTGCGCGCAGTCCAGGCCGCGGCCGACCTCACCCAGCACGGCGGTGGACGGCACGCGCACGCCGTCGAGCCGGACCTCGGCGTGATCGCTGGGCATGTTGAACGTCCAGTGGTAGTACGGGATCTCGAACCCGGGTGCGTCCGTGGGCACGAGGAACGCGGTGATGCCGGCGGCCTTGCCCGGTTCGCCGGAAGTGCGCGCGAACACGAGATCGACCTCGGCCACGTCGACCACGCTGTTGAAGCGCTTCGCACCGTCGATGATCCAGTCGTCGCCGTCGCGCCGGGCGGTGGTTTCCAGGTAGGTGGCGTCGCTGCCGTGTCCAGGCTCGGTCAGCCCGAATGCCATCTCGATCTCGCCGCTGACCAGCCGGTCCAGGTATCGCTCCCGCTGCTCCGGGGTGCCGTAGGAGTGCAGCACCAGCGCCAGCGGCAGATTCGCCACGACCGAGGCCTCGTGCGACAACTCGGCGTGCAGGCCGGGGCCGCGGCGGGCCAGATGCTCGCGGATCACGGCCATCGCGAGGTTGGTGCCGTCGCGCCCGCCGAGCGCCCTGGGCAGCGGGTACCGGTAGAACCCCGCCGTATCGGCGCGCCGTCGCGCCTCGGCCATGAGCTCACGCCACGGCCGGGCCGGGATTCCGCCGCGGTCGACGTCGGTGCGCGTGAACTCCCTGCGGTGGTCGAAGAACTCCGGGTTCGCGGCCTCCAGCGGCTTGATCTCCGCGTCGATGAACGTGTCGAGATCTTTCACGAACTGTTCGACATCGCTGGGAATGGACCACTCCATGGCGCGGGCCTCTCGTTGTTTCCGGTGATGCGGTGCCACGGTAGGAACGCCACGCCGTCGACGGCTCGTGCCGCGTCCCTGGGCACTGTGGACTTCTCCAGTCGCCGGACGCGGCTCGCGGGTCCCGGCCCGGCGCGGGTGGTTGGGTCGGGGCATGGTGACTTTCGACAGCATCGCCGCGATGGCCGCACGCGTCGGTGACGTGCTCGGTACGAGCGCGTGGCACGAGGTGACACAGCAGCGCATCGACGCCTTCGCCGCGGCGACCGACGATTTCGAGGACATTCACGTCGATCCGGAGGCAGGCAAGCGGGCCGGGCTCGGCGGCACGATCGCGCACGGGCTCTACACCCTCTCGCTCGGACCCAAGTTCCTGTACGAGATCTACTCGATGCGCGGCTACTCGCTGGCGCTGAACTACGGCTACGACAAGGTGCGCTGGCTGACGCCCGTGCCCGCCGGCGGCCGCGTGCGGATGACCGTGAAACTCGCCGACGCCAAGGAAATTCCCGGCGGAACCCGGTTCACACTGACGCAGACCTTCGAACTCGACGGCTCGGACAAACCCGCCTGCGTCGCGGAATCCGTGGTGGCCTACTTCGACTGAACGAGCACCGCGTGTCCGCGCTCGATGACGCCGGCGAGGCTCGCGGCCGCCGTGACCAGCTGCGGGTCCGGATCGGCGCGACGGCGGTTGCGCTTGACGAACACGGCGATCGTGGCCGCGGTCTTGTAGTGGCAGTAGGCGAGAAACCAGCCGAGGGCGGCGGGCCGCTCACCACCGGCGGCGAGGTATTCCGCCAGGAGACGCTCGCGGCCGGGCATCCCGGTGCCGGCCTTCTCGTCGGCCTCACCGCGTTGCTCGTGGAAGCGGTGCGCGGGATCGGTGTGCATCAGCAGCCAGCCGAGATCGGTGCGCGGATCGCCGACGGACCAGATCTCCCAGTCGATGATCGCCCGCAGCCGCTCGCCGGTGAACAGCATGTTCGCCAGCCGGTAGTCGCCGTGCACGAGGGTGGGCACGACCGGGTCCGGTATCCCGCCCGCCAGGCGCTCGTGCAGCTCCTGGTGGCCGGGCGCGATGTCGTCGTCGACAGTGGCGAGGAGCCTGGCCCAGCGGTCGAGTTCTTCCCGCAGGGACACCGGTTCCTCGGCGGGCGGCGGGACGGCCTGCAGCCGGGCGAGTGTGCGGGCCGCGGCCAGGGCGCGGGCCGTGATGGTATCCGGTGCCGGCGGATCGGCAGTGACGTCGAGATGCGGTTCGTAGGACTGGCCGGGCTCGAAGCTCATCGCGAACAGCGGCGGCATCGCGGCGTCCTCGAAGAGCACTTTCGGCACAGGCACGCCGGTGTCCGCCAGCAGTCGCAGGATGCGCGCCTGCCGGAGCACGTCGCGGTTCTTCACCGGCGGCAGGCCCGGCGGAGCCACCTTGATGACGATCGGTTTGCCGGTCGCGGCGAAGGTGAGGCTGGAGACGCCTCCCTGCAGCCGCCGCAGCCCGCCGATCCCGGCGCCGGGCCAGCACGCGCGCAGGCGCGCGAGGAGTTCGTTCTCATCGAGCACGTACGCAGCGTGCGGCCGGGCGCGATTCCGGGCAAGGACACCGGCAGGGCCAGGTGGAGATCTCCACAGTGCTGCGGCCCTGACGACTCGGTCGTGGCCTTTTCCTTGTGCTACAAGCGAAACATGAACCGTTTCAGCCTCGAGGGCAAGGTCGCCGTCGTCACGGGTGCCTCGTCCGGTCTCGGCGTCGCGTTCGCCACCGCGCTCGCGGAGGCCGGCGCGGACGTCGCGATCGGCGCGCGGCGTGAGGACCGGCTGGCCGAGACCGCCGCCGCGGTCGAGAAGACCGGCAGGTCGGTGGTCGTCCGGCGTACGGACGTCACCCGGATCGAGGACTGCGACGCGCTCGTGGCGGCCGCGACGGCACAGTTCGGCCGCGTCGACGTGCTCGTGAACAACGCGGGCACGGGCGGGAAGTACTTCCCCGCCACGGACGACCCGCCGGAGCACTTCCGGTCGGTGGTGGATCTGAACCTGTTCGGCGCGTACTGGATGGCGCAGGCGTGCGGCCGGGTGATGGGCGCGGGGTCGTCGGTGATCAACATTTCCAGCGTGATGGCGGTGACCACGGCGAAGATGCCCGCGGCGGGGTACAGCGCGAGCAAGGCCGCGATCCTCGGCCTCACCCGCGATCTCGCGGCGCAGTGGGGCCCGCGCGGCATCCGGGTGAACGCGATGCTGCCCGGCGTGTTCCCCACCGAGGCGACCGCCAACTACAGCGAGAACTACAAACGCAAGATCATCGACGCGAGAATCCCGCTGGGCCGCATCGGCGACCCGGCCGACATCGCGGCGACGGCGGTGTTCCTGGCAAGCGACGCGGCGGCCTACATCACCGGCGTGAGCCTTCCCGTGGACGGCGGGGTATTGATCAATTAGCGCACCCGCACCACGACCTTGCCCAGTGCCTCGCGCCGTTCGATGAGTTCCAGTGCCTCGGCGCCCCGCTCCAGCGGCAGCACGTGCCCGACGACCGGCCGGATGTGGCCCTCCGCGGTCAGCCGTTCCAGTTCCTCGTTCAGCGTTCTGGCCAGGCGCGGGAAGCGGCGGATGTAGGGGTCCAGCGCGACACCCACCACGCTCAGATCGCGCAGCAGCAAGCGGTTCACCTTGACCGTCGGGATCGAGCCCGCCGCGAACCCCACCACCGCGAGCCGGCCGCCCACGTCGAGGGCACGCAGCGAATCGGTGAACCGGTCGCCGCCCACCGGATCCACCACGACCTGCACGCCGTGCCCGCCGGTCAGCTCCCGCACCCGCTCGTGCCAGCCATCCTCAGCGCGCACGACGACGTCGGCACCGGCGTCGCGAGCGATGCGCTCCTTGTCCGAAGTGGACACCACCGCGATCGGCCGCGCGCCCAGCGCCCGCACGAGCTGGATCGTGGCCGTGCCGACACCACCGGAGGCGCCGTGCACCAGCACGTCCTCCCCCTTCTCCAGGCCGGCCCGGTGCAGCGTGAACCACGCGGTCGAGTAGTTCAGATGCAGCGCCGCGCCCCGCACGAAGTCCATCGAGTCCGGCAGGCGCACGGTGTACTGCGGCAAACCGAGCGCGCGTTCGGCCATCGCGCCCCAGATCGTCAGGCTCGCGACCCGGTCACCGGGCGCGAAACCCGATCCCGCCGGGGCTTCGAGCACGACACCGGCCACCTCTCCCCCGGCGACGTAGGGAACCGGCTCGCGGTGCTGGTACCGGCCGCGCGTCTGCAGCAGGTCCGGAAAGGACACCCCGGCGGCGTGCACCTCGATGAGCAGCCGCTCGCCATCGGTCCACGGATGTGCCCCGGACGGCTCGGCGAACTCACGCACCCCGCCGCCACGCGGCCCGGTCAGCTCCTCGATCACAAAGGCCCGCATGGTCAGCTCCGCACCATCGTCGAGGTCACCGAGCGGGTGTTGAGGCTGTCGCCGCCGTCGACGGTGAGGATCTGCCCGGTCACGCGCCCGGCCGCCGGCGAGGCGAAGAACCCGACCGCCTCGGCGATATCGGCCGGGTCGACCAGCCCGCCGGGCATGCTCTCGGTCCACGCGTCCACGATGTCCTTCGGCATCGACAGCACCCCGGAGCTGGCGGTCATCCCCGGCAGCACGGCGTTCGCGGTGATGCCGTGCCCGATGTTCTCCGCGGCCACCGTCTTGACCATGCCGAGCAGCCCGGCCTTGCTGGTGCTGTAGGAAACCTGCCCCGGCAGGCCCTGCGTGCCCGCGGTGCTGGAGACGATCACGATCCGGCCGAACCCGCGCTCGCGCATCCCGGTCAGGCACGCCTGCAGCACCCGGAACGTACCGGTGAGGTTCACCGCGAGGTCCTTCTGCCAGCGTTCGATCGAGAACGTGTGCGCGGAGCCGAACATCGTGGTGAGACCGGCGTTGCCGACGTAGACGTCGATATCGCCGAGCGGTGGCAGTTCGTCCGCGGCGATGTCGGCCTGGTAGGTGCAGCCTGGCTCACGGTCGAGCGTCACGACTTCCATCTCCGCCGCCCGCAACCGCGCGACGATCGCCTCCCCGATTCCGCCCTCGCGAGCCGCACCCGTCACCAATGCCTTCACGCCGTCTTCCTTCCCTCCTGGCCGAGCCCGCCGTCACCGAACGACGGCAGCGCGGGATGTCCCTGGAGCCGCAGTACGAGCAGCGCGGTCTGCACGCTGAGCTGGTCGGCGGGATCGGCCGCCACGTCGAATCCGGTCACCGAACGCACCCGGCCCAGCCGGAGCCGCACCGTGTTCTCGTGCACCCCGAGCCGCACCGCGGACGCCCGCACACTGCGGCCGCATTCGAAGTACTGCTGCAACGTCCACAGCAGATCGGAGGCTTCGCCGGCGAGCAACGGGCCCAGTACGTCGTCGATGTAGGCACGCACAGCGGTGACCGCGCTGTTCGCGACGAACAACCGCGCGGGACCGAGATCGTCGGCGGCCAGCACGCGGGGCGAGGATGGGCCCACGAACCGGTCGATGCACTGCGCCACCTCGCGTGCTTCCCGGTAACCGCGGGCGAGCGCGTTCGCGTCGCACACCGAGGAGATGCCGACCACGACCTCCCCGGTGATCACCTCGCGGACCGCGGCCTTGATCCGCCCCACCATCGCGACCGCGCTCACCTCGGGCGGGGTCTCGACGAGCAGCAGGACACCGTCGGAGCCACGCGTGCCCAGCACCTCGACCCCCAGCGCCTGCCCCACCCCGTCGGCGAGCCGCTCGTCGTCGGAGGCGTGCATGACGTAGGCCAGGATCCGGCGCACGTCGATGCTCACCCCCAGATACTCCGCACTGCTGCGCAGATCGTCCACAGTGGACGATCCCTTGACCAGCTGGCGCGCCAGTGACGAACGCGCGTTCCACGCCACGGCGGCGACCCGGCGCTGGATCGCGAACTCGGTACCCGCGAGCTCCGCGGTGCGGCGCGCGACGAACTCGTCGAACGGTTTCAGCACCGCCGGATGTTCGGCGAGGACGAGCCAGCCGAACGTCCCGGCCGGGGCGACGACGTGCCTGCGCGCCGGGCCGCCCCACCGCGCGGGCACGATGGCGAGCTCCCCGGACACGCCCAGTTCCGCGGGCGAGGGCACGCGGATCCTGCCGGGACCGGCGGACGCGACGAGCCTGTGCTGCGCGTCGAACAGGGCGACACCCTTGCCCGTCAGCTCCGCGCACGCGTGCACCAGCCCGGACAGCCCGCCGCCGAGCAGCGCACCCAGCCGCCGCTCGGCCGCGGACTCGGCGAGCGCGACCTCCGCGAAGGCGGCGTACGCGGCGAGCTGGTCGAGCAGTGTCGGGGGCACCTCGACCGGTGTGGAGTTCTCCAGTACGAGAACGTGGTGCGGCCCAACGGGAACGGCGACCAGCGTCGCGGTGTCCGCGCGCACGACGCCGCTCCCCCGTGTTTCGCCCGCCGTCAGTACGGTGGGTGTGCCGTGGCACAGGACGGGATCGGCGGGATCGCGGACGAGCAGCTTGCCGTGGTCGAAACCGGCCAGGGCGCAGGCCTGGGTGACGGCGGCGTCGATCACCGCAGCTTCCGTGCGATGTCGTTGCGCAGCACGTGCTTGCGTACCTTGCCGGTGGCCGTCATCGGCAGCTGGTCGACCAGCTCCAGGCGCTCCGGCAACTTCGGCGTCGCCACGTTGCGGCCGCGCAGGTATCCGGTCAGGTCTTCGAGTGCGGGCCGCTCGCCCTCGGCCGGAACCACGTACGCGCACACCCGTTCGCCGAGCCGCTCGTCCGGCATCCCGACCACCGCGACGCTCGTCACCGCGGGGTTCTCGGAGAGCAGATCCTCCAGTTCGCGGGCGCTGATGTTCAGCCCGCCGCGGATGATGATGTCCTTGAGCCGCCCGGTCACCCGGACGTAGCCGTCGTCGTCCATCACGCCGAGATCCCCGGAACGCGAGAACCCGTCCGGCGTGAACAGTGCCTGTGTCTGCTCGGGATCGTGGTAGTAGCCGAGCATGTGACTCGGGCCGCGGTAGGCGATGTCGCCCTCCTTGCCCCGCGGCACTTCCTCCCCCAGCTCGTCGACGATCTTCACCGCCGCGCCCGCGATCGCCGAGCCGTCGGAGGTGGCCGACCGGTCGCGCGGATCGTCGAGGGTGCACATGGTGGTCAGGAAGTTCTCGGAACGACCGTAGAGGCTCAGCACCCGGCAGCCGGGGAAGTGCTCGGCGGCCCGGCGCACGATCGATCCGGGGATCGGCGAGCCCGCGCACACCCACACCCGCAGGCTGCTCGCGTCGTGCCGGTCCGGATCGTAGGCAGCCATCAGCATCTGCAGGAACGGCGTGGCCGTGACCGCCGCGGTGCAGCCGTGCTTGGCGATGCGCTGCAGGCCCTCGCCCGGCTCCCACGCCTCCATCAGATGCGACGACGCGCCCGCGAGCAACGGCAGCACCAGGCTGGTCACGAGTCCCGTGCTGTGCGTGACGGGTGACGGTCCGAACTGCACGTCGTCCTCGCCGTAGTCGAGGCTGCGGGCGATGGCCGCCGCACTCGCGCGCAGGGTGTTGAACGTGTGGAAACAGCCTTTCGGCCGCGAGGTGGTGCCGGAGGTGTAGACGATCAGAAACGGGTCGTCCGGCGAGGGCCGCTCGCCGAGGTCCGTTGCCGGAGTGGCCAGCAGGTCCTCCAACCGCACGTCGCCGGCGCCGCGCACGACGACCAGCTGCTCGAGCTCCGGGCAGGACTCACGCAGCCCGGCGAACATGCCGAGGTAGGAGAAGCCCTTGAACTCCTCGCACGTGATGGCGATCTTCGCGCCGGAATGCCGGACCACGTAACCGACTTCTTCGGCACGGTAGATCGGCATGATCGGCACGAGTACCGCGCCGAGCCTGCCCACCGCGACCGCGATCAGCAGGAACTCGGTCCAGTTCGGCAGCTGCACGGCGACCCGGTCACCCTTGCCGACGCCGAGCCCGGCCAGGCCGGCGGCCAGCCGCTCGCCCCGCTCGTGCAGGTCCGTGTAGGTCAGCGAGGTCGTGGCGTCGGTCGCGAACACCTTCTCGCCATAGGCCCGCGCCTGGGTCTCCACCAGATCGAACAGGCCTTCGTCCCGCCAGAATCCGGCCGCGTAGAACGCGCGGATGTCCTCGTCGGAGTACCGGTCCCGGATCGTCGTCTGCGCCATCAGCATGCCCTTCTCGACCATCGTTGGTGGTTCAGGTCACACCCGTACTGGATCGCAATTTATAATGGTAAGACCAAATTAGCAAGGGGTCCGCTCGACGTCCCGCCGGTGCACGGCGAGCGCCTTGTCCAGGGCTTCCCGGTCCTGGTCACGGATCGCGGTCACCAGGTTGCCGTGCGCCTCCAGCGCGTGCCCGACCATCTCCCGGTGCCCGCTCGTGTACGCGGCGCGCGTGATCGCACCGCGCAGCAGGGCGAGGATCGACTCGTACATACCCACGAGCACCGCGATGCGTGCCGCCCGCGCGATCGCGTGGTGCAACCGCATCGTCGCCTCCAGGTACGCCCTCGGCTCGTCGCGGGCCGCGGCCATCTCGTGCAGCGCCCATTCCATCGCACGCACGTCCTCCGGCGTGGCCCGCTCCAGCGCGACCCCGGCGAACAGCTCGTCGAGCCGCACCCGCGCCTCGAACAGTTCCACCGGATCGGCGATCGTGCGGGAGAACCACACGTCCAGCGCGCCGAGCCGCACCTGCGCGGGCTGCGCGGCGACGAAGACGCCGCCGTTGACGCCGGGCCGTACCTCCACCAGCCCCCGCTCGCGCAGGATGTGCAGCGCCTCGTTCATCACCGAAGGGCTCACGCCGAACCGGTCGATCAGTTCGGTACGCAGCCCGAGCCTGCTTCCGGTGGGCAGGGCACAGGCCAGCACCTCGTCCTGCACCGTCTCCGCGAGCCAGGACGCCCTGGAGCGCCGGCCTTGCGTGGTCATCACCCGATTCTATCTGTCCTTTCCGGACTTTCCGGGGCCGATCCGGCCGCATTACGGGGTATTTCGCTCTCCCCAAAGGGAGATCTCGCGCCGCCGCGCCTTGAATCCTGCATGAACAATTCCCTAGCGTTTCCGGCAGAGGAGGACGCCGATGTCCCTGATCGATCTGCACACGCATGCGATCGCGCCCGATCTCGCGCCGGTGCCCGGCGATCATCACTGGCCGTCCACGCACCGCACCGATCCCGCGCACGCCGAACTACGCGTCGGCGGCCGGTGGTACCGCGATCTGGACGAGCGGTGCTGGTCGGCCGAGGCACGCCTGCGCGACATGGATGCCGAGGGCGTCGCCGTGCAGGTTCTCTCGCCGGTTCCGGTGACCTTGTGCCACGACGCTCCCGCCGCCGGGGCCGCGGAACTCGCGCGGCGCCAGAACGATTTCCTCGCGAGCCTCGTCGCCGCGGCTCCCACCCGGTTTCGCGCCCTCGGTGCCGTTCCGTTGCAGGACCCCGAAACCGCGATCACCGAACTGAAGCGGTGCCTCGGCCTGGGCTTCGCGGGCGCCGAGATCGGCACCCGGATCGGCGACCGGGAGCTGACCGATCCGCTGTTCGCGCCGTTCTTCCACGCCGCCGAGGCCTCCGGCGCGGTGATCTTCGTGCATCCGGTGGACGAGACGGTCGATCCCCGCGTCGTCGCGACCGGGCTCACCTTCGGCGCCGGGATGCCCGGCGAGACCGGCATCGCGGGGGCCGGCCTGGTCACCTCCGATCTGCTCGCGACGCGGCCGGATCTGCGGATCGTGCTCGCGCACGGCGGCGGATCACTGCCCTGCCTGTTGCCGCGTCTGGACATGGGTGAACGGCTCCGCCGCAGCACGCGCCCGGCTCCCACCACACTGGCGCGGCAGTTGTACTGCGACTCACTGACCTACGACGCGCCCGGCCTGCTGTTCGCCGCACAGCGGTTCGGCGAGGACCGTGTCGTGCTGGGCACCGACTATCCCTTCAGTGCCAGGGAAAACCCGCCGGGTGCCGTACTCGCCGGCCTCGAACCCGCGTTGCGGGACGCGATCGGCCACGCCACCGCCGAACGATTGCTGGAGGTGCCATGACTTCACGAAGGCGACGACTCGTGAGCATCGCAGGGCCGCGCACGGCCCGGGGAGCGGAGCGAGGAGGAGCCGAGTCATGACGGATGTACTCGGCCTCGGCCTGACCCACTATCCGCTGCTGGCCGGCACCGACGAGCACATGGCCGGGCTGCTGCGCTGGACGTTGCAGGACCCCGATATTCCGGCCGAGCTCAAGGACAGCGCGTCCTGGCCGGAGCTGATGCGCCGCGAATGGGGTGCGGACGGGGGCACCGCGGCGGCCGCGGAACACCGTGCCGCGCTGCGGGAGGGACTGGCCAGGTGCCGCAAGGTGCTCGACGAGTTCGAGCCTGATCTGCTCGTCGTCTGGGGCGACGACCAGTACGAGAACTTCCGCGAGGAGGTCGTGCCGCCGTTCTGCGTGCTGGCCTACGGTGATCTGGAGGTGCACCCGTTCGAGCTGATGAACCAGCGCGGCAGCCCGAACGCGTGGGGACTGCCCGACGATCTCACGTTCACCCTGCACGGCAACGAGAACGCGGCCCGGCGGCTGGCCGACGATCTCATTCACGCCGGGTTCGACATGGCGTACTCGTACCGCAAACGCGAGGGCACGAACTTCCCGCACGCGATCCTCAACACCCAGCTGTTCCTCGACTACGATCACGCGGGCACCGAATTCCCTTATCCCATCGTGGGAATCACGGTCAACTGCTACGGCGAGCACGCGATCGCCCGCCGTGGCGGGCTGGCCCGCTTCGCCGACATCGAGGACGAGCGCCTCGACCCCGTCGGCCCCTCCCCCGCGCGCTGCTTCGAACTCGGCCGCGGAGTCGCGCGGGCGATGCGCGGCACGGGCAAGCGAGTCGCGTTCGTCGCCTCGTCGAGCTGGTCGCATGCCTTCCTCAACGACAAGGACTGGCACCTGCGCCCCGACACCGAGGCCGACCGCCGCCTCTACGACGCGCTGGTGCGCGGTGACTACACGACGTGGACGAGCGTGACCGGCAAGGAGATCGTCGAGGCCGGGCAGCACGAGATGCTCAACTGGTTCTGCCTGCTGGGCGCGGTCGCCGAGGAGGACCTGCGGCTCACCTGGTCGGATCTGGTCACCACCGATGTCTTCAATTCCAACAAATGCTTCGCCACTTTCGAAGGGAGGCGCGGGTGACCACCAGCGCGTTGGACACGGGGTCCTTTGTGGACGCCGGGGGGATCAGGACGCACTACCACGAGGCCGGTTCCGGAGCACCGGTCGTGTTGCTGCACGGTTCCGGGCCCGGTGTCTCGGCATGGGCGAACTGGCGGCTCAACCTCGGTCCGCTCTCGTCCCGGTTCCACGTGCTCGCCCCGGACGTCGTCGGCTACGGCGCGACCGAGCGGCCCGCGGACATCCGGTACTCGTTGCGGAGCTGGACCGACCACGTGTGGCGGTTCCTCGACGCGATGGGACTCGAACGCGTGTCGGTGATCGGGAACTCGCTCGGCGGCCGGATCGCGCTCGCCATGGCCGAGGACCATCCGCAGCGGCTCGACCGGCTGGTGCTGATGGGCGCTCCCGGCGTCGGCATGTCGGTGACCGACGGGCTCAAGGCCCTGCGCGCCTACGAGCCGTCCATGGCCGCGATGCGCGATCTGCTCACCACCTACTTCGCCGTGGACAAGAGCATCATCACCGAGGACCTCGTGCGCGACCGTTACGAGGCCAGCGCGGCCCCGGGCGCGCACGAGTCGTACCGCGCGATGTTCTTCGACCCGCGCCACGCGGGCAACGAGCTGGGCATCACCGAGGAGCAGGTCGCCGCCGTGCACCTTCCCGTGCTGCTCGTGCACGGCCGCGAGGACAAGGTCGTGCCGGTCGAGGTCGCCTGGAACATGGTGCGCCTGCTGCCCGACGCCGATCTGCGCGTGTTCGCCCGCTGCGGGCACTGGACGCAGATCGAGCGGGCGGCCGACTTCAACGCCGAGGTCACCCACTTCCTCGCAACGGGAGGAGAACGTCAATGACCACTGTGGACATTCCGGTGGGTTCCCGGCTCGTCGACGACGGCACCCGCTTCCGCGTGCACCGGGCGACCATGACCGACACCGGCGTGTACTCCGGCGAGCTCGCCAAGATCTTCGCGCGGTCGTGGCTCTACGTCGGGCACGAGTCCGAGGTGCGCGAGCCGGGTGACTACGTGCGGCGCCCGGTCGGCGGGCGGCCGGTGTTCATGGTGCGCGGCCGCAAGAGCGGTGAGGTCAACGTCTTCCACAACACCTGCTCGCACCGTGGCGCCGTGGTCTGCCGGCGGGATCAGGGCAACACCAAGGTGTTCCAGTGCTTCTACCACGCCTGGAGCTTCGACACCGAGGGCAATCTGGTGGGCATGCCGGGCCGGGAGGCCTACGACGAACCGCGGTTCGCCGAACTCGGGCTGGCCCCCGTCGCGAAGGTCGAGTCCTACCGCGGGTTCGTGTTCTGCTGCTTCGATCCCGCCGCGGTTCCGCTGACCGAGTACCTCGCCGGGGCACGCGAGTACCTCGATCTGGTGGTCGACGGCGCGGACGGCGAGGTCGAGATCATCAAGGGCACGCAGCAGTACGGGATGGCCGCGAACTGGAAACTCCTCGTGGAGAACAGCGTCGACGGCTACCACGCGGCATCCACGCACGACACGTACTTCAAGTACCTCGTGTCGCTGGGCACCGATCTCTCGGTCGGGGTCTCGGGCGTGACGAAGGCGCTCGGCAACGGGCACGCCGTGCTGGAGTACGAGGCGCCGTGGGGACGGCCGATCGCGAAATGGGAGCCGCTGTTCGGCGAGGAGGCCAAGCCCGAGATCGAGGGGCTGCGGGCCGGGCTCGCGCAGAAGTACGGCGAGGAGCGTGCGCACCGCATCGCCGATCTCAACCGCAACCTGCTGATCTACCCGAACCTCGTGATCAACGACATCATGGCCGTCACGGTGCGCACGTTCATGCCGGCCGGCCCGGACGCGACCGACATCACGGCCTGGGAACTGGCCCCGCGCGACGAGCTGCCGCAGGTGCGGCAGCGGCGGCTGGACAGCTTCCTGACCTTCCTCGGCCCTGGCGGATTCGCCACCCCGGACGACATCGAGGCGCTGGAGTCGTGCCAGCAGGGCTTCACCAGCGGCGGCATCGAGTGGAACGACGTGTCGCGCGGGATGAACCGCGATCCACAAGCGACGGACGAGGAGCAGATGCGGGCGTTCTGGCGCCGGTGGCGCGCGGACATGGACGCGGAGGTGACCCGGTGACCATCACCCGCGCCGAGGTCGAGGATTTCCTGTACCACGAGGCGGATCTGCTCGACGAGTGGCGGCTGGACGAGTGGCTGACGCTCTACACCGACGACGCCCACTACGCGATCCCGTGCAACGACGATCCCGGCGGCGATCCCGCACGCGACCTGATGCTCATCGACGACAACAGGTTCCGCATGGGGGCGCGGGTCGAACGCCTCAACAGCCGCAAGGCGCACCGCGAGTACCCGCACTCCAACACCCGGCACATGATCACCAACGTGCGGCTGGGCGCCTGGGACGGCGACGAGCTCCCGGTGCGCGCGTCGTTCGTGGTGTGGCGCTTCCGGGGCGGCCGTGCCGCGGACTACGTGGGCCAGTACTTCTACCGGCTCCTGTACCGCGACGGTGCGCTGCGCATCCGCGACAAACGGGTCGTGCTCGACATGACCGCGCTGCGGCCCGCCTACGACGTGGCGATCGTGCTGTGAGCGGGCCACTCGACGGCCGCGCCGCCGTGGTCACCGGCGGCGCCACCGGCATCGGGCACGCGATCTCCGGCCGCCTGCGCGCCGGCGGCGCCCGTGTGCTGGCGGCCGGACTCGACACCGACGGCGACCTGTCGCGGCCCGGGGTCGCGGAAGCCTTGCGTGACAAGGCGATCGGCATGTTCGGCGCGGTGGACATCCTCGTCAACAACGCGGGCGGCGGCGTCATCAAACCCACGCTGGAGCACACCGAGGAAACCCTGCGCGCCACCATCGACAACAATCTCTGGACCACGCTGCGGTGCTGTCTGGCGTTCCTGCCGCACATGCGGTCCCGCGGGCATGGCCGGATCATCAATATCGGCGCCGAGTCGGTCCGAAATGGACTGACCGACCACGCCGTGTACAACGCCGCCAAGGGTGGCGTGCACGGCCTGAGCACCGGGCTGGCGAGGGAGTTCGCCACGGACGGGATCACGGTCAACGTCGTCGCCCCGTCCTACACGCTCACCCCCGAACTGGCCCGCGCCCTCGACGACGGCACCGCGCCGGCCCGGCTGCGGACGGTCGTGGACACCGCCACGGCCCTGATCCCGATGGCCCGCCCAGCCCACGTGGACGAGATCGCCGACGCGGTGGCCTACCTGGCCTCGGACGGCGCGGCTTTCGTGACCGGCCAGGTGCTGAGCGTCAACGGCGGCAGCAGCATGGGCTGAGGGGCGCGGTCACGACGACGTCACCGCGCGCAGCACGTCCGGTGAACCCTGCAACGCGGTGCGCTGCATGTGGTGCAGGACGCCACGGATGCCACCGAGCTCCTCGCCGCCGCCGGCGCGTCCCGGCCCGCCGTGCACGGTGTGCGGCAAGGGCGAACCATGGCCGGTCGACTCGCTCGCGCTGTCGCGGTCCAGCAGAAGAAGCCGGCCGTGCCAGGGAGCCAGCCCGTGATCCGCCGCGGGCAACGGGCGCGGCGTGAACGTGCCGATCCCACCGGTGACGATGACGGCCTTGGCGCTCACCCGCGTGCCCTGATGGGTCGTCACCGTGAACCCGGGTTCGAGTTTCTCCGCGCGGTGCCCGAGCAGGTACCGCGGCCCGAACGGCTCGGCCTGCGCGAGCAGCCGGTCCACCAGCTCCCGCCCGCGCACGGCGGGAAAGCCCGCGATGTCGTGAATCCGTTTCTCCGGGTACATGGCGTTGATTGGGGTTGATGTACAGCTTGCGCGCGCCCTCGTAAATGCAGTCGACCGGACATTCGTCCATACAGGATCGGTCCATCATGTCGATGCAGGCATCCGTGATCACGTACGGCACGGGAGTACTCCTCACTCGCGAGTCAGCTGAAATCCCCCAAAAATATTGGACAGACTTGTACACCAAGTCACCCAAGTCGTAAAATTTAAGCACCCTCGGCCGTAAGGAGCAATGGAGCATGGCCCCCATCAGCAACCGCTACACCGATCTTGTCGGCATCGAGCATCCGATCGTGCAGGAGGGGCTCGGTCCGTTCCGGACACCGAAACTGGCCGCCGCCGTGTCCAACGCCGGTGGTCTCGGCACGGTGAGCATGCCCGGCTTCCCGGACGATCTGGCCGAGGGCGCCCGCACCTTCCGCCGGCACATCGAGGAATGCGCCGCGCTCACCGACCGTCCGTTCGCGGTCAACATCCCGGTCGGTGTCGACGCCGACGGCGACGTTCTTCCGTTCACCGACGCCTACATCGACGCGGTCTTCGCCGCCCGGCGCGCCGACTCGGAGATCGCCCGGCGGCTGACCGTGCTGACCACCTCGGCCGGTTTCCCCGGCGCGTACGTGGGGCGGATCAAGGACGAGGGGATGATCCACCAGCACAAGGTGGGCAGCACCCGGCAGGCGGTCAAGGCCGAGGAAGCGGGCGTGGACGTGATCATCGCCGCCGGGTTCGAGATGGGCGGGCACGCGCCGGCCAAGGCGGTGCACACGTTCGTGCTCATCCCCAGCGTCACCGAGGAAGTCGACGTTCCGGTGCTGCTGACCGGCGGCGCGCGGGACGGCCGGACACTGGCCGCCGCACTGTGCCTCGGCGCGGACGGGGTCGCCATGGGCACCCGGTTCGTGGCCTCGAAGGAGAACTCCGACTGGCATCCCGCCTACCGCCGGGCGATCCTCGACGCCGCCGAAGGTGACGACGTCGCGTTCGACGGCGTCTACGGCCCCTGCCGCGGCCTGCGCAACGCGGCGTCGGCGAAGCTGGCCGAATCGCACGGCGACCCGGTCGAGCTGACCCGCTGGAAGATCGCCTCGATGCAGCGCGCGCAGACCGACGGCGACGTGGAGGACGGCCTGGTGCTCGCGGGACAGGTCGCCGGCGCGATCTCCAGCCTGGTCTCGGTGCACGATTTCGTGCCCGCGATGGCCCGCGACGCCGCGCGCATCCTGAGCGAGAAGGCCGCGTCGCTGAAGCTCCAACCAGCCGTGTGACCACGCTCGACACGACGCGGGCGGCCCTCCCCCGCGCGGCCGCGCGCACGGGCCATGATGGCCCCGTGAACCACAACGAGCCTCCCCTGCCACCGGCCAGCGCGCGCTCCCTGCTGCTCACGGTGATCGGCGAGTTCTGCTTCCCGCACGACGAGCCGGTGTGGACGAGCACGCTGATCCGCACGCTCGGCGGGCTCGGCGTGGAGAGTCACGCCGCACGGCAGGCGATCACGCGGTCCGCCGAGGCCAGGTGGCTCACCAGCGAACGACGAGGCCGCGCGGTGCGCTGGTGGCTGACCGAGGAAGGCCGTGCCGTCATCGAGGACGGCCTCAAGCACACGGCCGACTACCTGCGCCGGCCCGCTCGCTGGGACGGCCGCTGGCTCATCCTGCTGGTCTCGGTCCCGCAGCAGGAGCGCACGACCCGCAAACGCCTCTACGGCGGGCTGAGCTGGCTGCGGATGGGAAATCCGACGCCGGGCCTGTGGCTGACGCCGCACATCGACGCGGTCGACGAGCTGCGGGCACTCATCGCGCGCTTCGATCTCACCGGGTCGGCGATCGGGTTCGTCGGCAGTACCGAGCAGGTGGGTCTGTCCGACGAGCAGATCGTGGAACAGGCGTGGGACCTGGCCGACCTCACCGAGCGGTACCGCCGGTTCCTCGCCCAGTTCGCCGGCCGCAAGCCCGCGGCGGGCGACGAGGTGCTGTTCAGCTACATCGAGCTGCGCAACCTGCTGCAACGGTTCATGCGCCTGGATCCCCAGCTGCCCGAGGAACTGCTGCCGGGCTGGGTCGGCCGTGAGGCGGCGGAGGTCTTCCGCACCGCGGAGCGGCAATGGGTCACCGGTGCGTGGGCACGCTGGCGCGAGCTGACCGGCGAGAGCGCCTGAACGAGAACTTATACATCTACGGGCACCAAGTGTTGCAGGTTGTCTAATGACGACCTACGATGGTTTTTGGCCAGTCCAAATCCCTCGTTCATGTCGGCACCCCCAAGGAGGCGAGTGCCCGTGTCAGTCCAGCTCGCGAACGCGCTGGCGAAGCTCACCGCCGTCGCGGACGATCCCGATTCCTATGTCCGGGATTGGAAACGGCGCACGGCGGGCAAGGCGGTCGGTGCCTTCCCGATGAACTTCCCCGCCGAGATCGCGCATGCCGCCGGAGCGCTGCCGGTGATCATCCAGGAGGACCGCGAACCCGACAGCAGCGGACGCACCCTGCTGGCCGAGTTCTACTGCGGCTACACCCGCAACCTCGCCGACCAGGCGACCAAGGGCCGCTTCGAGCTCTATGACGGCATTTTCTTCGCCGACCACTGCATCCAGCTGCTCGGCGCCGTCGACGTGCTGCGCTTCTCGGCGCCGGACAAGCCGATGTACTTCGGGCAGCTCGAAACGTCGCTGGCCGACGCGTGGGCCCCCGGCGCCGTCCGGGACAAGCTCGGGAAGTTCATCGAGGAGATCGGCACCTTCATGGGTACGTCGATCACCCGCGAGGCACTCGGCGAGAGCATCCGCCTGTTC
>Ga0164243_10004975_pt1 | contig 20486 bp, 24 predicted proteins | sample OricompcompostOP_FD_108781 | JGI IMG/M metagenome (GOLD analysis project Ga0164243, IMG submission 108781) | Organic Plus compost microbial communities from Emeryville, California, USA - Original compost - Organic plus compost (OP) | ecosystem: Engineered > Solid waste > Mixed feedstock >...
CGTCCCGTTTTGGCCCGCGGTATGAGTGGAGCGAGTAACTCCCACTCTTGGTCGGTGAGTTCATGACGACGTACCACACCACCATGATCCACCATCTAGCGATCTTTGAAGACGGACCCTAGTGCATGCGGGCGTCGGTGTCGAACAACGCCAATTCGTCGCCGTGGAGCAGGTGTTGGACGATGAAAGATCTGCCGGCGACCTTCCACAGGCCCCGGCCGCGGTTGAGGTGGGCGATGGCGTCGACTTCGACGGAGGTCAGACCGAGCAGGGAGGCGGCGGCGTGGAGCTGGTCGGTTTCCTGCCGGTAGATGATGCGTGTGGAGCAGTCGGCGAGGAGGCCCTCGGCGAGAGCCCGGCCCTGTGATCCGGCGTCGCCGGCGGTGAGCAAGTCACTGAGCCTGTGGATGACCATGAGGTTGGCGATGCCGAGTCCGCGGGAGAGCTTCCACTGGGCCTGCATGCGCTGCAGCAGGCCGACGTGGCGCATCAGGCGCCATGCCTCGTCGTAGACGATCCAGCGCCGGCCACCGTGCGGGTCGGTCAGGGCGGACTCCATCCAGGCGGAGGCGCAGGTCATGGCGAGGACGAGGGCGGTGTCGTCGCCGGATCCGCCGAGCCGGGACAGGTCGATGGTCAGCATCGGCGCACGCGGATCGAAGCGGACGGTGGAGGGCGCGTCGAACATGCCGGCGAGATCGCCGTGGACGAGGCGGCGCATGGCGTGGGCGAGGTCGCGGGCGGCCTCGCCGAGGTGGCCGGACATCGTCCCGGCGGCCTCGTCGAGCTGGGCCGGGTTGTTGAGGGCGGAGGCGACGTCGCCGAGCAGCGGCGTGCGGCCCGTGCCGGCCGCACGGTTGACTGCGGCGTCGAGGGCAACGTCGAGCGCGGTGTGCTCCATGGGCAGCAGGTCCCGGCCCAGGACGGTCCGGGCCAAGGAACCGAGCAGGAGCAGGCGCCTTTTGCGGATCTCGCCCTCCCAGTCGGCCTCGGTGATGCTCTCCGGGCGCGGCGCCGCGTCCAGGGGATTGAGGCGTCCGGGCAGCCCGGGGCCGAGGGCGACGGAGGTGCCGCCCAAAGCCTGGGCGACCGGCGTCCACTCGCCCTTCGGATCGCAGGGGACGTACACGCGGTAGCCGAAGGCGATGGAACGCAGAGCGAACGACTTCGCGAGCGCACTCTTACCCTGGCCGATCACGCCGGCCAGCAGCACGTTCGGGTTGGTGAAGCCCTCTACCTTGCCGTACAGCGCGAACGGGTCGAACACGAAGGATGCTTCGGCGTGGACGTCGCGTCCGATGTAGATGCCCTCGGCGCCGAGCCCCCCTTCGGCGAGGAAGGGATAGGCGCCCGCCGCGATGGCGGTGGTCATGCGGTGGGCAGGCAGCTTCAGCCGGTTTCCTCGGGCGGACGCCCGTCCGGGGCGCCCGCCGGGCGGATAGACCGGCGCAGGCGCGGCGTGCTCGTCCGGTGCCGGGCCGGTGGCCGGATCGGTGGCTGTCTCGGCGCGTGCCTTCGCGGCGGCTTCGGCGAGCTGCCTGCGGGCGGCGCGCCGGGCGGCGCGGTCGGTGCCGTGCGGGGTGAACAGCGGGCTGGCGGAGGCACGGCGGGCGCGGCGGGCGGGCCGGTGGTTCATCGGGGGCCCTCGATTCGGCGGATGGTGCTCAGCGCATGCACGCGGTGGTGTGCGGTGCGCGATGCAGGTCGGTGGGAGTGGTCTTACGGCGGACGACGTGCCCGGCGGCGAGATGGCGCTGACAGATGGTCAGGAAGGGAGGCCCTTCGGGAAGCTGCCCGGACTGGCACTCGGTGGAGTCCGCGGACGTGGCCGGCAGAAGGTGGAAGGCCGCGTGGATGTCGGTGGTGGCCTGCCACAGCCGGGTGCGCGCAGCAGCAAGGTGTCGGCCAGCTGCGGGATGCGGGGGCCGTGCCGCCTCGGCCAGCTGGTCGAGGAGCCGGTGCAGTTCTGTGAGGTGGGCGTGGAGGGTGTCGAGGTGCCCCCGGTCCGGGAGGCTCGCGGGCAAGGAGCCGCTGACGACACGCCTGTGATGGCGGATGCCTGCGGTGGCGGCCCGCAGGTAGGGGTGGGAGTCGGTCTCGCTGGTGCGGGGCTTGGGCAATGGGGGTCCTTGCCGCCGTGGAGGCGGGAGCGGTGGCGCTTAGAGGGTGGTGCGGGCAAGGGGGAGTGCCGCGACGGCGAAGGCGTCGGGCTGCTGGTACCAGAGCCTGCGCAGGTCGACGCCGGCGGTGACGGCGGCGGTCTCGATCTGTGCGCAGGCGGCGTCGAGGGCGGCGTCGGTGTCGGCGGTGACGGTGATCAGGCCGGTCAGGGCGACGTCGGCGTGCCCGGCGATCAGCTGGCGCTCGCGGTTTTTGACGTCGGCGTACTCGATGGAGTCCTCCTCGCTGTCGACCTGCCCGCGACGGGCGCGTTCGGAGGCGTCAGCGATGATCGCGGCCTTCTTGCGCTGGACGTCGCGCAGCGCGGACTCGAGCCGCTGTGGGACGTAGGTGAGGGAGAGGGTGCGGCGCACGCCGGCGGTGAACATCAGGCCGTGCAGGAAGCCTGCGCCCATCTCGGTGCGCGGCCAGTTCTCCACCCAGTAGGTGGCGTGGCGGGCGGAGTCGGTGGCGATGCGGTCGTACTCCTCGACCTGGACGACGGGGCCGGCGGCGGCAGGGTCGGCTTCCGCGCGGCCGGTCGGTGACCACTGCTGGAGCGCGGCGAGTGCCTTGGGGTCGTAGGCGGTGCGCACGACGGCGGCGATCTCACGCGCGGACAGCCACCCGGTGATCATCAGCCCGGCGTTGCGGGCGGCCTGGGCGATCGAGGCGGTGGTCTGTTCCATGACGGTGAACGCGCCGGGCAGTCCGCCGCCGGCCTGGGAGATGAGGCGCTTGGCGGCCTTGAGGTCGAGGGAGATCGCCAAGTAGGTCTCGTGCGGGGCGGCGGCCGGTCCGGCGGAGGCGACTAGGTCTGCGTATACCTGTCCGGCGACCGGTGCTTCGGGCCGGCCGTGGTGGGCCCAGTGCCGGGCCAGGGTGTCACCGGAGTCGGGGACGGTGCGTTCCAGGACCTGCACGGTGGCGACGTGCCCGGTGCGGGCGGTGCCCGCCAGCGCACGCCCCCAGCCGTTGACGTTGTGGTTCTGCGTGGCCGGGTCGAGCAGGGCGAAGGCACGGCTGCTGACGCGGGCGACAGCGGTGAGGGTCTGCTGGTGCGGGTCGTGGACGGCGGCGGCCCCATTGGCGGAGTCACCGGGGGTGACGACCTTGAGAGAGGCCGCCGTGCCGGGCAGATGAAGGATGCCGTCCTGGCGGGGCCGGGTGACGGGCCGGGCCAGCCACAGGGTCTGTCCGCTGTGGCGGCGCCAGGCGAAGCGCGCGACGATCGGGGCCCAGTCGATCAGCGAGCGTCCCTGCCGGCGAACGGCGACCACACCGGCCACCGCCGCCCACAGCGGAGTCAGGGTGATGGCGCCTAGCAGCCCGGTGGTCAGGACCGTGACCAGGAGCAGAGCCAGCGCGGCGGAGACGAGGACGAGCTGGTGGAGGGTGAGGCCGAGCAGGATGCCTCGGCGGCTGCGGTGCGGGAACTTGACGGTGGCCGGGGATACGGCGAGGTCGGACAAGGAGGCTGCTCCTGGAGCGAGGGCCCGGGGGTGGGAAGGACCGTGAGCCTTCCCGCCCCCAGGGATCGGGCATCGGGCAGGAGATCAGAGACCGGTCGCGGGCGGCGGCGGTGAGGCCGCACCGGTCGGCGCGGAGTGCGTGCCGGTGGTCTGGGTGCCCGCGGCGGGCGGGGCGCCCTGTGGCGGCGGGGTCGTGGCCGGAGGAGCGGAGTGCCATCCGCCGCTGTGGCCGGCGGCTGCGGCACCTGGGCCGAATCCGCTCGCACCGGGGGTGCCTGCGCTGGTAGGGCTGCCGCCCATCTGGCCGCTGGTGTCGTCGGCGACGTGGGTCGGCGGCGGCTGGACGGCCTGCTCCAGACCGGACTTGGCGGAACTGCCGCCCGACGGGCCATCGGAGGCACCGCCTTGGGCAGATTCCTGTCCGTTGCCGGACGAGGGGGAGGCGATGTCGCCGGGGAACCCGTCTTGGCCGGGCACGGTGTCCGGGCCCTGCGGAGCTGCTGCGGCTCCGGCTGCGGCACCGCCGGTTCCAGCGGTGGCCGCCATAGCCGCGGCCTTCCGGCCCGCGCGCTCGGCGTGCTGCCTGGCCAGCTGCGTGCCGGCTCCGCCGGCACGGTGCAACGTCTCTCCGTCGGATCCCTCGGCCGCCCAGTGCACGAACTTGAAGGTGGCGTAGGGGCACAGCAGCACCAGGATCATGACGACGATGCCGGCGAGGACGTCCGCGAGGGCGGCCAGGCCGTCCTTGGCGTCGGTCTTGCCCATGGCGGCGATGCCGAGGACGAAGACGATCGTCATCAGCAGCTTGGAGACGACGAGGGTGGCGGTGGCCTCGATCCAGCCCTTGCGCCAGCGGCGGGCGACTTCCCAGCCGCCGCCGGCTCCGGCGAACACGGCGAGGGTGACCATGACCAGGATGCCGACCTTGCGGACCATCATCACGCACCAGTACAGGAAGGCGCCGATGGCGGCTCCGATGCCGGCGAAGACGGCGACGAGCCAGCCGAGCCCGGCAAGTCCTGGCAGTGATGCCACCTTGACCATGCGGCGGACCGCGGAGGCTATGTCCGTGTGCGCGGCCTGGAAGAGGCCGGCGGAGAGGGCGTCGGTGACTTCGATCGCGACGGTGGTCAGGGCGATCGCGGCGAACGCGAAGATCACGCCGGAGGCGGTGCCGGTGAACGCCTGGGTCAGGGCCTGGCCGTCGCGGCGGATCGCGGCACGGACCAGCTGCGCGCAGAAGGTGGCCACGAGCATGACCAGGCCGATGGGCAGGATCGTCTCGTAGTTGTCGCGGAACCATCCCGCGTTCAGGTCGACGCGGGTGGTGGCGTCGACGGCCTTGGACGCCAGGTCGGCTGCGGACGCGGCGAGTTCGCCGGCGCTTTTCGCCATCCAGTCGCCGATGTACTTGCCCGGGTCGGAGGCGAAGTCGATGGCCTCGCCGACCGCGCAGACCTTGTCCGCGACGGGGAGATCACAAAACCCCATGAGGACTCCTTTCGGTCAGGGCGCGACGCGCGGGGCGATGGCGACGAGCGAGCAGTCGGCGGAGGGGCGGCACTGCACAGCGAGGGTGATCGAGCGGTCCTCCGCACCCCCGCCGCCCTTGGTCCAGGTGATCGTCTGCTTGCCGGTGACGGTGACCGCGTAGATGTACGCCTTGGTGATCGCGGCCGGGTCCTCGGACAGGGCCTGTTTGAAGGCGGCCGGGTAGTGGCCTTCGCTGATGGTCGCGGTGGCGTGCTGCTTCTGGTCCGCCATCCGCGACCACAGCACCGGGTCCGGTATCTGCGCCGAGACCGACGCCCAGTCGCCGTACTCGCTTTCCTTCGTCATCCACGCCTCCATGCCGGCCAGTTGCTGGGCCTGGCTGGTGGTGCGGGTGTCGTAGGACCAGAGCATCTTCGCGGCGGCCTTGGCGAACTCCACCGGATCGGAGATCCTCGGCGGCCCGGCCACCGGGCCACTGGCGGAGGAGGGCTGGGCCGTCGGGGAGGCGGAGCCGTGCTCGGGCGGTGGGACGGGCGGGGCAGCGTGGGGGCGGTTGCCGCGGCCGGTGAAGATGGCCGCTGCGGCAGCCAGGGCGAGCAGGCAGGCCAGACCGACCCCAATGGCGACGATGCGGCGATTCGGTGCCCAGCCGAGGCCGTATCCGGGGAGACGTTTGAGCATCAGTGGACCTGCGACCCCAGACCGGAGAAGAAGGCCACGATGCCGTTGGCGGCGCCGAGCCCGAGGGCAGCGCCGGCGGAGACGGTGGCGCCCTTCTTGCCGTTGGCCTCGGCCTGGTGGCCACCGGTGTGGTGGCCCCACGCCCAGACCGCGAGGCTGACGGCCAGGGCGCCGACGACCGCGATGATCGCGAACATGTTGATGCTGTTGACGACGTTCTTCAGGACGGTCAGGCCCGGAAGGCCGCCGCCTTTGGGGGAGATGCCGGGATCGTAGGCGAGTTGGACGGCACGGGCAGCGAGGGGTGACACGGGTATGGAGGGCTCCTTGCGTGGGCAGGCCCGAAGGCCCTGGCGGGAGTTCAGAAAGAGGGGGGTGCCGAGCGGCGGGGGAGAGGCCGGCGTCAGATGACGCGGCGGGCGGCGAGGACGGCCCAGTCCTTGAGCGGCGTGATCCGTACGGGCTTGCCGGTCCGGGGGGCTTCGATGACCAAGCCCTCGCCGATGTACATGCCGACATGCTCGGGCCGGGCCGCGGTGCCACGGCTGAAGAGCAGGTCACCGGGCTCGAGGGCCTTCGGTGAGACGGCCTTGCCCTCGCCGACCTGGGTGTAGGTGGTGCGGGTGAGGGTGATGCCGGCGTGGGCGTACGTCTGCTGCATCAGGGAGCTGCAGTCGCAGCGGGCCATGGCGTCCGGGCCGTGGGGGTTGGTGCAGGATCCGCCCCACTGGTACATCGTGCCGAGCTGCTGCATCGCCCAGACGATCGCCTTGCGGGCTCGCGGGTCGGTGCCCTTGGGGATCTTGTAGCCCTTCGGGACGGCGCCCTCGGGGATGGGCCCGTAGGACGTGCCGTCGGCGGTGTCGCAGCCGGTCGCGGGGGCGGGCTTGTCGTCGGTCTTGCTGGCGTCCTTCTCCCCGGAGTCGGGGAAGGTGGCGGCAATCGCCTTCTGCAGCGTGGTCGCCAGCGGTTCCCACTGTGCGTAAGCGTCCGGATAACCGGAGCGCTGCACTGCTTGGGCGGCCTGGGTGACGGTCATCTGCTGCCAGCCGTGGACCTTCAGCAACGCCTTGTAGAACTGCTCGGAGGCGTAGACGGGATCGTGGATCTGCGCGGCGGTGCCCCAGCCCTGGCTGGGCCGCTGCTGGAACAGGCCGAGAGAGTCACGGTCGCCGCCGCCGAGATTGCGCAGCCGGCTCTCCTGCATCGCGGTGGCCAGCGCCACGATCTGACCGCGCTCGGGAACGCCGAGGCTGATGCCGGTGGCGACGATGGTCTGCGCGTTCGGGATCTGCTCGCCGGGCAGGTCCAGGTCCTTGATGTGCACCTTGGACGGATCCGCACCGTCGAGGATCTTGGTGACCTGATCAGCGATCTTGCTGGTGTCCACGTCGGAGAGGCAGTCGAGCGATGAGGTGGTGCTCTGGGCGGCTTCGCTGGAGGTGGCCATCATCACGGCGCCGCCGCCGAGAAGGAGAGGGGAGAGGAAGACGACGCCGATGCCGGCGGCGAGCCCCTTCAACCTGTGGTGCCCACGCGCACATCACCGGTTTCGGGCAGGGGCGGATAACGAGACGTCATGCAGGGGTCCTTCGGGTGCGGTGTCCGGCACGCCGCGCGAGCGCAGGGAACGCGGGAAAGGGAGCGCAGCAGACCGGGGTGGGCGGAATCAGGAGTGGTCGGCCACAGGCGAGTAGCCGCTCGCCGAGCGTGGCCGACAGGTGAGCTAGGTGTGCGGGGGCAGCGTGAACCTCCACGAGCCAAGGGGGGAGTGGGCCAGCGGCGGTGTGCGCCGGGCGGTCCAAAAACAGTAGGCCCAGATCGGCCGTTGACCAAAAAGTCGGCGTGAGGTGCCGGAATCCGGCCCCTCAGCAGCGCACTTCTTGGCCATCGGCCGAATCACGTCTACAGTTTTTGAACTCCCCCTCGCCCTCCCCAGACCATGGTCATGGGCCTGCTCATGCCCGTTTTCCGGCCAATGGGGCTTGCCGACGCGACGGGCATTCCACGCACGCACTCCCACCCGAATCGGGGTTCCTCTTTGCCTTTTTCCCTGCATCAGGGCGACGCGCTGAGCGTCCTGTCCAAGCTCCCGGACGACTGCGTCGACGCCGTCATCACTGACCCGCCGTACAACTCCGGTGGGCGCACGGCGAAGGAGCGCACCAGCCGCTCCGCCAAGCAGAAGTACACCTCCGCCGACGCCAAGCACAGCCTGGCCGACTTCACCGGCGAGAACATGGACCAGCGCTCTTACGGGTTCTGGCTGACGCAGATCATGACGGAGGCACACCGCCTCACCAAGACCGGCGGTGCGGCGCTGCTGTTCACCGACTGGCGCCAGCTGCCCATCACGACGGACGCGATCCAGGCGGCCGGCTGGCTGTGGCGCGGCGTCCTGGCCTGGCACAAGCCCCAGGCCAGGCCCCAGAAGGGACGCTTCACCCAGAACTGCGAGTTCATCGTGTGGGCGTCGAAGGGTGCCATCGATGGCTCCCGCAACCCGGTCTACCTGCCGGGCATGTACTCCGCTTCACAGCCGTCGGGCTCCCAGCGGCAGCACATCACGCAAAAGCCCGTCGAGGTCATGCGCGAGTTGGTCAAGATCTGTGCGCCCGGCGGCACAGTCCTCGATTTCTGCGCCGGCTCCGGATCCACCGGCGTGGCCGCCCTGCTCGAAGGCCGGGACTTCATCGGTGTGGAGAAGACCGAACACTACGCGTCCATCGCCGCCGACCGGCTGACGGAATCGATCCGTCAGTCCATCGGCCAAGACGACGTGGTCCTCACCGCCTGACTCCACCGCCCCGCCACATGCGAATCACCGACCGCCGTATTCGGCCGGTGCACTGCCGGATTGTTCCTGTCCCCATTTCCGCGGCACTCAGGAGGGTGCTTCTCTCATGTCCGAATCCATCGACCCCCCGGCTGACGGAGAACTGGAGCCGGTGCGCATCCCGGACACGCAGCTGGAGGGGATCGAAGCCAGTGTCCGTCGGCTGATGGAACAAACCGCAGAGCAGGCCCGGCAGTTGGATCACCTCGCCTCCGCTCCGCCCGCAGCTTCGCCGTTTGCGGCGTTCGGCATGCCGGGGTTCGGTGGATCCCCAGCACCGGCTGCGCCGGAGCCTCGGCCCATCCTGGAGCTGGAGGGCGAGGCGTACGAGGACGAACTCGACGCCCTGTCGGACTGGGTCGACGACTTCCTCCTGCCGATCTACGGGTCGGAGGTCACCACGGCGGCGCCCTGGTGCCTGCAATGGCAGGAGCACAGCGACGTCGTCGCCTGGCTGCATGCCCTGTGGCTGGCCTACCAGCAGCACAAGGACCCCGAGGCGGGCCTGGCCGGCATGTTTGTCTGGCACCGCGACTTCCTCACCCACGCCATGGCCGCGATCCGCGCACCTGGCGGCCCCCTGTCCGCCTGCATGACCTCCCCGGACCGTCCCGCGCACCGTCTCCTTCCCGGACCGCCCCCCTCGGCCCGCGCGGAGAAGGAGTCCGCCGAGGCGGAGGCGTCCGGGCCTGGTGAGTACGGGCTGACGTCATGAGCGAAGGGCAGCAGCCGGCTTTCGGCCTGAGCTTCGACCCCCGAGCCTTGAACGACCTGCTCCAGGCGTCATCCGACATCCGCGATCTCACCCTCGCCTATCTGCAGGAAGTGGTGAACGCCGAGCGCTTCGGGCTCCGCCTGACCGGTGACCTGGAGGGCTACCGCAAGCTGTTCGTGGACGCTCGCAAGGACTGGCGGGTCGTCTACGGCATCCGTCCGGCGCCCGAGTCGTCGGCGCACCGGCGGGAGATCCACGTGGTCGCCGTACGGCCGCGGGCGGGCAACGACGTCTACGACGAGGTCGGCCGCCGCCTGGGAATGACCCGTCGGCCGCTCAGCGCCCGCACGCAGGCGGCACGCGCCCGTTCCCCGCAGCTGGCCACCCGCGGTCCCGTACCCAGGTCGGCACCGCTGCCGTCCGCCATGCCGGGCCTGCCCCGCCCCGCGCAGAGCCCCTCCCCGCTTCACACTCGCTGACCACAAGGAACTGCCTATGCCCCCTGATCCGGCGCCCACGGCTGCCCGCCGGGCTGTGTCCCCGCTCGACCCTCGCATCGAGGCAGCCACCGGCCACGACGTCGACACCCTGTGGGCCCACCGCGACTGCGGCATCCTCGACCAGGCGCACACCGAGCTGGTCGACCGGCATCGGGAACTGGCCCAGGCGGAGGCCGGCGTCACGTTCTACCGCACCCTCCTGCACCGGCTGTCCTCCGGGGAGTTCCCCGTCGATGCCGCTTTGTTCGAGCGGATCGACCGTACCGTGGACCAGCTGAAGGAGTCCGCCGCATCCCGCGACGCCGCCATGCGGCGGGTGCTCGACGCGCTGGAGCCGATCGAAGCCGCCGCGCGATCAGCACAACGTGGCGGCGAGGCGCAGATCACCGCGGCTGATCAAGCGGCGCTGCTGGCCATCGCCGGCGGCGCCAAGCTCTACGAGCATCTCCTGACCGGCCGGCTGTCCGTGACCACGGCCTCAGGCACCCGCGTCCCCTACGCCGAGCTTCAGCGGCTCCAGTCCGCCGGTCTCGTCGCCCTCGATACCAGCCGTCCCGTCCATGTCGGCCAGCCGGTCAGTCTGACCGACGCCGGCCGTGCCGCGCTGACCGCCAACCGCCGTACGACGCAGGCGTCGTTGCCGACGGCACGACCGGGAGCATGGCCGTCCGCACCGGCACAGCGACGCTGAACTGAAAGACCGCATGCCCACCCACGAACCATCCCCACCCGCCGACCGGGACCTGTCCCCTTCCCTGAACTTCCGGGTGGACGACCTTGACGCCGACGAGCAGATCAGCGCGGCATTCTTCCGTCTCGTCGGCGTTCACGAGGACATGCTCGTCTCCCTCGCCGAGCACCACAGCGCCGATGGCGCCCGCAGCTTCTACGTCCTGTACGACGGCTCGGCCACCTGGGACCACCCGGGTGTGCCGCAGTACGTAGCTCTCCACCTGCAACGAGACCAGCAGAAACGTACATTCAGTTTCGAGCGGGCCGCGTTGCCTTTGCCCTCGATGGCGCAGTCCTGGCTGTTCCACCGGGGCTGTCCGCCCGAGTTCCTCACGCTCGATCCCGAACGGGGCACAGCGCCGGCCGACGAGGCGACGCAGGCCCTGGAGCAACGGCTCATAAGAGATGGGGACCACTACGCGCTCGGCTGGTCCCACACCCAGGACGACCCGGACGACTGGCTCACGCTCGCGGTGTTGCGGGCCCTGGACGAGCGCGCCCCCTCCCCATTCCGAGTCGTGGTCGAGGAAGTCGACATCGAAGCGGGAACGCACACCCTGCGCGAGGGCGGCTTCGATTCGGTCGAAGAAGCCTTGCAATGGTGCGATGACCGCCTCGGTGGCGTAAGTAAGGCTCTGCCGCCGGTCCGCCCGACGCCATCACTTTCCCGCCCTGCTGCTGCGCCGAAATCGGCGACCTCCCGGCCCTCTGGCCGCTCACGCTGAAGCCCCGTTTTCTCATCGGCGCGGCGAAACATAGCCGATGATCGCCGGTTGGCCAAACCGGCGATTCTCCGGACTCTTATACGGCCGCCGGGACCACCCCGGGTTCGGCACTCCCCAGTATTCCTTTTCCCTCGTATGGAGGCTCTTTCCGCATGCGCGCAACCCGCATTGCCGTATCCGCCGCGATCCTCGGCGCCCTCGCCCTGCCGATCGCGTCGGCGACCACCGCCACGGCCGCTCCGAGCAGCGCCCTGACCTCCCAGTCCTGCAACGACCCCGGCCCGTGGGTCATCGGCACGAAGGCCGTGACCATTCGCTCCAGGGCGTCGGCCAAGTCCACCGCCGTCGGCATCCTGTACCGCGGGCACAAGTTCACCGTCCACAAGACCAGCGGCAACTGGCGCTACATCACGGACCGAACGACGGGTGTGAAGGGCTGGGTGTCCGCCACCTACGTCTACCGCGACGTCCGCATGTGCCTCGACTAAGTCGCGCACGCCAGTAACTCGACTGTATAGCGGCGCTTTTGAGCGTTCGATTCCCTCCCGGATCTGCCAGTTAGAGGATCCCGGGTCTACCAAGAGGAGTCTCTCGTGTCTGACGCTCCACTCGATGCGATAGACGATGTCGTGGGCGTGCTCACCGAACAGATCGAAATCCGTTTCGGGATGAGCATGGATCAGTTGAAAGCCGCCGTCGCCGCTGCGCCGACCGCCAACTCGCAGGCCACCGACGTGGTCAAGTGGCACGGCCTTCTCCTCGAATCGCAGGCAGCGCTGGAGCGTGCGGAGGACACCCTCGTGGCCGCGCTGGACGGCCAGCCCAGTGAGGTCGACGACCCGACGATGGAGTTGGCCCATCGCGTCAACGCTGCCGTCACCGCCCGCGACGGGCGGGCCATGGTTGTGCGGTGGCTAATCGACCCGGAGGCCAGGGGCAAGCAGGATCTGGCCGCCCGGCGGCTGGCCCGCTTGCGCGGGCGTCAGGGACCGGCCGTCACCACCAGCCCCCCGCCGAGGCCGGCGACCACCCAGCAGCAGGGAAGGAGCCTTACGCGGTGAGCGCCCGGCTCAAGCCCAGCTCCGCGGACGACCGGCTGCACCAGGTCTTCGGCGTCCCGGTCTGCGACCTGTACACGGCAGCGGTTCGTCCCGACGCATCCCCCGCGCTGTGCCGGGCTCTGGAGCTGCGCTCCTTCCTGGCTCTGGCCGAGGAGCAGGTCGCCCGGGTCCGTGACCGTGTACACGCGGCGATGGCCGGGGACCGTGACATGGGCGAACTGTCCGCCGAGGACCTGCGGACGGATGCGCAGTGGCTCGAGGCGGCACTCGATGCCCGCGACGGTTACCGCTTCGCCCTCGATCAGCTCCTGCGTGCCATGCCCGCACCCGGGCAGCATGCCCGGGCCGCGCGCACCGCACAACCGGCCCGTCCCCCCGCCCCGTTCCCGACCGCGGTCGCCCCGGCACCCACGGGTGCCGGGGCGACCCGGGCCCGCCGACTGTGAAAGCCCCGGCTTGACCCACCCGATGTCCACCGAGATTGCCGGACGGATCGAGGACCTCTACGGCGCTCCGCTCGCCGCCCTCGAAGTACATGCCCGAGACCAGCCGCCCGGCATGCTCACCGCCCTCCTCGGCCTGCACGACACGCTCGACTTCGCCGAGCGCAGCATCACCTTCCACCGCGAACGCCTCGCCCAACTTATCCACGTCGGGCGGAAGATCAGTGCCCACGAGGTGGTGCACGTGCTCGACTGCGCCCGCCGTCTCGCCGAGGCGGTCGCCGTCCGGGACACCCAGGCGGTCGCGGCGTCGGCGGTGCTGCAGAGCCTGGTGCGCACCGAGCCGGCCGGGCAGGCCGAGCCGCGGGAGCCGTCCCCGGCCCCACCCACCACCACGGTGCCCACGGGTCCTGCCGCTGCCGCCACGAGCAGCACGCCGAGCCGCTGACCCGCACAGGTATCCGTCACGATCACAGGAGTTTCTTCCTTGGCCCTCACCGGTCTGCCGCCCGACACCGACGCCGACGTCGCCCGGGTCACCGAGGCACTCGCCATGATCACCCCGCGCTGGAACGTGCGGATCCTGCTCGCCCTGAACGGGCAGCCGCTGCGCTACAGCGAACTCGCGGCCAAGGTGTCCTGGCTGCGCGACGGCCAGCTGCACCCCAAGGTGCGGCAGCTGTGCGAGGCCGGTCTCGTCCAGCGAAACGAGCACACCCCGCGGCATGTCACCTATGGGCATACCGACCGTGCCACCGCGCTGCTGCCGGTCCTGCCGCTGATCGTCACCTGGGCCGAGCAGTACCTGGAGAAGGCGGAGCAGCCGCTGACCGCGATCGAACAGATCGAGGACAGCCTCACGCTCCTGACCCGGCGGCACGCCGCCGCGATCCTGTGGGCGCTCAAGATCCGGGGAGAAGCCAGCGGCCGGGCTCTGGCCCAGACGGTCATGCCCGGCAGCGACTGGACCAACATCTACCCCCCGCTGCGGCAGCTCGTGGACGACGGTCTCGTCACAACCGACGGGATCGGCCAGCCCTACCGCCTGTCCGCCGCCGGCGACGGTCTCGGGCCCCTCCTGGGCGCCCTGTCGGCATGGTCCGCCGGCCAGCCCCTCACCCAGGCCGGACAGCACCCGGTCTGGGGACAGACCAGCGCCACACCGCAACAGCGGATGTGGCTCAGCAGCCAGGCGCGGACCGTCACCCCGGCGACCACACCGGCACCCACCAAGACCGATCAGACATCGCCGCCGGCCTGGCAGCGCAACGCCCTCTTCTCCCACGCCACCCCACCCCGCCCGCTGGTGGCACTTCATACTGGAGCACCACGCCGATGACCACCCTCACCCCAGCCGCCATCCGGCACGCCTGCACGGTGCTGTCCGCACCCGGTCTGATCCGCCTTGTCACCGAGATCGACGACAACGGCCCCATCCCGCCGCGCAGCCTGACCCGCACCCTCCCCGACCTGCCAGTCCCTCAGCTGCGGCATTCCGTCGAACAAGCCCGCGCTCTCCGGCTGGTCCACAACCGGCCTGGTGCCGGGCTCACCCTGACACCGTCCGGATCCGGCCTGGCCGACGTCTACGACGCGATGGCCCGCTGGGCGCGCCACCACTGCCTTCCGGCTCCGGTCTGCGACTTCACCAGCCGCGTCCAGCACGCCCTCTCGCTCTACGCCGTGCCTACCGCTCTCACTTCGCAGGAAGGGCGGGAAGGCGCTCCGGTTATCGAGACCGGTGAGAAGCATGCCAGCCCGGGCGACCTTCTTACCCCGTGGCTGCACGAGAACCCGCAGCTTGTCCAGGGCGCCGAGCCCGTGCTGGCCGCGTGAGGGCTGTCAGAGCCCGGCACGCCGACCACCCTTCCTTGTTCCGCAGCGTCTACCTGCCCCGCTCGGCTGACGGCGCCGCGTTCGCGATGACCACCTACGGCATCCCGCTCATCGTGGTCGCGACGACAAGGTCGGCAACCCTGACGGGCGTCGCGTTCGCGCTGGAGTGGCTGCCGCGCCTGGTGGCGTTCACGGTGGCCGGCTCCCTCGTCGACCGCCACGGCGTCTCCCGTATCTTCCGTACCGCGTGTGTCGGCAGAGCTCTTGCCGTCCTGCTGGCCGCGCTCCTGCTGGCGACGCCTGACGTCGGGGTGCCGGCGGCGGTCACCGTGATGGCGCTCGCCCCGGTCAGCGGCTTCCTCACGGAGTGCAGCTACATCGCTGCGGAAACGGCTGGCGGCGAGGCGAGCCGGACAGCCGGATCGCGGGCGCACCGGGTGCAGTCTGTCTTGCTGGGGATCGACCAGACCGCCATGCTGGCCGGCCCTCTCGTTTCCGGCTTGCTGCTGAAGTACGGCGGGCCGGCGCTCATGCTCAGCACGCTCGCCGCCCTCTCACTGCTCGCCGCCGCGCTGCTTCCGCGCCGGCCGACCGCGCCGAGCCGTTCCCCCGCGAGCAGGAGTGGCGTGCGGGCAGGCTGGGGCACGCTGCGTGCCCTTCCGGCCCTGGCCTGGCTGGTGGGCGGCCTGCTCGTCTCCAATACGGCCATCGCCCTGTTGCAGGCGGCGATGCCGGTGATCGTGATCACCGAGCTGGGCCGCTCCAGCGCCGACGCTGGACTCATCTGGTCCGCCGCCGCTGTCACCTCCCTGCTCGCCATCGCACTCGCGCGCCGGGCGATCGACCGGTGGGGGCTGTGGCCGGTCGGCGCCACCGCAGCCGCCCTTGCCGCGGCAGCCACCCTCGCGGTCGCCAAGGCCGACACCTACCCCGAATACGTCCTGCTGATCGCCGTGCTGATGGCCGGCGAAGGCGGCCTCACCGTCGTCCTGCGCACCTTGCGCTCCCACCTCATCCCGCCCGAGGTCTTCGGCAGCACCCTGAGCCTGACCATCCTGCTGCTCCTGGTGCCCTTTCCCGCCGCCGGACTGCTCGTCGCAGTCGTCCCGCCCGCCCAGATCGGGCACGCCGTCACCGTCACCGCCCTCATGCAGGCCCTCGGCCTCTTCACCGCCTTCGCCCGGCTGCGCACCCTGCGCACCACGCCCGCCTGAACCCCACCCCGAAAGGAACCGCTGCCCGCATGCCCTCCACCGTGCAGGACGGACTGCCCGGCCTCGACTTCCCGTACCGGGACGGACCCACGATCACCGAACAGTTCCGCGCCTTCGACGCCCAGTACCCCTGGATCTACCGGTCTTTGGAACGGCTCGTTGAGGAACGTCTTGCCGCCGGAGCCAAGCGAGTCGGGATGAAGGCGCTGTTCGAGGCCCTGCGCTGGCGCCAGCCAGCAGGGGTCAAGGGCCTGAACAACAACTACACCGCCCTCTACGCGCGCAGGCTGCTCGCCGCCCACCCGGAGTGGGCGTCCGTGATCGAGGTCCGCCGCCGACGCAGCCCGTAAAGCCTCCCTCGGCCCCTTCATCCCCCGTTGATCTCTGAGGAGTTCGTACTTGTCCCACCGTCCTGTCGTCCTGGTCGTCGCCGCCGCCGACATGGAAGCCGAGGCGTACCGCGGCTACTGCCTCCAGTCCGTGGCCGCCGCCTACGACGTCGTCCTGATCACCGGTGAGGAGCCGTCGTGGGAGGTGCCCTATCTCCGTGACTGCGTGGTGGTGCCCGACCCGGCCGACCCGGTGCAGCTGTCGGCCGCCGGGCAGGCGCTGGCCGACCGCTACGACCTGGCAGGCGTGTTCACCTGGACCGAGTGGTACCTCGTCCCCGTCGCCCGCCTCGCGCGCCGGCTCGGCCTGCCCACCAACGCCCCCGAAGTCATGCAGGCGTGCCGCAACAAGGCCGTCTCGCGCAGCCTGTTCGCCCAGCACGGGGTCCCGTCGGCCGCCTCGGTGACGGTACGCACCGAGGCCGAGGCCGAGGCGGCGGCCGAGCGGATCGGCTACCCGGTCGTGCTGAAGCCAGCCGCGCACGCGGCCAGCATCGGCGTGATCCGCGCCGACACCCCCGGACAGCTCACGGCCGCGTACGCGTTCGCCAAGAAGGCCGCCGGTCTGGGGCAAGAGAGCACGAGCGTGCTGGTCGAAGAGTATCTCGACGGGCCGGAGGTGTCGGTGGAGTGCGTCACCTACCGGGGCAAGACCACCGTGGTCGCGGTGACCCGCAAGACGGTCAGCGAACCGCCGTACTTCGAGGAGCTGGCCCACGTGGTGGACGCCGCCGATCCGCTGCTCGACGTGGTCGCCCCCGCAGCATGCGCCGCGATCCGCGCTCTGCGGATCACCGACGGTGTCAGCCATGTCGAGATGCGCCTGGTCGACGGCCAGCCGAGGCTGGTTGAGGTCAACGGCCGGATCGCCGGCGACATGATCGGCCACCTCGTGCACCTGGCGACCGGCATCGACCTGCCGCGCGCCGCCGCCGACATCGCCTGCGGCCGGGCACCCGATCTCACCCCCAACCGCTCCTCGGCCGCCGCGATCCAGCTGATCTACCCGGACGTCTCCGGCACCCTGCGCCGCGTCTACTTCGACGGTATCTGCCCGCGCTGGCTGGAACGCGTCCACTTCCAGCACCAGGCCGGAGACCCACTCCTCCTCCCGGCCGACGGCGGCACCATGTTCACCGCCCGCATCGGCTACCTGATCACCACCGCCCCCACCGCCGACCTCGCACGAGCACGCGCCCAACAGGCCGCCCGCCGCCTCCACATCGACATCGCGCCCCTCGCGGGCGATGCGTCTGGCACCGGAGGTCGCGCCGCGTGAGCCGTCCCACCACCGCTGCCCGCCGCAGCCGGATGCTGCTGACCGGCTACTTCCTCGGCCTGGGCGTGGTGATGGCCATCTGGGGCGCCCGGATGCCCGCCGTCCAGCACGCCGCCCACCTCAGCACCGCCCAGCTGTCCTGGGTCCTGCTCGCCGCCGCCCTCGGCATGGTCGCCGGCCTGCGAACCGGTGGCCGCCTCGCCCGGCCAGAGCGGCTTCCCGTGCTTCTGATGGGCGGAGCTGTCGGCCTCGCCGGGGCTCTCGCCGTGCTGGGCCAGTGCCGCACCCTGGCCTCGCTGCTCGCGGCGGCGCTCGCCTTCGGCATCGCGCACGGCGTCCTGGACGTCGCCGCGAACTCCGCGGCGGTGCGCTGCCAGAACGCCTACGGCCGGCGCATTATGTCCTCCCTGCACGCCGCCTACTCCCTCGGCGCGCTGGCCGCCGCCGCCCTGGCCGCAGCAACCGCCGCGATCAGCCACCACACCCTGTTCCTCGCCACCGGCCTGACGCTGACCGCTGCTGTGCTCGCTGCCGGACCAAGCACCCTCGCCCTGCACGGCACCGATCAACCTCTGACGTCCAACAACGCTGGCTCCGGCGCTGCGCAGGCGACACTGGCGCCCGCGAGGCTGTGGCTGCTGGGTGCACTGGCGGCCGCAAGTCTGCTGGGGGAGGGGGCGGCAGCCGACTGGGCCGCCGTGCACGCTCACTCCCTGCACGCCACCACGGCCGTCGCAGCGAGCGCGTTCGCCCTCTACAGCGCCGCCATGACCCTGGGACGGCTGAGCGGCGACCGGCTCACCGCCGTCTTCGGCGCCCCCACCGTGGTCCGTACCGGCGCACTGCTCGCCGCCACCGGCCTGACGGTCGGTGTCCTGGCCGACAGCGTGCCCGCGGCCCTGGCCGGCTGGACGGTCTTCGGACTCGGCCTGTCCGGCACGGTCCCCTGCCTGATCACCGCCGCCGGGACCGGCGGACCGAAGGCCGTGGCCGCGGTCTCCGTCACCGGCTACCTCGGCCTGCTGGCCGGCCCCGCACTCATCGGTGCCCTCGCCAGCACCACCACCTTGCCCACGGCCCTGCTGCTGCCCGCCCTCCTCGCAGCCGCCATCGCCTTCCTCGCCCACCGCGCCCTGGAGAACACCACCTCTTGACCCGCCACACCGGCCTCGACGCCGTGATCCTCGACTACAACGGCGTCATCGGCCTGCAGCCCACTCGCAGCCAGTGGCTCCGCCTCGCTCGCACCGCGTCCTGGCCCGACGACGACCTCACCGGTTTCCAGCGCGCCTTCTGGAGTGCCCGCGAACCCTACGACGCCGGCCAGCTCAGCGACATGGCGTACTGGGCCCGCGTCCTCGGCTCCCACCCCGGCCCCCGGCTGCTGCGCGAACTCCTCACCGCGGACACCGACATGTGGACCGGAACGGACGAACACGTCCTGGCCGTCCTTCGCCGCGCCCACCGGACGGGACTGCCGATGGTGCTCCTGTCCAACGCACCCCGCCACCTCAGCGACGTGCTCGACACCCACGACTGGCAGCAGCTGATGACCCAGGCCCTGTACTCGGCCCGGCTGGAAGCGTGCAAGCCCGACCCGTCCGCCTACCACCATGCCCTCGCGGCCACCGGCGCCCGCAATCCAGCGCGCGTGTTGCTCGTAGACGACCGCGCCGACAACTGCCAGGCCGCTCGCAGCCTAGGGCTGACCGCGCTGCACTACACCGGCCAGCCCGCCGACCTTGAAGCGGCACTGCTCCCCACGGCGTGAACCGCCCCACCTCACCGTCCAGGATCCTGTGCTACCTCACGACGACACCATCGACGGGGACGTCTACGTCTCCCCGCGCTACCTTGCCCGCGCCACCGCGATCGGCAATCCCGGCCTCGACCCGCTGCGCAACCTCGGCTGGGAACTCCGCCACGACGATCTGGGCAACGCCTACCTGACCGCGCCCGACAGCAAGGTCCGCCTCGGCTACCTCCCCGAGGGCGTGGACGACGGCCTGTGGCGCATCAACGCCTACAAAGACCCCTTCGGCCCGCCCGTCTGGGGCGTGTGCTTCAACGACTCCTGCCCGACGGAGTTCGTCACCGCCTTCACCACCACGCTCGCGGAGGCGTATCAGCAGGGGCCGGACAGCTACCTGGCCAGACCCCTCTCCAGGAGCAAGGACAATGACCCCTTCCTCGCGGTCGCACCACTGATCAACCGGGGCTGGCTCATAGACCGGCCCCGCTGGGGCGTCTTCGCCGTCCAGTCACCCGACAAGCTGGCCGGGCTTGAATACACCACCGGCGACCTCGACCCGGAAACCGAACTGACTACCCGGGAGGCACGCTGGCAGCTGTGGGCCGGCACCTCTATCGACCGGCCTTACTGGTACGCCACCGCCAGCACCGACACCCCCGTCGCCCTGCTCAAGGCCGTCACCGAGTGCATCTCCGACCCGGCGCCGCTGCCCCGCTGGCGCGAGGTCACCTACAGCTACGTCAAGAGCAAGGCCCAGGTCACCTCCATCGTCCCGCCGAGCCCGCCGGCTCCGACCCCGCTCGACGTCCAGCGTGCCATCGCCCGCCGCCCGACCGCCCGGCCCGCTGCCAGCGTCCCGCGCTGGAGCACCACCAGCCGCCCCGTGCTGGCCGGGCCACGCCGCTGACGTCACCGGGAGACCCACATGGCCATGCACGCCCGCGAGTTCTTCGCCCAACTCGACTTGCCCTTCGCTGACAGCGCCGTTGTCGGCGACACCTACTACGCCACCCCCGTGTCCGGGGGCCCGCTGCGGCTGCGGATCGACTTCAGTCCCACCCAGTGGGCCAACGAGGGTCCGTCTTCAAAGATCGCTAGATGGTGGATCATGGTGGTGTGGTACGTCGTCATGAACTCACCGACCAAGAGTGGGAGTTACTCGCTCCACTCATACCGCGGGCCAAAACGGGACGACC
>Ga0164243_10004976_pt1 | contig 20485 bp, 18 predicted proteins | sample OricompcompostOP_FD_108781 | JGI IMG/M metagenome (GOLD analysis project Ga0164243, IMG submission 108781) | Organic Plus compost microbial communities from Emeryville, California, USA - Original compost - Organic plus compost (OP) | ecosystem: Engineered > Solid waste > Mixed feedstock >...
CCGCCCTCGCCCCAGCCCACGACACCCTCGTCCGTGTCCACCCGCACGATGAGACTGTTCCGCTCCGCGAACCGCCCCTGCGAGGAAAGGAAAGCCGCCCCCATCGGCGAGCGCAGGATCATCGCCGTCACACCGGTAATCTTCATGCGTTTCCTACTCATTCCCATTGTGCGAGAGCCGGAGGTTCACGCCGACCGCGATCAGGACGACGGCGCCTTGCACGGCGGTTTGCAGATACTGCGAGACACCCGTGAGGTTCATCAGGTTGTCGACCACGGCCAGGATGAGCACGCCCAGCACGACGTCCCGGATCCGGCCGTGCCCGCCGGCGAGACTGACGCCGCCGACGGCGACCGCCGCGATCGAGTCCAGCATGAAGCTGCTGCCGTCGGAGGGCAGCACGGTGCCCGTGCGGACCAGGAACAACATGCCGGCCACGGCGGCGAACACCCCGGCGGCGACGTAGCTGAGCAACTTGACCCGCGACACCCGGATCCCGCTGAGCCGGGCCGTCGTCTCGTTGCCCCCGACCGCGTACAGCATCGCGCCGTACTTCGTCTTGCGCAGCAACAGATAGCCGGCGGCGATGCAGGCGAGCCAGAGCAGCACGGGTGCCGGCACGAGCCAGATCCGCGCCTCACCGAACTCGCGGATCACCGGATGCGGCGAGTTCACCGGCGACGCGCCGGTGGCCAGGAACGTCACGCCGACGATCATCAGGTAGGTGGACAGGGTGATGATGAACGGCGGCACCCGGGTGCGCCCGGCGACCGTGCCGTTCACCAGGCCGATGACCAGCCCGAGCAGCAACCCGGCCAGCACCGCCACCGGCAGCGGCAGATGGGGCAGGAACGAGTCCGCGGTGGAACTGGCCCCGCCGACGACCATCGCGGCGAAGATCGCCGTCGCGCCCACGGAGAGGTCCAGCCCGCGGCCGATCACCGCGAACGCCTGCGCGATCGCGAGCACCCCGATCACCGAACTCTGGAACAGCACCGTGGTCAGGTTCGACGGGCGGATGAACACGCCCTGGGTCAGCAACGCCGACAGCACCACCAGAACCAACAGCACCCACAGCATGGTCCCGCCGGGCAGCCCGCGCGCCGTCCGCGGTTTCTCCGCGGCGACCTGCTGGTCGGCAGCACCGATGTCGTTCGAGACGGTCACAGCGAACTCCTCACCGCGGGGCGACGGCGCCGGATCAGCAGCGGCACGGTCACCGCGGCCAGGATCAGCGCGCCCTTGAGCACGTTCTGCACGTAGGCGTCGACGTTCACCAGGTTCATGATGTTGGTGAGCATCAGATAGATCAGCACGCCGAGCATCGCCCTCGGCAACCTGCCGGAGCCGCCGAAGAAACTGACCCCGCCGATCACCACGGCGGCGATCGAATCCAGTTCCCAGCCGTTCGCGATGCCGGGACTGCCACTGCCCGAGCGCGCCGCGAACAGGGTCCCGGCCAGCCCGGCGAGGCAGCCGGACAGCACGTAGACACCGACCTTGACGCGGGCCACGGGCACCCCGGCGAGCCGCGCGCTGTCGGCGTTGCCGCCGATCGCGAACACGTAGGTGCCGCTGCGCGTCAGATGCAGGAACGCGTACACCAGCCCGGCCACCACGATCCAGACAAGCGCCACCGCCGGGATCGGCCCGAGCGCGGCGTCGTTGACGTCGAGGATCGCCGGTTCGGTGATGACGATGCCCTGGTTTCCCACCGTGAACGCCAGCCCGCGGGCGATGCCGAGCACCGCGAGCGTGGCCACGAACGGCGGAATCCGCCCGATCGTGACCGCCAGCCCCGACAGCAGCCCCATGACACCGCCGACGACCATCGCCAGCGGTACCGACAGCAGCCCGATCTCACCCGCCGTCCTGGCCGTCACCATCCCGGTCAGCGCGACGACCGCGCCCACCGACAGGTCGAAACCGCCGGCCACCACGACCACGTACTGGCCCACGGCCAGCACGCCGAGGATCGCCGCCTGGTGCAGCAGGCTGTCCAGGTTGAACGTGGTCAGGAACTTCGGGCTGGCGATGAAGCCGATCAACACGACCAGCAGGAACAGGCCTTCCACGGCCCGGCCGGACAGTCCGCCGGTCAGCCGCGCCCACAGCGCGGACTGCTCGCCGGGCAGGTGCGTCACCGGGTTCGCCACTCGCTCGCCGCTCATGACGCGATCGCCGCCGACGCCGGAACCGCGTAACTCATGATCGCCTCCTGGGTCGCTTCCGCCGCGGACAGCTCCGCGGTGATCCGGCCCTCCGACATCACCAGCACCCGGTCGCTCATGCCGAGCACCTCGGGCAGATCGGAGGACGCCATCACGATCGAGATCCCGTCCGCCGCGAGTTTGTTGATCAGCGCGTAGATCTCGGCCTTCGCGCCGACGTCGACGCCCGCGGTCGGCTCGTCGAGCAGCAGCACGGACACGCCCCGCGCCAGCCACTTGCCCAGCACGACCTTCTGCTGGTTCCCACCGGAAAGGAACCGGGTCGGCTGTGCCGCCGAGGGTGTCTTGACCCGCAGCTCGGCCACCGACGTCCGGGCCAGCTCCCGCAGCATCTTCGGCCGCAGCAGCACCCCGCGGGACAACCGGTCCAGCGAGGGCAGCGCGAGGTTGTCCGCGACCGAGCCGGACAGGACGAGCCCGGTGCCGCGCCGGTCCTCGGGCACCAGCCCGATACCGCGCTCGATCGCGTCCACCGGGGAGCGGGGACGCAACGGCTTCCCGTCGAGCGTGACCGTGCCGGACTGCGCACGGATCATGCCGAACAGACAGCTCAGCAACGTGCTGCGACCGGCCCCGACCAGGCCCGCCAGCCCGAGGATCTCGCCGCGGCGCAGGTCGAAGCTGACGTCGTGGAAATGATCGCGCACGGACAAGCCGCGCACCGAGAGCACCACTTCGTCCCGTGCCACGGGACTCTTGTGGTACTGGTCGGTCAGCTCCCGGCCCACCATCGCCTGGATGATCTCCGGCACCGAGGTCCCGGAGACGTCCTTTGTGGACACCCAGCGGCCGTCGCGCATCACCGTCACGCGATCGCCGATGCGCAGCAACTCCTCGAGGCGGTGCGAGATGTAGACGATGCCGAGCCCGCGGCGCCGCAGGTCCGCCACGATCTCGAACAACGTCTTCAGCTCGTGATCACTGAGCACCGCACCCGGCTCGTCCATGATCAGTACGCGGGTTTCCCGGGTCAGCGCCTTGGCGATCTGCACCAGCTGCGCGTTGGCCGCGGTCAGTTCCGACACCTTCGCGTCCACCGGCAGCGACACGTTCAGCTCGCCGAGCACACGTTGCGCCTCGCGCCGCATCGCCGCGCGGTCGAGCGTGCCGAACCGGGTGCGCGGCTCGTGGCCGAGGAACATGTTCTGCACCACGGTCAGCTCCGGCACCAGGTCGGTCTCCTGGTAGATCGCGGACACGCCGAGGCGGTGCGCCTCCGCGGGACGCAGCTGCGAGGCCACGTGCCCGGCGACCGCGACGGTGCCCTCGTCCGGTTGCTCGGCGCCGGTCAGTATCCGCATCAGCGTCGACTTACCGGCGCCGTTTTCGCCTACCAGGCAATGGACTTCGCCCGCACGCACCGTGAAGTCCACACCGCGCAGCGCGGCCACACCGGGATAGCTCTTGGTGATCCCGGCCATCCGCACCAGGACGTCATCGTCCATGGCACACCCACTTTCGTTGTCCGGACTCCAGATCAGCAGCAGTTGATGTTCATCGCCTTGAGTTCGTCGATCCGCTTGCCGATCTTGTCCTTCGCGGCGGGATCGTCGGCCTGGTACTCGATCTTGGGCAGCAGCAGCGTGGTCTGCGTCAGCGAACCGTTCTTGATCTTCTGCCAGGTGTCCATGGTGACCTGGCCGTACTGCGGCGGGGTCGAGATCGTGTAGTACATCTGGCCGGCCTGGATCGCCTCCAGCGCGGTCCGCTGCGCATCCTTGCCCCAGATCCACGGGAACAGCTCGGTCCGGCCGGCGGCCTGGATCGCCTGGATAGCGCCGAGTCCCGATTCGTCGTTATCCGCGACGACGCCGTCGATCTGGCCCTTTCCGAAGCGCTGCAACAGATCTTCCATGCACTGGCGGCCCGGCTCACCGGCGTACTTGCCGTCGCACGACCCGACGATCTTGATGTCCGGATACTTCGCGAGCGCCTGGTCGAGCCCCTTCTGCTCGTCGATCACCGGCGAGGCGCCGGTGGTTCCGGTGATGTGCACCAGATTTCCCTTCGGGGCGCCGTTCTTCTTCGTCAGCCCCGCGACGATGCTCTCGCCGACCTTCTGTCCACTTTCGACAAAGTCGGTGGTGATGAACGCCTTCCACGCTCCGCTGCCCGGCGTGCCGGGCAGCGCCCGGTCCACCACGATCAGCGGCACGCCGGCCTGCTCGGCGAGCCGCGGCACCGGCGCCAGCGGCTCGTACTGGACCGGCGCCACCACGAGCAGATCCGGCTTCTTCGCCAGCAGATCGTTGACGTCCTGCAGCTGTTTGGCGACATCGTCGTTGGCCGACGCCTGGACGAACGTGCAGCCGGACTTCTCGACGGCGGCCTGCATGTCGCGCGAGTTCTCCACCCGCCATTCGCCGCTGAGTGACCCCTGCGAATACGCCACCGTGCAGCCGGTACTGCCGCCCGCGTCGGCACCGCGGTTGCACGCGGTCGTCAACGCCAGTACGGCGATCGCCACTATGCCCAGCGTCCGACCTCGACTGATTTTCCTCACCTAGACCTCCGTTGGTCTTGGGCCGTGTTATTCGGTTTCCGGGGTTTCGATCCACGCGTCGTGGACGCGGTCCGCCGAGTTCGTCAGGTGCCGGCGCATGGCCTCGACCGCGCCGGCCGTATCGCGGGCGAGCAGTGCCCGCAGGACCTCGACGTGCTCGGCCAGCGCGCTCTCGTAGGTCGCCGGGTCCTCGGTGACCATGCTGCGCGCCCAGCGGACCTGATCCGCGATGCCGTTCATCGTCTGGACCAGCCGCGGGTTCGCGCAGTGCTCCAGCACCAGGTCGTGCACGAGCCGGTCACACGCGACGAGTGCCTCGCGGTGCCCGCTGCGCGCCACCTCCTCGCCCGCCGCGTGATAGGTGCTGATCGCGTCGCGCAACCGCTGCTCGGGGATCACCCCGATCGCGGTCTCGACCGCCAGGCACTCCAGTGCCCGGCGGACGTCATAGATGTGCCGCACGTCGGACCGGTCGAGCCTGGCGACGTACACACCCTTGCGCGGGAGGACGGTCACCAGCCGCTCGCTCTCCAGACGCTGCACGGCGTCGCGGACCGGGGTGATGCTGACTCCCCAACGGCGGGCCAGCGCGGGCAGATCGAGTCGTTCACCGGGGGCCAGCTTCCGGTCCAGGATCGCCTGTCGCAGCAACTGCTCAACCTGTCCGCGCAACGGCGTCGTCTCCAGCACGTATCTGATGTATCAGACATCTGTGCGGAATCTCAAGAGGATGTTTTGGCCGGTGGGGGAACCAAGGCTGGTCGGGGTGGGGTGCGGTGGTGGGTGGGTGGTGGGTTTGGTCGTGGGTGGTGGCGGCGGGTTGGGTGGTGGTGGGTTTGGTTGGGTAGGTGGCTGACGGTTGGTGGCGCGGTCGGCGCCGGATGGGCGTGGCCGGGTGACCTCAGGCGGGGCCGGGCCAGGCCGGGTGACGGGCGGCGCCGGCGGGACGAGACGACGCGGGGTGTGCCGGGGCAGGGCAGCCGCGGGGCAGGCGCCGCCGGGCGGAGGCGGGACCTCGGCCGGCGCATCCGGTCACGGAAGCCCCGACAGGCCACACCCTCACCCGGAAACCCCGACTCGGCCACCCGGATGCCCCGGGGAAGTGCCCCCGACTTCGGCCGCAGGGAAGGCCCGACTCGGCCGCACGGAAACCCAACTCGACCGCCCGGAAACCCCCACCCGGCCACCCGGAAATCCCAACTCAACCACCCGGAAACCCCAACTCGGCCGCACGGAAACCCCGACTCGACCGCACGGAAACCCCAACTCGACCACCCGGAAACCCCGACTCGGCCGCACGGAAACCCCGACTCGGCCGCACGGAAGGGCCGACTCGCCGGGGGGGTGGCAGGGGTTAGGCGGAGGTGGGGCGGTCCGTGCCCTCGGGCCCACTGATCGTCAGCGCGCGGCGGGTCGCGCCGAGGTGGTAACGCATCGCGGCTTCCGCGGCTGGGCGGTTGCCCGTGCAGATCGCGGCGAGGATCGCCTCGTGTTCGCGCAGCGAACCCTCCCGCGGGTGCCGGGCGGCCGGGTCCCGGTACTGGGCCATCACCAGCGGATACGGCGTGGCCGCGATACACCGCGACAACCACGGCTGCCGGGCGGCGCTGATGAGCAGCGCGTGGAACTCCCGGTTGCAGGCCGAGTAGCGCGGCCCGTCACCCTTCCGGTCGGCTTCGGCCATCCGCTCGACGATCGCCTTCAGCTCCTCGCGTTCGGCGGGTTGGATCCGGACGGCCGCGAGCCCGGCGACCGCGGCCTCGAGAATCTCCCGCGTCACCAGGATCTCGATCGCCTCGGCCGGAGAGAAGTGGCGCACGCGCGCACCGCGGTTGCGTTCCAGCGAGATGTAGTCGTCCTGTTCGAGCGCGACGAACACGGCCCGCAGTGTCGGCCGGGAAACGCCGAGCGCGGCGGTGAGCTCCCCCTCGATCAGCCGCTGGTTCGGCTGGTAGTCCCCGCGCCGGATGGCGGCGGCCAGCTCCCGGCGAGCACGCAGGATCGTGTTCGCCTGCGGATTGTTCTCGAAGGGCTCGGCCGTTGCCGAGACGGTCATCGGTGCTGCACCCCCCACCGCCTTAGGTCTGGTCATCCGCGAAAACCGACAGGGACGTTACGACCGTATCGTGCGCCGGCACGCCGTTCGCGCGCGTGGGCAGTGGACACCGGATTCTCCTGACTCACCAGGCCATCGATCTACGATCGTCAGGCAAAGCGACCATGGTTGTCAACCGATCAATGAAGCATACCCAGCCGTTTCCTCGGAACATGACAACAACTTGCGCAGATCGCTTGACGATTGAGTGTTATCTGCCTAACAATCCGAGGCACCCGTTCAACGTCGAAGGGGAAGCGGATGTCGAAGTTCCGAGCCAAACTCCCGCCATGCTCATACGCCCGGCGCCGGCCCGCGGCACCGCCACCCTCGACGGCGCCAGGCCGCCCGATCCTCGCCCGGCGCCATCCCGCGCGTTCCCGGCAGAACTGACCGCTCCCCTTCCCGGCGTGGCCGCACCCGCCGGCCGTTCTCGGCGCGACCGCACCTACCGGCCGCGCCGCACCCCCCGACACATCCCCACAGCCCTTCCCCACCGGTGCCGCCCGGCGCCGATCGTCCACGGGAGGACACGGAACCATGGCACACACACCGCTCCCAGGCCGGGCCGGCTGGTCCCGCCGATCATTTCTCGCCACCATGGGCGCCGCCGCACTGACCGTCGCCGCGTGCGGCGGAAGCGGCGAAAGCGAATCCGCCGCCGCCGACATCTCCGGCGTTCAGGCGCCGGTACTGGACAGCCTGACCGGCGACGAGCGAACCCGCGTCGCCACGCTCATCGCCAAGGCCCGTTCGGAAGGCGCGCTCAACTGGATCACGCCGATCATCACCGATTCCAAGGATCCGCTGATCGAGGCCTTCAAACAACGCCACAACCTGCCCGGCCTGCAGGTGAGCTTCGAGAACCTGCAGACCGGGCAGGTCACCTCCCGGGTCCAGTCCGAGGTGACCTCGCGCCAGATCAAGACGGATGTGGTGGGGCTCAACGGATCCCCGTCGTTCTTCAAGACACTCAAGGACGCCGAGATGCTCGAGAACTACCGGTCGCCGCAGCTGACCGCCTACCAGGGCGCGGACAAGTTCGTCAGCATCGATCCCGGGTACTGGGCGTCCCCGATCGCCGTGCAGTACCTGCCCGTCTACAACCCGAAGGTCTGGACCACCGGCGTAGGCAGCTGGTACGACCTGCTCGATCCACGACTCAAGGGCAAGATCAGCTGGCCTGGCGTGCCCTCCAGCGAGTCGGCCCTGCTGATGTACCGCGGTCTGCGTGAAGTCCTTCCGCTGAGCTACTTCCAGAGCCTGAAGAACAACGCCCCGCGCATCGGCGTCGGCAACTCCACGGTGGCGACCCAGATGGTGTCCCAGGGCGAGCTGACCATCGCCGTCACGCAGAGCCACACCGTGCACAACACCTCCCAGCAGCTGGGTGTCCCGCTGGAGGTCGCCTTCCCCAAGGAGGGCGCGGTGCTGGACGGCTGGAGCGTCGGCATCCTCACCGGCTGCCCGCATCCGGCCACGGCGAAGCTGTTCATGGACTTCATCCTCAGCGAGAACGCCGTGCAGATCATGGTCGAGAAGCAGGCCGCCACCCCGGTGCGCGACGACGTCAAGATGCCCGCCGAACTGGCGCATTTCGCGCCGGCCAGCCCCGGCGCCGCGCACGCGATCCCCGTCGACCCGCTGGCGGACCGCAAGACGATGCAGGCCTCGCGTGACGAGTTCGTCGGCATCTTCGGCGGCTGACCCCACCGACCGATCCGGGAGAGCCCCATGACGCTCGACGCCCCACCCCGCCCCGGCGTGGACCCTGCTCCGGTGACCCCGCCTACCCGCGCACCCCGGTCCGGCCAGGGACGCTGGGTGGTGATCGCACTGACCTGGGCGGCCACGATCGCGGTCGTGGTGCCGATCCTCGCCGTCCTCTACGAAAGCCTGCGCGCCAGGACCGGTCTGCTCACCAGCGTGTGGTCGCTGGACAGCTACCGCGCGCTGCTCTCGCCACGCATCTACGACGCGGCCCTGCTGTCGCTGAAGTTCGGCGTCGGCAGCGCGATCTTCGCCACCGTCGTCGGCGCCATCCTCGCGTTCCTGGTGGTCCGCACCGACCTCCCGGGCCGCCGGTTCATCGAGATCTGTTCCTACGTCCCGTTCTTCCTCTCGTCGTTCCTGCTCGCGATCTGCTGGCAGTACGTGGGTTCGCCCAACACCGGCCTGGTCAACAATCTTCTGGGCGGCGCGTTCCTCAACATCTACACCGAGTGGGGAATCATCCTGGTGATCGGGATCGCACACACCCCGCTGGCGTTCCTGATGATCTCCGGCGCGCTCCGCCAGATGGACCCGGCGCTGGAGCACGCGGCACGGGTGTGCGGCGCCGGCCGGTTCCGTACCAGCAGGCAGATCACGCTGCGGCTGGTCAGCCGCGGTATCATCTCCGCCTTCGTCATCAACTTCGTGATGGGCTTCGAGGACCTCGGCGTGCCGCTGGTGCTGGGCAACCCGTCCGGGATCGAGCCGCTGCCGCTGCGGATCTGGGAGGTGATCCAGCGGGAGTTCCCGGCGGACTACAACTTCGCCGCGGCGGCCAGCGTGCTGCTGCTGACCGTGCCCGTGGTGGCCTTCTGGCTGCAGTCCCGGCTGCTGGGCAAACGGTCCCGCTACACGTTGTCCGGCAAGGCGACCGCGCCGCAGCGGATGGCACTCGGCTGGGCGAAGTGGCCGGCGTTCGCCTTCTGTCTGTTGTGGACTTTCGTCGCGGTGATCCTGCCGATGATCGCGCTGGTGCTCACCGCGATCCAGCGGCGGTGGAGCGGATCACTCGACCTCAGCCTGCTCACCCTGGACAACTTCAAGGCCGTTTTCGCGACCAGTTCGTACTCGCTGCCCGTGGTTTCCGCGTTCTGGAACAGTTTCGTACTGTCCATTGTGGTCGCGACAGTCGTGGTGCTACTGGCCGCGGTGGTGACCTACGCGGTGCAGCGGATGCGGATCCGCGGCGGGCGCTTCGCCGAGGTCGTGCTGTCGATCCCGCTGGCCATCCCGGGCTCCACGATCGCCGTCGGACTGCTGAACCTGCTGGTGCAGACACCGTTGTACGCCACCATCTGGATCATCGCGATCGGGTTCGCCATCCGCTACATCCCGTACGGCCTGCGCACGGTGGACGCCGCCTTCGGTGCCATCCACCCGGAACTGGAGGAGGCCTCGCGAGTTTCCGGTTACGGGCTTGGCCAGACCCTGCGCCGCATCGTCGTGCCGCTTCTGCGGCCGGCCATGGTGGGCGGCTGGCTGCTGTTGTTCATCCTGCTCATGCGGGATGTCGGGATGTCCAATCTGCTCTACGCCGGCGGCAACCGCACGCTGTCGGTGGCGCTGCTGAGCATTTCCTCGCTGCAGCAGACCGGCGTGGTGGCGGCGTTCGCGCTGATGCAGATCGTCCTGTTCCTGGCCGTCGCCTCGCTCGCCCTGCTCTCCGGCGGCGCCCGGCGCGAAGCACTGAGGATGTGAAGGCCCATGACCGCAATCCAGCCCGCGAGGTACCGGTTCGCGATGGTGCGTTCCTTCAAGCTCTCCCCCGCTTCCGGGCACCCCGCCGCCGCGGGCAACGGCAAACCGAAGGAGCAACAGCTGCCCAACCACGCGGATGTGGCGCCACTGCTCACCGACGTCGAATGGGATCTCGTCGACGGCCCGGTCGCGCCCTACGGCGACTGGGCGGTGGAGAACCGCGAGGAGTTCGCCCTCGTCGGCGCGGCGCGGCTGCGGATCGTCCGGGAAGCGTGCGAAACCGGGCGCTACAACGCGATCGTGCTGCTCGGCGGCGGCGAGCCGGGGGCACCGGCGTGCCGGGAGATCGCACGGCGCTACCACCTCCCGGTCACGTCCGCGGCTTTCAGCCAAATGCACGTCGCCTCGATGCTGGGCAACCGATTCGGCGTCATCGACCTCGCCGAAAGCCACAGCATGCATTACTACGATCTGGTGCTGCAGCACCGGTTCGCCGACCGGTGCGCGTCCATCCGCAGCATCAACTTCCCGCACAGCCGCCCGCCCTACGGCCACGACGGGGACCGCGACATCCACGCCGAGAAGCAGAAGGCGTTGCGGGGCGAGCAATCCGCGGCCGTCGACGAGGCGAGCGACGCCGCGGTGGCCGCGATCGAGGAGGACGGCGCGGACGTCATCTTCTTCAGCTGCTCCGGCATGTTCTGGCTGCGGCCGTTCGTGGAGAAGCGGCTGCACGAACTCGGCTGGGAGGTACCGGTCCTCGACGGACTGTCCACCTCGATCGTGCTGGCCAAGGCGATGGTCGACCTCGGGGTCGACGCCAGCGGCCTCGTCTACCCCGGCGACCGCCCCCGCCGGTGGCGCCCCAAGCGCACGTTCTGAACCACCCGACACGAAGGAGTCCCATGCCCCCCGTCTTCCGCCACTCCTACAGCAACTCCGGCGCGGTCAACGCCGTGTTCACGCTCGCGCAGGAACACGGTTTCTACTCCGAGGCCGGCGTCGACGTCGAGCTGGTCGTCTACCCGCGCACCAGCGACGCGCTCGACGCGGCCATCCGGCGCGAGGTCGACGCCGCGACCTGCCCCGGCGTGTGCATCCTGAACCAGGCCATGGCGGGCGCCGATCCGGTGAACGTGATGAACATGGAGGACGAGAACGTCTTCGGCATGATCGGCGCGCGCCACATCACCTCGCCGGAGGACCTCAAGGGAACGACCATCGGCACGTTCGGGCTCGGCGACCAGAACCAGGTGGTGATCAGCCGGGCGCTGGCCAAGCTCGGCCTCGACCCGAAGACCGATGTGGAGTTCAAACCCGATTTCCCGGACCGGGCGTCGCTGCTGGCCGCCGTGAACCGCGGGGACATCAGCGCCATCTGCTTCACCGTGCCGACGCCGATCATGGCCCGCAAGATGGGCCTGCCGATCCTGCTGGACTTCCGCGACGAACCCGAGCCCTACCAGTGCGGCGCCGTGGTGACCAGCCGACGCTACGCCGACGAGAACGCCGACACCCTGGTGCGTTTCCTCGCCGGTTCGATGCGCGGCGCCAAGCTGTTCCAGGACGACATCGAGGCCGCGCTGCCGCACCTGGCGAAGGCCAGCAGGCTCGACGACGAGGACGTGCTGCGCGAGGTGCACGGCCTGTTCTCGGTCGCGTTGCGCACCCTGACGCCGTCGCTGCCCCCGTTGAAAGCGGTCGCCGCCGATCTGGAGGCCGCGCTCGGGCGGCCGCTGGAGGTCGACATCGAACCGCTGGTCGACCAGTCCTACGTCGGCCCGGCACGGCAGCTGGCCGCGCTGTGAGCACTCACCAGGAAGGCGAATGACCATGACACGAGCGGTTGCCCGGCAGACGCGGGCGCGTCCGCGGACCGGTTCACCGGCGGACGAGGGCGATCTCGTCGTCCGGGATCTGGTGCGGCACTACCCTGGCGGCGCCGGGGTCTCCGGGATCGACCTGACCGTGCCGAAGGGCCAGTTCGTCAGCCTGCTCGGCGCGTCCGGCTGCGGCAAGACCACCACGCTGCGCTGCCTGGCCGGGATCGACACGCCCACCGGCGGCGATATCTGGATCGGCGGCGAGGCGGTGTGGTCGCTGCGGCACAAGATCAACCTGCCGCCGGAACGCCGCAACATCGGCCTGGTGTTCCAGTCCTACGCGCTGTGGCCGCATATGACGGCGCAGGAGAACGTGATGTACCCGTTGCGCGCCAGGAAGATCCGGCAGCGCGAGGCCAGGCAGCGGGCGCAGCAGATGCTCGAACTGGTCGGGCTCGGCCGGCTGGCCGACCGCACGCCCGACCGGCTCAGCGGCGGGCAGCAGCAGCGGGTCGCGCTGGCCCGCGCGATGGTGTACCGCCCGAAGCTGCTGCTGTTCGACGAGCCGCTGAGCAACCTCGACGCCGAGCTGCGGGAGACCGTCCGCCAGGACATCCGGCGCACCCAGCAGGAGCTCGGGATCACGGCGCTGTACGTGACGCACGACCGCACCGAGGCGATGGCCCTGTCCGACCGGCTCGTGGTGATGCAGGAGGGCAGGTTCGTACAGGCCGGTTCCCCGCGCGAGCTGCTCACCGAGCCCGCGTCACCGTTCGTCGCGTCGCTGCTGGGCTCGGCCAACCTGCTGCGCGGCGAGGTCGAGCGGGTCACCCCCGAAGACGGGCGGCACGTGGTGACGATCGCGATGCCGGGTGGCGCGAGGTTCCGGGGACAGGCCAAGGAACCGCTCCCGGTCGGCGCCCCGGCGGTGGTGGCGATCCGCCCGACGGCGTTGCGCCTGGCCCCCGCCGAAGCCGCGAGCGGCGAGGACGGCAAGGGCCGGCTGCGGGACTGGTACCCGACCGGCCCGGAGTTCGAGTACATCGTCGACCTCGGCGCGGGCGCGGCCACCGTCAAGGTGCTCAGCCACACCGACCTGGGCCTCGACCGCGGCGCGGACGTGGTGCTGCGCTACGACCTCACCTCGGCAACGTGCTTCGGGGAGGCCCCTGATGGGAACGGAGGCGACGCGCCGGCGAATTAAGCCCCAGGTGTGGTCGAGCCAGCCCGCCGGCGAGGCATTTCCTCTAGTCGTGAGAACCGCCCGTTCCCGGTAAAGCGGAAGCCCCCACCGACTCCAACTCCGACTCCAACTCCCCGGCAAACGCAGCGGCGATCGCCGCCTCGCTCCAGCCGTCCGCACGGGTCAGCACCCGCGCCCCACGCGGGTGCCTGACCAGCCCGAGCGCCATCCCCTCCGGATGGCCGACGAGGCGCACGACCTGCCCGTTCACCCGGTGCGCGGCGTCGCTGAGCAGGTACGCCACCAGCGGGGCGATCGCGTCCGGCTCCGGTTCCTCCGGCCGGAAGACCGCGCCGGGCCGTCGGGTGCCGGTGCCGCGGGCCTGCGGTGCGATCGCGTTGACCCGCACGCCCGGCGGCACGTCCAGCGCCCACGAGTAGGTCAGCGACGCCACCGCACCCTTGGTCGCGGCGTAGGTGGCACTGCGCTCGATCCCGCACTGGGCACGCGAGGACACGTTCACGATCGAGCCGGATCCCTGGCGCACCATGGCTTTCAGCGCGGCGGCACCACAGTGGATGGTGCCCAGCAGGTTGATCTCCACCGTGCGCCGGGTGATGTCCGGGTCCTCCTCCCAGCTCCACCCCTCCGGCCGCACTCCCGCGTTGTTCACCAGCCCGTCGATCCGCCCGAACTCCGCCACGCAGGCGGCCACGAGCGCGTCGGCGACGTCCGGGTCGGTGACCGAACCGGTGCTGCCGAGCGCCCGCGCACCCGCCGCGCGCAGCTGACCGACCACCTCCGCCACCCCGGAAACGTCGTTCACCACCACCCACGCGCCGCGCTGCGCCAAGTACTCCGCGTACGCGCGCCCGAGGCCGCGAGCCGCGCCCGTGACGACAATCGCCTTACCCGCCGGCGAAACATCCGTCATTCCTGCTCGCCTTCCGCCGGGTCGGGCAGCGCCAGGCCCTGCCGTACGGCCGCCACGTGGTGACGCATCGCCGCCTCGGCCACCGCGCTGTCGCCGATGCGCAGCGCGGCCACGATCGCGCGGTGCTCGGCCATCGTGTCCGGCCGCGGGTGCCGGACCTCGAAGTTGTGGAACTGCTTGACGACCAAGGGATAGGGCGTCGAGGAAAGCAACCGCGACAGGGTCGGCTGCCGGGCCGCGGCGATCACCAGCGCGTGGAACTCGCTGTTGCGGCTCGAATACGCCTCGGTGTCCCCGGCGCGATCCGCTTCGGCCATCAGCGCCATGAGCTCGTCCAGCCGGTCGCATTCCTCCGGGAGGATCCTGGTGGCGGCGAGCCCGGCCGCCGCCGATTCCAGGATCTCCCGGGTTTCCAGTATCTCGTGCGCTTCGGCCAGCGAGAACTGACGCACGCGGGCCGACCGGTTCAGCTCCAGGGAGATGTAGTTCTCCTGCTCCAGCGCGATCAGCACCGAGCGCAGGGTCGCCCGCGACACGTCCAGCGCGGCGGTCAGCTCGCTCTCGATCAGCCGCTGGTTCGGCCGGTAGTCACCGCGCCGGATCGCGGCCGCGAGTTCACGCCTGGCACGCAGCACGGTGCCGGTGGGTGAACGGTCCTCGTCCGCCGGTTCAACGGGCAAACTGACCGACATTGGGGGTCTCCCTGATCGCTTTCTCTTGTCCTGGCACGAAAGGCCGCCCACAACCCGGCGGCTTCACCGCGAGAACAAGCCCTTCCACTCGGTCCGGGCCTTGTCCAGATCACCGGTGCTGATCTGGTCCGTGTTGAGCGGGATGATCGGCATGTCCGCGAAGGCGGGCTGGTACGGCACCGCCGAGGCCGGCGGGTCCACGCCGGGGTAGAACGAACCGATTCCCTCCTTCTCCACATACATCCGCTGTCCCGCCGCGCTGAGCAGCCAGTCGTCGAACAGCTTAGCTATCGCCGAATGCGGCGCCGTCGAGGCGATGGCGTAGGTCTGGCCCGCCAGCGGTGTTCCCTCGCTCGGGTAGTACACCTTGAGCGGGACATTGGTCTGAGCCACGGTCTGCGAGACCCGGAAGCCCGACGTCACCGACACCGCCACCCGGCCCTGCGCGACCTTCTGCGCCTCCTCGGCGGAGCTGCCGGTCGAGGTCAGCGGCCCGTTGGCCGCCCAGCTGGTGAACACCGACTGATCGAGTTTGCCGCGCAGCCCGTAGTACCAGTACAACGAGCCCTCGTTGGCCGAGACGTTGGGCACGTCCCACTGCCCCTTCAGCGCGGGATCGGACAGGTCCTTCCAGCTGGTGATGGGCTTGGGGTACTTCGCCGGGTTCACCACGACCGCGAAGGCGTACGCGACCGGCGCGATGTAGTACCCCGGCTTCTGCCCGACGTACTTCGCAGCATCGGCGTAGTGCACCGACTCCGGGGAGTTGTACTCCAGCAGGCCCCCCGCCTCCGACAACTCGGTGAGCAGCCGCGGCGAGGCGACCCCGAAGAAGTCCGTCTTGCCCTGTCCCGCCGAGACCTCCTGCTCCAGCCGGGACGACAGCTGCCCGGACGTGAGCCGCTCGAAGGTCAGTTTGGCGTCGGGCAGCCCGTACTGCTGCTGGAAGGCGGCGAACATGTCCGCCGCGGTGCTGGGCGCCACGACCGAGTCGATCCAGCTGAACGCGTTCTCGGTGCGTGCCTGCGCGATCAGCCGGGCGACCCGGTCGTGCTCCGCGCCGGTGAGGCGCTCCAGCACCGGTGCCGTGACACCGGAGATGTCCACGTCCGCGGCGGCGTCGTCCCCGCCCGAGCCGCAGGCCGTGAGCGTCAGGACGGCGGCCAGGACGGCACTCGCCGCGGCGAGCCTTCTCTTCACTGGTGGTCGGTTCATGGTCGGGCTCCTTCAAGGTTTCACATCGTTGTGAACGACCGGCGGCACGCGGCCGAGGTCCAGACCAGTCAGGTCCTCGAGTTTCGCCCGCACCTCACGGGTCGTGATGGCACGTGAGGTCAGGCCCTGCCGGTGGGCGTAACGGCCGGCCAGGTCGAGTGACGGCGCGAGTGCGGCGAACCCGGCCGGGTTGAAATCGGGCGACGAGCCGATCCGCGGCCGGGGCGGAGCGGCGCCGGCGAGCAGCCCGCACAGTTCCGCCACGACGTCCGGGTGTTTCGCGGCGATCTCGTCGGTCACCACCGCCATGTGGTTGACCGGAATGGCACCGGTGCGGCCGTACCAGCTCGCGGCCGCGCGGGCCGGATCCGGCAGCACGGTGCGCACGCGGGGGTCGTCGGGCAGTTCGTTGCCCAGGATGGCGACGTCCACCCGGCCGGCGAGGAAGTCATCGGGAAGGCGCGCGCCCGCCGGGGCCCGCGTGACGAAGTCGGGGTCCCGCGCGCCGGCGAGGTGCCCGCCTTCGTAGGTCACCCACTCGGGCCCGGTGACGTCGACCCCGAACTCGTCGCCGAGGATGCCCCGCACCCAGACGCCGGTGGTCTGCCCCCACGACCGCACGCCGATGCGCTTCCCGGCCAGGCCGTGCGCGAGATCGACGCCGCTGCCTTCCAGTGTCACCAGGCAGTGGTGCTGGAACCGGCCGAGCAGGGTGACCGGCAGCAGGCACAGCGGCCGTCCCGCGTCGAAGGCCTGCAGAAAGGTCACGAGCGCGAGTTCCGCCACGTCGTAACGCTGTTCGTTGACGACCAGGGGAAACGCCTTGTGGATCGGCTTGGCGTCGTCGAGCACCAGCTTCTCGCCGCCGACGAGGCAGTCCCGCTCCCGCAGCGCGGAGAGCACGGCGGCGGATCCGAACACGGCCGAGAGTGTCATGCCGGGCTCCCGGCGACGATCCGTTTGCCCGCACCGTCCCACGACCGGTGCAGCGGGTCGGCCACGTCGACCGCCAGCTCACCGATGCCCTCGATGGTCATGCTCACGTGGTCGCCGTCCTGCACCGGGCCCATCCCGACGTGGTAGGTGCCGGTGGCGATCACGTCGCCGGGCACCACCCCGGCCACCGACGACGCGACCTCGATGAGCCGGTCGATCCGGTTGGCCATCTGCCCGGTCGAGTAGCGCTGCCGGAGCTCGCCGTTGACCGACAGCTCGACCGTGACGTCGTGCGGGTCGGGGATCTCGTCCGCGGTCACCAGCACCGGGCCCATCGGGCCGAAACCGGCCGGCGACTTCTTGAAGTAGTAGGTGGTTCCGACGTCACGGGCCGACAGGTCGAGGAAACCGGTGTAGCCGAACACGTGGCTCATCGCCTCGGCGGCGGCAATGTCCCGGCCGGCGCGGCCGATGACGACCGCGAGTTCCGGTTCGTGGTGGAACACCCTGGCCTCGACCGGCGGCAGCGTCACGGTCGATCCGGTCGGCACGATGGACAGCGGGGACTTGAGGAAGAAGTCGGCGGCCACGCCCTGCCGGTCGTCGGCGTAGTTCTTCACCGCGCACAGCAGCTGTTTCGGCGAGGGCACCGGCGCCTCCAGCGCGACCGCGGCAAGCGGGAGATGCTCCCGTGCCGGGTCGGCCGTGAGCGCGGCGAGTTCGGCACGTTTGTCCGGGTAGCTCGCGATGAGCAGTTCGAGCCGGTCCTGCGGCGCGGTGGTGGCGGGCACGACGGTTTCGGGGATCGCGGTGACCTGCCCGTCCGCGACGACGCCGAGTGTGCCGCCGTCGTAAAAGCAGAAGATCATCAGGACTCCTCGGGGGTTTCGAAGGGGCGCCGGTGGTCCCAGACCTCCGGGTTGACCAGACCGGCCGGGCGCGTACCCGCGACACAGGCCAGGACGCGGCGCCCGATCTCGCGGGCCCTGGCCTCGTCCGACTGCGCCGTGACGCCGCCGATATGCGGGGTGAGGATGACGTTGTCCAGCTGCCGCAAGGGCGAACCGGCCGGCAGCGGTTCCTGCTCGAACACGTCCAGCGCGGCCCCGGCGAGCCGGTGCTCGCGCAACGCGGCCACCAGCGCGGCCTCCTCGACGACCGGTCCGCGTGAGCAGTTGACCAGGAACGCGGTCGGTTTCATCGCGGCGAGCAGCTCCGCGTTGACCAGATGGGTGGTCGCCGGGGTCAGCGGAACGTGCAGCAACAGCACGTCCGCCCGCGCGGCGCAGTCCACCAGGTCCGCGCACAGCTCGACGTTGACCGCCGCGGCGGCCTCCGCGGACGCGTACGGGTCGTGGCCGAGCAGCTTGCCCGGGTTGAGCACCGCGAGTTTCTTCGCGACCTCGATACCGATGTGGCCGAGCCCGACGACGGCCACGGTGCTGCCGGTCAGGTCCGAGCCGATGTGCTGGTCCGCGCGCGAGTACCGGTCGCGGACCTCGCCCCAGTCCAGGCCGCCACGCAGGTCGCGGTCGGCCGCGACGATGCGCCGGGTGAGCGCGAGCACCGTGCCGAGGGTGAACTCGGCGACCGCGCTCGCCGCCGCGCCGGTGTTGGCGATGACCGGGATGCCGCGGGCGGTGGCGGCCTCGACGTCGATCCACTCGTAACCGGCGGTGGGCGCCGCGATGATCCGCAGGTCCGGCGCCGACTCCAGGACCGGCCCGTCGACCGTGACGCCCTTGGTGGCGACCAGGATCCGGGTGCCGGGCAGGTGCCTGCGCACGGTGTCGGATTCCTGGTCCTCGCAGTACTCGACCGGCCCGAGTGAGCCCAGGATGTGTTCCGCCGTCCTGAGATAGCCGAGCCGTTTGGTGATGACCGTGGTCACGAGACTCCTTCCGTGAGTGCCTGCTCGACGGCGTCGGCGAGGCGCTGTGCCGCGACGCCGTCCGCACCGGACGCCGAGGCGGGCCCGCCACGGGCCGTGGCGGCGACGAACGCGTCGAACTGCGCCGCGTACACGTCGTGCGGCTCGACGTGGACCGTGCTCTCGCCGGTTCCGGACACCAGCCGGATGGTTCCGCCACCGTGGTTGCCGATGGACTCCGACACCGTGATCCGGCCGCGGGTGCCGATGACGGTGATGCCGTTGGCGGGATAACGCGCCCGGCCCACCGCGATGGTCACCAGCGCGCCGCGACCAGCCGTCGCGGCGATTTCGATGACGCGATGGGGCCCGTGCTCGGCGCTACCGTCCATTTCGGACATCCGGGCGGTCACGCCGGTGAGCTCGTCGTCCAGCAGCCAGCGGGCCAGATCGATGGCGTGGGCACCGGTCCCGCTCATCGAACCGCGGCTGGGCGTGGCGACGCTGCGCGAGGTGGCGAGCCGCGCGGTCGAATCGCCCTGCCGGATCGCGTGCAGGTAGCCGACCCGCAGCGAGACCGGGGTGCCGATCGCGCCGTCCGCGATCAGCCGGTGCGCGTGCCCGTGGATTTCGTTGTGCCGCAGATGAAATCCGGTACCGAGCACGACCCCCGCCCGGTCGCAGCACTCGGCGAGCCGGACCGCGGCCGCGGTGCCGGGCGCGAGCGGCTTTTCGCACAGCACATGCTTTCCTGCCCCGGCCGCCGCGGCCACGTGCCGCTCGTGCGCGGCGTTGGCGGAACAGACGTAGACATGGCTGATCGCGGGATCGGCGAGCAGCGCGCCGAGATCGGCGCCGGAACGCGGCACGCCGTGGCGTCCGGCGACCGCGGCGGCCCGGCCGGGGTCCGATCCACACACCGCGGCCGCGGTGGCGGAGCGGGCACCGGCCAGCCCGGGCAGCCCGAACTTCTCGGCGTGCCGCCCGGTGCCCACCACGAGCCAGCCGGCAGGCGCGGACGTGCTCATCCCAGCGTGTAGGGGTAGGTCGAGTACAGATCGATACCGGTCTCGGTGATGATGATCTCGTCCTCGAGGTGCACCCCGCCGACGCCGTCCTCACCCAGCGGCGGGCTGGTCACCGAGAACGCCATCCCCGGCTCCAGCGGATAGTCGTCGACGGCACGCAGGTGCGGGCCCTCGAACGCCGAGATGCCGATCCCGTGGCCGAGCGTGCGGCGGCCCAGCTTCGCGCACAGCTCCTTCGGTGTCACACCGGGACCGAGCGCGTTGAGCTGCTCCATCTGCAGCTCGTGTGCCTTCTTGAGCAGGTCCACCTGGGCCGGTGTCGGCTGGTCGCCACAGACGAACGCGCGGCAGAAATCGCCGAAATAGCCGGAAAAACAGCCACCGAAATCCATGTTGACGATATCGCCGTGCTGGACGATGCGGTCGCTGTGGAACCGGCGGTACGGATGTGCGCCGGGACCCGAGTTGACGACCTCGGAACACTGGGTGGTCTCGGTGCCGAGC